>JAESFP010000029.1_pt1 | contig 312854 bp, 295 predicted proteins | sample 9266181 | NCBI WGS metagenome assembly JAESFP01 (sample SAMN14502547, study PRJNA617102) | algae metagenome | isolation source: Pegethrix bostrychoides GSE-TBD4-15B and co-occurring heterotrophs from... | place: USA: Grand Staircase-escalante National Monument, Utah | collected 2006-08-15
CGCGCCTGAAGTCGTTGCAAGCCTCGCAGTATAGCACGGCAAAAACCGTTCATTTGCGACGCACCATCCGCACACCCGGCACATCGCTCACGACCGCCATGGCACGCGCCACCTGGCGTGCATCGGTCACCTCGATGGTGAAGGTCATCCATGCGATGTCGCGCACGGTCTGGGTCTGCACGCCGATCACGTTCATCTTTTCGCGGGCGAACACATCCGAGATGTCGCGCAGCAAGCCCTGCCGGTCCAGCGCCTCGATGCCCACATCGACCGGGTAGACCGTGGGTTTGCCGTCCCGGCCGGCCGAGCCCGAGCCGCTCCACTCGACCGCGATCACCCTGTCCGGCGCCTTGCGGCAGAGATGCTGGTAGTCGGAGCAGTCGCTGCGGTGCACGCTGACCCCCTTGCCCCGGGTGATGAAGCCACCGATGTCGTCCGGCGGTGCCGGCTTGCAGCACTTGGCCAGCTGGGTCATGAGCGACTCCACCCCGACCACCAGCACCCGACTGGCGTCGCCCCCGGCCTGCCTGCGCGGCTTGCGGATCCAGCTGGTGGCGGCCTCTGTGTCCTGCGGGGGTTCGGTGGGACGCAGGTGGGTCTCGATGGCGCGCAACGACAGTTCGTCCTTGCCGACCTGCTCGAAGAGTTCCTGCGCCGACGACAGCCCCATGGCCACGGCCAGGTCGTCGAACTTCAGCGCCGTCCGGCCTTCACGCTGGAGCAGTTTTTCGACCGCCTCCCGGCCCCGTGCGACCGTCTCCTGCAAGGCCAGTGCATTGAACCAGGCGCGCACCTTGGCCTTGGCACGGTGGCTGACCAGGTAGCCCAGCTCGGGGTTGAGCCAGTCGCGCGAAGGTCCGCCCTCCTTGGCGGCGGTGACCTCCACGGTCTGGCCGTTCTGCAGCGGCGTGTTCAGGGTGACCATGGCGCCATCCACCCGGGCGCCCCGGCACCGATGGCCCAGGTTGGTGTGCACCGTGTAGGCAAAGTCGACCGGCGTGGCGCCCTGCGGCAACTCCACGATGGCGGCGTCCGGCGTGAGCACATAGATGCGGTCGTCGAACAGGCCGGGCGCCGCGCCGCTGAGGTCGCGCTCCCAGGCCAGCAGCTGGCGCAGCACCGCGATCTTGGCGTCGTAGTCGGAACTGGCCGACACGCCGGCATAGCCTTTGGCACCGGCTTCCTTGTAGGCCCAGTGGGCGGCCACGCCGTGCTCGGCATGGTCGTGCATGGCCTGGGTCCGGATCTGGATCTCGAAGGCCCGGCCTTGCGCGTCGCGCACCACCGTGTGCAGCGACTGGTAGCCATTGGGTTTGGGCTTGGCGATGTAGTCGTCGAACTCGTCGGGCACCGGGGTGAAGTTCGCGTGCACCCAGGCCAGCACCGCGTAGCAGTGATCCACCTGCGGCACGATGACCCGCAACGCCCGGATGTCGAAGACCTGGTCAAAGCCCAGGCCCTTGCCGCGCATCTTCTTGACGATGCTGTAGATGTGCTTCGGCCGTCCCTGAACCGAGGCCGCAATGCCCTGCTCCAGCAAGGCCAGTTGCAGTTGTTGCCGAGCCTGGTCGACATGGGCTTCGCGCTCGACCCGTTTCTCGTCCAGCAGCCGCGCCACGTCTTTGTAGGTCTGTGGCTCGAGGAAGCGGAAGGCCAGATCCTCCATCTCCCACTTCAGCTGCCAGATGCCCAGGCGGTTGGCCAGCGGCGCGAACACGTGCAGCGACTCGCTGGCCAGCGCATCGCCGGGGTCGGTCCGGGTGGCGGCGTGATGCCGCAGGGTCTGCAACCGCGAAGCCAGCCGCAGCATGACCACCCGCAGGTCGCGGGAGAAGGCCAGCAGCATCTTGCGGATGTTCTCGGTCTGGCCGGCGGTGAGCACCGCCGTGAACCCCCGGGCGGCGGGCGCGTCGGGCTGGGCCTGCTGCTCGGCCGCCTTCTGCCGGGCCTGCCGCTGCAGCTGCACCAGCTTGGTGGTCTCCACGGCCAGCGCGGCAAAGTGTTCACCAAAGGCCTTGGCGATCACCTCCTGCGGACGGTTGAGGTGCTGACAGGCGTACACCAGATACACCGCGGCCTGCATGGCCTCGGAGCCGCCGATGTCGGCGAGGATGCGGGCCACCGCATCGGCATGGGCCAGGGTGTTCTCGCCGGTGTCCAGGGACTCGCCCGACAACAGCGGCTCCGCGAAAGCGCGGGCGCGCTGCAGGGACTGTTCACCGCCAGGCAGGCTGGAGGCGGTGGCGGCCACGATGGCCGATGCAGCGGCGGGGGCCTCGTTCGGCCCGGGGGATGCGGCGCGCTTCATGGACAGGGGCTCAGGCCGCCAGCAGGAAATCGCGGATGGCCGCGACCTGGTACTCGGCCACCAGCGTGGGCGCGTGGCCCACGCCCGGCCAGGTCACGACGCTCGGGCGCGGCCCGCGCCGGCTCATGGCTTCGGCCGTGGCCGCCGAGAGCAGGTCGGAGTCGGCGCCGCGCAGCAGCAGGGTCGGACAGGTGATGGCGTCGAACAGGGCCCAGAGCATGGCTTCGCCGGCCTGGGCAGATTGCCGGGCGGCCTGGTCATCGGTGGCCATCTGCCGGAAAGGCACCGCGATGGCGGGGTCGTAATGCAGCCACCAGCGGCCCTCGCGCTGGCGCAGCATGGGCCGCGAGAGCGACGCCCATTGCTCGGGCGTGTGCGGTCCGAAGCCGGTCGAGATGGTGGCGAGGTAATCGATGGCCTGCTGCTCGGTGTCGAACGACGGGTTGGTACCGACGTAGCTGCCGATGCGCTGCAGCGCCTCCCACTGGATCACCGGCCCCACATCGTTGAGCACCAGACGGTGGATGCCCAGGCCCGGCTGGGCCGCCAGCGCCATGCCGATCAGCCCGCCCATGCTGGTGCCGACCCAGTCGATCAGGCCGTGCGGATGCTGCTGGCGCAGCTGCATCAGCAGCTGGGCGATGTCGGTGGCGTAGGTCGGCACCTGGTAGCCGGTCGGGTCGGCCAGCCAGTCGCTGTGGCCACGGCCCGCCACATCGACCGACACCACGCGTGCATGAGGCTGCAGTGCCCTGGCCAGGACATCAAAATCACGTCCCTGGCGCGACAGGCCATGCACACAGACCACCACACGAGAGGCATCGCTGCCGGTGCAGGGCCAGTCCCACCAGGCCATGCGGCGCGAGCCGCCGGCCGTGCCTTCGGGAACAACGACAAGGTGCTGGAGAACGGGTTCGGTCATGGCGTGAGAGTTACCGGTGGCGGTATCGGCGGTCCTTGATAATCGGCCGCAGAAAGCTGTCCCCATCGTAAAGGAACTGGAGAACCCCATGCTCGCGCGCAAGACCGCCCTCGTCACCGGATCCACCAGCGGCATCGGCCTCGGCATTGCCAAGGCACTGGCCCGTCAGGGTGCCGACATCGTCCTCAACGGCTTCGGCGACGTGGAGGCCGCCAAGGCCGAAGTCGAGGCACTCGGTGTGAAGGTGGCCTACCACGGCGCCGACATGAGCAAGCCCGCCGAGATCGAGGAGCTGATGGCGTTTGCCGCCAGCACCTTCGGCCGCGTCGACGTACTGGTCAACAACGCCGGCATCCAGCATGTGGCCAAGGTGGAGAACTTCCCGGTCGAGCGCTGGGACGCGATCATCGCCATCAACCTCAGCAGCGCCTTCCACACCACCCGGCTGGCCCTGCCCGCCATGCGCGAAGCCAACTGGGGTCGCATCATCAACATCGCTTCGGTGCACGGCCTGGTCGCATCGGCCGAAAAGTCGGCCTATGTGGCGGCCAAGCACGGCATCGTCGGCCTGACCAAGGTCACGGCCCTGGAAACCGCCACCACCGGCGTGACCTGCAACGCCATCTGCCCGGGCTGGGTGCTGACCCCGCTGGTGCAGAAACAGGTGGATGCCCGGGCCGCCGCGCTGGGCGTGAGCAACGAGGAAGCCACCCGGCTGCTGCTGGGCGAGAAGGAGCCGTCGATGCAGTTCACCACCCCGGACCAGCTGGGCGAACTGGCGGTCTTCCTGTGCGGCCCTGCGTCGGGCAACGTGCGCGGCGTGGCCTGGAACATGGACGGCGGCTGGGCCGCCCAGTAAGGCCGGACTCAACGGACCTGGATGGAGCCCGACACGGTGACCGACACCGTGTCGGTGCCCGCCTCGACCGGCAGCGGCGCGTCGGCCACGGCCGCCCTGGCTTCCATGGCCATCATGCGCGGCATGGGCCGGGCGCCCTCGTCGGTCGACGAGATGCTGACCGCACCCAGCGTGTAGGCACTGAAGCCGAACGCCTGGGTGACTTCGGCCGCACGGGCCCGGAAGCGTTCGATGGCCTGGGCCTGCACCGCCGATTCGAGCTGCCGACGCGCGTCACGCGACAGCGAAAAGCCCATGCTGCTGACCGTCAGGCCGGACAGCTTCCCGGCGGTGGCGGTGATCAGGGGCACGTCGCGCCCTTCCAGCACCAGCTCGGCAGAGCCCTGCCAGCCATTGATCTTGCCGTCACGGCCGTACCGGGGCGACACCCCGAATGCGCCGCTGCGCACCTCCATCTGCTGGCTGCGGGCTTGCGGGCGGGCCGTGGCCAACGCCGTGTCGATGGCCGAGCGCAGCTGGTTCTGGACCGTGGCAGCATCGGCGGCCTCGCGCGTGAGGCCCAGACGGACCGTGAGCCAGTCCTGCGGGGCTTCGACATGCCCGCTGGCACTCAGGCTGATCTGCTGCTGCACCGGCGCAGCGGTCTGAGACCAGGCCGGGGCCTGCACGGCGAGCAGCCCTGCCAGACAGGCAGAAATACAAAAACGGTTCATGCGGTCCTTCAGGGTTTGATGCGGAACTCGATCGTGCCATGGTGGCGCAGCTGCTCGCGCATGCGCTGCCGCTCTTCGAGGGAAAGGCGGTAGGGCTGGAACGGCTCGCTGCCGTTGTCGGCGGACTGGCGCAACGAGTCGCGCAGACGCACCGGCTGGACCGGCTGCGCCGGCGCGACCGTGGTGGCCTCCGGCTCGGTGATCGGGCTGGTGGCCGGGGTGTGAGCCGGAGTCTGAGCCGGGGTCGGGACCGAGGTCTCGGTGGCGCCGGCCGGACCGTCCGGCACCGTGCGTTCGCCGTTGGCCCAGGCCATCTGCAGGGGCAGTGCCAGAAGGCCTGCGCCCATCCATGCTGTTGCTTTCATCGTGTGCGCCTTGCGGGGTGTGACGGCGCCATTGTGCGAGGCCGATGGTTGACACTGGAGGGTGTACCCGCAACTTCTGTAACAGCCTGTCAAAAAAACAAATTCCCATGGCTGACAAGCACTTGGCGCTGCCATACTCGCGTTTGTTACATTTTTGAGAGTCAAGGAATGGCCACCAACAACACCCGTCCCAACAAGGTTCTGGTCGTCGACGACGACGTCCGCATCCGCGACCTGCTGCGCCGTTATCTGATGCAGGAAGGCTTCGAGGTGATGCTGGCCGAGGACGGCAAGGCGCTCAACCGGGTGCTGCAGCGCGACTCGGTCGACCTGATCGTGCTCGACCTGATGATGCCGGGCGAAGACGGGCTGTCGATCTGCCGGCGACTGCGTGCCAACGGCGACCGCACCCCCATCATCATGCTGACCGCCAAGAGCGAGGACGTGGACCGCATCGTGGGCCTGGAGGTGGGCGCCGACGACTACTTGGGCAAGCCCTTCAACCCGCGAGAGCTGCTGGCCCGCATCCATGCCGTGCTGCGTCGCCGCCCGCCGACCGAGGTGCCCGGGGCCCCGTCGCAGGACCAGGAGGTGGTCAAGTTCGGGCCGTTCGAGTTCGACCTGAGCCTGCGCACCCTTCGCAAGGAAGGCGCCGACCTGCCCCTGACCACCGGCGAATTCGCCATGCTCAAGGCCCTGGTGCGGCACCCGCGTCAGCCCCTGTCGCGCGAGAAGCTGGCCCAGCTGGCCCGTGGCCGCGAATTCGAGCCCTTCGACCGCAGCCTGGACGTTCAGGTGTCCCGCCTGCGCAAGCTGATCGAAGAAGACGCCACCTCACCCCGTTACCTGCAGACGGTCTGGGGCGTGGGCTATGTGTTCGTTCCGGACGGCAACGCCTGATGAGCTTCGAGTCGCGCATCTCCTTCGAGCCATCGGAGAACGGCAACCTGGAAACCGCGCCGGCTCCGCTGGAGGTGCGGCCGACGCGTGGCTTCAGCCTGTTCTGGCGCACCTTCTTTTTCCTCACGCTGCTGCTGATCGGCTGCATCGTGGCCTGGCTGCAGACCTTCCGGGCCCTGGAGTACGAGCCGCGCGCCCTGCAGAGCGCGCAGCAACTGGCCTCGCTGGTCAACCTCAGCCGCGCGGCGCTGGTGCACTCCGACTCGATCGCCCGGGTCTCGCTGGTCAAGACCCTGGCCACCGAAGAAGGCCTGAACATCGCACCGCGCGAACCCACCGACACCTTCGAGCTGCACGACAGCGACCCGCTCAGCCGCAGCGTGGCCGACCGGCTGAAGGCCCGGCTGGGGCCCGACACCGTGGTGGCCCGCGAAGTGAACGGGCAGCCCGGCCTGTGGGTCGGTTTCAGCATCGACGGCGATCCGTACTGGCTGCTGACCGATCCGTCGCGGGTCGGGCCGGTGGCCGGCACCACCTGGCTGATCTGGCTGGCCACCGCCGCCCTGCTCTCGCTGACCGGCGCGGCGCTCATTGCCCGGCTGATCAACCGGCCGCTGAAGATGCTGTCGTTCGCGGCCAGCCGGGTGCGGGAAGGCGACTTCAACGCCAGCCAGCTCAGCGAGGCGGTGGCCACCAGCGAGATCCGCGAGGTCAACATCGGCTTCAACCGCATGGCGCAGCGCCTGTCCAAGATCGAGCAGGACCGGGCTCTGATGCTGGCCGGCATCTCGCACGACCTGCGCACGCCGCTGGCCCGTCTGCGGCTGGAAACCGAGATGAGCGTGGCCGATGCCCAGGCCCGCGAACACATGGCGGCCGACATCGACCAGGTCAACGCCATCATCGACAAGTTCCTGGACTACGCCCGGCCGGACCACATCCAGCTGCAGGAGGTGAGCCTGAACCAGGTGGTGGAAGCCGCCGTGTTTTCACTCGGCCAGAACGACGGCCAGGTGATCAATGTGAACATCCCGGCCGACACCCGGGTGATGGGCGACCCGGTCGAGCTCCAGCGCGTGTTCACCAACCTGGTGGAAAACGCCCAGCGCTATGGGCGCAACCCGGTCACCGGCGTGCTGCAGATCGACATTGCCGCCAAGTCGATGGACGACACGGTGCTGGTGAAGTTGCGCGACCACGGCAAGGGCGTGCCGGCCGACCAGCTGGCCCAGCTTACCCAGCCGTTCTACCGGGGCGACACCTCGCGCACCTCGGCCACCGGCACCGGCCTGGGCCTGGCCATCGTGGAGCGGGCGGTGGCCCGCATGGGCGGCCGTTTTGCGCTGGCCAACAGCAGCACCGGCGGCCTGGCCGCCCACATGAAGCTGGTCAAGGCACCCAGCTGAACGGGCTGCGGCCCGGCACCCGGGCCACAAGGCTCAGACCGAGGCCAGCAGCGCCACCGCCCGGGCCTCGATCGACAGGCCCTGCCCCACCGGCCCGAGGCGCTCGGCCGTCTTGGCCTTGACGTTCACACGCGACGCATCGAGCCCCAGCGCCTGGGCGATGCGCGCCACCATGGCCGGGATGTGGGGCGCCAGCTTGGGGGCTTGCGCCACCACGGTGCTGTCCACATTCACGATCTCGAAGCCGGCCGCCCGCACGCGTCGGGCCGCCTCGGCCAGCAGCACGACCGAGTCGGCGCCCTTGAACTCCGGGTCGGTGTCCGGAAAGTGGCGGCCGATGTCGCCGAGTGCGGCCGCGCCCAGCAGGGCGTCGGTGATGGCGTGCAGCAGCGCGTCGGCGTCGGAGTGGCCGAGCAGGCCGTGGGTGTGGGGCACGGTGATGCCACCGAGGACCAGCGGGCGACTAGGCACCAGGGCATGGGTGTCCCAGCCCTCGCCCACTCGAAGGGACAACAGGGGATTCATGTTCGGCTCCTGAGCACGGCCTCGGCCAGTGCGAAATCTTCCGGGTAGGTGATCTTGATGTTGCGGGCCGGGCCGGGCACCAGCAAGGGCCGGTGGCCGGCCTGCTCCATGGCGCTGGCTTCGTCGGTGATGCCGGCAAAGCCTTCAGCGCGGCGGGCCTGCAATGCCTCGATGAGCGGCCCCAGGCGGAACATCTGCGGGGTCTGGGCCAGCCATTTGTCGCTGCGGTCCACCGTGGCGCTCACACGGCCGGCAGCGCTGGCCTTCAGGGTGTCGGGCAACGGCAGGGCCAGCAGGCCGCCCACCGCATCACCCAGACAGGCATCGATCAGGCGGTCGATGGCGGCCGGCTCGATCAGGCAGCGGGCCGCGTCGTGCACCAGCACCCAGTCGGTGTCGGGCACGCCGCGTTCGCGCAGGGCCAGCAGGCCGTTGAAGACGCTGCCCGCCCGGGTCAGGTCGCCCCGCTCCACCACGCCCACCCTCGGCGGCAGGGCATCGGCCAGCGGGGGCCAGAAAGCATCGCCGGGCTGGACCACCACCAGGGTGGACACGATCCGGTCCACCGCGGCCAGGGCCTGCAGGGTGTGCAGCACCATCGGCTGGCCGGCCACGGTCTGGTACTGCTTGGGCACCGGGGTGCCGGCGCGGGAGCCGTTGCCGGCGCAGGGCAGCACCGCATGGCAGGCCGGGGAGCCGCGATCGGGGTCGGGTATGGGCGGGTTGGGTGCGGTCATGAAGTGGGCCATTCTAAAATCGCGCCATCACACCCCCTGCGGACCGCGCAGGGGGTGTTTGTCTTGCACGGCCTCAGGCCGCACCCGGCCCCTTCCCATGGACCTGCCCAAACTTTCCCCCGGCAAACGCCACACGCTGCCCCACCCCGGCGGATCGGCCGACGCCCTGTTGCTGGCCCAACTGGCCACGCGCGAGCGCGCGGCCTCACGCCTGACCGCCATCGTCACCGCCGACGCCAACGACGCCCAGCGCCTGATCGACGAGCTGGCCTTCTTCGCCCCGGACCTGCGCGTCACCCTGTTTCCCGACTGGGAGACCCTGCCCTACGACACCTTCTCGCCGCACCAGGACCTGATCAGCGAACGGCTGGCCACGCTGTGGCGCATTTCGCAGCGCGACCACGAAGCCGGCGCCGACGTGGTGCTGGTGCCGGCCACGACCGCGCTCTACCGGCTGGCACCGCCCTCCTTCCTGGCCGGCTACACCTTCGAGTTCAAGGTGCGCCAGAAGCTGGACGAGGCACGGCTGAAGGCCCAGCTGACGCTGGCCGGCTACAACCATGTCACCCAGGTGGTGAGCCCCGGCGAATACGCGGTGCGCGGCGGCCTGATCGACCTGTTCCCCATGGGCAGCCTGGTGCCTTACCGGGTGGACCTGTTCGACGACGAGATCGACAGCATCCGCACCTTCGACCCCGACAGCCAGCGCAGCCTCTACCCGGTGCCGGAGGTACGGCTGCTGCCCGGTCGCGAATTCCCGATGGACGACGCGGCGCGCGCCCTGTTCCGCAGCCGCTGGCGCGAGCTGCTGGAAGGTGACCCGACCAAGAGCCGCATCTACAAGGACATCGGCAACGGCGTGGCCACCGCCGGCATCGAGTACTACCTGCCGCTGTTCTTCGAGGAAACCGCCACCGTCTTCGACTACCTCGGCGGCCAGGCCACCGTGGTGCTGCACGGCGACCTGGAGCCGGCCTTCCAGCGCTTCTGGCAGGACACCCGCGACCGCCACCGCCTGCTGCAGGGCGACCCGGACCGCCCGGTGCTGCCCCCCGAAGCGCTGTTCCTGCAGGCCGAGCAGTTCTACACCCTGGCCAACCAGCATGCCCAGCTGGCCCTGCGCCCCGGGGTCGGCGATGTCGCCCACAGCGCCTTCGTGCAGACCCTGCCCACGCTGTCGGTGGTGCGCGGCGCCGAAGACCCGCTGGCCCACCTGCAGTCCCACCTGCGCCAGAGTGTCCACCGCCTGCTGCTGCTGGCCGAAAGCGATGGCCGCCGCGAGAGCCTGCTCGACTTCATCCGGGCCAGCGGGCTGCATCCGCCGGTGTTCGACTCGCTGGCCGAGTTCCAGGCCAGCGACGAGAAGGTCGGCATGGCCACGGCGGCGCTCACGGCCGGCTTCGCCTGGGTCGAGGGCGGCATCGATTTCGTCACCGAGACCGAGCTCTTCTCGGCCGGCCCCACCACCCGGCGGCGGCGCAAGCAGGAACAGGTCAGCGATGTCGAAGCGCTCATCAAGGACCTCTCCGAGCTGAACGTGGGCGACCCGGTGGTGCACACCCAGCACGGCATCGGCCGCTACCGGGGCCTGGTCAACCTGGACATGGGCGAGAAGAACGCCGACGGCACGCCCGCGCTGCAGGAATTCCTGCACCTGGAGTACGCCGACAAGGCGGTGCTGTATGTGCCGGTCAGCCAGCTGCAATTGATCGGCCGCTACACCGGCGTGAGCGCCGATGAAGCCCCGCTGCACAAGCTGGGCAGCGGCCAGTGGGAGAAGGCCCGCCGCAAGGCCGCCGAACAGGTGCGCGACGCCGCGGCCGAACTGCTCAACATCTATGCCCGCCGGGCGGCGCGCCAGGGCCACCCGTTCCGCTACTCGCCGCAGGACTACGAGGCCTTTGCCAACGACTTTGGCTTTGAGGAAACCGCCGACCAGCGCGCAGCCATCCACGCCGTCATCCAGGACATGATCAGCCCGCGCCCGATGGATCGGCTGGTCTGCGGCGACGTGGGGTTCGGCAAGACCGAGGTGGCCCTGCGGGCCGCCTTCATCGCGGTGACCGGGGGCAAACAGGTGGCCTTCCTGGCCCCGACCACGCTGCTGGCCGAGCAGCACTACCAGACCCTGGTCGACCGCTTCTCGCGCTGGCCGGTGAAGGTGGCCGAGATGAGCCGGTTCCGCACCCAGAAAGAGATCACCGCGGCCATGAAGGGCATCGCCGACGGCTCGGTGGACATCGTGGTCGGCACCCACAAGCTGCTGAGCGAGAAGACCCAGTTCAAGAACCTGGGCCTGCTCATCATCGACGAGGAGCACCGCTTCGGCGTGCGCCACAAGGAAGCCATGAAGGCCCTGCGGGCCGAGGTGGACGTGCTCACCCTGACCGCCACGCCCATTCCCCGCACGCTGGGCATGGCGCTGGAGGGTCTGCGCGACCTGAGCGTGATCGCCACCGCCCCGCAGCGCCGGCTGGCCATCAAGACCTTCGTGCGCAGCGAGGGCCAGGGCGTCATCCGCGAGGCGGTGCTGCGCGAGCTCAAGCGCGGCGGGCAGGTGTACTTCCTGCACAACGAGGTCGAGACCATCGAGAACCGCAAGCAGAAGCTCGAAGAGTTCCTGCCCGAGGCGCGCATTGCCGTGGCCCACGGCCAGATGCCGGAGCGCGACCTGGAACGCGTCATGCGCGACTTCGTGGCCCAGCGCTACAACGTGCTGCTGTGCTCGACCATCATCGAGACCGGCATCGATGTGCCCACCGCCAACACCATCGTCATGAGCCGCGCCGACAAGTTCGGTCTGGCCCAGCTGCACCAGCTGCGCGGACGGGTGGGCCGCAGCCACCACCAGGCCTATGCGTACCTGCTGGTGCCCGACATCGAGAGCCTGACCAAGCAGGCGCAGCAGCGGCTGGACGCCATCCAGCAGATGGAAGAACTGGGCAGCGGCTTCTATCTGGCCATGCACGACCTGGAGATCCGGGGTGCCGGCGAGGTGCTGGGCGAGAACCAGAGCGGCAACATGCTGGAGGTGGGCTTCCAGCTCTACAACGAGATGCTGTCGGAGGCGGTGCGGTCCCTGAAGGCCGGCAAGGAGCCGGACCTGCTGAGCCCGCTGTCGGTCACCACCGACATCAACCTGCACGCCCCCGCCCTGCTGCCCGACGACTACTGCGGCGACGTGCACCTGCGCCTGTCGTTCTACAAGAAGCTGGCCACCGCCAAAACGACCGACCAGGTCGATGCATTGCTGGAAGAAATCGTCGACCGCTTCGGCAAGCTGCCGCCCCAGGCCCAGACCCTGATCGACGTGCACCGCCTGCGCGTGCTGTCACAGCCCTATGGCGTGGTGAAGGTCGATGCTGCGCCCGGGGTGACGAACATCACCTTCCGGCCCAACCCGCCGATCGAGCCGATGCGCATCATTGAGCTCATCCAGAAGAACAAGCACATCAAGCTGGCCGGCAACGAGAAACTCCGCATCGAAAAAGCGCTGCCCGAGGTCAAGGACCGGGTGCAGCTGGTGCGCGACGTGCTGCGCTCGCTGGGCCAGCCCGTGGCCACACCCCAAACCGCCTGATCCACCACCATGACCCTCTCCCACACCCCGTCCCCCGGCCTCACCGTGCGAGGCTTCACCCCGCCCCTGAAGCTGTCCGACTTCAAGCTGATCGCCTTCGACATGGACTCCACGCTGATCAACATCGAGTGCGTGGACGAGATCGCCGATGCGGTCGGCCGCAAGGCCGAAGTGGCCGCCATCACCGAAGCCGCCATGCGCGGCGAGATCACCGACTACAAGGACAGCCTGCGCCGTCGCGTGGCCTTGCTGCGTGGCGTGACCGTGGCCGACATGGAGCGCGTGCTGACCGAACGCCTGCAGCTCAACCCCGGCGCACAGACGCTGGTGCAGGCCTGCAAGGCCGCCGGCCTGAAGGTGCTGCTGGTGTCCGGCGGCTTCACCTTCTTTGCCCATGTGGTGCGCGACCGCCTGGGCATCGACTATGTGCGGGCCAACGTGCTGGAGATAGCCAGCGGACCAAACTGCGGCGAGCTCACCGGCCGCATGGTCGACCAGCCCTGGGGCGACATCTGCGACGGCGCCGAAAAACGCCGCACCTTGCTGGAGGTGGCCTCGCTGCTGGGCATCGAGCCACGCCAATGCATCGCCATGGGCGACGGCGCGAACGACCTGCCCATGATGGGCGTGGCCGGTCTGTCGGTGGCGTACCACGCCAAGCCGGCGGTGCGGGAACAGGCCATGGTGTCCATCGAGCAGGGCGGGCTGGACCGCCTGCTGGAAGTGCTGCGCTGATCTCAACCGCCGGAGCGGCGCACCGTATGGCCGGCTTTCTGCAGCCAGGTCATGACGCGCTCCACATGGTCGCCCTGGATCTCGATCACGCCGTCCTTCACCGTGCCACCGGTGCCGCACACCGCCTTGAGCTGCTTGCCCAGTGCGGCCAGGGGCTCGGGCAACAGCAGCACGCCCCGCACCACCGTCACCGTCTTGCCGCCGCGCCCCTGTGTGGAGCGCGACACCCGCACGATGCCGTCACCCTGCGGCAGGACCGGTGCGGCACAGCGGCAGTCGGCCAGCGGCTGGCGGCAGTCCGGGCACATGCGGCCTGCCTCGGTGGAATACACCAGACCGCTGGATGACGTTGTCTTTTTCATGGCCGGCATGGTAGCCGGCCGCATACTGGCGGGTCCGACCGCCGACACCACATGAACTTCACCTCCCTGGGGCTGATGCCCTCGCTGACCGACAGTGCACGCGCACTGGGCTTCGATGCGCCCACCCCCATCCAGCAGGCCGCCCTGCCGTCCGGCCTGGCCGGCCGCGACCTGCTGGCGACCGCCCCCACCGGCTCCGGCAAGACCGCTGCCTTCGCCCTGCCCGTGCTGCAGCGGCTGCTGTCCACCCCGGTGCCGCAGCGCCGCACCCGTGCCCTGGTGCTGGTTCCCACCCGGGAACTGGCCGCCCAGGTCGGCGAGGTGCTGCGCGCGCTGGCCCAGCCGCTGAATGCCGGTCTGCGCACCGCCGTGCTGTTCGGCGGGGTGTCCATCAACCCGCAGCTGATGGGGCTGCGCGGCGGTGCCGACCTGGTGGTGGCCACGCCGGGCCGCCTGCTCGATGTGGTGCGCCACAACGCCTTGCGCCTGGACTCGGTGCAGACCCTGGTGCTGGACGAAGCCGACCGCCTGCTCGACCTCGGCTTCGCTGCCGAACTCGACCAGGTGCTGGACCTGCTGGGGGAACAGCGCCAGACGCTGATGTTCTCGGCCACCTTCGACGACCGCATCCGCGCCCTGGCCGAACGCCTGCTGCACGAGCCCGACCGCATCGATCTGCCGGCCGAAGGCGCCGACGCACCACCGGTGATGCAGCGGGCCCTGGCGGTGGACAGCACCCGGCGCACCGCCCTGCTCAGGCACCTGCTCGACACCCTGAACCCCGAGCGCGCACTGGTGTTCGTGGCCAGCCAGCACGCCGCCGACCATGTGGCCGCCAAGCTGAACCGCAAAGACCGCTACGCCACCCCGTTCCACGGCGGCCTGAGCCAGGGTGCGCGGCAGGAAGTGCTGGCCGAGTTCAAGGAGAAGCGCTGGGACGTGGTGGTCACCACCGACCTCGCCGCACGCGGGCTGGACATCGAGGACATGCCGCTGGTGGTCAATTACGACCTGCCCCGCTCCGCCGACGACCATGTGCACCGCATCGGTCGCACCGGCCGCGCCGGCCGCAGCGGCCAGGCCATCAGCTTCGTCACCCCCGCTGCGCTGGCCCAGTGGGCACTGATCCAGAAGCGCCAGGGCATGAGCCTGCCGCTGGAGGTGCTGCCCGGCTTCGAGCCCACCGAAACGGCCCCTGCCCCGAGCGCGTCGACCGCCACCGACGGCACCGGCGGCATCAAGGGCCAGCGCCCGAGCAAGAAGGACAAGCTGCGTGCAGCAGCAGCAGCGGCCGCTGCAGCCGGCGACCCGACCCCGCCGAAAACACCGGGCCGCTGATCACCCGCCCGGCGGGGTCGGTGCCCCCCGGAGCTCTGCCGCCTCGTGCGCGGCATGCAGCACCCGCTCGATGCTGGCGCACAGCTCTTCCACGGTGTCGGGCTTGTGCAGCAGCTCGCTCACCCCGATCTGGGCGCTGCGGTGGCGCAGTTCGTCGCTGATGTAGCCCGATGCAATCACCACCGGCACCCGATGGCCCGCCGCCCGCATGGCAGCCACCAGATCCAGCCCGGACATGCCCGGCATGTTGTGGTCGGTGATGCAGAGGTCGAAGCGGTCGGCCTCGTCGTCCAGCGCCGTCAGGGCATCCACCGGTGAGTCGCAGGTCAGCACCTGGTAGCCGCTGCGCTCCAGAAAGCGCCGCACCAGAAACGCCATGGACTCGTCGTCGTCCACATACAGGATACGCGACACCGGGGCGCGGGCCGACACGGCGGCCGCCGGCTCGGCCGCCGGACGCCGGGCCGGCTCGGTGACCGTGGGACCGGCATGGGCCGGCAACCAGACCGAGAACTGCGTGCCCATGCCGGGCTCGCTCGATACCCGCAAAGTGGCGCCATGCTCGGCCAGGATGCCGTGGACCACCGCCAGACCCAGCCCGGTCCCCTGACCGACCGGCTTGGTGGTGAAGAAGGGCTCAAAGATGCGCCCGAGGGTGGCAGGGTCCATGCCGCTGCCGTTGTCCTGCACCACCAGGTGCACACCGGCGTCCGGCCAGCCGCACGGCGGCAACACCTCCAGCTCGCCCGGCCGCACAGGACCGATGTCACCCTCGCACCGGCGGGCCATCACCTTCACACAGCCATCGGGCCGGCCCTTGAGGGCCTGCAGGGCGTTGCCGGTGAGGTTGAGCAGCACCTGCTCGATCTGCGTGGGGTTGGCCATGAGCGGCGGCAGATCGGTGTCGGTCTGCAGCAGCAGCTGGGCGCCCGGCGGCACAGCGGCCCGCAGCATCCCCTCGGCTTCCTGCATGAGGCACGGCAACGACACCAGCGAACGCTGCTGACTCTGCCGACGCCCGAAAGCCAGGATCTGCTGGACCAGATCGCGCGCGCGCCGTCCGGCCTTGCGGATCTCCTGAAGGCTGACGGTGCAGTCGCTGGTGCCGGTGTCGGCCAGGGCCAGTTCCACATTGCCCAGGATGGCGGCCACGATATTGTTGAAGTCGTGCGCAATGCCGCCTGCCATGGTGCCCAGCGCCTCCATCTTCTGGGACTCGCGCAACTGCAGTTCCAGCGAGCGGCGCTGCGATTCGGCCTTCACCTCTTCAGCCAGCGAGCGCAGCACCATCACTGCGCCGCTGCGGCCGCCGGACTCGTCGTACAGGACCGAGACCGACACCTGCACCCGCTCGACCGAACCGCCGCGCGACTGCAGATCGACCGGTACCTGCTGCGGGTCGCGGACCACCTGCACCACCGCGTCGCGAATCAGCTGCTGCGGCGGCGGCGCTGCACCCGGTTCCCAGCGGACGATGTCGGCCAGCGGCCGGCCCAGCGCCAGCGCCCTCGGCCAGCCGGTCAGATCGGCGGCCACCTGGTTCATGAACAAGACACTGCCATTCAGGTCGGTGGCGACCACACCCTCGGCAATGCCCTGCAGGACGGTGTCCAGCCATTCGCTCTGCTGGCGCATCTCGAACTCGGCCATCTGCCGTCGGCCCACCTCGCGCTTCAGGGCTTCGATCTGCTGGTTGAGCACCACGAACTGGGAATTGCCCAGCCGCAGCTCGCTCAGCCGGCACCAGAGCGTGGCCCGGCCCTGCTCCCCGGCCGGCTCCAGCAGGGCGATCTCGACCCGACAGGGAAGCACCCGGCCATCGGCAGCCATCAGATCGAGCCGTCCGGGGGTCGGTACCGAGCTGCGCAGGCCTTGGCGGATCAGGGCCGCGCAGTGGGCCTGATCGTCGCGGACCAGCGAGGCCAGCGGACAGCCTGCCACCCCGGTGGCATCGCGCGCCAGCAGACGCGAGGCAGCGCGGTTGGCCTGCAGCAGCCGGCCGGTCTCGTCGATCAGCAGGATCGGATCGGGCAATACCGAAAACAGCCGGTCCAGCGCGGGTGACCGGCGTTCTTCTTCAGACACGGAAATACTCGCGGCCGTCGGCGGCGTCGGCCTCGCCGCTCGCCTTGAAATACACGGTGACCCTGCAGGTCGGAGCACCCTGGGCGATGGTCTGGTTCAGCACCACCTTGGACCGCCCCAGGTTCTGCGCGGTGATGGTGCCGAAGACATTCGAAGTCATCATGCACATCGAAGGCCGGCCCACCACCTTGTCGCCGAACGGGCAGGCCCGGTTGCCCAGCACCACACGGTCTTCGGTGACCTCGATCACGTAAAAATCGCCCTGGATGCGGCGCTTGAGGTCCACCAGCACCTTGACCACCTGATCCCGGTCGAGCTGGGGAGTGCCGAGCGCCTGTCGGTATTCGGCATCGATCCAGTCCCCGATCCGCTGGCCGACCACGCTGATGAAGCCCGACGCCTCGTCCAGGCCGACCACGTTCTCCAGCGTTCCGGCCAGTTCGCGCACCAGACTGCGCAGGAACAGGTCGCGCTCCAGCGGGATGGACGTCTCACTGGGCTGTTTGGGTGCCGTGGCGTTCATGAAGCCTCCTGACAGACATTCTCCAGGCCCGGCATGGCCATGTTGCCCATACCGGGGACCACCGAATCCGAGCCGCCAATCTATGCCGGGTCACGCCGCGGGTCGAGAAAGACCCCGACTGTAAGAAGGCGTAAACGGCACAAGGGCATCGTAAGGGCGCGCCGGTGCACAGGCAAGAAAAAAGCCCTTGAACCTGCGTTCAAGGGCTTCGGTCTTGGTGGGCGGTGCAGGGTTCGAACCTGCGACCCCTGCCGTGTGAAGGCAGTGCTCTACCACTGAGCTAACCGCCCGATCAGGGGGCAAGGTGTTGTCGACAACACATCGCCGAATCTGTCGGAAGCCTCAGATTATAGCCAGCTTTTCCGGTGCTTCAGAAGCAGGCCCGAATTTTTTCAGGCGGTCGCACCGCTCAACAAGCGCCACACCGTCCGGCCCTTGCTGGCCTTGTCGAGGTCGGCCAGCACGCCTTCGTGGGCCTGGGCTTCCTGCTCGTTGGCCTGCAGCACCGGCAGGTCGAACTGGCGCAGATCGAGCACCTCGGCCGCTCCGGCTTCGCCAGGCGCATCGCCGCTGTCGATCAGCAGTGCGTCCTGGCCGCGGGTCATGTTGATGTAGACATCGGCCAGCAGTTCGGCGTCCAGCAAGGCGCCGTGCAGCGTGCGGCCGGAGTTGTCCACGCCCAGGCGGTCGCACAAGGCGTCCAGACCGTTGCGCTTGCCGGGGAACATCTCCTTGGCCATGACCAGGCTGTCGGTGACGCCGGCCACCACGCTGGTGATGGGCGGACGGCCCAGGCGCTCCATCTCCTTGTTCAGGAAGGCGATGTCGAACGGCGCGTTGTGGATGATGAGTTCGGCGCCGCGCAGGTACTCGATCAGCTCGTCGGCAATGGCGGCGAACTTGGGCTTGTCGCGCAGGAACTCGTTGCTGATGCCGTGCACCTTGAGCGCGTCCTCGTGGCTGTCGCGCTCCGGGTTGACATAGTGGTGCAGGTTGTTGCCGGTGAGCTTGCGGTTGAGCAGCTCGACGCAGCCGATCTCGATGATGCGGTCGCCGCTGTCGGCCGACAGGCCGGTGGTCTCGGTGTCGAGAACGATCTGGCGCATGGGATCAGTGGTTCTCTTTGGCGTGGTTGATCGTGTACTTGGGAATCTCGATCGTCACGTCCTTCTGGGCCAGGATGGCCTGGCAGCTCAGGCGCGAGTTGGGCTCCAGGCCCCAGGCGCGGTCGAGCAGATCGTCTTCGGTCTCGTCGGCCTCGTTCAGGCTGGCAAACCCTTCGCGCACCACCACGTGGCAGGTGGTGCAGGCACAGCTCATGTCGCAGGCGTGTTCGATGTTCACGCCGTTGTCCAGCAGGGCCTCGCAGATGGAGGTGCCGGCGGGCGCGGAGATGGTCTTGCCTTCGGGGGCGTATTCGGCGTGGGGCAGGATCTTGATCGTGGGCATGGTGTTCAGACTTCTTCGAGTTTCTTGCCGGCCAGGGCCTGCTGGATGCCACGGTTCATGCGCTGGGCGGCGAAGGCTTCGGTGCCTTTGGCCAGCGCCTCGGTGGCGGCTTCCACCACGGCGGCGTCTTCGCTGCCGATGGCGGTCTGCAGGGCGGTCATGAGGCCGTCGATGGTGGCGCGTTCTTCGGGGGTCAGCAGGTCGGCATCGGCCGCCAGGGCCGAGCGAATGGCCACCAGCATGCGGTCGGCGTCCACCCGGGCTTCGACCAGGGCGCGCGCCTGCATGTCCTGCTGGGCGGTGGCAAAGCCTTCCTGCAGCATGGCGGCGATCTGCTCGTCGCTCAGCCCGTAGGCGGGCTTGACGTCGATGCGCGCCTCCACGCCGCTGCCCTGCTCCCTGGCGGTGACCGACAGCAGGCCATCGGCGTCCACGGTGAAGGTGACCCGGATGCGGGCAGCGCCGGCGGCCATGGGCGGGATGCCGCGCAGCGTGAAGCGGGCCAGGCTGCGGCAGTCGGCCACCAGATCGCGCTCGCCCTGCACCACATGCAGCGACAAGGCTGTCTGGCCGTCCTGGTAGGTGGTGAAGTCTTGCGCCAGCGCGGCGGGGATGGGGGTGTTGCGCGGCACGATGCGCTCGACCAGGCCACCCATGGTCTCGATGCCCAGCGACAGCGGGATCACGTCGAGCAGCAGCAGGTCGCCGTCGCGGCTGTTGCCGGCCAGGGCATTGGCCTGGATGGCGGCGCCCAGCGCCACCACCTCGTCGGGGTTGAGGTTGATCAGCGGCTCGCGGCCGAAGAATTCGCCCACGGTGCGGCGGATCACCGGCATGCGGGTGGAGCCGCCCACCATGACCACGCCTTGCACCTCGTCGCGGGTGATGCCGGCATCGCGCAGCACCTTGCGCACGGCGGCCATGGTGCGGTCGGTGAGCGCGCGGGTGCAGGCATCGAAATCGGCGCGGGTGACATCGCGTTCAACAAGCTGACCGCCCACCGGAGCGACAAAGCGCACCGAATCCGAATCGGTCAATGCTTCTTTCACGCGGCGGGCCTCGCGGTGGAGCCCGGCGCGCTCGGACGCGTCGTCCGGCAGGGCCAGACCGGCTTGCGCCAGCACCCAGCCGGCCAGGGCCTGGTCGTAGTCGTCGCCGCCCAGAGCGGAGTCACCCCCGGTGGCCATGACCTCGAACACGCCGCGGGTCAGGCGCAGGATGGAAATGTCGAAGGTGCCGCCGCCCAGGTCGTAGATGGCGTAAACGCCCTCCGAACCGTTGTCCAGCCCGTAGGCAATGGCGGCAGCCGTGGGCTCGTTGATCAGGCGCAGCACGTGGATGCCGGCGAGCTGAGCGGCGTCCTTGGTGGCCTGACGCTGGGCGTCGTCAAAGTACGCCGGCACGGTAATGACGGCGCCATACAGGTCGTCGTTGAAGCTGTCTTCTGCACGGAAACGCAGCGTGGCCAGGATCTCGGCGCTCACCTCCATGGGGGTCTTGCGGCCAGCCACGGTCTCGACCACGGCCATGCCGTTGTCGTCCACCACGCTGTACGACAGCTTGTCGACATCGCCGACCTGTTCACGCCGGCGGCCCATGAGCCGCTTGACCGAGCTGATGGTGTTGGCGGGGTCCTGCACCTGCGCGGCCAGGGCATCGAAGCCGATCTGCCGGCCCGAGCCGCCCTGGGCCGGGTCGAGGTACCGCACCACGCTGGGCAGGATGACCCGACCGTCTTCGGCCGGCAGGCACTCGGCCACGCCGTGCCGCACCGAGGCCACCAGCGAATGGGTGGTGCCCAGGTCGATGCCCACCGCCACGCGCCGCTGGTGCGGGTCGAGCGACTGGCCGGGTTCGGAAATCTGCAGAAGCGCCATGGGGGAAATGTCCTACCGGGGAAATCGCCTATTGTCCCTGCTGATCGAGCCGGAGCTCGACATCGCGGGCAAAGCGCTCAACGAACATGAGGGCTCTGACTTGACGGGCCAGCGCCGGGTAGTCGCGCTGCTCGTCGGCGGTGACGCGCAGCGCCTCCACCATGCGGCGGCGGGCGGCGGCCACCTCGTCGGCCAGCTGTTCCAGCGCGGCCAGGCCGCTGGCGTCGTCCAGCTGCTCGCGCCACTCCATCTGCTGCATCAGGAAGTCCGACGGCATGGCGGTGTTGCTCTCGGCCTCGATCGGCGCGCCATGCAGCTCGCACAGGTAGGCCGCGCGCTTGAGCGGGTCCTTGAGACGCTGGTAGGCCTCGTTGATGCGCACCGACCACTGCATGGCCAGGCGCTGCGCGGCCGGGTCGGCCGAAGCAAAACGGTCGGGGTGGGCCTCGCGCTGGAGGTCTTTCCAGCGCAGGTCCACCGCCGCACGGTCAATGCCGAAGGCCGGGCTGAGCCCGAAGAGCTCGAAGTCGTTGGATTGCAGGTTCATGGAAAAGAAACGCCGCCGGGGCGCAGGCGCACAGGCGGCGGTCAGCGGAACGGGTTCCGCAGGTCAGACCCGGAAGCTCTCGCCGCAGCCGCAGCGGTCGCGTTCGTTGGGGTTGTTGAAGCGGAAGCCCTCGTTGAGCCCTTCGCGCACGAAGTCAAGCTGCGTGCCGTCGATGTAGGCCAGACTCTTCGGATCGACCAGCACCTTGACGCCGTTCTCCTCGAACACCACGTCTTCCGGCGCGATCTCGTCGGCGTACTCCAGCTTGTAGGCCAGGCCGGAGCAGCCGGTGGTCTTGACGCCCAGCCGCACACCCACGCCCTTGCCGCGCTTGGCAATGTAGCGGGTGACGTGGCGGGCGGCGGCGTCGGAAATCGTGATGGCCATGGTGTTCAGTGAGCGGCGTCGGCGCCGTGCTTCTTGCGGTAGTCGTCCACGGCGGCCTTGATGGCGTCTTCGGCCAGGATGGAGCAGTGGATCTTCACCGGCGGCAGGGCCAGCTCTTCGGCGATCTGGCTGTTCTTGAGCGCAGCCGCCTCGTCCAGCGTCTTGCCCTTGACCCATTCGGTCACCAGCGAGCTCGACGCGATGGCCGAGCCGCAGCCGTAGGTCTTGAAGCGCGCGTCCTCGATCACGCCGGTGGTCGGGTTCACCTTGATCTGCAGCTTCATCACGTCGCCGCAGGCGGGCGCACCCACCATGCCGGTGCCCACCGTGTCATCGCCCTTGTCGAAAGAGCCGACGTTGCGGGGGTTCTCGTAGTGGTCAACGACCTTTTCGGAATAAGCCATGGTTGTTCTCCTGATGCGTGTGTGTCAGTGGGCAGCCCACTGAATGGTGGAGAGGTCGACGCCGTCCTTGAACATTTCCCACAGCGGGGAGAGTTCGCGCAGCTTGGCCACGTTCTCGCGGATGGTGGCGATGGCGTAGTCGATCTCTTCTTCGGTGGTCCAGCGGCCGATGGTCATGCGCAGGCTGCTGTGGGCGAGCTCGTCGCTGCGGCCCAGGGCGCGCAGCACATAGCTCGGCTCCAGGCTGGCCGAGGTGCAGGCCGAGCCGGACGACACGGCCAGACCCTTGATGCCCATGATCAGCGACTCGCCCTCGACATAGTTGAAGCTCATGTTGAGGTTGTGCGGCACGCGGCGAGTCTCGTGGCCGTTGATGAACACCTCTTCGATGTCCTTCAGGCCGGCCAGCAGCCGGTCCTGCAGCGCCTTGATGCGGCGGTTCTCCTCGTGCATCTCGGCCTTGGCAATGCGGTAGGCCTCGCCCATGCCCACGCACTGGTGCGTGGGCAGCGTGCCGGAGCGCATGCCGCGCTCGTGACCGCCGCCGTGCATCTGGGCCTCGATGCGGATGCGCGGCTTGCGGCGCACATACAGGGCGCCGATGCCCTTGGGGCCGTAGGTCTTGTGCGAGGTCAGGCTCATCAGGTCGACCGGCAGGGTCTGCAGGTCGATGTCGACCCGACCGGTGGCCTGGGCGGCGTCCACATGGAAGATCACGCCCTGCTCGCGGCAGATGGCACCGATGGCGGCGATGTCCTGGATCACGCCGATCTCGTTGTTCACGAACATGACCGAGGCCAGGATGGTGTCCGGGCGGATGGCGGCGCGGAAGGCGTCGAGGTCGAGCAGACCGTCGGCCTGCACGTCCATGTAGGTGACCTCAAAGCCCTGGCGCTCCAGCTCGCGCATGGTGTCCAGCACGGCCTTGTGCTCGGTCTTGACGGTGATCAGGTGCTTGCCCTTGCCCTTGTAGAACTGGGCTGCGCCCTTGATGGCCAGGTTGTTGGACTCGGTGGCGCCGCTGGTCCAGACGATCTCGCGCGGGTCGGCGTTGATCAGCGCAGCCACCTGCTCGCGGGCGGTCTCGACGGCTTTCTCGGCTTCCCAACCCCAGGCATGGCTGCGGGACGCCGGGTTGCCGAAGTGCTCGCGCAGCCAGGGGATCATGGCGTCCACCACGCGCAGGTCGCACGGGTTGGTGGCGCTGTAGTCCATGTAGATGGGGAAGTGGGGAGTGCTCATGGCTGGCAGACGTAGGCTGGCTGAAAGAAAAGAGATTCCGACCGGCCGCTGACGCGGCGCTGAAGCCAGGCAATGGCCCTGTCGCCGGTGGGGCGACGGTCGGGAACGGTCACTTCGAGAAGGCGGCGCCTCCCAGGGCAAACACCGAGTTCGGTGCGTTCACGCGGATGGGCTTGACCACCGGCGCCGAGGAAATGGCGCGCTTGATCATGGGTGCGTTCTCCACCACCACGCCCTTGGCCAGCTGCTCGTCGACCAGGGATTGCAGGGAGACCGAGTCCAGGAAATCCACCATCTTGGCGTTGAGCTGGGCCCACAGCTCGTGGGTCATGCAGCGGTTGCCCTCGCCCAGGCAGTTTTCCTTGCCGCCGCACTGGGTGGCATCGATCGGCTCGTCCACCGAAACGATGATGTCGGCCACGGTGATGTCCGCGGCTTTGCGGCCCAGGGTGTATCCGCCGCCAGGGCCCCGGGTGGACTCCACCAGCTCGTGGCGACGCAGCTTGCCGAACAGCTGCTCCAGGTACGACAACGAAATCTGCTGCCGCTGGCTGATGGCAGCCAGCGTGACCGGACCGTTGTTCTGGCGCAGGGCCAGATCGATCATGGCGGTGACCGCAAAGCGGCCTTTGGTTGTGAGGCGCATCTTCAAGCTCCTTCGTTTGTTGGCTTGACCATCGTGGTTTGGCACAGGGCTTTCGCCCCGGACCCCGTTCCCACCCGCCCGACCTGTTGGTCTTTATCGAAGGCTTTTCCCGACTGTTTTCGTCGAGTTTAGATCAAAAGCCTAGTGTTTTGATCGGCATTGTAGCGGCCAGAACGGTTTTGTCCAAGACAAACGCAACAAGCTTGTCTATGGGGTCCATAGACAAAAACAAACACCCCGGGGTATGTGCCTTGCGGGTCGTTCAAACCCCGGCGTCGGTGCCGGTCGCACCGAAAACCTGGGCCTTGAGGCGGGACAGCTGGTCGCGCGCCTGCGCCGCTTTCTCGAATTCGAGGTTGCGGGCGTGCTCCAGCATCTGCTTTTCCAGGCGCTTGATCTCGCGCGCCACATCGCGCTCGTCCATGGCATCCACGGCTGCGCGCTGCGCGCTCTCGGCCGCCAGCCGGTCGGCCTCCTTGCCCGCCTTTTCGCTGTAGACGCCGTCGATCAGGTCCTTGATGCGCTTGTTCAACGCCTTGGGCTGGATGCCCATGGCCAGGTTGTGCGCGATCTGCCGCGCCCGGCGGCGCTCGGTCTCGTCGATCGCCGCGCGCATGGAATCGGTGATCTTGTCCGCATACAGGATGGCCCGGCCGTGCAGGTTGCGGGCCGCGCGGCCGATGGTCTGGATCAGGCTGCGCTCGGAACGCAGGAAGCCTTCCTTGTCGGCGTCCAGGATCGCCACCAGCGACACCTCGGGAATGTCCAGGCCTTCGCGCAGCAGGTTGATGCCCACCAGCACATCGAAGGTGCCCAGGCGCAGATCGCGCAGGATCTCCACCCGCTCCACCGTGTCGACGTCGCTGTGCAGGTAGCGCACCTTCACGCCGTTTTCGGTCAGGTAGTCGGTGAGCTGCTCGGCCATGCGCTTGGTCAGCGTGGTGATGAGCACCCGCTCGTTCTTCTCGACCCGGATGCGGATCTCCTGCAGCACGTCATCGACCTGGTGGGTGGCCGGGCGCACCTCGATCTCGGGGTCCACCAGACCGGTGGGACGCACCAGTTGCTCCACCACCTGACCGGCGTGGCTGTTCTCGTAGTCGGCCGGCGTCGCCGAGACGAACACGACCTGCCGCATCCGCTGTTCGAACTCCTCGAACCGCAGGGGCCGGTTGTCGAGTGCGCTGGGCAGCCGGAAGCCGTACTCCACCAGGGTGGTCTTGCGCGCACGGTCGCCGTTGTACATGCCGCCGAACTGTCCGATGAGCACATGGCTCTCGTCCAGGAACATCAGCGCGTCCTTGGGCAGGTAATCGGTCAGGGTGGACGGCGGCTCGCCGGGGAGCGAGCCGGCCAGGTGGCGCGAGTAGTTCTCGATGCCCTTGCAATGGCCAACCTCGCTGAGCATTTCCAGATCAAAGCGGGTGCGCTGCTCCAGCCGCTGCGCCTCCACCAGCTTGCCCATGCCCACCAGCTCCTTCAGGCGCTGATCCAGCTCCAGCTTGATGCTCTCCACGGCACCCAGCACCTGTTCGCGCGGCGTCACGTAATGGCTGCTGGGAAACACGGTGAAGCGGGGGATCTTCTGCCGCACCCGGCCAGTGAGCGGATCGAACAGCTGCAGGCTCTCGATCTCGTCATCGAACAGCTCGATGCGGATGGCCATCTCGGAATGTTCGGCCGGGAACACGTCGATGGTGTCGCCGCGCACGCGGAACTTGCCGCGCGAGAAGTCCTGCTCGTTGCGGGCGTACTGCATGCGCACCAGCTGGGCGATCAGGTCGCGCTGGCCGAACTTGTCGCCCACCCGCAGCGTCATGACCATCTGGTGGTAGCTCTCGGGCTTGCCGATGCCGTAGATGGCCGACACGGTGGCCACGATGACCACGTCGCGCCGCTCCAGAATGCTCTTGGTGCAGCTCAGGCGCATCTGCTCGATGTGCTCGTTGATGGCGCTGTCCTTCTCGATGAACAGGTCGCGCTGCGGCACATAGGCCTCGGGCTGGTAGTAGTCGTAATAGCTGACGAAATACTCCACCGCGTTGCGCGGGAAGAACTCCCGGAATTCGCTGTAGAGCTGCGCGGCCAGCGTCTTGTTGGGCGCAAACACGATGGCCGGCCGCCCCAGGCGCGCAATCACGTTGGCCATGGTGAAGGTCTTGCCGGAGCCGGTCACGCCCAGCAAGGTCTGGAACACCTCGCCGTCGTTCACCCCCTCGACCAGCTGGTCGATGGCCTGGGGCTGGTCACCCGCTGGCGGATAGGGGAGGAACAGCTCGAAAGGCGAGCCGGGAAAACGCACGAACTCGCCTTCGGGGGGCGATTCGGGCACCACTTCTTGCAGCAGGGAAACAGGCATGGGCAAATTGTGCCGGAAGGTCCATGCCGACTGGCGAGCGGTGAATTGCCATGGACAAATACTCACCTTGCGGTATTGGACTACCCATACCGGTTAGGAACACTGACTCCCAGGTCGTGTTGAAACCATCACCACACCGAACGAGGGGCAGACCATCGCCCACGAGACCATCGGCCCCGTCCCACAGCGGACCCCTGTCATGGAGTTGCGAATGAACCGTTCCGACCGACCCTGCTCCCCCAGCCCGGCCACCCCGTCCGGCCACGGCATCAGCATCTCGGGCAGCGTGCTGCCCAGGCCGTAGAGCCCCAACGGCGCGACCCGTCGCGTCACCGGTGTCTGGTTCGGTTCTGCCGCCGTGCACCCGGGGGACATGCTCGCGGGACAGTACGGCGAACTCCGCACGGAGGCCGACGGAACTTACCGTTACCGAACGACCCTGGACATGTCCGGGCTGGCGGCAGGCATCGGTGGCAGCGGCTCGATCGAGGAGGCATTCACCCTCAACCTCAGCGACTCGTCGGGCAGTTCCTGCGTGGCCCGGCTGACGGTGGCCATACAGGCCTCGGCCTGCGGGCTGGAGCTGGTGCCATCGTTCAGCGTGGAGTCGACGGTCACCGAACGCTACTGCCTGACCGCCCAGAACGGCCTGGCCCTGTTGTGCATGGAGACCGGCGAACATTTCGAGATGTGCCGGCTCGACACGCCGCTGTCGGCGGTGGCCCGCTCGCACAACCGGGAGTTTTTCGGGGTGGGCGGGCAACATCTGCTGCGCATCGACCCCATCAACGGCAACACCATCTGGATCGGCATACTCGCCCAGCCACGGCGCATCGTGGCGCTCGATGCCGCCCCCGACGGCCTGCTCTACGGCATCGACGTGCAGGGAGACCTGTACCGCATTCAGCCGGGCAACGGCTCGACCACCCTGCTGGTGCGCCTGGGCCTGCCTTCCTTGTCCCGGGGGGCTGTCGCCCATGTCGACAACCACCTGCTGTGGACCGCCGCAGACAACCGGCTGCACGACTACGACCTGAACACCGGAGAGCACACCACCGCACTGGCCGCGTTGCAGCCTGTGGCGCCGGTCACGCTGCACGAGCGGGTACTGGCCATGATGCCGGCGATGGATGGCGGCCTGTTCATGGCCACCGCCGAGGGCGTGGTCCGCATCGACCCGGCCACGGGCGGCTGGCGCGACACCGGCCTCAAAGGACGGCTGCACGAGCTGATGGGGACCAGCGCCCCCTCAGGCCCGGTGTGGGGCGGCCGTGAACCGGGTCACCCGGTGGCGAACGACTACCCCTCCGACTGGGGCAGCTGCTGGCCGGTGCTGCAGCCGCACTGATCAAGCACCCCGGCAGGCGCGCGCCAGCCGGTCCACGCCCTCGCGGATCTGGTCGAGCGGTGCGGTGGCAAAACTCAGCCGGAGGGTCGCGGGGTCGGGGTCGCGGGCATAGAAGGGCGCACCCGGCACGAATGCCACCCCTTGCTCGATGGCGGCCTTGGCCAGCGCGGCACCATCGGCCACCCGGCCGCCGTGTCCGGTCAGGCGGGCCCAGATGAACAGGCCGCCCTGCGGCTCCACAAATTCAATGGCATCGCCGAGCTGGGCGCGCAGCGCTCCTGCCATGGTGGCCGCGCGTTCGGCGTAGACGCTGCGCACCTGGGCCAGGGTCGCCGGCATCCGGCCGGCGGCCAGGTAACGGGCCGCCGTGGCCTGTGCAAAGGTGCTGGTGTGGGCGTCGCTGAACTGTTTGCACATGGTGGCCTTGGCCAGCAGTTCCTGGGGCGCCACCATCCAGCCCACCCGCAGGCCAGGGCTCAGCACCTTGCTCAGGGAACCGCAATGCACCAGCCGGTCGCGCGCGCCGGGCACGCTGTCGGCCAGGGCCAGCAGGCTGGGCGGCGGAGCGTCGCCGAAGTAGAGGTCGCCGTAGGGGTCGTCCTCGACGATCAGGGTGTCGTGTCGCACCGCCATCTCCAGCACCGCCTTGCGGCGCTCCAGGCTCATGAGTGCACCGCTGGGGTTCCCGAAGGTGGGGATGAGGTAGACGAACTTGGGCCGGTGCTCGGCGATCAGCGACTCCAGCGCGTCGGTGCGGGCGCCCTGCCCGTCCACCGGCACGGTGATCAGCTCGGCGCCGTACAGGCGGAAGCACTGGATGGTGGCCAGAAAGGTCGGGCCTTCGACGATCACCTTGTCCCCGGGCGAGATCAGCGTCTTGCCCAGCAGGTCCAGTGCCTGCTGGCTGCCGGTGGTGACGATCAGGTCGCTGGCCGCCACACCGTTGGCACCCTTGGAGCCCATGAAGCCGGCGATCTGCTCGCGCAGCGGCTGGTAGCCCTCGGTCGCGCCGTACTGCAGCGCCGCGCCGGGCTCCCGGGCCAGGGCTTCCTCGCTGGCGGCCCGGATGCCTTCAACATCGAACAGGGCACTGTCGGGGAAGCCGCCGGCAAAGCTGACGATGCCGGGCTTGCCCAGCAGCTTGAAAAGTTCGCGGATGGCAGAGGTCTCGACATTGTTCAGTCGATCGGCAAACGGCGTGGTGAACGGCATGGCAGGGACCGGCAGATGGAAAAGCGCCATTGTCGCCAATCTGCGGCGGGTGCCCGGGGCGGGCTAGACTGCGCGCCCATGAACCGCACACAGATCGAGTCGTTCTTTGCCATCCTGCGCGAGGCCAACCCGCAGCCGCAGACCGAGCTGGAGTACACCAGCGTGTTCGAGCTGCTGGCCGCCGTGCTGCTGTCCGCGCAGGCGACCGATGTGGGCGTGAACAAGGCCACCCGCAAGCTGTTCCCGGTGGCCAACACGCCGCAGGCCATCCTGAACCTGGGGCTGGCGGGCCTGGAGTCCTACATCCGCACCATCGGCCTGTACCGCAGCAAGGCCCGCCACCTGATCGAGACCTGCCGCATCCTGGTGGAGCAGCATGGCGGCGAAGTGCCCGCGACCCGCGAAGCGCTGGAAGCCCTGCCCGGCGTCGGTCGCAAGACGGCCAACGTGGTGCTCAATGTGGCCTTCGGCCAGCCGACCATGGCGGTGGACACCCACATCTTCCGGGTCAGCAACCGCACCGGTCTGGCGCGCGGCAAGACACCGCTGGCGGTGGAACTGCAGCTGGAGAAACGGGTGCCGGCGGCCTATGCGGTCGATTCGCACCACTGGCTCATCCTGCATGGGCGTTACGTGTGCCAGGCCCGCAAGCCGCAATGCCCGGACTGCCGGGTGTCGCACCTGTGCGGGTTCAAGGACAAGACCCGTCCCTGAGCCCGACACAGCCGGTCGGCATCACCAGCGCAGCAGCGTCCAGCCACCGGGGTTGGGCGCGTCCTGCGGCCATTCGTGGGCACCCGCCACCGTGCGGTGCCCGTGGGTCTGCAGGAAACGGGCGGCCCGGATGACGCCAGCATGGGTGATCCACACCGCATGCGTTCCGCCCTGCTGTGTCAGCCGTTCGCGGGTGTCGTGCAGCGCGGCGGCCACACGGTCGATCACCGCCTGGGTGGACTCGGCGCCGCCGAAGCGGTGATGCGCGAAATCGGCCATCCAGTGGTCGAAGGCAGACCTCGGAATGTTGTCCCAGGGCTGTTGTTCCCAGCCGCCGAAATCCATTTCGTTCAGGCGGGTGTCGGTCGACGGTTCCGGCAGATCGGGTCGGTGGCGCCGCAGGGCGTGCGCGAGCTGGTGGGTGCGCTGCAGGCCGGACATCCACACCAGCGCCGGACGCGCCGGCAGCACCTCGGCCAGCTCGAAGGCGGCACCGGCCGTGGCGCCGGCGAGTGCCGGTGCGTCGGTGATGCCGTAACACAGGCCCGGGGGCAGATCGACCTGGGCATGGCGCAGCAGCCACAGGTTCATGCCGGCCACCCCGAGGCCAGCGCCACCCCCAAGAGAAACATCACCTCGCAGACCTGCTGGGTGGCGCCCAGGCCGTCGCCGGTGAACCCCTGCAGGCGGCGCGCCAGCAGGCGCCGCATCCACCACAGCCCGGCAGCGGCACCGGCCAGGCCCGCCAGCCAGAGCGGCACCGATCCGAACCAGCCGGCCAGGGCCAGCGCGGCGGCGCACCAGAGCAGGCCGGCCAGCAGGCTGGCCAGACCGATCCGGTCGGCCAGCGGCTTGCTCTTGGAGCGCGGCGTGTCGCCCACATGCGGCAAGGTGCGGATGATGAACAGCGGTGCGGTGCGCGAAACGACATGCGCCAGCCAGCAGCCGGACACCGCCAGCAGCGGGTCGATCTGCGCCAGCAAGGCCAGCAGCGCCAGCTTGGAGAGCAGGCCCAGCACCAGCGCAATGGCGCCAAAGCTGCCGATGCGCGAGTCCTTCATGATGTCCAGGGCGCGCTCGCGGTCGTAGCTGCCGCCCAGGCCATCGGCCAGATCGGCGAGCCCGTCCTCGTGGAAGGCGCCGGTCAGCAGCACGCTGAACACGGTGCAGCCCAGCGCCGCCACCCAGGCCGATGCCGGCAACGGCGGCAGCAGGTGCAGCAGTGCGGACAGCAACGCGGCGCTCAGGCCCCCCACCAGCCAGCCCACCCCGGGGAAGTGGGCGGTGCTGGCGCGCAGCATCTCGGGGCTGTAGCCGACCCAGTCCGCCAGCCGGCCGGTGACCGGGATGCGGGTGAAGAACTGCACCGCCAGCAGGTAGTGGCGCAGGGCCTGGATCATGGGCGGGCGGTCTCCGGCACGTCGCCACGCGACACCCCGGCCGACTCGAAACTGGCCATGTCGCGCAGGATGGCGCAGGCGCTCTGCAACAAGGGCCAGGCCAGCGCCGCGCCGGAACCCTCACCGAGTCGAAGCCCCAGATCGAGCAGAGGCTCGGCCCGCAGGTGGGCCAGCATCAGCGCGTGGCCGCGCTCGCCCGAGCGGTGCGCAAACACGCAGCGCTGCAGCACGTTCGGCTCCAGGGCTGCGGCCACCATCACGGCCGACGAGGCAATGAAGCCGTCCACCACGATCACGCGGCGCTGCAGCGCCGCCTCGATGACTGCGCCGACCAGGGTCGCGATCTCGAAGCCGCCGAAGGCCGCCAGGGCCTGCAGCGGCAGCACGGCGTCGGCATGGCGGGCCAGCACCTCGCGCAGGATGCCGATCTTGCGCTGCACGCCGTCGGCATCGAGCCCGGTGCCGGCACCGGTGACATCGGCCACGTCGAGCCCGGCCAGCCGGGCCAGCAGCAGCGAGGCCGCCGAGGTGTTGCCGATGCCCATTTCGCCCAGCAGCAGGGCGTTGCCCGGCAGGCCCCGCACCACCGCCCTGCCCTGCGCGATGGCCTGGGCACATTCGGTGCGGTTCATGGCCGGTCCTTCAAGGGCATCGCGGGTGCCGGGCCCGACACGGGCCAGCACCAGACCCGGCCGGGCGGGCAACTCACGCCGCATGCCGCAGTCGACCACGGTCAGGCCGATGCCGTGCTGGCGCGCCAGCACGCTGACCGCCGCACCACCGGCGAGGAAGTTTTCCACCATCTGCCAGGTCACATCGGACGGAAACGCCGAGGTGCCCCGCGCAGCCAGCCCATGGTCGCCGGCGCACACCAGCATCTGGGGCTGTTCCAGCGCGGGGGCGGTGCTGCCGAGGATGCTCCCGATGCGCAGGCCCAGCGCCTCGATCCGCCCCAGCGAACCCTGGGGCTTGGTCTTGTTGTCGAGCCGGTGCTGCAATGCGGCGGCGAGTTCGGCGTCGGTCAGGTCGGGAACGGGCGGAATGAGGAGTGCGTCGTCGGTCACGGTGTCGGGGTCCGGTGGATGGGTGTTCATGGTGGGGTGTCTGGCATTTCTGGCGGGCGGATCAGGCGGTCCAGCACCCCGGGTTCGAAGTGCCGCTCGATGAAGTCGGCCAGGCCGTCGAACACGCGGTTCAGGCCGGGCGCGCCGGCCCCGAACAGGGCCTGCAACACGCGTTCGTCCTCGAACAGGCCGTGCAGGTACAGGCCCAGGATGTGGCCGCGCGGGTGCATCCAGGCCAGCCCCGGCAGCACTTCGGCGGCGCTCTGCCCGGCCGCCTGCATGGCCGGGTGGAGGGCGGTCTGGCCGTGGTGGATTTCGTAACCGGCCACGGTCACCCCGCCCAGCGCCGACCAGGGCGATGCGTGGGTGCCGGCGCAGTCGCCCAGCGTGGCCTCGGTGCGCCGCACCGTCTTGGCCGGCTCGAAGGTGGTCACCAGCGGCAGCAGGCCGAGTCCGGGCGCATTGCCGTCGATGCCGTGCGTGTCGATGAGCGCTTCGCCCAGCATCTGCAGGCCGCCGCAGATGCCCAGCACCGGCCGGCCGGCCTCGGCATGGGCCGCCACGGCGCGGTCCAGGCCCTGGGCGCGCAGCCAGGCCAGATCGCTGGCGGTGGCCTTGCTGCCGGGCAGGATGAGCCAGTCGGCCCCGGCGCAGTCGGCCGGGCTGCGGGCCCAGACCAGACGCACGCCGGGCAGGTTGCGCAGGGGCTGGAACTCGTCCAGGTTGCTGATGCGCGGATACGCCAGCACCGCCACGGTGAGCCGGACCTCGCCGCTGCTGCGGCTGCGGTCGTCGAACACGCCGTCCTCTTCCGGCAGCCCGTGCTGCCACCACATCGGCAGCACCGCGACCGTGGGCACACCCGTGAGCTGCTGCAGCTGCTCGGGGCCGGGCGCCAGCAGCGCGGCGTCGCCCCGGAAGCGGTTCAGCACGAAGCCGTCGAAGCGGGTCCGGTCGGCCTCGGGCATCAGGGCCCAGGTGCCATAGAGGTGGGCAAACGCGCCACCCCGGTCGATGTCGGTGACCAGCAGGCAGCGGGCGTCGGCGTGGCGCGCCACCCGCAGGTTGACGATGTCGCTGTCCATCAGGTTGATCTCGGCCGGCGAGCCGGCGCCCTCGATCACCACCACATCGTTCTCGGCGCGCAGCTGGTCCAGCGCCTGGGTAATGGCCGGCCACACGTGCAGGCTGCGGCCGCGCCACGGCATGTCGGACAGGCTCTGGCTCACCTGCCCCAGCAGCACCACCTGGCTGCGGGTGTCGGCCTCGGGCTTGAGCAGCAGCGGGTTCATGCGCACATCGGGTTCGGCCCGCGCGGCCAGCGCCTGGAAGTACTGGGCCGAGCCGATCTCGCCCCCCGCCACCACCCGCGCGTTGTTGCTCATGTTCTGGGCCTTGAAGGCGGCCACCTTCAGGCCCTGGCGCGCGTAGTGGCGGCACAGCGCGGTGGCCAGCCAGCTCTTGCCGGCACCGCTGGTGGTGCCCAGCACCATGACGCAGCGGGCGGTCATGCGCAGGCTCCACGCACGGCGTGGCCGGCAGGTGGCGCCAGCGCGCGGTCCAGCGCCTGGTCCAGCGCTTGAAGCGCGGGCGGCGCCAGCACGGCCATGCGGTACCAGCCCGGCAGGCCGAGCGAGGCGGCGTCGCGCAGGCCGATGCCGTGCCGGCGCAGGGCCGGCAGGTCCAGCGGACCGGGCGGCTGCACGCACAGGAACGGGGTGTCGCCGGGCAGGTGTTGCCAGCCCCGGGCCTGCAGCCAGTCGAGCTGCAGGCGCTTCCATTCGCGCAGGGTGGGCAGCGAATCGGCCAGCCAGCGCTGCACGGCAGGCGTGGTCCAGGCGGTCAGCAGGGCGACACCCTCGGCGCCCAGCACCCACGAAGGGGCGGCGGCTTCCAGCGCCTGCACCTCGTCGGCCGCGCCAACCGGTGCCAGCGCATAAGCGGCGCGCACACCGGTCAGGCCGAGTGCCTTGTTGGGCGTGCAGAGCTGCCACAGGCGGCTGCGTTGCGCCGCCGCCAGGCTGGGCGCGCCGCTCAGGCGCAGCGGCTCGTAGGCGGCATCGAGCACCCGCCAGGCATGAGCGGCATCCAGCCGCTCAAGGGCCGGCTCGTTCCGGCCGGTCGGGCTGGCGGGTTCGCACAGCCAGGCCAGCCCGGCGGCGGCGAGCGTGTCGGTGCGCTGCAGGCCGGCCACGCTGGCGGCATGGGCGTAGTCGCCGTAGGCCGCTGTCGGCCACCAGGCCTGGCGCACGCCGCGCCGGCTGGCGCAGAGGCTGATCCGCAGGATGAGTTCACTGGCGCTGCCGCCGACCACCACCCGCCCTGCCGGCACCCCGTGAAAGCGGCCCAAGGCCTGGCGCAGCGCGGTGTAGGCCGGATCGGGATAACGGCAGCGGTCGGCCGACCGCACGGTGGCCAGCGCGGCCGGGCACGGGCCGGTGGCGTTGGCATTGACCGAAAAGTCCCAGCGCAGCGGCGGGCCGCCGTCCGGGCCACCGTGGACGCGCCTGTTCGGGCTCATGCCGCCGCTCCGACAGCACCGAGCACGAGCGCCACGAAGCCCATCAGCGCCACGGCGCGGCCACCCAGGCGCAGCGCCAGCGCCACGTCGGCCGATTGCGCGGTGCGCCCGGCCGGATGCAGCACATAGTGGCCCGGTTTGGACAGCCGCACCCCCGCCAGATGGGCCAGCGTGGCCATGGGCCAGCCGCTGTTGGGCGACGGCGTGAGGGCTGCGTCGCTGCGCACCCGGGACCAGTCCATCGCCGCCCGGCCGGCCGGCGCCGCCAGCCACAGCAGCGCGGCGGTGATGCGGGCCGGCAGCCACGACAGTGCGTCGTCGGCGCGGGCGGCCCAGCAGCCGGCCCAGGTCCAGATGCGTCCACCGCGTTCGCCCCGGTAGCCCCACATGGCGTCGGCGGTGTTGGCGAAGCGGTAGACCGCTGCGCCCGGCAGGCCGGCCACCACAAACCAGAACAGCGGCGCCACCACCGAATCGTTCAGGTTCTCGGCCAGGGTTTCCATGGCGGACTCGCGCACCTGCGCTTCGTCCAGCCGGTTGACGTCGCGGCTGACCAGGCAGGCCAGCCGGTCGCGCCCGGCCTGCAGGCCGGCCGAGAGCGCCTGCTCGACCGCCCGCACCTCGTCGGCCAGCATGCGCCAGGCCAGCAGGGGCTTGAGCAGCAGGCCCAGCAGCAGGCCGTTCAGCCAGACCGGCGCGCCGGCCAGCCCGGTGCCCAGCGCCCAGGCCAGCGCGCCCACCAGCCCCGCACCCGCCAGCCAGGCCAGCGCGCCCAGCAGCGCGGGCCGCCAGGCCGGCAGGCCCGGCGCTTCGGCTGGCGTCGGGGCGATGCGTTGGCCGGCCCAGCCCAGGTAGCGGCCCATCCAGACCACCGGGTGCCAGCGCACCGGCGGTTCACCCCAGAGCCGGTCGACCGCCAGCGCCACCAGCACGGCCAGCGGAATGACCAGGGCGGTGTCGGCCAGCACGGCGGGCATCGGCATGGGCGATCAGGCGCGGCGGGCGGTGATGCCCAGCTTGTCGAGCAGCGCCATGTCGGCGGCCACGTCCGGGTTGCCGGTGGTCAGCAGCTTCTCGCCATAGAAGATGGAATTGGCGCCGGCCAGGAAGCACAGGGCCTGCACCGCTTCGCTCATCTGCTGTCGGCCGGCCGACAGGCGCACCCGAGCGCGCGGCATGGTGATGCGGGCCACCGCGATGGTGCGGACGAATTCCAGCGGGTCCAGATCGGGCTGGTCGGCCAGCGGTGTGCCTTCCACCTTCACCAGGTTGTTGATCGGCACCGACTCGGGGTAGTCCGGCGACAGGTTGGCCAGCTGGGCCACCAGGCCGGCGCGCTGGCGGCGCGACTCGCCCATGCCCACGATGCCGCCGCAGCAGACCTTCACCCCGGCGCCGCGCACCCGCTCCAGCGTGTCCAGGCGGTCCTGGTAGTCGCGGGTGGTGATGATGTCGCCGTAGAAGTCCGGGGCGCTGTCCAGGTTGTGGTTGTAGTAGTCCAGACCAGCGTCGCGCAGGGTCTCGGCATGGCCTTCGTTGAGCATGCCCAGGGTGGCGCAGGCTTCCAGCCCCACGTCCTTCACCGCCCGCACCAGCTCGGCCACCGCTTCCACGTCGCGGTCCTTCGGCGCACGCCAGGCTGCGCCCATGCAGAAGCGGGTGGCGCCGGCGGCCTTGGCGCGCTCGGCGGCCTCGCGCACCGCGTCCACCGCCATCAGCTTGCCAGCGGTCAGGCCGGTGTCGAAATGCACCGACTGCGGGCAGTAGCCGCAGTCTTCGGGGCAACCACCGGTCTTGACCGACAGCAGCGTGGCCAGCTCGACCTCGCTGGCGCTGAAGTGCTCGCGGTGCACCGTCTGGGCGCGGAAGATCAGGTCGGCAAAGGGCAGCTCGAACAGGGCGGCCACATCGTCCTCGGACCAGCGCCCGGTGCTGTCGGCTGCGGTGGCGGCCGTGCGGGGCACGATGCGCACGGGTTGTGCGGCGGTGTCGTTGAGGGTGGGGTTCATCAGGGCTCCAGAAAGATCAGTCTTCAATGCCACGCTGGGCGGGAATGCCGGCCTTGTACGCGTGCTTGACCAGGGTCATTTCGGTCACGGTGTCGGCCATTTCGATCAGCTCGGGCGGGCAGCGGCGTCCGGTCAGGCAGACATGGACATCGCGCGGCCGCTCCCTGAGCGTGCGGACCACATTGTCCAACGGCAGCCAGCCGTAGATCAGGGGGTAGGTGATCTCGTCGAGCACCACCAGGAAGTGCTGCCCGCCCAGGATGGTCTCGCGGGCACGTTCCCAGCCCTGCCGGGCCAGCTCGGCGGAGCGCTCCAGGTCCTGGCTTTTCCAGCTGAAACCGTCGCCCAGGCCTTCGATCGGGATGCCGAGCTGCTCGAACATGCGGTGCTCGCCGAAGCGGGCGCTGGGCACCTTCATGAACTGGTAGATCTTGACGTCGCGGCCGTGCACATGGCGTCGGCCATGGGCCCGCAGGGCCAGCCCGAAGGCCGCGGTGCTCTTGCCCTTGCCGTCGCCGGTGTTGATGATCAGCAGGCCACGGCGCTCCTCGGTGGGCTCCTGGCGCTTGTGGTCGGTGGGTGGGGATTCGATCTGCATGGGGTGTCTCGCAAGGTTGGATCAGCAAGGGACCGCGACCCACTGGTCGTCGGCCGCCAGGATGCGGATGCGGTGGTGGAACACCGCCTCCAGGGCGGCGCGGGTGGCGGGGTCGCTGGCAGGGCCCTGGTGGCGCACGGTGCCGCCGTCCACCACCACCAGCTGGTCGGCGTGCAGGGCCATGCCGATTTCGTGCAGCACCGTGACTACGGTGCGCCCCTGGGCCGCCTCGCGCCGGGTCAGGTGCAGCCAGTCGGCCTGGTGGGGTGGGTCCAGGTTGGCCAGCGGCTCGTCCATGAGCAGCACCTCGGCCTGCACCGCCAGCACCCGGGCCAGCAGCACCCGCTGACGCTCGCCGCCGGAGAGCCCGCCCAGCGGGCGTTCGCGCCAGTCCCAGGCCTGGGTGGCTTCCAGGGCCTGCTGCACCGCGTGGCGGTCGGCGTCGGTGGGGCTGGCCAGCCAGGGCTGGTGTGGCAGGCGGCCCAGCATGGCCACGTCCCAGACGCTCAGGTCGTCGGCCCCGGTCTCGCCCTGCCCCAGCCAGGCCAGCCGGCGGGCCCGTTCTCGTCCGGGCCAGTCGTGCAGCGGCCGGTCCTGCAGCCGGATCTGCCCCTCGAACGGGAGCAGCCCGGCCATGGCCTTGAGCAGGGTCGACTTGCCGGCGCCGTTGGGGCCGACGACGCTGGTCCAGCGGCCAGCCGGCAGGTCCAGATCGATGCCCTGCAGCACCGGGCGGCCGCCCAGGCGGACGGTCAGGCCGCGCACCGACAGCGCGGCGCTCACAGGCCACCCCCGACACGCCGCCGGTGCATGAGCCACAGCAAGTAGCCGCCGCCCAGCACGGCGGTGAGCACGCCCACCGGCAGCTCCTGCGGCGCCACCAGCCAGCGGGCGCCGATGTCGGCGGCCATCAGCAGCACGCCGCCCATGAGGGCGCTCAGGGCCAGCAGCCGGGCATGCGTGGTCTTGACGATGGCGCGCACCAGGTGCGGCGCGGCCAGCCCGACGAAAGCGATCAGCCCGGTCTGGGCCACAGCAGCCCCGGTGGCCAAGGCGAGCGTGCCCACCAGCACCAGCCGCACGGCCGCCAGCGGCAGGCCCAGGCTGATGGCGGTGGATTCGCCCAGCGCCAGCCCGTCGAGCACCCGGCCCAGGCCGACCGACACCACCAGGCTCAGGCCCAGCACGATGCCCATGACGCCGCAGGCGGTCCAGCCCACAAAACCGGTGCTGCCCAGCATGAAGCCCTGCATGGCCTGCAGGGTGTCCGGGGCGGCGGTGGTGAGCAGGTCGCGGGCGGCGCCCAGCACCACGCCCACGATGACACCGGCCAGCAGCAGCCGCAGGGTCTGCTGCACCCCGCGCGCCAGCACCAGCGTGAGCAGCACGCCCAGCACGGCACCGGCAAAGGCGGCCCCGGTCAGCCCCAGCCGCACCACCCAGGCGGTGGCGAAGGCCGAGCTGCCGAACAGCGTGAGCGCCAGCGCCACGCCCAGGGCCGCACCCGAGGCGCTGCCGAGCAGGAAGGGGTCGGCCAGCGGGTTGCGGAACAGGCCCTGCGCCAGCGCACCGGCCAGGCCCAGCAGCCCGCCGGCCAGCCAGGCGCCGGCGGTGCGCGGCAGGCGGATATCCCATAGGATCTGCCAGGCCACCGGGTCCTCGTGGGCCCGCCAGGCGCTGTCGATGCCGGTGCTGCCGACGCCCGCGCCCAGCAGCAACAGCAGCGCGCCGGCCAGCAGCAGCGCACCGGCCAGCCAGAGGCTGTGGCGGGCTCCGCTCACCGCGCCCCCCGCGATGCAATGCAGCGCGCCATGACGCGCGCGGCCTCCGCCATGCGGGGGCCGGGCCGCACCAGCACATCCGACTCCTCGGTGCTGAAGATGCAGACCCGCTGCTCGCGCACGGCACGCATGCCGCGCCAGCCCGGCCGGTTCTCCAGCCCGTGGGCATTGCGCACACCGATCAGGATCAGGTCCGGGTCGGCCCGCACCACGAACTCCGGGTTCATGCGCGGGAACGGCCCCTGCTCGGCCGGCACGATGTTCTGCAGACCCAGCCGGCCCATCAGTTCGCCGATGAACGACGCAGGCCCGGCCGCATAGCCGCCGGTGCTGACCTCGTAATAGGCGCGCAGCGGGCGCGGCTGGGGCGGCAGGGTCCGGGCGGCGTCGGCCACACCGGCCTCGATGGCCTGCCACAGGCGCGGCGCATCGGGCACCTGCAGCAGCTCGCCCAGGCGCAGCATGACGCTGCGGGCCTCGGTCGCGTTGCGGGTCTCGAAGGTCAGCACGCGCAGGCCCAGCGCCTCCAGCCGCTGCACGCCGCGCGAGGACGACGACATCAGCACCACATCGGGCCGCAGCGCCACGATGGACTCGATCTGCGGGTCGATGCCGCCGCCCACCTGGGGCAGCCGCCGCACCGAGGCCGGGTGGTTGGAATACCGGTCCACCCCGACCAGCCGGTGGCACTGGCCCAGCTCGCAGACGGTCTCGGTGAGCGACGGCAGCACGGTGACGATGCGCTGCGGCGACTGCGGCCATTCGACCGTCACGCCCCGGTCGTCGGTGATGCGGACCGGCGCGGCCTGCGCGACGCCGGCGGCCAGCAGCAGCCCGAACAGCGCCGTCAACCAGGCCCCGCAGCAACGCTTGAGAAGGGTGTTCATGCAGGCTCCTTCAGGGTCAGGGGCAGGCCGGCGGCCATCAGGGTGACGCGGTCGCAGGCGGCGGCCACCGACTGGTTGAGCAGGCCCAGCGCATCGACAAAGGCCCGCACCTCGCGGCCCATGGGGATCACGCCCAGACCGATCTCGTTGCCCACCAGCACCACCGGGCCCGGGGCCTGGCGGATGGCTTCGCACAAGGCCTGCACCGGCGCAGCGGCATCGAGGGCCGGGCCGTGGGCCGGCATCAGCAGCCGGGTCAGCCACAGGGTCAGGCAGTCGATCACCACCAGTCGGTGCGGCTGGCTGTGGGCGGTCAGCTCGGCCGCGAGATCGAGCCCGGTCTCCACCGTGGTCATGCCCGGCACCCGTTCGGCGCGGTCGCGCTGGTGGCGCTCGATGCGCTGGCGCATCTCGTCGTCCCAGGCCTCGGCGGTGGCCAGCAGCACGGCGGCGTGGACGGCTTCGGCCTGCAGCCATTGGCGGGCCAGGGCTTCGGCACGGCGCGACTTGCCGCTCTTCTGACCCCCCAGGACCAGTTCGGCGCGCGCGGATCGGGCGGGGGCCAGGTCAGCCATGCTGCTGCATCCAGTCGGTCACGATGCGGTGGAGCTGGTCGACCCCGTCGGTGAGCGCTGCAGGGCCGGGCTGCAGGATGTCGGCCGACTTGATCTCGAACAGCTGCCGGTTCCGCACCGCCGGCACGTCTTCCCAGCCGGGCCGGGCCGCCACCTTCTCGGGCCGGAACTTCTTGCCGCACCAGGAGCCGACGATGATGTCCGGCGCACGCCGCACGATCTCGGCCCCGTCGGCAATGATGCGGTCGCGGCCCATGGGCTGGCGCGCCAGCTCGGGGAAGACGTCGTCACCGCCGGCCACGCCCACCAGCTCGGAGACCCAGCGGATGGCGCTGATGGCGGGCTCGTCCCACTCCTCAAAAAACACCCGGGGCCGGCGCCGGCCCTGGGCCTGCAGCGCGGCCACAGCGGCCCGGATGGCATCGAGCCGGCGGCGCGATGCCTCGATCCAGGCCAGACCCTCATCGGCGCAACCCACCATGGCGGCCACCTGGAACAGCATGCCGTGGATCTCGTCGATGCTGCGCTGGTTGAACACCGTGACCTGCACGCCGGCCCGGATGAGGGAGGCCGCGATGTCGGCCTGCAGATCGGAGAAGCCGAACACGCAGTCCGGCTCCAGCGCCAATATCTTGTCGACCTTGGCGGTCAGGAAGGCGCTGACCCGCGGTTTTTCGTCCCGCGCCCGGCGCGGCCGCACGGTGTAGCCCGAGATGCCCACGATCCGGCTTTCCTGACCCAGCAGGTAAAGCCATTCGGTGGTCTCCTCGGTGAGGCAGACGATGCGTTGCGGGCCGGGGCGGTTCGGGGTCATGACGGGGTTCGGGTCAGGAACAGCGCGGCCGCAGCGGCCGGCGCCGAGGGCATCCAGGCGTGGAAATAACTGGCGGCCAGCGAGCCATGACGGTACACCGCCTCACCCTGCCCGGCCGCGCCGCCGCGCAGGGCGGTGGCATGGGCCACCGGCTGCAGCGGACTCTCGGTGCGCGAATAGTGGAAGGTGTGGCCGCGCAGCGCGCCCGCCGGGGTGTCGAGCTGCTGCGGCCCCAGTGCGGCAAGCCGCTGCTGCATCACCACCCGCCCGGGCAGCAGGCCCCAGCCGGCGTGGGCGGTGCCGTCGGTCAACTCCAGCGTGTCGAACAACATCATCATGCCGCCGCACTCGGCCCACACCGGGCGGCCAGCGGCCACATGGGCGCGCAGGCTCTCGCGGCAGCGCGTGGCAACCGAAAGCGCCGGTGCGTGCAGCTCCGGGTAGCCGCCCGGCAGCCACACGGCGTCGCAGACCGGCAGGGGCTCGTCGGCCAGCGGCGAGAAGAAGCAAAGTTGAGCGCCCAGCGCCTGCAGCAGGTCCAGGTTGGCCGGGTAGATGAAGCAGCAGGCCGCGTCGCGCGCGACGGCAATGGTGCGGCCGGCCAGCGGGCGCGGGTCGGTGGCTGCGGTCGGGACCGATGATTCACCTTGCTCGACCGGCTCGAAAGGCACCGCCCAACGTTGCAGGGCCTGAGCGTCCATGCGGCCCAGCGCCGTCTCGGCCAGCGCATCGGCGGCCGCGTCCAGCCGGGCCAGGGCGTCGGGCAGCTCGGCCGCCACGGTGAGCCCGAGGTGGCGCTCGGGCAACGAGAAGCGCGCATCGCGCATCACCGCACCCAGCCAGGACGACGCCGCCGCACCGTCGGGCCCGGCCCCCAGCGCCGAGGCCAGCATGCCGGCATGGCGCTCGCCCGCCACCCGGTTGGCCAGCACACCGGCCCAGGGCAGACCGGGACGGAAATGCTGCAGACCGAAGGCCAGCGCGCCGAAGGTGCCCGCCATGGCCGAGGCGTCGATCACCGCCAGCACCGGCAGCCCCAGGCGCTGCGCCAGGTCGGCCGCGCTGGGCTCGCCGTCGAACAGGCCCATGACCCCCTCGACGACGATCAGGTCGGCCTCGCCTGCGGCCTGGTGCAGGCGCTGGCGCACGTCGGCCTCGCCGGTCATCCACAGGTCCAGGTTGTGCACCGGATGACCGGTGGCCAGCGCGAGCCAGTGCGGGTCCAGGAAATCGGGACCGCACTTGAACGCGCGCACCCGGCGCCCGGCCCGCGCGTGCAGGCGGGCCAGCGCACTGGCCACCGTGGTCTTGCCCTGGCCGGAGGCCGGGGCCGCCACCAGCACGGCGGGGCAGTGCCGCGTCATCGCGCCGGGCTCCAGTCGAGCGTCACATAGGCCGCACGGCCGGGCTGGTTGTAGCCCCGGGCGGTCTCGTACACCTTGTCGGCCAGGTTGTTCAGCCGCAGGCTCACCGACCATTGCGGGTCGATGCGGTAGCGCGCGTACAGGTCCACCGTGGCGAATCCGGCCAGCGGCACCGTGTTGGCCGCGTTGTCGAAGCGCCGGCCCTGGGCCAGCAACGAGGTGCCCCAGGTCCAGGCGCCGGTGCTGTGGTCCACGCCGACCGTGAGCTGCTCGTCGGCCCGGCGCACCAGCTTCAGGCGGTTGAGCTGGTTGCGGGCTTCCAGCAGCTCCAGTTGCGCGTTCCAGCGCCAGGCGCCGGCGGCGGCCACCCATCCCAGCGACCAGCCCTCGATGCGCACGCGCGGCACGTTGGTCACCGCCGGCTGGAGGGTGATGAAGCCGCGTATGCGGTTGTCGAAGCGGGTCAGCTTGACCTCGTGCGCGCCCTGGCTCCAGGTCACCCCGAACTCGCGGTTCTTGCCCCGTTCGGGCTGGGTGCTGGGATTGCCGGTGAACGAGGGCGAGACGAAATACAGCGTGTTGAACGACGGCGTCTTGAACGAGGTGCCGTAGGCCAGGTGCGGGCGCCAGTTCGGGGTCAGCTGGTAGCCATAGCTGGCGAAGCCGGTGGTGGCACCGCCGAACTGCGAGTTGCTGTCGCGCCGCAGGTTGGCCTGCCAGATGTGGCCTGCCGCTTCGCCCTGCAGCCCGGCAAAGGCCGCTTCGGTGGTGCGGCTGCGCACCGCGTAAGCCTGCGTGCCCGACACCGCTTCCTTGATCGATTCCACCCCGACCAGGGCCGTGCCAAGGGCGGTGACCCAGTCGTGCTGCAGCGTGAGCTGGGTCTGGGCGGTGTTGAAGGCCGAGGTGGTGCTGGCGGTGTTGAAGTTGGTCGATCGGTCGTCGCTGCGCGCCACTTTGAACTGGGTGCGGGCCTGCGGCGTCCACTGCCGCTCCAGGCTCCAGCCCAGGGCGCGGCTGAAGGTGTCGGACCGCACGTTGAAGGGTCCCGCGCCGTTGTCGTACTCGTTCGTGCCTTCGGCCTGCAGCCAGGTCAGGCCGGTGCGCCAGCCGGGCGCCAGCGTCCAGCCCAGGGAAGCCGAAATGCTGTCCTGCTCGAAAGCGTCATCGTCGGGGTTGTGACCGCTGAAGGCCACCGCCGGGTTGGTGGCCGAAAAGCCGCGTTCGCGCACCGTGCCCAGGCTCAGGGCGTAGTCGACGGTACCGGTGCCGCCGCTGAAGCCGGCGGTGGCCGCGCGGTGGCCGTAGCTGCCCAGCGTGACGCTGGCGTTCGGCGCGAACCCCTCGCGGCCCCGGCGGGTGAACACCTGCACCACGCCGCCCACCGCGTCGCTGCCATACAGCGCCGATGCCGGCCCCTTGAGGATCTCGATCCGCTCGATGGACGACAGCGGCAGGTTGTCCAGCGTGGGGGTGGCGGTGGTCGACGAGCCGAACCGCACGCCGTCCACCAGCAGCAGCACATGGCGCGCCTCGGTGCCGCGCACGAACAGGCTGGCGGTCTTGCCGAGGCCGCCGTTGGACGACATCTGCAGGCCGGCCCGGCGGGCCAGCACCTCGGACAGGGTGCGGCCCGGGGCGTTGCGCAGTTCTTCGCCGTCGATGACGGTCACATCGCTCAGCAGGGCATCAGCCCGTGTTTCGACACGCGTGGCCGTGACCACCGAAGGACGCAGTTCGACCGGCTCGGCCAGAGAGACCTGGGCCGCCACGGGCAGGCACGGAAAGCAGGCCAGGACGGCCAGCGGCAGCGCAGCCCGGCGGGCACGCAAAGGAAGCGATTTCATGAAAGTTGACGATGACAAGGAGCCCTCACCGCCTTCCCCGACGGTGCATGGACGTCACGGTGGCGCGCGCTTGCGGCGCGCACCACCACCTCGTTGGCCGGTATCCGGGCTGGCAGAACAACCTCCATCGCCTTCCCAGGTGCCGTTGCCGGACACCCAGTGGCTGATTGATGGAAGCGGAGCACCGGTGACGCTCCTGTCGAAGCGGCCGGGGGTCTCGTCTGCTTACCGTTGCGGGGGCAGCGCAGGTTAGGTACACCCTTGGGGGTTCCCCTCCTGCTTCCCGTTGAACTGCTGTCCGAGAATCCGGCCAGCGAGCACCAACAGGCCGGATTCTAAGCCGCCGGGGATGACGCCAACCCTACAATGAACGATCTGCGGGGCCTCGACCATGACCAGCAACAGACACATCGAACAGCTGACCGACCGGGTGGAACGCCTGCTGCTGCGGCATGAAGAACTGCAGCGCACCAACGCCCTGCTGACCGAACAGGTCGCGCTGCTGCAGGCCGAGCGCGACTCGCTCAAATCGCGGCTGCTGGCCGCGCGGGCGCGCATCGACGCCCTGATCGAGCGGCTGCCGGCCGCCGCCACCAAGGACAGCGCATGAACAAGCCCGCCACCAAGCAGATCGAGGTCCAGATCATGGGCCAGAGCTACCTGCTGGCCTGCCCCGTGGGTGGCGAGTCCGCCCTGCTCGACGCGGTGGAGCGGGTCGACACCGCCATGTGCCGCATCCGCGATGCCGGCAAGGTCAAGGCGCGCGACCGCATCGCGGTGCTGGCCTCGCTCAACCTGGCCTTCGAGCTGTCGCAGAAGGAGGCCGAGTTCCAGGCCTCGTCGTTCGCACAGACCGAAGCCGCCCTGCCGTCGGCCGACCCCGGCTCCTTCGACCACGACCCGCTGGACCCCCAGACCCAGTCGCGCGTCGACGAGCTGATGCGCCGGCTCGACCAGACACTCGACAAGGACGGTCGGCTGATCTGAAAACCGGCGCCGGCGGGGTGTCACGCACCCTACAATGCCAACCGTCTGCGGTGCTGCCGGGCCTTATAGTTCCTGCAACCAATGCTCATTGAGCACGGGCTTGGTACATTGCGCGGCTGGTGCGAGCGTCTCGCGTCAGACGAACCCGAAGCCTCGCTGCCCTCGCCCACCTGAACCCCGGTTCAGGATGCCGGCCCGGTGGCACTTGCAGACACCTTTCATGCCTTTCGAACCCCTCCTGATCGCCGAACTCGCCGTCCTCGGACTGGGCACCGGATTCCTCGCCGGGCTCCTCGGCATCGGCGGCGGCATGTTGATGGTCCCGTTCATCACGCTCATCCTGACCGGACGCGGCGTCGAACCGGACCTCGCCGTCAAGATGGCCATCGCCACCTCCATGGCCACCATCATCTTCACCTCGGTCTCCAGCGTGCGTGCCCACCACAAGCGCGGCGCGGTGCGCTGGGACATCGTCAAGGGTCTGGCACCGGGCATCGTCCTGGGTGCCGCCATTGCGAGCCTGGGTGTGTTCGCGGTGCTCAAGGGCAGCTGGCTGGCCCTGTTCTTTGCCGCCTTCGTGAGCTTCTCGGCCACGCAGATGCTGCTCGACAAAAAACCCAAGCCCACCCGCACCCTGCCCGGCACCCCCGGGCTGCTCGGGGCGGGCGGCGTGATCGGTTTCCTCTCGGGGCTGGTGGGCGCCGGCGGCGGCTTCGTGAGCGTGCCCTTCATGACCTGGTGCAACGTGGTGATCCACAACGCGGTGGCCACCAGTGCGGCACTGGGCTTCCCGATCGCGCTGGCCAACGCGCTCGGCTACATCGTGGCGGGTCAGAACGTGGGCGGTCTGCCCGAGGCCTCGGTCGGGTACATCTACCTGCCGGCCCTGATCGTGATTGCCAGCATGAGCGTGCTGATGGCGCCGCTGGGCGTGAAGGCGGCGCATGCGTTGCCGGTGAAATCGCTCAAGCGGGCCTTCGCCGGCATCCTGTATCTGCTGGCCGCCTACATGCTCTACAAAGGCCTGATGGCCTGACGGCCCGCGCGGTCAGAGCGGGCGGTCGGCCACCACGATGCCGTCTTCATCGGCGTACAACCAGTCGCCCGGACGCACCCACACATCCTGTATCTGCACCGGCACCCCGATCTGACCTTCGGTGCGCCGCTCGGTCGGCAGGGGCATGAGCGCCAGCGCCCGGATGCCGACATCGCAGGCTCGCAGCTCGACCGCGTCGCGAGCGCAGCCATCGATCACCACGCCGGCCCAGCCGTTGCGGGCTGCCGCCGCCGCGAGATTGCCGCCGATGAGGGCGCGGCGCAGCGAACCGCCGCCGTCCACCACCAGCACCCGGCCCTGCCCCGGGCTCTCCACCGCCGCCTTGACCGGCGTGTTGTCCTCGAAGCAGCGCACGGTGTGCACCGGGCCGGCAAAGCGGGTGCGGCCGCCGTAGTCATGGAACACCGGCGGCAGCACCCGGAACGCGCCGGAGCTGTCGTTCTTGTGGGCATCGCACAGGTCGCAGGTGGGGGTGAATCGGGTGTCGGTCATGGTGGTTCGATGGGGCTGCAGACGAGCCGCATTCTCGTGACAAAACGGGGCATGTCGGCCCCTGCTGCACAGCAGCAGGACGCAGGTCGCGCGCGAGTGTTGTTTTCGTCTTCAAAAACACGCGTTTTCAGAGGGAAAACACGCGTTGGCCACCTTGGATTGGCCCTGCATCTCCATTAGCATGCAGAGCACCGGTGAGAAAGCGCGTTTTCCGCCGGGAAAAAGTCCACTTCTAGAAGGAACTTCAACCATGGCAACTGCGAAAAAAGCCCCGGCCAAGAAGGCCGCCCCCGCCAAGAAAGCGGCACCGGCCAAGAAGGCTGCGGCACCGGCGAAGAAGGCCGCTCCGGCCAAGAAGGCGGCCGCCCCCGCCAAGAAAGCCGCTCCGGCGAAAAAGGCCGCTCCGGCCCAAAAGGCCCCGGCCGCCAAGAAGGCCGCTCCGGCCAAGAAGCGCACCCCCAACGCCGCCTTCATGAAGGCCCTGACCCCGAGCGCCGCACTGGCCGCCATCGTGGGCAGCAATCCGCTGCCGCGCACCGAGGTCACCAAGAAGGTGTGGGAATACATCAAGAAGAACAAGCTTCAGGACGAAGTCAACAAGCGCATGATCAATGCCGACGCCAAGCTGAAGGAAATCTTCAAGAAGGCCCAGGCTTCCATGTTCGAAATGACCAAGCTGGTCAACGACCACCTGAAGTGAAGCCGCAGGCTGCTGCAGCAGCCTCTGGCCTCCGACCAAGCCGGCGCAAGCCGGCTTTTTTCATGCCTGACCCAATCGGGCCAGCGCCGCCTCGCGGATGCTGGCGAGCGTGCCCCGCGTGGTGATGACATCGGCATCGAGCATCAGCTCGATCACCGTGCTGCCGCTGTGGGCCAGCGCGCGGGCCAGCGCCGGCTCGAACCCGGCCGTGGCCTCGACCCGCTCGGCCGCGTGCCCGTAAGCACGGGCCAGGGCGCAGAAGTCCGGGTTGCCCAGCGCCGATCCGCTGACATGGCCCGGGTACTCGCGCTCCTGGTGCATGCGGATGGTGCCGTAGCTGCCGTTGTTGACCAGCAGCACGATGGTGCGTGCGCCGTGCTGCGCCGCGGTGGCCAGCTCCTGGCCGTTCATGAGGAAGTCGCCATCGCCGGCGATGGTGAACACGGTGCGCCCGCTCAGGATGGACGCGGCAATGCCGGCCGGCACGCCGTAGCCCATGGCGCCGTTGGTGGGTGCGAGCTGGGTCTTGAGACCGCGGGCCAGACCGGGGTAACGGTAGAAGCGGTGCAGCCAGCTGGCGAAATTGCCGGCGCCGTTGGTGAGCACCGCGTCGGCGGGCAGCAGGCGCTGCAGCGTGTGGATGATGGCCGGCATGTCGATCGGGCCGGGCAGCTGCACACCGCCGTTGGCGGCATCGATGTTGGCCAGGTAATCCGCGTGGCAGCCTTGCGTCCAGCCGGTCCAGGGCAGCTGGGGAGGCGCGGTGAGCACCTCCAGGCTGCGGGCCGCTGCGTTCATGCTCGACTGGATGGCCAGCACCGGCTGGTACACCCGGTGCAGCTCCTCGGCGCTGGCATGGATGTGCACCAGTTTCTGGGCCGGGGTGGGCGCTTCGATCAGCGTGTAGCCGCCGGTGGTGGACTCACCCAGCCGGGGCCCGATGGCGATCAGCAGATCGCTCTCGCGGATGCGCCGGGCCAGCGCCGGATTGATGCCCAGCCCGACATCCCCGGCGTACTGCGGGTGGTGGTTGTCGAAGGTGTCCTGGAACCGGAAGGTGTTGGCCACCGGCAGCTGCCAGTTTTCGGCAAAGCGCTGCAGCGCAGCGGCGGCCTGCGGGGTCCAGCCGCCCCCGCCGGCCAGCACCAGCGGGCGTTGTGCTGCCAGCAGCAGGCTGCGGAGTTCGCGCAGGGCGCCCGGGTCGCTCCAGGCCTGGGCCGGCTCCACCCGGGGCAGCGGACGGGCCCGCACCGGGCGGGTCAGCATGTCTTCGGGCAGCACCAGCACCACCGGGCCCGGGCGACCGTTCATGGCGGTGGCGAAGGCGCGCGCGATGTATTCGGGAATGCGTTCCGGGTCGTCGATGCGCTCCACCCGTTTGGCCATGCCGCGCGTGGACGGCCCGAAGAAATGGCCGTAGTCCAGCTCCTGGAAGGCCTCACGGTCGCGCGCATCGCTGGCCACGTCGCCCACGAACAGCACCATCGGCGTGCTGTCCTGGAATGCCGTGTGCACGCCGATCGACGCATTGGTGGCGCCCGGGCCCCGGGTCACGAAGCAGATGCCGGGGCGCCCGGTGAGCTTGCCCTGGGCCTCGGCCATGAAGGCGGCGCCGCCCTCCTGCCGGTTGGTGATGAAGCGGATGTGCCCCTGGTGGCGGTGGAAGCCGTCGAGCACGGCGAGGTAGCTTTCGCCCGGCACGCCAAAGGCGTGGGTGACGCCCTGGGCCACGAGGCATTCGACGAGTAGGTGTCCGGCCAGTTGTTCGGTGTTCATGCCCCGATTCTGGCCGAGGCCGGGCAGGCCGACGAACGCCGGCAGACTCAGGTGCGACGCCCCACCCCGACCGCAGCCACCACCGACAGCCCCAGCACCAGCGCCGCGCCGGCCAGGGTGGTGGCGTACCAGCCACGGTCCATCAGCAGGCCGAACAGGGCCGGGGACAGCGCAAAGCCCAGGTCGAGGCCCGAGTAGACCGTGCCGTAGACGCGGCCGGTGGCGCCCTTGGGGGTGGCCTTCTTGATCATCATGTCGCGGCTGGGGCCGCCCACGCCGACCGCAAAGCCGGTGATGGCCAGTGCCACCAGCGTGCCCTGCCCGCCCAGCCAGCCGGTGGCGCAGACCAGCAGCAGCAAGGCGCCCGCCGACATGGCCAGGGCCACCACCCGGTCGCTCGACATGGGGTTGGCCGCCGCCACGAACCCGCCCACCAGCATGCCCAGCGCACCGCACAGCATGTAGGCGCTGACGGTGAGCGTGGCCACCTCGACGCTGACCCCATGCACCGCTTTCATGATGGACGGGGCAAAGCTCTGGATCACCGCCAGCGTCATGGTGGAGAGCAGGAAGAACGCGAAGCACCACCAGACCACCGGCAGGCGCATGAAGGCGAGGTCGCCGCCGCCGGCCTGGCGGGTGGCTGCCGTGCTGCGGGGCACGACCTCGGTGCGCAGCTTGTCGCGCTGCCAGAACAGCAGGGCCAGCACGCCGACATACAGCACGGCAGCGCCCAGGTAGGCGGTGCGCCAGTCGGCCAGCGCACTGATGCCCACCAGAAAGGCCGGCGCCAGCGCCCAGCCCAGGTTGCCGGTCAGGCCGTGGGCGCTGAAGGCATAGCCCAGGCGCTGCGGCGACACCCGCTGGTTGAGGATGGTGAAGTCGGCCGGGTGGAACGGTGCATTGCCCAGACCCGCCAGCATGGCCACTGCCATCAGGCCGGCGTAGCTGCTGACCTGAGACGCCACCAGCGATGCCACCAGAAAGCAGCCGATGGCGGCAAACAGCACCGGGCGGGCACCCACCCGATCGACCAGAAAGCCGGAAAGCGCCTGACCGACGCCGGAGATGACGAAGAACACCGTCATGAGCAGGCCGACGTCCGAGAACGACAGGCCGAAATCGCGGATGAAGACCGGGAACAGCGGAGCCAGCAGCAGGTGCGAGAAGTGCGAGGTGCCGTGCGCCAGCCCCACCAGTCCGATGATGGTGGCGTCTTGCTGGAGTGGCACAGGGTTCAGAGGCGGATCCTGCCGATGCGCGTCGGCAGTCAGGGTGGCGGTGGACATCCCGCGATGTTAGGGGTGTTCGAGCGAATCGGCCACCTCCTGGACCCCCGATCCCTCACCCGGGCGGCGTGGCGCCTCGCCGGCCACCGCCTGCAAGGCCTGCGACACCACCTCGCGGCTGCCGACCGGGCGCAGCTGCCGCTCGGCCAGCAGCCGGTCGCAGGTGCGCCGGGTCATGGAGTGCGAGCGCCCTCCCCGGCTGATGAACATGTAGAGGGTGCCCCGCGCGCTGGCCCACACCAGCTGGGCCCGCAGCCACTCGCCGCCGGAGGACAGGTCGAACCATTCGCCTTCGGCCAGGCGGGCTGGCACCTGTCCCAGGGACGGGGGTGGTACCGGGGCAGCCTCGCTCGGGGTGGTTTCCTGGGCCTGGGTGTCCTCGAAGCCGGTCGCGGCCTGCTCGGCCGGGGCCAGCCAGGGTTGCTCGGCTGCCCGGGGCTGGCGCTGCTCCGGGCTGGCGGGGGGCAGCGCATCGGTCAGGACCGGCAGATCGGGCGCGGGTGCTTCGCCCAGCGTGCGCCGCACCCGGGCCCGGCGCAGGCGCAGCACCGGTTCGTGCAGGCGCATCAGGGTCTCGAAAAACGGCTGGAAGGTGGCGTCGTCCTGTTCCAGACGGGCCAGCCCGTGCCGCAGGGTCTGGAGCAGGCCGGGCAGTATCTCGAACAGCCGCGCCGGCAGGCGCATGGTCACGTCGCGCCGGATGCTCCAGATCAGGTCCGAGACCGCCTTGCGGTAACCGTGCGGATCGGGCACCCCGGGCTGCTCCAGCGCGGCCGAGGCGATGACCAGCGCCCATGGCCCGTAGAGGAACTCCACCAGGAACGCGGGGGCATGGTCGATGTCGGGGCGCTGGCTCAGCTCGCGCACCACCGCATCGGCCAGGTTCTGGCGCTCGTCGGCCCGGCGCACCGCCTGCAGGCTGCGTTCGCGCTGCTCGTGCTCGCGCGCATCGAGCAATGTCCAGCTGGCCTGCAGGGCCGACAGCACCCGGGCGAAATCGGCCGGGGCCGGGGCTGGCCGCTCCAGCAGGGCGGTGAACCCCTGCGCCACCGGCCGCATGAAGGCCTGGAAATCGGCCGCGAATTCGTCGTTGAAGCGGAAGCTGCGCTGGGCCACGCTCTCGATCAGGCGGCGCGCCGGGTGATCGGCCTGCCCGAAGTAGCGCGGATCGTCCAGCGCCAGCCGCAGCAGGGCCGGCTCCAGCGCGATCACGGCTTCCCGCACCGGCGCCAGCAGCAGCGGGTCGCGCGCCACCTGGTTGACCAGCATGCGCACCACATCCAGCCCCATGGGCTGGTCCAGCCGGCGCGCCTGCCGCTTCAGCGACAGCAGGGCCTGCGAGCGCACATGGGGCAGCGCGAACGTGCCCCACACGCTCTGTGGCAGGGGCGTGTCGGTGTCGACCTGCCGGGCCGGCCGGTCGACGGCGGGCAGGTGGGCGTCCCGGCTGCGGCGGGCCAGCACCTCGGCTTCATCGTGTACATAGTCCTGCGCGGCCGACTGCAGCGCCGACCAGGCCCGCTCGACCGCGCGGTGGTACTCGCCGGTCAGGGGCTCGGCCGGGGTCTGGGGCGGCTCGGCCAGGAAGCGGTGGTAGACGTCGGGGTCGATGCTGGAGCGGCAGGCCGCCAGGTCGGACTGCACAAATGCCGGCGGCGGGCCGGCCGGTGCGGCGGCCACCGGCTCGGCGCCCGGCAGATCGAACCATTCGGTGGTGAGCCCGTAGCGCGAGTCTTCGGGCACATCCGGCAACCTCGGTCCGGTCGGGTCGCTGACCAGCCGGACCCGGTAACCGGCTTCCTGCACGTCGGCCTGCTGCAGGCGCAGGGCCACCTGGGCGTACAGCTGCCGCAGCTCGGAGCCCAGCGGCACCGCCAGCTGGCGCAACCAGCGGCTGCGCACCTCGCGGTCCGGTTCGCTGGCCTGCATCAGCCGGTACAGCTCGCGGGCCATGACCGAGGGGCGCAGGGGGTTGCGATCGGCGTGCACGGTGGACAGACCCACCAGCGAACTCATGCGTGCGTCCAGCGCGGCCAGCTCCTGCTCCACCAGCGGCTGCAGCTGCTGCAGCATGCGCTTGAACTCGATCTGTTCGTTGTAGTCGGCCTCGTCGACCAGGGCCAGGTGGGCCGAGTCGGTCTGCAGCGGAATGCTGCCGGAATCGGTGCCGTCGTCGCCCCGCTCGAACGCCTCGCGCAGGCGCTGCGGAAACGCCCGCGCCCAGGTTGTGCGGTGGCGCATGAGCCCGGACCAGGCGGCCGAGGTGCCGTCGGCCACCAGCACCTCACCCTGCCGCTGTTGCGGCCCGATGAGCGCCTGGATCATGGCTTCAAGGCAACGGCCAAGCAGGCGCGGACTTTCCTCCAGCACCTCGCTGAAGCACTGTTGCAACAGGGGCGACGGCTCGTTCATGGGCGGCGTCAGGTGACCGGGTCGATGAACCCCATGGGGTATCCGTGACAAGGATCACGGTTATACCTGCCGAGGCCGTTCGTCGGCATGTCGCGCCCGGGCCCGGCGGGGGCATGGCCGGCACCGGCCGACGGTCGGACGCCTGCGGACTACCGGCGGCGTCCGACCCCGGGCCAGCCTCAGGTCGCCACGGCGTCACCGAACGCGAACACCCCGGGGTTGAGCACCGGGTCCACCCCCACCGGAATGACCGACTTGGGCGGATAACGCCCCTCCAGCAGCAACCGCGAGAGCGGGTTCTCGATGCGCTGCTGGATGGCGCGCTTGAGCGGCCGGGCGCCGAACACCGGGTCGAAACCGACCTTGGCCAGCTCGGCCAGCGCTGCCGGCGACACATCGAGCCGCAGGTCCATCTTGTGCAGGCGGGCCTGCAGGGCCTTGAGCTGGATGCCGGCGATCGACTCGATGTGGGCGGCGTCCAGGGCGTGGAACACCACCGTCTCGTCGATGCGGTTGAGGAACTCCGGCCGGAAGTGGTTCTTGAGCTCGCCCCAGACCGCGTCCTTCACCTCGTCGTAGGGCTGCCCGACCATGCTCTGGATCAGGTGCGAGCCGATGTTGCTGGTCATGACGATGACCGTGTTCTTGAAGTCCACGGTGCGGCCCTGGCCATCGGTCAGGCGACCGTCGTCCAGCACCTGCAGCAGCACGTTGAACACGTCCGGGTGGGCCTTTTCGACCTCGTCGAGCAGCAGCACCGAATACGGCTTGCGGCGCACCGCCTCGGTCAGGTAGCCACCCTCCTCGTAGCCCACGTAGCCGGGCGGCGCGCCGATCAGCCGGGCCACCGAATGCTTCTCCATGAACTCGCTCATGTCGATGCGCACCAGGTGGTCTTCGCTGTCGAACAGGAAGCCGGCCAGGGCCTTGCACAGCTCGGTCTTGCCCACACCGGTGGGGCCCAGGAACAGGAAGGAGCCGGTCGGGCGGTTCGGGTCGGACAGGCCGGAGCGCGAACGGCGGATGGCGTTGGCCACCGCGCCGATGGCCTCGTCCTGGCCCACCACGCGCTCGTGCAGCTTGTGCTCCATCTGGAGCAGCTTGTCGCGCTCGCCCTGCATCAGCTTGGACACCGGGATGCCGGTGGCACGGGCCACCACCTCGGCGATCTCTTCCGCGCCCACCTGGGTGCGCAGCAGCTGCGGGCGGCTGCCGCCCTTCTTGCCGGATTCGTGGGCCTGCGCGTCCTTCAGCCGCTTCTCCAGCTCCGGCAGGCGGCCGTACTGGAGTTCGGCCACTTTGGTCAGGTCGCCCTTGTCGGTGAAGGTCTTGATCTGGCTGCGCACCCGGTCGATCTCTTCCATCACGTCCTTGGAGCCGAGGGCCTGGGCCTTCTCGGCCTTCCAGATCTCGTCCAGATCGGCAATTTCCTTCTCGAGCCGGGTGATCTCTTCGGCGATCAGCGCGAAGCGCTTCTGCGAGGCCTCGTCGGTTTCCTTGCGCACGGCCTCGCGCTCGATCTGCAGCTGGATCAGGCGGCGGTCCAGCCGGTCCATGACCTCGGGCTTGGAGTCCAGCTCGATCTTGATCTTGGAGGCCGCCTCGTCGATCAGGTCGATGGCCTTGTCGGGCAGGAACCGGTCTGTGATGTAGCGGTGGCTGAGCTCGGCCGCTGCCACGATGGCCGGGTCGGTGATCTGCACGCCGTGGTGCACCTCGTAGCGCTCCTGCAGGCCGCGCAGGATGGCGATGGTGGCCTCCACCGTCGGCTCGCCCACCAGGATCTTCTGGAAGCGGCGCTCCAGCGCGGCGTCCTTCTCGATGTACTTGCGGTACTCGTCCAGCGTGGTGGCGCCCACGCAGTGCAGCTCGCCGCGCGCCAGCGCCGGCTTGAGCATGTTGCCGGCGTCCATGGCGCCCTCGGCCTTGCCGGCGCCCACCATGGTGTGGATCTCGTCGATGAAGACGATGGTCTGGCCCTCGTCCTTGGCCAGCTCGTTCAGCACCGACTTCAGGCGCTCCTCGAACTCGCCCCGGAATTTGGCACCGGCGAGCAATGCCGCCATGTCCAGGCTGAGCACCCGCTTGCCCTTGAGGCTGTCGGGCACCTCGCCGGCCACGATGCGCTGGGCCAGGCCTTCGACGATGGCGGTCTTGCCCACGCCGGGTTCACCGATCAGCACCGGGTTGTTCTTGGTGCGCCGCTGCAGCACCTGGATGGCGCGGCGGATCTCGTCGTCGCGACCGATCACCGGGTCGAGCTTGCCGGCGCGGGCGCGTTCGGTGAGGTCCAGGGTGTACTTCTTGAGCGCCTCGCGCTGGCCTTCGGCCTCGGGGCTGTTGACGCTTTCACCGCCGCGCACCGCGCCGATGGCGGCTTCCAGCGGCTTGCGGGCCAGGCCGTTCTCGTTGGCGATGCGGGCCACCTCGCCCTTGGCCTCGGTCAGGGCCAGCAGGAACAGCTCGGACGCCACATAGGTGTCACCGCGCTTGATGGCCTCCTTCTCGGTGGCCTGCAGCAGACGGCCCAGTTCCTGGCCCACGGTCACCTGCTCATGGCCCTGCACCTGCGGCAGGCGCTTGACCGCCGCCTCCGCCGCCTGGGCCAGGCCCTTGACGTTCACGCCGGCGCGCTGCAGCAGCGACTGCGGCCCGTCGGTCTGGCGCAGCAGCGCCAACAGCAGGTGAACCGGTTCGATGTAGGCGTGGTCGTTGCCCAGGGCCAGGCTCTGGGCCTCGGACAGGGCTTCCTGGAATTTGCTGGTGAGTTTGTCGAGTCGCATGGGGCAACACTCCTGAAACGGTGAACTGGTCGGCACATGGCGCCGAACGGGTCCATTTCAAGGCGTCTGCCGGCGGGCGTCCTTGATCCAGATCAGGGCCCTGCCGGGCCCCGGCCTCAGGCGTTGGAGGCCGCGATGCCCCAGCGGGCCAGCGCAGCGTCGTCGCTCACCCGGGCGTCGACCCAGCGCGCGCCTTCGGGGGTCTGCTCTTTTTTCCAGAACGGCGCCTGGGTCTTGAGGTAGTCCATGATGAATTCGCAGGCCTGGAAGCTCTGGCCCCGGTGGGCCGAGGTGACCGCCACCAGCACGATCTGGTCCAGCGGCTGCATCAGACCCACCCGGTGCACCACCCGCGCGCCCAGGATGTCGAAGCGCCGGTGGGCCTCGTCGATCATGGCCTCGATGGCCTTTTCGGTCATGCCGGGGTAGTGCTCCAGCTCCAGCGTGCTGACCGACTGGCCGTCGTTGCGGTCGCGCACCGTGCCCACGAAGCTGCACACCGCGCCCACGCCCTTGTCGTGGGCGCGCAGAGCCGCCACCTCGGCGCTCAGGTCGAAGTCGGTGGTCTGGATGGAAACGCGCGGGCCGGTCATGTCAGCCCCCGGTCACCGGCGGGAAGAACGCCACTTCGGCGCCGTCGACCAGCGCGGCCGCTTCATCGGCCATGGTCTGGTTGAGCGACACGCGCACCGCCCTGCCCCGCCCCAGCGCCTCGGCCCAGGGGCCGCCACGGGCGATGAGTTCGTCGCGCAGGGCGGCCAGCGTGGTGGCGGCGGTCTGCACCGACTCGCTGCCGGTGCCCACGGACTCGCGGATGGAAGCAAAAAAACGCAGCTGGATGTTCATGCGAGCAGATCGGCAAAGGCAATGAAAGACACGGTGTCGCCACGCGCAATGGTGGTGCCGGACGGGTTGTCGACCAGGCCGTCGCCCCACACGGCCGAGGTCAGCACACCGGAACTCTGGTTGGGGAACAGGTCGAGCCCGCCCTCGGCATTGCGGCGCACCCGCAGGAATTCGCGGCGCTTGTCGGCGCGCGGCAGATCGAAGTGGGCCACCAGCCGCTGGGCCGGCGGCAGGCCGCAGGCCGCCGCATCGCGACCCTGCAGGCGCAGCAGGAACGGCCGGACCAGCAGCAGGAAGGTGACGAAGCTCGACACCGGATTGCCCGGCAGGCCGATGAAATGGCAGGGCTGGCCGGCCCGCGCACCGGCCCCGGCATCGCGCCGCACCTGGCCGTAGGCGAACGGCTTGCCCGGCTTCATGGCGATCTGCCACAGGTCCAGCGAGCCCAGCGCCTGCACCGAGGGCTTGATGTGGTCTTCCTCGCCCACCGACACGCCGCCGCTGGTGAGGATGAGGTCGTGGTGGTCGGCGGCGGAGCGCAGCGCCGCCAGGGTGGCCGCGCGCTGGTCGGGCACGATGCCCAGATCGCTCACCTCGCAGCCCATGCGGTGCAGCAGGCTGCGCAGGAAGAACCGGTTGGAGTTGTAGATGGCGCCGGGCTTCATGTCCTGCGGGGCCACCTCGCCGGGCATGACCAGTTCGTCACCGGTGGAGAACAGCGCCACGCGCGGGCGCACCGCCACCTGCAGCTGCGCCCGGCCCAGGCTGGCCGCCAGACCCAGCGACGCCGGGTCGAGCCGGTGGCCGCGCCGCAGCACCACGGCACCCTGCATCACGTCTTCGCCGCTGCGCCGCACCCACTGGCCTGGCGTCGGCACGGCGTCAACGTGCACGGCATGGAAGTCGCCGCCCACCGCACGGGTGTCTTCCTGCATGACCACCGCATCCGCCCCGGGCGGCATGGGCGCGCCGGTGAAGATGCGGGCGCAGGTGCCCGGCTCCAGCGCATGGCCAGCGTGGCCGGCGGGAATTCGCTGGGTCACCGGCAGCACCACGCCGGGGGCGGTGATGTCGGCGGTGCGCACCGCGTAGCCGTCCATGGAGGAGTTGTCCTGCGGCGGCACCTGCAGCCCGGAAACCAGGTCTTCGGCCAGCACGCGGCCGTCGGCATCGAAGGTGGCCACCGACTCGGTGGCCGGGTGTTCGGGCAGGTGGCGCAGGAGCGCGGCCAGCGCGTCTTCCAGCGGCATCAGGGGCGAACGGGCGGGCGTGTTCATGGGGCGGCGTCCAAGGCGGGCGGGGAGTACTCGAACCGCGGAGCATTGTCGAACAGCCAGGCGGCCACGTCATCCGGCGTGTCCAGATCCAGCAAGGGCAGCGGGGTCGGCGTCGGCAGGGCCTGCGGGCTGTTGGTGGCAATCGCCAGCACCCGGTCGTGGCCGGGGTAGATGACCGGCTGGCCGCTGTCCTGCCGCCAGACCTCGATCTTGGGCAACGAGCTGCGCTTGAAACCCTCCACCAGCACCCAGTCCGCACCGGCGCTCAGGCGGGCCAGCAGCTGGTGCACATCGTGCTCGGCGGGTTCGGTGTACTCGCGCATGATGACCAGCCGCTTGGGCGATGCCGCCACCACCTCCACCGCACCGGCCTCGCGGTGGCGCCAGGTGTCCTTGCCCGGGCGGTCGATGTCGAAGCTGTGGTGGGCATGCTTGATGACCGCCACCCGGGCACCGCGCAACCGCAGCGCCGGAATCAGCTGCTCGACCAGGGTGGTCTTGCCGGAGCCCGAGAAGCCGGCGAAGCCGACGACCTTCATGGGGCGCAGTGCTGTTCGATGTAGGCCTGCACGCGGGCGGTGTCGGCCGGCATCACCTGGACACGGCGCGGCAGGTTCTCGATGCCCTCGAAGCCGGCCGGCCGCTCGGGCAGATGCCCCAACGCCTCGACGATGGTCTCGGCAAACTTGATCGGCAGTGCGGTCTCCAGCACCACCATGGGCACGCCGGCCTCGCGGCGCTCGCGCGCCACCTTCACGCCGTCGGCGGTGTGGGTATCGATCACGGCGCCATGGCGTTGCGCCACGTCGCGGATGGTCTGCAGCCGGTCGGCATGGGTGCTGCGACCGCTCTGGAAGCCGTAACGGCTGGCGGCCTGCGGGAACAGCGGGTCGTCGGCCAGGCTGAAACGGCCTTCCTTCTGCAGGGCGGCGCCGAACAGGGCGCGGGTGCGGTCGGCGTCGCGGCCCAGCAGGTCGAACACGAAGCGCTCGAAGTTGCTGGCCTTGGAAATGTCCATCGACGGGCTGGAGGTCTCGTGCGTGTCGGCGCTGCCGCGCACCCGGTAGACGCCGGTGCGGAAGAACTCGTCCAGCACATCGTTCTCGTTGGTGGCCACCACCAGGTGGCGCACCGGCAGACCCATCATGCGGGCCACATGGCCGGCACACACATTGCCGAAGTTGCCCGACGGCACGGTGAAGCTGACCTGCTCGGCATGGCTGCCGGTGGCCTGGAAGTAGCCGGCAAAGTAGTACACCACCTGGGCCAGCAGGCGCGCCCAGTTGATCGAGTTGACGGTGCCGATGCGCCAGCGGCGCTTGAACTCGAGGTCGTTGCTGACGTTCTTGACGATGTCCTGGCAGTCGTCGAACACGCCTTCCACCGCGATGTTGTGGATGTTCTCGTCCATCAGGCTGAACATCTGCGCCTGCTGGAACGGGCTCATGCGGCCGTGCGGGCTGAGCATGAACACGCGCACGCCCTTCTTGCCGCGCATGGCGTATTCGGCCGCACTGCCGGTGTCGCCACTGGTGGCGCCCAGGATGTTGAGCTGCTCGCCACGCCGGCCCAGCTCGTACTCGAACAGCTGCCCCAGCAGCTGCATGGCCATGTCCTTGAAGGCCAGGGTCGGGCCGTTGGAGAGGGCTTCCAGGTGGAAGCCGGGCTCCAGCGTCTTCAGCGGGACGATCTGCGGCGTGCCGAACACCTTCTCGGTGTAGGTGCGCTGGCAGATGGCGCGCAGGTCGTCGGCCGGGATGTCGTCCACATACAGGCTCAGGATCTCGAAGGCGAGCGCGGCATAACCGCCGGCCTGCCCGCCCTGGAACACCTCGCGCAGGCGCTGCAGGGCAGCAGCGTCGAGCTTCGGGTACTGCTCGGGCAGGTACAGGCCGCCGTCGGGCGCCAGGCCTTCGAGCAGGATCTCGCAGAAGCGCTTGCGGTCGGCATGACCGCGGGTCGAGAGGTAGCGCATCAGTTCAGCTCTTCCTTGCGGATGCGCACGATGGGCGCGAGCACGGTGGGCAGCTGCTGCAGGCGCGCCAGGGCGTCGCTCATGGTGCCCTCGCGGGTGTTGTGGGTCAGGATGATCAGGTCGGTGCTGGTGGCGCCTTCACCGCCCACCTCGTCGGCCTCGCGCTGCAGCACCGCGTCGATGCTGATGCCGGAACCGGCCAGCAGCGCGGTCACCTGGGCCAGCACGCCGGCCTCGTCGGCCACGCGCAGGCGCAGGTAGTAGCTGGTCACCACCTCGCTCATGGGCAGCACCGGGGTGTCGCTCATGGCGTCGGGCTGGAACGCGAGGTACGGCACACGGTGCAGCGGGTCGGCGGTCTGCAGGCGGGCGATGTCGACCAGGTCGGCGATCACCGCGCTGGCGGTCGGCTCGCTGCCGGCGCCCTTGCCGTAGTACAGCGTGGTGCCCACGGCATCGCCCTGCACCACCACGGCGTTCATGGCGCCTTCCACGTTGGCGATCAGGCGCTTGGCCGGCACCAGGCTCGGGTGCACCCGCAGCTCGATGCCCTGGGCCACCCGCTTGGTGATGCCCAGCAGCTTGATGCGGTAGCCGAGCTGCTCGGCATAACGGATGTCGGCCGCGCCCAGCTGGGTGATGCCCTCGACATAGGCCTTGTCGAACTGCACCGGGATGCCGAACGCAATGGCGCTCATCAGCGTGGCCTTGTGGGCGGCGTCCACGCCTTCGATGTCGAAGGTCGGGTCGGCTTCGGCGTAACCCAGGCGCTGCGCTTCCTTCAGCACCACGTCGAAGTCCAGACCCTTGTCGCGCATCTCGGACAGGATGAAGTTGGTGGTGCCGTTGATGATGCCGGCGATCCACTGGATGCGGTTGGCGGTCAGGCCTTCGCGCAGGGACTTGATGATCGGGATGCCGCCGGCCACCGCCGCCTCGAAGGCCACCATCACGCCCTTGGCCGCCGCAGCGGCAAAGATCTCGGTGCCGTGCACCGCCAGCAGCGCCTTGTTGGCGGTCACCACATGCTTGCCGGCCGCAATGGCCTCGAGCACCAGCGCCTTGGCAATGCCGTAGCCACCGATGAGTTCGACCACCACGTCGATGTCGGGATGGGCGATCACGGCACGGGCATCGCCCACCACCTGCACGCCCTCGCCCACGATGGAGCGGGCACGTGCCACGTCCAGGTCGGCCACCATGCTGATCTCGATGCCGCGACCGGCGCGGCGGCGGATCTCCTCCTGGTTGCGTCGGAGCACCTCGAAGGTGCCGCTGCCCACGGTGCCGATGCCCAGAAGGCCCACTTGAATCGGTTTCATGTCGTTGCTCATTGATGGAATCAGGTGCCGTGGCGCTTGCGCCAGTTTTCAAGGAAGCGCGCCACGCGGCCGATGGCCTCGCGCAGGTCGTCCTCGTGCGGCAGGAACACGATGCGGAAATGCTGGTTGTCCGGGTAGTTGAAGCCGGAGCCCTGCACCAGCATCACCCGGGTTTCCTGCAGCAGCTCCAGGAACAGCTGCTGGTCGTCCTGGACCGGGTACAGCTTCGGATCGAGCCGGGGGAACATGTAGAGCGCGGCCGTGGGCTTGACGCAGGTCACGCCGGGAATGGCGGTGATCAGCTCGTAGGCCAGGTCGCGCTGGCGGCGCAGCCGGCCACCTTCGTTCACCAGATCGTTGATGCTCTGGTAGCCGCCGAGTGCGGTCTGGATGGCCCACTGCCCCGGCACGTTGGCGCACAGCCGCATGTTCGAGAGCATGTTCAGGCCCTCGATGTAATCACGCGCCGGCTTCTTGTCGCCCGACACCACCAGCCAGCCGGCCCGGTAGCCGCAGGAGCGGTAGCTCTTGGAGAGCGAATTGAAGGTCAGGGTCAACACGTCTTCCGACAGGCTGGCCAGCGCGGTGTGCTTCGCGCCGTCGTACAGCACCTTGTCGTAGACCTCGTCGGCAAAGATCACCAGCCCGTGCTCGCGCGCAATGGCCACGATGGCCTGCAGCAGGTCGGCGGAATACAGCGCACCGGTCGGGTTGTTCGGGTTGATGACCACGATGCCCTTGGTGGCCGGCGTGATCTTCGCGCGGATGTCGTCCAGGTCGGGCATCCAGCCATTCGACTCGTCGCAGCGGTAGTGCACCGGCGTGCCGCCCGAGAGGCTGACCGCCGCCGTCCAGAGCGGGTAGTCGGGCGACGGCAGCAGCAGCTCGTCGCCATCGTCCAGCAGCGCGTTGGTGGCCATCACGATCAGCTCGCTGGCGCCGTTGCCCAGGTAGATGTCGTCCAGCGTCACGCCCTTCACGCCCTGGGTCTGCGTCTCGTGCATGACCGCCTTGCGCGCCGCAAAGATGCCCTTGCTGTCCGAATAGCCCGCCGAGTTCGGCAGGTTCCGGATCATGTCCTGCTGGATCTCTTCCGGCGCATCGAAGCCGAACACCGCCAGGTTGCCGATGTTGAGCTTGATGATCTTGTGGCCCTCTTCCTCCATCTGCCGGGCCGCGTCCATGATGGGACCGCGGATGTCGTAGCAGACGTTGGCGAGCTTGGCGGACTTCTGGATGGTCTTCAAAGGGTCGGTCCTCGGGAAGATGGCGTCCGGTGCGGGCATGAGCGCAGACATCGGCGCCGGGGAAGGCTCAGGGGCTGTAACCGGGCGTTATAGTCGTGAAATCCAGGGAAAACCTCGGATTTGACCACAGATCAACGCCTGTTCTGGCCGCAGAAGCCCATGAAACTCCACGCCGACCGCCCCGACACGACCGCCATCACCGCCCATGGCGAAGGCTGGGTCGCGGTGAATGGCGAGCGCCACCACCACAGCATCGTCGTCACCCCGGAAGGCGCGCCCCAGCCCTGGGCCTGCAGCCGGCTGGAAGACCTGACCCCGGCCCACTTCGAGGCGTTGCTGCCGGCCGAAGGCCCGCTGCCGGAACTGGTGCTGCTGGGAAGCGGCAGCCGCCTGCGGTTCGTCGCCCCGGCCCTGCTGGCCCCGCTGCTGGGCCGCCGGGTGGGGGTCGAGACCATGGACACCGCTGCGGCCTGCCGCACTTACAACATCCTCGCGGGTGAGGGTCGCCGGGTGGTGGCAGCGCTGCTGATCGAAGCTTGAGCGCTCAAACACGGGGGTGAGTACCCATTCGGGTTAAAATGCGGGGTTGTTCCCTGTCGCAACCCCGGGTCCCTTGACCGCCCCGGTGGCGCCGGACAACGGAGCACAACGCATCACCATCCACTCAAGTCAGGGGTCCCCGCAGCATGGCCGTCGTTGTCAACAAACCCATTCCCGAATTCGAATCGCTCGCCACGGGCGGCGTCAAGGTGAGCAACCAGAGCCACCTGGGTCAGACGATCGTGCTGTACTTCTACCCCAAGGACAACACCCCCGGCTGCACCACCGAGGCCATGCAGTTCCGCGACAAGTACAAGGATTTCGTCAAGGCCGGCGCGCAGGTGTTCGGCGTGTCGCGCGACAACATGAAGTCCCACGACGACTTCAAGGCCAAGCTTGAACTGCCGTTCGAGCTGATCGCCGACACCGAAGAAAAGATGTGCCACATGTTCGGCGTGGTCAAGAACAAGATCATGTACGGCAAGAAGGTCAAGGGCATCGAGCGCAGCACCTTCCTGATCGGCCCGGACGGCGTCCTGCGCCAGGAATGGCGCGGTCTGAAGGTGCCCGGCCACGTCGAGGAAGTGCTCAAGGCCGTCAAGGCGCTCAAGAAGGCCGCCTGACCTCGGGTGACGCATTCCGGGGTGCTTCGGCCACGGCCTGTGACGGGTCATGGTGCTCATGCATAATGGTTTCATGACTCCCGGCCCCAGCCACGTCACCCCCCTCACCTGCTCTCTGTGCAGTCCTCATAGCCGCCCGGCGATCCTGGCGGCTTTTTGTTTTTTCGGCCACCGCTGACACGTTCCCCATGCCCCTGCCTCCCGCTCCCACCAAACGCGCTGCCCTTCTTTCGGCCGAGGCCTACAGCACCCTGGCCACCGAGGCCTCCGACCTGATCCCCGCGCCCGAAGTCCAGCCCGCCCCGGCCACCCGGCCAGCCCGCAGCGGACGCGGCACCCCCCGCCGCAGCGTCGAAGCACCGGCGGCCGCACCAGGCAACGCATCGGCCACCGCATCAACCTCCGCGACCGCCCCGGTGCAGGCGCCGGCTCCACAGGCCGCAACGGCCACAACGGCGCGCGGACGCCGCGGAGCCGGTTCGCAGACCGACGCTGACGGCGCCACCATCGCCAGGGCCGCAAAGTCGCCGGCAGCACCCGAGCCACGAACGACAGAGGTCACCGCTGTCGCGGCAGTGGCGTCCCGATCGGAACAGGAGCATCCGGCACGGCGCCGCCGCAGCGGCCCCACCAGCCGCAGCGGGGTCAAGCGCCTGTTCGTGCTCGACACCAACGTGCTGCTGCACGACCCGATGAGCCTGTTCCGTTTCGAGGAACACGACATCTTCCTGCCCATGATCGTGCTGGAGGAACTGGACGGCCACAAGAAAGGCATGACCGAAGTGGCCCGCAACGGCCGCCAGACCAGCCGGACGCTCGATGCCCTGGTGGCCCAGCAAGGTGGCGACATGGCGCAGGGTCTGCGGCTGTCGGCCACCGGGCACCAGTCGGCCCGGGGCCTGCTGTTCTTCCAGACCGAGCCGCTGGACAACACGCTGCCGGCCAGCCTGCCCCAGGGCAAGGCGGACAACCAGATCCTGGGCGTGGTGAGCGCCCTGCGCGACCGGCATCCGGCGCGCGAGGTCATCCTGGTCTCCAAGGACATCAACATGCGGGTCAAGGCCCGCGCGCTGGGCCTGGCCGCCGAGGACTACGAAAACGACAAGACGCTGGACGACGGCGAACTGCTGTATTCCGGTGCGCTGGCCCTGCCCCAGGACTTCTGGACCCGCCAGAGCAAGACCATCGAAAGCTGGCAGAGCGGCAGCCACACCTTCTACCGGGTCAGCGGGCCGGCGGTGGGGCAGTTCCACATCAACCAGTTCGTGTACTTCGAAGCGCCGGGCGAGCCGTCGCTGTATGCCCGCGTCACGGAAATCCGCGACAAGACGGCGGTCCTCAAGACCCTGAAGGATTACACCCACCTCAAGAACGCAGTGTGGGGCGTGACCAGCCGCAACCGCGAGCAGAACTTCGCCATGAACCTGCTCATGGACCCGGAGATCGACTTCGTGACCCTGGCCGGCACGGCCGGCACCGGCAAGACGCTGATGGCACTGGCCAGCGGCCTGACCCAGGTGCTGGACGACCGCCGCTACACCGAGATCATCATGACCCGCGCCACGGTCAGCGTGGGCGAGGACATCGGTTTCCTGCCGGGCACCGAGGAAGAAAAGATGGGCCCCTGGATGGGCGCCCTGGACGACAACCTCGAATTTCTGGCCAAGGGCGACGGCGGGAACGCCGGGGAATGGGGGCGCGCGGCCACCAACGAGCTCATCCGCAGCCGCATCAAGGTCAAGAGCATGAACTTCATGCGCGGGCGGACCTTCATGAACAAGTACGTGATCATCGACGAGGCGCAGAACCTCACGCCCAAGCAGATGAAGACGCTGATCACCCGCGCCGGCCCGGGCACCAAGATCATCTGCATGGGCAACCTGGCCCAGATCGACACCCCCTACCTCACCGAGGGCTCCAGCGGCCTGACCTACGCGGTCGACCGCTTCAAGGGCTGGCCGCACGGCGGCCACATCACGCTGGCACGCGGCGAACGCTCCCGCCTGGCCGACTTTGCGAGTGAAGTGCTCTGAAGCAAGTCCGATCCGCCGCCGGGCCGCCCCAAGGCGGATCAGCCCCCTCGGGGGGCAGCGACCCGCGCAGCGGCGGAGCGTGGGGGCCTAGTAATCACCGCCGCCGGCGAGGCTCTCGAACCGGGTGAGCATGTTCAGGAAGGCCAGCTTGACGGTCCCGGTGGGGCCGTTTCGCTGCTTGCCGATGATGATCTCGGCCACACCCGGCTCCTTGCAGGCGTCCTTGGTGTAGTACTCGTCGCGGTAGATGAACATGATGATGTCCGCGTCCTGCTCGATCGCGCCGGACTCGCGAAGGTCGCTCATCATGGGGCGCTTGTCGGTGCGGGTCTCGACCGAACGGTTGAGCTGCGACAGCGCGATCACCGGGCACTGCAGCTCCTTGGCCAGCATCTTCAGGCCCCGCGAGATTTCACCCAGCTCCGAGGCGCGGTTCTCGCCTTCCGAGCTCGAACCGCTCATGAGCTGCAGGTAGTCCACCACGATCAGACCCAGCTTGCCGCACTGGCGCGCCAGCCGGCGGGCGTTGGCGCGCAGCACGCTGGGGTTCAGGCCCGGGGTCTCGTCGATGTGCAGGGACACGTTGCGCAGTTTCTCGATCGCTTCGGTCAGCCGGGGCCATTCCTCGTCGGTGAGCTTGCCGCTGCGCAGGTGGCTCTGGTTGATGCGGCCGATGGAGCCGACGATACGCACCGCCAGTTGCGAGGCGCCCATTTCCATCGAGAACACCGCCACCGGCAGCCCTTCGTTCAGGGCCACGTGTTCGGCGATGTTGATGGCAAATGCGGTCTTGCCCATGGAGGGGCGGGCCGCGAGCACCACCAGATCGCCGGGCTGCAGGCCGGAGGTCATGCGGTCCAGGTCGACGAAGCCGGTGGGCACACCGGTGATGTCGTTCGGGTTGTCGGCCATCTCCTGCACACGGTCCAGCAGCTCGACGACCAGCTTGTCCATGCCCTGGAAGCCCTCCTTCATCCGCGAGCCTTCCTCGCCGATGTTGAAGATCTTCTGTTCCGCCTCGTCGAGGATCTTGTCGACCGGCTTGCCCTGGGGGTTGAAGGCGGCGGTGGCGATCTCGTCGCTGGCGGTCACCAGCTTGCGCAGGATGGCCCGCTCACGGACGATCTCGGCATAGCGGCGGATGTTGGCCGCGCTCGGCACATATTGGGCCAGCGAGTTCAGGTAGGCCAGACCACCGACCTCGTCGGCCTTGCCCAGGTTCTGCAGGTGCTCGAAGACCGTCACCACGTCGGCCGGCTTGTTGCCGTTGACCAGCGTGGCAATGCCCGAATACACCAGCTTGTGCTCGTAGCGGTAGAAGTCGGAGTCGGTGAGCAGATCGGCCACCCGGTCCCAGGCCCCGTTGTCCAGCAACAGCCCCCCCAGCACGCTGGATTCGGCCTCGATGGAATGTGGCGGCACCCGGAGCTGCGCGACCTGGCGGTCGGCGGGCAGGTCGTCCATGGCAGCGTCGAAATCGGGAAAGGGGCTGGGGAAGGCGGCGGACATGGTGGGCGATCGGGCGAAGCCGGTGATGGTACGGTGACGGTTATCACTTGTCAGGGGACAAACCTGTGGAAAACCGGTGGAGCTTCGGTGCACTGCCGGGGATAACTGCCCACCCCCAAAGAAAAAAGCCGCTGCCCCGAAGGACAGCGGCTTTTCGCCAAACCGGCGAGGGTCAGGCGGTTTCGCCCAGCACGCTCACGGCGACATCGACGGTGACGTCGGTGTGCAGGCTGACGCTGACGGTGTAGTCGCCCACCATCTTCAGCGGGCCGTTGGGCATGCGCACCTGGGCCTTGACGACGGCGAAGCCTTGCTTGTTCAGCTCTTCGGACACGTCGTGGTTGGTGACGGAGCCGAACAGACGGCCGTCAACGCCGGCTTTCTGGGTCAGCTTGACGGTCACGCCGGCGAGCTTCTCGCCTTGGGCCTGGGCTTCTGCCAGCTTGGCAGCAGCGACCTTTTCGAGTTCGGCACGGCGTGCCTCGAACTCGGCGATGGCGGACTGGGTGGCACGGCGGGCACGGCCGGAAGGGATCAGGAAGTTACGGGCGTAGCCGTCCTTGACCTTGACCACATCGCCCAGGGCGCCGAGGTTGACAACTTTGTCGAGCAGGATGATTTGCATGTCAGGCTCCTCTTCAGACGCGGTGCTGGTCGCTGTACGGCAGCATGGCCAGGAAGCGTGCGCGCTTGATGGCCGTGGTGACCTGGCGCTGGTAGATGGCGCGGGTGCCGGTCAGGCGCGCGGGGATGATCTTGCCGTTTTCGGCGATGAAGTCACGCAGGACGTCCACGTCCTTGTAGTCGACTTCCTCGACCTTGGCCACGGTGAAGCGGCAGAAACGCTTGCGCTTGAAAAGCAGCGACTGGGTGTTGCGCTTGGGGCGCTTGTCTTTGTTGAAACGCTTGGGTGCAGCCATGATGGGCCTTCCTATGTCTTGCTGAAATCTTGGATGTGGAACACCACGCCTTTGCTGTTGCGCGCATTCGCCATGAAACCTTCGAACCTGCAGACGGTGTCCAGACCCTGTCGGGACAACACCTCTGCCTGAACACCGAAGGCCACAGCCCTCAGTTGAAGCTTCACCAGGCGGGGGGTGTCGAGTTCGACGACCTGTGACTCGTGCTCAAGCACCAGATTCACGGCCGGTATGCCTGCCGGGGTGTAGCGAAGGCTCTGCACCTGCACCACCACCGCCGTCACGCTGAACCGGTTCACTCCCTGCTGCGCGCCGGCAATCAGGCGGCCTGTTCCTGCGGTTGCTGCGCGGCCTTGCGGGCTTCTTCACGCTCGACGGTGCGCATCATGGCCGAAGGACCGGTCTCGGCCTTCTTGCGCTGCACGGTGAGGTGACGCAGCACGGCGTCGTTGAACTTGAAGGCATGCTCCAGTTCGGCCATCACGGCCTGACCGGCCTCGATGTTCACGCACAGGTAGTGGGCCTTGGACAGCTTGTTGATCTGGTAAGCCATCTGACGACGACCCCAGTCTTCAACGCGGTGGATCTTGCCGCCGCCGGCGGTGATCATGCCCTTGTAGCGCTCCAGCATGGCGGGCACCTGTTCGCTTTGATCCGGGTGGATCAGCAGCACGATTTCGTAATGACGCATGGACTCTCCTTGTGGATGAAAAGCTGCCCCCGGCGTCGACTGGGGTGCAGCAAGGCAAGCCCGCGATTCTAGCAAAAAACCCGGCGGGCTTGACAGCCACGCCGGGTTCGGGGCCCGTCCGGGGATGCCGGACGGGAGGAGTCAGGGGCTTTCGAGGCCTCAGGACATTTTCAGGTTGGGGTAGCGCACATGCTCCACCAGCTCCTGGATCTTCTTGTTGGGCGCCGGGGTCACCAGGCTCACCAGGATGATCACGGCGAAGCCCAGCGGCACACCGAACACGCCGGCCGAGATCGGCTGGATGCCGAACCACAGGTCGACCGGCGAGGTCACGCCGAACACGCCGCGCAGCCAGGGCTGGTTGGTCACCATGTAGTAGAAGGTGACGCCCAGACCGGCCACCATGCCCAGCGAGGCGGCGATGCCGGTGGCGCGCTTCCAGAAGATGCCGAGCACCAGTGCCGGGAAGAACGCTGCCGCCGCGAACGAGAACGCTGCGGACACCAGGAACAGGATGTCGGCCGGCTTCTGGGCTGCCACGTAAGCAGCAGCCAGGGCCACGACCAGCAGCAGGACCTTGGAGATGGTCACGCGGCGGGCGGTCGAGGCGTTCGGGTCGATCATCTTGTAGTACAGGTCGTGCGACAGCGCGTTGGCGATGGTCAGCAGCAGGCCGTCAGCGGTGGACAGCGCAGCGGCCAGGCCGCCGGCAGCCACCAGACCGGACACCACGTACGGCAGGCCACCGATTTCGGCGGTTGCCAGCACGATGATGTCGCCACCGATGCTCATCTCGTTGAGCTGCAGGATGTTGTCCTTGTTGATGTCGGTCACCGACAGCAGCGAGGCGTCCACCTTGCTCCAGGCGGCCACCCACTGGGGCAGCTGATCGAACGGGGTGCCCACCAGGACGTGGAACACCTCGTACTTGACCAGCACCGCCAGCGCAGGCGCCGTGAAGTACAGCAGGAAGATGAAGAACAGCGACCAGGTCACCGACTGACGTGCTTCCTTCACGCTGGGCACCGTGTAGTAGCGCATCAGGATGTGCGGCAGCGCGGCGGTACCCACCATCAGGCAGAAGATCAGGGCCAGGAAGTTCAGGCGCGAGGTGTTGAATGCGGCCTGGGCCTTTTCGTCACCGTTCGGATCACCCGAGAACTGGGCAGCATGCCGGGGCATGTTGTTCAGCGGATTCGACTTGGCGTCGGCAGCGGCCTTGGCACGGGTCCAGGCAGCCTTGGCGGCAGCTTCATCCTTGGGCAGATCGGCCAGCGCCTTCTCGGCGGCCGCGATCTCGGCAGCCGGGGCCGCCGCAGCCTTCAGGTCGGCCACTTTCTTCTCGGCAGCGGCCTTGTCGGCGGCCAGGGCGGCAGCCGGGTCCTTCAGCTTCTCGGCCAGAGCGGCAGAGCGGGCCTTGAAGATGTCGCGGACTTCCTTCTCCTTCGGATCATCGATCAGGACCTTTTCCTTGGCGGTGACCTTCTCCAGCTGGGCGCCGTAGATGGCCTGCGGCACCGGCACGCTGGTCTGCTTCACCGACAGCCACACCACCGGGATCATGTAGGCCACGATCAGGATGATGTACTGGGCCACCTGCGTCCAGGTCACGGCACGCATGCCGCCCAGGAACGAGCAGACCAGAATGCCGCCCAGACCCAGGAAGATGCCCAGCTCGAAGGCCACGCCGGTCAGGCGCGAGGTGATCAGGCCGACGCCGTAGATCTGTGCCACCACATAGGTGAAGGAGCACAGGATGGCGGCTGCGATGCCCAGGAAACGCGGCAGGTTGCCGCCGTAACGCTCACCCAGGAAGTCCGGGATGGTGAACTGACCGAACTTGCGCAGGTACGGCGCCAGGAACAGCGCCACCAGGCAGTAGCCACCGGTCCAGCCCATGATGAAGGCCAGACCGCTGTAGCCGGTCAGGTAGAGGGTACCGGCCATGCCGATGAAGGACGCCGCGGACATCCAGTCGGCGCCGGTGGCCATGCCGTTGTACACGGCAGGCACACGACGACCGGCCACGTAGTACTCGGCTGCATCGGTGGTGCGGCTCATGATGCCGATGCCGGCATACAGGCCGATGGTGGCGAGCAGGAAGATGAAGCCGATCCACTCGCGCGACAGCCCCATCTGCTCCAGGATGGCCAGCGCGACCACGAAGATCGCGAAGCCGCCGGTGTACCAGCCGTACACCTTGTTCAGCTGGGCCTTGAATTCCTTGTTGGAGCCGCCCCCGGCGCCAGCAGTTTCAAACATGCCTGCCATGGTTCACTCCTCTGCTTCCTCGACACCGTGTTCGATGTCGAGCTTGTTCATGTACCAGGCGTAGTACCCGATGATCAGGCAATACACCACCAGCGAGCCTTGGGCTCCCATCCAGAAACTGAACGGCCAACCAAAGAAGTTGAAGCTCAGTTCGCGGGCAAAGAAGCTCACGACGAATGTCACCACGAACCAGATTGCAAGCAATATGGCGGTGACGTTGAGGTTTTTCCGCCAGTAGCGGTGGTGGTTCTCAGTCAGTTCCATGCGATCGACCTCCATCAACAAACCCTCTCGGGCACGTCACGGACATCACCCGTCTCCTGTGGGTGACCTGCAACCGGTCCGCGTTTTTCGGTGACCGGCTCGCGCCGGCACCCCTTTTGTCTGCTCCCCTTCCGGGGCGCGAATCAGGCCCGGGAAGTTCCCAGGCCTGTCTCGCGCTCCAGCTGGGCAGCCACCTTGGGCTCGAACCCACGGAGGTGGCGAATGATCTTCGCCGCCTCTTCGGGCTCTTGCCGGTCGACATGAACCCGGGCCAGCTGGTACCAGCCGTAAGGACTCATGGGTTGCAGTTCGGTGTTCTTGCGCAGGGCGACGACCGCTTCGTCGAACTTGCGCTGTCGGATCAGGGCGAGCGCGAGGCCGTACCAGCCCCGGTCGAGCTTGGGGTCGAGTTCGGTGGCGCGCCGGAACGCATCTTCGGCGGCCGGGAGCTGGCCCAGCTCCTCGCTCAGAAAACCCAGGTTGAACCAGTGGGCCGCCTGATCGGGGTGCAGCCGGACCAGCGCCTGCAGATCCTTCAGGGCCTCTTCCTTGCGCCCGAGCGTGGCCAGCAGGTGGGCACGGGTGGACAGTGCATAGACGTCGGTGGGCGACGCGGCCAGCACCGTCTCGATGCGCTGCAGCGCGTCGTCCCGGCGGTTGAGCACCAGCAGGACCTTGACCTGCCAGCGCAGCAGGGTGTGGCGAAGGCTCATTGACACAGGTGCACTCCGATCGTCAGGCAATGGTTGATCTTGGCCACCGTGGCGGCGATCCAGACGAAGCCCAGAAGCAGGAACGCCACCAGGGGCAGGTGGCGTTCGAGCACGAAGCGGGGGGTGATGAAACGGGTGGCCCGCACGAAGGGCCGGGTCAGCACCTGCAGCACTTGGTAAAACAGGTTCTGCTCACGTTTATGACCGGCGAGCAGACCCAGGATCCACTGGCCGAGCAGGGACAGCAGGGCGATTTCTGCAATGAGCTTGACCGAAGAGATGAGCAGCAACATAAGTCCGTCTTAACCGTTGCCGCGATTCTGGATTGGCACCTTACCGAGTTCTTACAAACGCCGTCAGGAAGGCGTCAGTGCAGGTCAAACCCTGTGAGGGTTTTCCCGCGACACCGGTCACAGGGCCGTCCGCCATGAAAAAAGGCGGCCGAAGCCGCCTGGGAACCGGTCGAGCCGAAGCCTCAGCCGCCCTGCCCGGCCAGCAGCTGCCAGGTGTCGACCACCGAGTCCGGGTTGAGCGAGATCGAGCTGATGCCCTCGTCGCGCAGCCACTGGGCGAAGTCGGGGTGGTCGCTGGGGCCTTGGCCACAGATGCCGACGTACTTGCCCTCGGCCTTGCAGGCCCCGATGGCCAGCTTGAGCAGCGCCTTGACCGCCGGATCGCGCTCGTCGAAGTCGTGCGCCAGCAGCTCCAGGCCGGAATCGCGGTCCAGACCCAGGGTGAGCTGGGTCAGGTCGTTGGAGCCGATGGAGAAGCCGTCGAAGTACTGCAGGAAGTCCTTGGCCAGCACGGCGTTGCTGGGGATCTCGCACATCATGATGAGCTTGAGGTCGTTCAGGCCGCGCTTCAGCCCTTTGGCGGCCAGCAGCTCGGTCACCTTGCGGGCCTGCTCCAGGGTGCGCACGAACGGCACCATGACCTGCACGTTGGTCAGGCCCATGTCCTCGCGCACCCGCTTGAGGGCCTCGCATTCCATCGCGAAGGCCTCGGCGAAGTCGTGGCTGATGTAGCGGGCCGCGCCCCGGAAGCCGAGCATCGGGTTCTCTTCCTCGGGCTCGTAGCGGCTGCCGCCGACCAGCTTGCGGTACTCGTTCGACTTGAAGTCCGACAGGCGCACGATCACCGGCTTGGGCCAGAAGGCCGCGGCGATGGTGGCCACACCCTCGGCCACCTTGTCGACATAGAAGGCGCGCGGGCTGGCATGGCCACGGGCCACCGATTCGACCGCCTTCTTGAGGTCGGCATCCACCGCCGGGTAGTCCAGGATGGCCTTCGGGTGCACGCCGATGTTGTTGTTGATGATGAATTCCAGCCGCGCCAGGCCCACCCCGCCGTTGGGGATCTGGGCGAAGTCGAAGGCCAGCTGCGGGTTGCCGACGTTCATCATGATCTTCACGTCCACCTCGGGCATCACGCCGCGCTGGACTTCGGTGATCTCGGTTTCCAGCAGGCCGTCGTAAATGTGGCCGGTGTCGCCCTCGGCGCAGCTCACCGTGACCAGGGTGCCGTCCTTGAGGTGTTCGGTCGCGTCGCCGCAGCCCACCACCGCCGGAATGCCCAGCTCGCGGGCAATGATGGCGGCGTGGCAGGTGCGGCCACCGCGGTTGGTGACGATGGCGCTGGCCCGCTTCATGACCGGCTCCCAGTTCGGGTCGGTCATGTCGGTGACCAGCACGTCGCCGGGCTGCACCTTGTCCATCTCGCTGATGTTGTGCACCAGCCGCACCGGCCCGGTGCCGACCTTCTGGCCGATGGCCCGGCCGCTGGCCAGCACCGCGCCCTTGCCCTTGAGCTTGTAGCGCACCTCGGTCTTGCCGGCGGACTGGCTCTTCACCGTCTCGGGGCGGGCCTGCAGGATGTAGAGCTGGCCGTCGGTGCCGTCCTTGCCCCACTCGATATCCATCGGGCGGCCGTAGTGCTGCTCGATCACCAGCGCATAGCGGGCCAGCTGCTCGACATCGGCGTCGCTCAGGCTGTAGCGGTTGCGCTGCTCGACCGGCACGTCGACCGTCTTGACCAGCTTGCCGCTGGCGGCTTTTTCTTCCGGCGTGCTGAAGGTCATCTGGATCAGCTTGCTGCCCAGGTTTCGGCGGATCAGCGCGCGCTTGCCGGCCTTGAGCATGGGCTTGTGCACATAGAACTCGTCGGGGTTGACGGCGCCCTGCACCACGGTCTCGCCCAGGCCGTAGCTGGAGGTGATGAACACCACGTCCTCGAAGCCGGACTCGGTGTCGATGGTGAACATGACGCCGGCCGCACCCAGGTCAGAACGCACCATGCGCTGCACGCCGGCCGACAGGGCCACGTCGGCATGGGCAAAGCCCTTGTGCACGCGGTAGCTGATGGCACGGTCGTTGTAGAGGGAGGCAAAGACCTCCTTCATCTTGTGCAGCACGTCGTCGATGCCGACCACGTTCAGGAAGGTCTCCTGCTGGCCGGCAAACGAGGCGTCGGGCAGGTCTTCGGCGGTGGCCGAGGAGCGCACCGCAAACGAGGCCTGCGGGTTGCCGGCGCTCAGCGTGGCGAACTCGGTGCGGATGGCCTGCTCGAGGTCGGCCGGAAACGGCTGGGCCTCGACCATGGCGCGGATTTCGGCGCCGGCCGCGGCCAATGCGCGCACATCCTCGGTGTCCAGCGTGTCCAGCCGGGCATTGATGCGGCCGGCCAGGCCGTCGTGCTTCAGAAACTCGCGGAACGCGTGCGCCGTGGTCGCGAAGCCGGTGGGCACCTTCACGCCGGTGGGCAGCTGGGAGATCATCTCGCCGAGGCTGGCGTTCTTGCCGCCGACGGCCTCGACATCGCTCATCCTGAGCTTTTCAAATGGGACGACCAGGTCGGTCGCGCCGAACAGTTGGGACATGGGAAGACTCCTGAGGTTGAAAAACCGGGGGGCTCCATGCGCCAGCGGATGACCTGTAGTTCTGTTGTGGGTCGGGCACCGGGCAAGGCAGGCAGATGGGGTCTGGCGGGGCCGGATAATCACCCCACGCAACAACCGACATTGTAGGACGCCGCCCATGGCCAACCGCACCGTGTACTTCGTGTCAGACGGCACCGGCATCACCGCCGAAACCTTCGGCAACGCCATCCTGGCCCAGTTCGAGCTCAACGTCCGCCGCGTGCGGCTGCCGTTTCTGGACAGCGTCGACAAGGCCCACCAGGCGGTGCGGCAGATCAACCACGCCGCCGAACTCGAAGGCAAGCGCCCGCTGGTGTTCCTCACCGTGGTGAACGACGAGGTGCTCGACGTGTTCCGCCAGCACTGCCGGGGCATGATGCTCGACATGTTCGGCACCTTCGTGGAGCCGCTGGAGGCCGAGCTCTCGCTGAAGAGCAACCACCGGGTCGGGCGTTTTTCCGATGCCTCCAAGAGCAAGGCCTACAACGACCGCATCGAGGCCATCAATTTCTCGCTGGCGCACGACGACGGCCAGAGCCATCGGGACCTGGAGGGGTCGGACGTGATCCTGGTGGGCGTGAGCCGCAGCGGCAAGACGCCGACATCGCTTTACCTGGCCATGCAGTACGGACTGAAGGCCTCCAACTACCCGCTGATTCCGGAAGATTTCGACCGCCGCAAGCTGCCGCCCGCTCTGGTGCCGCACCGCAAGAAGCTGTTCGGTCTGACCATCGCGCCCGAGCGGCTGAGCGAGATCCGCAACGAGCGCCGGCCCGACTCCCGCTATGCCAGCCTGGAGAACTGCCGGATGGAGGTGTCGGAGGCCGAGAACATGATGCGGCGCGAGGGCATCCGCTGGCTCTCGACCACCACCAAGTCGATCGAGGAGATCGCCACCACCATCCTGCAGGAAGTGCGGCCGGAGCGGCTGGAGTACTGAAGACGCGCCGGTCAGCGGCGCAGCAGCTGCACCAGGCGGGCCACCGCCAGCACGTGCAGCAGGATGATCAGGTTGGACAGCAGTCCGGCCAGGATGCTGTCGGTGACCGCGACCGAGCCGCTGGGCAGGGTCAGCGGCAGCATCACCGCCACGAACACCACACCGCAGGCCAGCGGGATCAGCCGCCCGGTGACGGCCGAGGTCCGGATGGTGGTGATCACCAGGGCAATGATCAGGCCGATGCGGAACACATCGGTCAGTTGGGAAATGACCAGATCGATCAAGGCAGGGTCTCCATGTGCCAGGGGCACTCACCAAAAGACAGACCGCCTGCCCTCGCGGGCAGACGGTCCGGCGGCAGGCGCAAGGCCCGAGCTTACTTGCCGGTGTCGCCGGCGAAGATGTCTTTCTTGTGCGTGCCGCCCGGCACGAACAGCGAACCGATCACCAGGGTCATCACGGCGATCACGATGGCGTACCACAGACCCGAGTAGATGTTGCCGGTCTGCGCCGAGATGGCGAAGGCGGTGGCAGGCATCAGACCACCGAACCAGCCGTTGCCGATGTGGTACGGCAGCGAGAGACCGGAGTAGCGGATGCGGGTCGGGAACATCTCCACCAGCATGGCGGCGATCGGGCCGTACACCATGGTGACCAGCAGCACCAGGTAGGTGAGGATCAGCACGATGGTCAGCTTCTGGGCCGAGAAGATGTCGAAGAAGTTCTTCGCCTTGGCCACCGTGGTGTTGTCGGCCGGCACCAGCGGATAGCCTGCCTGCTTGAGGGCGGTGTTCAGGGCACCGTCGAAGGCGGCCTTGGCCTTCTTCAGTTCGTCACCGCTGAGCTTGCCGGCGTCGTACGAGGGGATGGCGGTCTCGCCCACCTTCACCACGGCCGGCGTGCCGGGGGCAGCGCCTTCGATGGTGGTGTAGTTGACCGAGGTGCGGGCCAGCTGTGCCTTGGCGATGTCGCACGACGAGGTGAACTTCACCGTGCCTGTCGGGTTGAACTGGAACGAGCAGTCTTCGGCGGACACGGTCACCGACACCGGGGTCTGGTGGGCGGCGTACAGGGCCGGGTTGGCGGTCTTGGTCAGGAAACCGAATACCGGCAGGAAGGTGATGGCGGCCAGCAGGCAGCCCGCCAGGATGATCGGCTTGCGGCCGATGCGGTCGGACAGCGAGCCGAACAGCAGGAAGCCGCCGGTGCCCAGGATCAGCGACCAGGCCACCATCACGTTGGCGGTGAAGCTGTCGATCTTGATCACGTTCTGCATGAAGAACAGGGCGTAGAACTGGCCGGTGTACCAGACCACCGCCTGACCGGCGACCAGACCCAGCAGGGCGATCAGCGCGATCTTGCCGTTCTTCCAGTTGCCGAAGGCTTCGCTCAGCGGTGCCTTGGAGGTGCGACCCTCTTCCTTCATCTTCTTGAAGGCCGGGCTCTCGTTCATCTGCAGGCGGATGTACAGCGAGATCAGCAGCAGGAAGATGGAGCCGATGAAGGGAATGCGCCAGCCCCAGGCGTTGAACGCCTTGACCATGGTCGGGGTGCCGTCGGCCATCAGCACGGCCACGCCGTCCTTGAGCAGGGGCACGTCCGGGAAGGCGCTGTTGACATAGCCCTGCACCGACAGGATCACGATCAGCGACAGCAGCAGACCCAGCGTGGCCGTGGTCTGGATGAAGGCCGTGAAGTAGCCGCGCTGGTTGGCCGGTGCGTGTTCCGCCACATAGATGGCGGCACCACCGTACTCACCGCCCAGTGCCAGACCCTGCGCCATGCGCAGCAGGATCAGGATGATCGGGGCGGCCACGCCGATGCTTTCGTAGTTGGGCAGCACGCCGACGAAGAAGGTCGACAGGCCCATGATGACGATGGTCATCAGGAAGGTGTACTTGCGGCCGATCATGTCGCCCAGCATGCCGAACACCAGCGCGCCGAACGGACGCACGATGAAGCCGGCAGCAAAGGCCAGCAGCGCAAAGACGTTGCGGGTGTTCTCGGGGAAGGCGGTGAAGAACTGCGCCCCGATGATGGCGGCCAGAGCGCCGTAGAGGTAGAAGTCGTACCACTCGAAGATGGTGCCGGCCGATGAGGCCATGATCACCTTTTTCTCTTCAGCGGTCATCGGCCGGGAGCGGTCCCGGACGTTGGTTGAGATGTCGGCTGTCGCCATGTTGCTTGCTCCGGTTGGGCCCGGCACAGCAGCCGGGCGGTTCTCGTCCGCAGAAGGTCTGCGGCTTGTCGGAGCGCAATGTGTTCAGGCAGCCTTACTCGAAAATTGCTGATCGACCCCGGGGCAGGAAACCTAAGGGTATGCCCCTACGGCCGGGGTCGACAACTGACACGAGCCTTTCAGATCAGGCCGCCACCGCCTCGGCCACCGGCTGACGGATCAGGTGGTCGAAGGCGCTGAGCGCGGCCTTGGCGCCGTCGCCGGCGGCGATCACGATCTGCTTGTACGGCACCGTGGTGCAGTCGCCGGCAGCGAACACGCCATCCACATTGGTGTGGCCCTTGGCGTCGATCACGATCTCGCCGTAGCGGCTGAGCTCCACCGTGCCCTTGAGCCACTCGGTGTTGGGCACCAGGCCGATCTGCACGAACACGCCTTCCAGCGGCACATGGCGCACTTCGCCACTGACGCGGTCCTTGTAGCTCAGGCCGTTGACCTTGCCGCCGGCACCGGTGATCTCGGTGGTCTGGGCGTTCACATGGATGGTCACGTTGGGCAGGCTGCGCAGCTTGCTCACCAGCACCGCGTCGGCCTTGAGGGCGTCGGCGAACTCGATCAGCGTGACATGGCCCACGATGCCGGCCAGGTCGATGGCGGCTTCCACGCCGGAGTTGCCGCCGCCGATGACGGCCACGTCCTTGCCCTTGAACAGCGGACCGTCGCAGTGCGGGCAGTAGGCCACGCCCTTGTTGCGGTACTCGTTCTCGCCAGGCACGTTCACATTGCGCCAGCGGGCGCCGGTGGAGATGATCACGCTGCGCGCCTTCAGCACCGCACCGTTGGTCATCTGCACCTGCACCAGACCGCCCGGCTCGCTGGCCGGAATCAGCTTCTCGGCGCGCTGCAGGTTCATCAGGTCGACGTCGTAGTGGCGGACCTGGGCTTCCAGGTCGGCGGCGAACTTCGGGCCGTTGGTCTCCAGCACCGAGATGTAGTTCTCGATGCCCATGGTGTCGTTGGTCTGGCCGCCGAAGCGCTCGGCCGCCACGCCCACGCGGATGCCCTTGCGGGCGGCGTACACGGCCGCAGCCGCGCCGGCCGGGCCACCGCCCACCACCAGCACGTCGAAGGCTTCCTTGGCGTCCAGCTTGGCGGCCTCGCGCTCATCGGCATTGACGTCGAGCTTGGCCACGATTTCCTGCAGCGTCATGCGGCCGGAGCCGAACACCTCGCCGTTCAGGTAAACCATGGGCACGGCCAGCACCTGGCGCTCCTCGACCTCGGCCTGGTACAGGCCGCCGTCGATGACCACCGTCTTGATGGACGGGTTGCGGATCGCCATCAGCGAGAGCGCCTGCACCACGTCCGGGCAGTTGTGGCACGACAGGCTCATGTAGACCTCGAAGCGGAAGTCGCCCTTGAGCGCGTCGATGGCGTCCAGGGTTTCGGCCTCTTCCTTCGGCGGATGGCCGCCGGTCCAGAGCAGGGCCAGCACCAGCGAGGTGAATTCGTGGCCCAGCGGGATGGCGGCAAAACGCACGCCCTGCTCGGAGCCTTGCGGCGCGATCAGGAACGAGGGCTTGCGCGCATCGGTGCCGCTGTCGTCGAAGCTGACCAGGTCGGAGAGCCCGGCGATCTCGACGAGCAGTTCGCGCATCTCCTGGGCGCCCTGGCTGTCGTCGAGCGAGGCGATCAGGCGGATGGGGCGCTGCAGACGACCAAGGTAGGCCTGCAGCTGGGACTTCAGCTGGGTGTCGAGCATGGGAATCTCCTTAGAAGGTTTGCGGTGTTCAGTGCCGCCGCTGGATGGGTGGGGCCACAAGACCCACACCCATCGGGCTGCGGTACTGGCGAGGCCAGTGAACGCGTCAGATCATCAGATCTTGCCGACCAGGTCCAGCGACGGGGTCAGGGTCTTGGCGCCTTCCTGCCACTTGGCCGGGCAGACCTGGCCGGGGTTCTTGGCCACGAACTGGGCGGCCTTGAGCTTGCGCAGGGTTTCCTTGACGTCGCGGGCGATGGCGTTGTCGTGGACTTCGGCGGTCTTGATCACGCCTTCGGGGTTGATGATGAAGGTGCCGCGCAGGGCCAGGCCTTCTTCTTCGATGTGCACGCCGAAGGCACGGGTCAGCTGGTGGGTCGGGTCACCGATCAGGGGGAACTGGGCCTTGCCCACGGCGGGGGAGGTCTCGTGCCACACCTTGTGGGCGAAGTGGGTGTCGGTGGTCACGATGTAGACCTCGGCACCGGCCTTCTGGAACTCGGCGTAGTTCTCGGCGGCGTCTTCCACTTCGGTCGGGCAATTGAAGGTGAAGGCGGCCGGCATGAAGATCAGCACGGACCACTCGCCTTTGAGGCTGGCGTCGGTGACGGGCACGAACTTGCCATTGTGGAAAGCGGTGGCGCTGAAGGGCTGGACGGTGGTGTTGATCAGGGACATGGTGGTTCCTAGGTTGGGGTTGCGGGATGGGAGATCTGTGTGGCGCAAAGCCCACGAAGCCTGCGCCGAAGGCCCTATTTTAGAAGGGGGCTATCGGGTAGCAGGATTGATAGTTGCTATTCGCCCGATAGGTGATCTGTTGCGACGCAACAACTGTATGCAAACGAGACCGATTCTCATTTGTAATACAATGACACATTCCAGCCAGCCAACACCGCCACCGGGCGCTGCAGCCAGCCGACGACCCTCGAACTGACTGCCACCATGTCCCATCCGAACCGCCTCCCGTCCGATCCCCGCCTGAGCGTGCCCTTCCCGCTGGCCCCGCTGCCGGTGGCCGCGCTGCTCCTGGCCGGCTCGCTCTGCGCCCTGCCCGCCCACGCCCAGACCGCCCCCGCCACCTCCTCCACCGCCGGCCCGACCCTGGGCACCGTGGAAGTGCGCGACGCCGCCATCGGCAGCAACGCCAAAAGCACCCTGAAGGCGACCGAAACCAGCATCGGCAAGGGACGCCAGGCCATCAAGGACATCCCCCAGTCGGTCACGGTGATGACCGAGCGCCTGCTGGACGACCGCAACCTCGACGACTTCCGCGAAGTGCTGCGCACCACCGCGGGCGTCACCTTCCAGGCCGGCGAGACCGGCGAGGAAGACGTCCGCATGCGGGGCTTTTCGCTCAGCCAGGCGGGCGACATCTTTGTCGACGGCCTGCGCGATGCGCCGCTGATCGAACGCGACACCTTCAACCTGGACCGGGTCGAGATCCTGAAGGGCTCGGCCTCCATGCTGTTTGGTCGCGGCTCCACCGGTGGCGTGATCAACCAGGTGAGCAAGCAGCCGTTCCTGATGGACCAGCACGAGGTCAACACCACCATCGGCACCGGGCGCGAGGTGCGCCTGACCGGCGACTTCAACCTCAAGACCGATGAAGACGCCGCCCTGCGCATCAACGCCATGGTGCAGAACGCGGACAACAAGGGCGCCACCGACGACAAGCGCGGCCTGGCCGCCACCTACCGCTGGGGCATCGGCCTGCGCGACGAGTTCTCGGCCGGCATCTACCACCTCAAGACCGACGGCAACCCGATCTACAACCACCCCTGGTTCACCACCCCGAGGGGCAACGGGCAGAACCTGGTCATCCCGGTGCTGCCGGCCGACAACTTCTACGGCTTTGCCAGCGACTACAACCGCACCTCGACCACCGCCGTCACGCTGAGCCACCTGCACCGCTTCGACCAGGACACCGAGCTCAAGACCACCCTGCGCCACGGCCAGTACGAACGCGAGCTGTGGGCCACGGTGGTGCGGTTTGCCGGCGGCACCACGCTGGCCAACCTGAACCCGAACACGGTGCTCAGCCGCACCACCGGCGCTGCCAAGGGCCGCGTGGGCTACAGCGACCTGACCCAGCTCCAGAGCGACTACAGCACCCGCTTCGAGGCACTGGGTCTGAAGCACCAGCTGCTGGCCGGCGTAGACATCGGCCGCGAGGACGCCCGGCGCAACCAGAACATCGGTGGCGCATCGCTGGGCACCAACACCACGGTGGGGACACCGAACGACGGCGCCATCCGGCCCGACACCCGGGGCGCGATCCCGCTCAACGCGTTCGACACCACCAGCATCGGCACCTATGTGCAGGACACGGTGTCGCTCAACGAGCAGCTCAAGCTGGTGGGCGGCCTGCGGTTCGACCATTTCAAGGCCGGTTACGCCGACCCGAACGGCAACGCCTTCAACATCAGCGAGAACCTGCTGAGCCCGCGCGTGGGCCTGATATTCCAGCCGTCGACCACCGCCTCCTACTACGCTTCGTTCGGCAGCTCGTACAACACCTCGGGCGACACCTACCAGTACGCACTGGGCGCCTTCACCCCCGGCAGCAACAACGCGCTGCTGGCCAACACGCCGCCGGAGAAGAGCCGCAATTTCGAGATCGGCGGCAAGTTCGACCTGTTCGAGAACAAGGCGCTGCTCGGCGTGGCCCTGTTCCGCTCGGAAAAATACAACGAGCGCAACACCGACCCCGACACCGTGGCCGGCCAGTACCTGCTCTCGGGCAAGCGCCAGGCCACCGGCATGGAGTTCAACCTGGCCGGTCGCTTCACCCCGCAGTGGGAGGTGTTCTACAACCACACCTGGATCCCGAGCGCACGCATCGAAGCCGGCGCCACCACCGGCAATGCGCCGCGCCTGGGCGACCGACCCGGCCTCACGCCCAAGCACAGCGCCAGCCTCTGGACCACCTACCGGGTCACGCAGCCGCTGCGCCTGGGTCTGGGCCTGAACTACCGCAGCGAGCAGACGCCGGCCACCAGCCGGGTCAACGTGGCGCCGGCGTTCACCACGGTGGACGCCATGGCCGAGTACGTGATCTCGGACCGCCACACCCTCAAGCTCAACATCAGCAACCTGACCGACAAGCTCTATGCCGACAGCCTGTACACCGGCTTCTATGTGCCGGGCGCCGGCCGCAAGGTGCAGCTGACCCTCACCAGCCTGTTCTGACCTGCCCATGCTGATCCAGCTCAAGGACCTGCTCACCCCCGACGAAGTGCGGCAAGCCCGCGCCCGCCTGGACGCGCAGGCACCTTGGGTGGACGGCGCCAGCACGGCCGGCGGCCAGGCCGTGGCCCTCAAGCACAACCAGCAGCTGCGGCAGGACAGCGAGGCTTCGCGCTGGCTGCAGACGCTGGTGGCAGGCGCCCTGCAGCGCGACCCGCTGTTCGTGGCGGCGGCCCTGCCCCGGCGGGTGCTGCCGGCGCTGTTCAACCGCTACCGCGCTCAAGGTAGCGCGGCACCCGGCACCGGCGACCACTACGGCCGCCATGTCGACAACGCGGTGCTGCGCCTGCCCGGCGGCAGCGCCGCCGAATGGATGCGGGGCGATGTGTCCTGCACCTTGTTCCTGAGCGATCCGGACGGCTACGACGGCGGTGAACTGGTGGTGCACCACAGCCTGGGCGCCCAGGCCTTCAAGCTGCCCGCCGGCACCGCCCTGCTCTACCCGGCCAGCACGGTGCACGAGGTGACGCCGGTCACCCGCGGCGAGCGTCTGGCCAGCTTCTTCTGGGTCCAGAGCCTGGTGGCCGACGACGCCCGCCGGCAGATCCTGTTCGACCTCGACATGAACCTGCTGCGGCTGCGGGCGCGGCATGGCGAGAGCACCGAAACCACCGCCCTGACCGGCGTCTATCACAACCTGCTGCGCCAATGGAGCCAGCCATGAACGCGGCCGAGGGCCTGGCCCGGCTGGACCCGGCCCACGCGGCCTACCTGCAGGGCGGCGCGGGTGACGAAATCACCCTGCGGGCCAACCGGCAGGCCTGGCAAGACCTGCCGCTGTGGCCGCGCAGCCTGCGGCCGCTGGCCGGCAGCCACACCCGCACCGAACTGCTCGGCCGGACCTGGCCCTCGCCCCTGCTGGTCGCGCCCATGGCGCACCAGATGCTGGCGCACCCACAAGGCGAACAGGGCACGGCCCTGGCCGCTGCGGCGCTCGGCGTGGGCATGGTGCTGGGCTGCCAGGCCAGCCAGCGGCTGGAAGACGTGGCCCGGCCGGTGGCCACCGACACCAGCCGCGGACCGCTCTGGTTCCAGCTCTACCTGCAGCCCCGGCGGGAAGACACCCTGGCCCTGGTCCGGCGCGCCGAAGCGGCCGGCTTCGAAGCCCTGGTGCTCACGGTCGACGCGCCGGTGCAAGGCGTCCGCGACCGGGAACTGCAGGCCGGGTTTCGCCTGCCGCCGGGACTCACAGCGGTCAACCTGCCGCCCTCGGCACCCGAATCGCTCGACGCCCTGCTCGCGCGCGCCGCCACTGCCGACGACATCGCCTGGCTGCGCGCCCTGACCCGGCTTCCCCTGTTGCTCAAGGGCGTGCTGCACCCCGCCGACGCCGCCGATGCGGTGGCACTCGGCATCGACGGCCTGATCGTGTCCAACCACGGCGGCCGCACGCTCGACACCGCCGTCAGCACGGCACGCGCCCTGCCGGCGGTGGTCGAGGCCGTGGCCGGTGCCGTGCCGGTGCTGGTGGACGGCGGCATCCGCCGCGGCACCGACGTGCTCAAGGCGCTGGCACTGGGTGCGCGCGCGGTGCTCGTGGGCCGCCCGGTGCTGGTTGGGCTGGCCGCTGACGGAGCGCGGGGTGTGGCCGTGGTGTTGCGCCGGCTGCTGGACGAGTTCCAGGCGGCACAGGCATTGAGCGGTTGCCATCACCCGGCGGAGGCGGCCAGCCTCGGCCTGCTGGGCCCGGGCTTCGGTGTTGAAAATATATTTAATACGAACGATTCTCATTTATAATCAGTCCCAGAATCAAGGCCATCACCCTCCAGAGGAACCCCATGCCCACCGCACTGTCCGTCTTCGGTCTGAGCCTGTTGCTCATCGTGCTGGCGGCACGCTGGGTATTCCGCGAAGACCGCACCCATAAACTATGAATCCGCCCTCCGCTGCCCTGGCACAAGATCAGCCCCCCCTGCCGCTTCAAATGTCACCCACGACATCCCGCCGGATCGCCGTCATCTCTTCCGTGGTCGGACTCCACCTCGCTGGCGTCTGGGCGTTGCAGAGCGGGCTCTTGCGCCGTGCGGTGGAGCTGGTGGTGCCGGTGGAGGTCATGGCCGAACTGATCGAGGCGCCGCAGCCGCAGATCCCGCCGGCACCGCCGCCGCCTCCTCAGGCCGCACCGACACCCGCGCCCCGGCCGCAGACCCGCCCGACCCCGGCACCTCGGCCACAGCCGGTGGCCAGCCCGTCGCCCGCGCCATCCGAACTGGCGCCCCAGGTGCCGCCGGCCGAACCGGCAGCGCCCGCCGCCCCGACGCCGGCCGTGGCCCCCGCGCCGCCCGCACCACCGGCCCCGCCGGCGCCCCCGGCGGTCGTCCTGCCCAGCACCCAGGCCGACTACCTGAACAACCCGCGACCGCCCTACCCGCCGCTGTCACGGCGGCTCGGGGAACAGGGCAAGGTGGTGCTGCGGGTCTTCATCGAGACCGACGGCACCGCCGCACGCGCCGAGATCCGCACCTCCAGCGGTTTCGAGCGCCTCGACCAGGCCGCCCTCCAGACCGTGCTGCGCTGGCGCTATGTGCCCGGCAAACGCGGTGGCACGCCGGAAGCCATGTGGGTCACCGTACCGATCAATTTCGTCCTTGAATAAACGTCACTCTTCAACGCCATGAACAACGATTTCGCAAGCTCGGGCTTGGTCCACGTCTGGACCCAGGGCGACTGGGTCACCCGCTCGGTCGCGCTGGTGCTGCTGGCCATGAGCCTGGCCACCTGGGTCATCATTCTCTGGAAGGTGCTGGACCAGCGCGCCCAACGCGCCCAGGCCCGTGCCGTGGAAGGCTTCTGGCACAGCGCCGACTTTGCCGAAGGCCTGGACAAGCTGGGCGCCCCCGAAGGCAACCCCTTCCGCACCGTGGCCACCGAAGGCCGCGAGGCCGCCCGCCACATCACCCACAAGGACGGCCAGACCCGTCCCCAGCTGCACGACAGCCTGGACGTGAGCGACTGGATCGAACGCTCGCTGCGCCGCAGCGTGGACGACTTTTCGGCGCGCGGCCAGAGCGGGCTCTCGGTGCTGGCCTCGGTGGCCTCCACCGCGCCCTTCGTCGGCCTGTTCGGCACGGTCTGGGGCATCTACCACGCGCTGCTGGGCATCGGGGCGGCCGGTCAGGTCAGCATCGACCGGGTGGCCGGCCCCATCGGCGAGGCGCTGATCATGACCGCGCTGGGCCTGCTGGTGGCCATACCGGCGGTGCTGGGCTACAACGCCCTGGTGCGGGGCCACAAGGGCATCCTGCACCAGCTCAACCGCTTTGCCCACGACCTGCACGCCTACTTCGTCACCGGTGCCCGCGTCTCGGTGGGTGCCGACGGCAAGGTGCTGCCCATGAAGCGGGGTTGACCATGGCCATCGGAACCCAGGACGACAGCGGCGAGGTGCTGGCGGAGATCAACATGATCCCGTTCATCGACGTCATGCTGGTGCTGCTGATCATCTTCATCATCACCGTGCCGGTCATCAAGCATTCGGTCAACGTGGAACTGCCGCAGGCCAGCGTGGAGCGGGTGCAGGACAAGCCCGAAAACATCCGGCTGTCGGTCGACGCCCAGGGCCAGTACTTCTGGAACGACCAGCCGCTCGCCGACGCCGACTTCGAGGCCCGGCTGGCCCAGACCGCCGCCCAGGAACCGCAGCCCGAACTGCACATCCGGGGCGACAAGGCGGTGCGCTACGAGCGGGTGGCGCTGGCCATGGCCGCAGCGCAACGGGCCGGCGTGCGCAAGATCGGGTTCATCACGGAGCCGGCACCATGAACGGCGCCACACCCCCGTCCAGCCCACCACAGGCAGCCCCTGCCGGAACGTCGGCGGCCCAGAACGCGCCGGCCGGCGTGGTGCCGAGCGAGCGCATCCTGCAGGGCCACCGCAGCGTGGCCATCGCACACAACGGTTCGGTCTACCGCCTGCAGGCCACGCGCCAGGGCAAGCTGATCCTGACCAAGTAGTTTTTCGTGGGGCGACCCGGGACGCCGCAGCAGCGGGTCTCCAAGGGTCGTGTTGGCCAGCCACGACACAGCCGTGTCGGTAGCCAGGCCTTTTTTGAAATGACGGCTTACAGACCCAGCGCAGCGATGCCGGCGCGGGCGATCTGGGCGTCTTCGGTCGACTTCACACCGCTCACGCCCACGGCACCCAGGCACTGGCCGTTTTTCATGATCGGCACGCCGCCCTCCAGCATGCCCTGCAGCAGCGGGGCGCTCAGGAACGACATGCGGCCCTGGTTGATCACGTCTTCATAGATCTTGCTTTCGCGGCGGCCCAGAGCGGCCGTCTGGGCCTTGGCCGGGGCGATGTGGGCGGAGATGGCGGCGGCGCCGTCCATGCGCTGCAGCCACAGCAGGTGGCCGCCGTCGTCGACGATGGCGATGGTCACCGGCCAGTTGTTCTTCACGGCTTCGGCTTCGGCGGCGGCAGCAATGGCCTTCACGTCGGCGGCATCAATCAGGTCTTTGGTCTTCATGGAACGCTTCTCCGGGGGTTGCATGCCTTCAAACGGCACAAACCCCGACGATACCGCGCCCATTGGGTGCATCCGGGTCACAAGTCCCCTGACCGCCCTGCTTTTTCCGCGCCGTCTTCAGAGCCGGTTGTGTCCCGCCCTACAATCCGGAAACTTAATGGGCAATTAATGCTCAGAGTCAACATCCCAACGACGACAAGGAGTCTCGCCATGTCAGACCACATCCAGTCCAGCGGCCGTTTCGGCGCCACCATCGCCGGCTCCGCCGTCCAGCGCAACCGCGTGCTGCGCAACACCTACGCCTTGCTGGCGCTCTCCATGCTGCCCACGGTGCTGGGCGCCTGGGTCGGCGTGGCCACCGGCATCACCGCCGGCCTGACCGGCTTCCTGGGCCTGGTCGTGTTCCTGGGCGGCGCGTTCGGCTTCATGTTCGCCATCGAGAAGACCAAGAACTCGGCTGCCGGCGTGCCGGTGCTGCTGGCCTTCACCTTCTTCATGGGCCTGATGCTCTCGCGCCTGATCGCCAGCGTGCTGGGCTTCTCCAACGGCGCCAGCCTGATCATGACCGCCTTCGGCGGCACCGCGGCCATCTTCTTCGGCATGGCCTCGCTGTCCACCGTGATCAAGCGCGACCTGTCGAACATGGGCAAGTTCCTGTTCATCGGCGTGATCATGCTGCTGGTGGCCGGCATCGCCAACGTGTTCATCCAGTCCAGCGCACTGATGATCACCCTCTCCGTGCTGGCCATCGGCATCTTCTCGGCCTTCATCCTGTACGACCTGAAGCGGGTGGTCGACGGCGAGGAAACCAACTACATCACCGCCACGCTGGGCGTGTACCTGAGCCTGTTCAACGTGTTCCAGAGCCTGCTGGCCCTGCTGGGCATCTTCGGCGGCGAACGCGAGTGACGGCTGCGGTCCGACCGCAAGCACACAGGGGCCTTCGGGCCCCTTTTTCATGCCTGAAAACCGGCTTCAGGCATCAAGTTGGCCCATGGTCGGCCGATACAGAGGGCATCTCCGGCCCACCATGACCGAGCCCACGCCATGCGACCTGCACGCCTCCTGATCAGCCTCACCGCCCTTGCCCTGCTGGCCGGCTGCGATGCCCTGGGCATCGAGACCGCCTCTCAGGTTCTGGCCCGCAAGGAGGCCGAAGGCCGGGCCATCGGCAGTGCCTGCCGGCACGCCATCCGCAGCATCGAGTCGTGCTTCGAGTCCAACCCCAAGGCCGGCAAGTCGGCCGTGTTCGAGGGCTGGAAGGAGATGGACCAGTACATGCGCGAAAACAGCATCGTGGGCATGCCGCGCGAGGGCGGGGAACCGCCGAAGGATGCGGCTGAAGGCAAGTCGGCCGAGAAGTCCTGACCGGCCGCGAACCGCGACCGGCTTCCACTCAATCGCGCTCGAACACCGCCATGCTCTCCACATGGGCGGTGTGCGGGAACATGTTCACCGCCCCGGCCGCCACGCAGCGGTAACCCGCCTGGTGCACCAGCAGGCCGGCATCGCGCGCCAGCGTGGCCGGGTTGCAGCTCACATAGACGATGCGCCGCGGTGGCGTCCAGCTGCCCGCCCGCCCGGGCTCCTGGTGCAGGTCTGCCAGGGCCTTGGCCAGCGCAAAGGCGCCTTCGCGCGGCGGATCGACCAGCCATTTGTCCGCCACGCCATCGGCCACCAGCAGCTCGGGGGTCATCTCGAACAGGTTGCGGGCCACGAAGCGGGTCGGCGCCAGCGGGCGGCCGCGGCCGGCCTGGTTGAGCTGCAGGTTCTCGTGCGAGCGGGCCACCAGGGCCTCGCTGCCTTCAATGCCCAGCACCTCGCCGGCCTGGGTGGCGATCGGCAGGGTGAAGTTGCCCAGGCCGCAGAACCAGTCGATCACCCGCTCGGTCGGCTGCGCGTCCAGCAGGCGCAGCGCCCGCCCCACCAGCACCCGGTTGATCTGCGGATTGACCTGGGTGAAGTCGGTCGGCTTGAACGGCATGGTGATGCCGAATTCCGGCAGGCTGTAGGACAGCTGCGGGCCGCCCGCATCGAGCAGCTTGACCGTGTCCGGCCCCTTGGACTGCAGCCACCACTGCACGCCGTGTGCCACACCGAAAGCGCGCAGGCGACCGATGTCGTCCTCGCTCAGGGGCTCCAGATGGCGCAGCACCAGGGCCGTGACCTCGTCGCCGCAGGCCAGTTCGATCTGCGGGCAGGTCTCGCGGGCGTCCATGCCGAAGATCAGTTCGCGCAGCGGCATGAGCATGGCGCTGACGTGGGGCGGCAGCACGTGGCAGACCTGCATGTCGGCGACATAGCGGCTCTTGCGCTCGTGAAAGCCGATCAGCACCTCGCCCTTCTTGTGCACATGGCGCACCGACAGCCGGGCCCGGTAACGGTAGCCCCAGGCCGGCCCTTCGATCGGCCGCAGCAGGGTCTCGGCCTTGACCTTGCCCAGGTGCCAGAGGTTGTCCTCCAGCACGCGCTGCTTGATGGCCACCTGGGCGCTTTCGTGCAGGTGCTGCATCTTGCAGCCGCCGCAGGCACCGGCGTGCAGCCCGAAGTGCGGACAACCCGGGCGGACCCGCTGCGACGATTCGCGGTGGATGGCGGTGGCGGTGGCCGCCTCCCAGTTGTTCTTGCGGCGGTGCACGCTGACGCTGACCTGCTCGAACGGCAGTGCGCCTTCAATGAACACCACCTTGCCGTCGGGGCGGTGGGCGATGCCCTGGGCTTCGATGTCGAGCGATTCGACGGCCAGCCAGCCGTCGGGGAGTGCGGGGGATTGCGTGTCAGGGGTGTCGGATTGCATCCCCCGATTGTCTCAGGCCGGGCGGTGCTGCCTCAGACCCAGGCCGCCAGGTATTCCTGCCAGTGCGCCTCGTCCGGCGCCAGCTGGCCCAGCGTTTCCCGGACATAGGCGATCTCGCGGTCGTATTCCTCGGGGGTGAAGCCGCCGCGCATCTTCTGGAACCGGCAGTACACCAGATAGGTGTTCATGACATCGGTCTCGCAGTAACGGCGGATGTCGTCGGTCTGGCCGGCCAGGTACTGGCTGTAGACCTGCGAGCCGTCCATGCCCAGCTTGCCGGGAAAGCCGCAGAGCTTGGCCATGGCGTCCAGCGGCGCATTGTTCTTGGGCGAGTACATGGCCAGCAGGTCCATCAGGTCCAGGTGGCGCATGTGGTACCGGCTGATGTAGTTGTTCCACTTGAATTCGCGGTCGTCCTCGCCCATGTCCCAGTAGCGGCTGGCCTCCACACCGTGGCGCAGGCCCCGGTAGTGCAGCACCGGCAGGTCGAAGCCGCCGCCGTTCCAGCTCACCAGCTGCGGCGAGTGCTTTTCGACGGCATGGAAGAAGGTCTGCACCACCCGGCCTTCGCTCTGGCCGTCGCGGTCGACGAATGAGTGGATGCGCAGGCCCTCGGCGTTGCGGAACACGCAGCTGATGACCAGCACCCGCTGCAGGTGCAGCGGCATGAAGTCGCTCTGGTTGCGGGACTTGCGCTCCTCCAGCCAGCCGGCGTAGACCTCGGCGTCGGGCTTGTCGGCGGGCTCGCCCCGCAACGCCCTCAGGCCATCGATGTCGGGAATGGACTCGATGTCGAACACCAGCACCGGCCAGGCCATGCGGCTGACCTCAACGGCGCGGCAGGTGGCTGAGCGGGTCGACCGGCTTGCCCAGGCGCCGCACCTCGAAGTGCAGCTTGACGCGGTCGGTGTCGCTGCTGCCCATCTCGGCGATCTTCTGGCCCTGGCGCACGGCCTGGTCCTCGCGGACCAGCAGCGCCTGGTTGTGGGCGTAGGCGGTGAGGTAGGTGTTGTTGTGCTTGAGGATGATCAGGTTGCCGTAACCGCGAAGGCCGGCACCGGCGTACACCACGCGGCCGTCGGCGGCGGCCAGCACCGGGTCGCCGACCTTGCCACCGATGCCGACGCCCTTGTTGGTGGCCTCGTCGAACTGGGCCACCACCGGGCCGCTGGCCGGCCAGACGAAGTTGAGTTCATCGCCGGCGGGTGCAGCCGCCGCAGGGGCCGGGGCTGGCGCCGGAGCGGGTGCTGCAGCCGGAGCAGGAGCAGGCGCCGGGGCGGGCGAGCTGGTCTCACTCAGGGGCCGGCCCACCACGCCGCTGCTGGTCACCGGGGCAGCGGCCACCACGGGCGCAGCGGGAGCAGCCGCCACCGGCGGGGCCACGCGCAGCACCTGGCCGATCTCGATGGCGCCCGGGTTGGCCAGGTTGTTCCAGGCCGCGATGTCGCGCCAGTTCTGTCCGTTGTCCAGCGCGATGCGGTAGACCGTGTCGCCCGCCTTGACGGTGTGGTAACCCGGCTTGCCGGCGTTCTCGGCGCCGGGTCGGGCCGCTGCCGTGTCCGGGCGCAAGAACCCCCGGTCTTCCACGGGCGCCGGGGCGCTGACGCGGGTGGTGCTGCAACCGGCGCTGACCAGGACAACCACGGCCAGCGCGGAAGCGGTCAGACCGCGCCAGCCGGTGGTCATGGAGAGGGCTTGATTCATGAAGACTCCAGCAAGATCTGACGGGCCCGCAGGCGCGGGCCGCTAGTGGGAGGGCGTGACGCGCCGGCGATGCAGCGTGTCAGGCAACGCCCGATTTTAGAGGCACGAAATGAACCGCCTCCAGCTCGGTCCGCACGATGCCGGTGGGTGTCTTGTCGACCACCACCAGATTCTGGCGGCCGGCAGCGGTCACCGCCGGCGCCACCAGCCGGCCGCCGACGGCCAGCTGATCGATCCAGGCCGCCGGCAGATCTTCGCCGCCCGCTGCCGCGATGATGGCCGCGTAGGGTGCGCCCGCCGCAAAGCCCGCCATGCCGTCCCCGAACAGGAGGTGCAGGTTGGACAGGCGCAACGGGCGAAGGTTCTCGCGGGCCTTCTCGTGCAGACCCCGCAGCCGCTCGATGCTGTAAACCTCGCGGGCGACCCGGCTCAGCACCGCCGCCTGGTAGCCGCAGCCGGTGCCGATCTCCAGCACCCGTCCGGCCACACCCGCAGGCCCCTGACAGATGAGCTCGATCATGCGGGCCACCACGCTGGGCTTGCTGATGGTCTGGCCGAGCCCGATCGGCAGGCTGGTGTCCTCGTAGGCCTGGTTGGCCAGCGCGGTGTCCACGAAGCGGTGGCGTTCCACCGCGCTCAGCGCCGCCAGCACCGCCGGGTGGGCCACCCCCTGGGCCTGCAGCCGCCGGACCATGGCCATGCGCACCGCCGAGGAATCCATGCCGACACCGGTCGGCGCTGCCGCCCGGGCCACCGGGGCAGCCGCCACCGGCTTGCGCGCCTGAACCGGTGAAGCCGAAGGCAGCCGCGCCGGAAAGCCGGGGCGCTGGCGGCCGCCGGGCTGCTGGCTCATCGGCCGCTCCCGCCCATGGCCGCTGCGGTCGGTGCCCAGTAAGCGAGCCGGTCGTGGTCGGTCAGGTCCACCTGCAGCGGGGTGATGGTGGCAAAGCCCTGCTGGGTGGCGTGGAAGTCGGTGCCGTCCACATCGTCCTTGGCCGGGCCGGCACTGCCGATCCAGTACATGGTGTCGCCCCGGGGGTTGACCTGGGTGATGACGGCCTCGGCGGCATGCCGGCGCCCCAGCCGGGCCACCTTGAAGCCCTGGATCTCGTGGGCCGGGCGGCACGGAATGTTCACATTCAGCAGCCAGGGCGCCTGACGGGTGCGCGCACCTTCCAGCGAGGGCAGCAGCTGGCGCACCAGCTCGGCGGCCTTTTCGGCCGCAGCGTCCAGATGGGCCCAGCCCTTTTCGGTCTGCGAGAAGGCGATGGCCGGAATGCCGAACAGGTAGCCTTCCATGGCCGCGCCGACGGTGCCCGAGTAGATGGTGTCGTCGCCCATGTTGGCGCCGTTGTTGATGCCCGAGACCACCAGGTCGGGCCGGTAACCCAGCAGCCCGGTGAGCGCGATGTGCACGCAGTCGGCCGGCGTGCCGTTCACATACCGGAAGCCATTGGCGGCCCGGTGCACATACAGCGGGGAATGCAGCGTCAGGGCGTTCGACTTGGCGCTGTTGTTGTGCTCGGGGGCCACCACCTCCACGTCGGCCAGGTCCTTCAGGGCGTCATGCAGCGCCACGATGCCGGGCGCCTGGTAACCGTCGTCATTGGAGATGAGGATTTTCATGCCGCGATTCTAGGCGGCGCCCCCCGGTCACCGGCGGGACAAGGACACCCCCGCGGCCGGGGCCGGTCGTCCCTATCATGGCCGTTCAACACCACAAGGAGACACCCCATGCAAGCCTGGCTGTGCGAGAACCCCGTCGGCGTCGATGCGCTGCAATGGAAAGAGCTGCCGACCCCGACGCCGGGACCCGGCGAGGTGCTGATCGCCATCGAGGCCGCCAGCCTGAACTTCCCCGACCTGCTGATCGTGCAGAACAAGTACCAGATGAAGCCCGCCCTGCCCTTCGTCCCGGGTTCGGAATACGCCGGCACGGTGCAGGCGGTGGGAGACGGGGTGAAGCACCTGCGGGTCGGCCAGAAGGTGGCCTGCCTGAGCGGCACCGGCGGCTTCGGCACACACACCCTGGCCCCGGCGGCCCTGTGCATGCCGCTGCCCGAGGGCTTTCCGGCGGTGGATGCCGCCGCCTTCATCATGATTTACGCCACCTCCTGGCACGCTCTCATGGACCGCGCCGCGCTCAAGGCCGGCGAGACGGTGCTGGTGCTGGGCGCGGCCGGCGGCGTGGGGACGGCCGCCATCCAGCTGGCCAAGGCGGCGGGTGCCCGGGTGATTGCAGCGGCCTCCAGCGACGACAAGTGCGCCCTGTGCCGCGAGCTCGGCGCCGACGAAACCATCAACTACAGCGTGCATGCCCCGGACGGCAGCCTGCGCGAGGAGATCAAGCGGCTCACCGGCGGCAAGGGGCCGGACGTGGTGTACGACCCGGTGGGGGGCGCCTTTGCCGAACCGGTGTTCCGCTCCATCGCCTGGCGCGGCCGCTACCTGGTGGTGGGCTTCGCCAGCGGCCCGATCCCCCAATTGCCGCTGAATCTGGCGCTGCTCAAGGGCGCCAGCCTGGTGGGGGTGTTCTGGGGCGACTTTGCCAAACGCGAACCCCAGGCCAATGCCGCCATGATGCAGACCCTGGCCGGGCTGTACGCGGCCGGCCAGATCAAGCCGGTGATCGACCGCACGCTGCCCATGAGCGAGCTGCCACAGGCCTATGCCGTGATGGGTTCACGGTCTGTGCGTGGCAAGTTGGTGCTGGTGAACTGACGGCCCGATAATCCGGGCCGGCACTCCCGCCCTGTCCCACTGCTCCGACCATGGCCACCGATCTGGACACGGTGCGCGTCATGCGCGCGCTCTTCAACGACATGCCCCGAGCCCCGCAGGGGCTGGAAGGCACGGAGCTCATGGCCTGGATCCAGAACGCCATGGCCGACTACGAGGGCGGCGACCTGGCCTACGCGGTCGACCACATCACCCGCAGCTCCATGCTCGACATCGTGCTGCACATGCGAGAGACCGGCGCCCTGCGGGCCGACGACGCGTTCGACCAAGTGGTGCAGGAAATCTCCACCCCGGAAGGCCGCAAGGCCTTCATGGACCGCTGCATCCTGGCGCAGTACAGCGTGAACGCCACCGACCGCCTGCTGCGCCGCGCCCGCTCCCCCTGGGAGGAGCCCGCGCCGCTGTTCAGCACCCCCGACGGCGCCATCGACCGGCTGGTGCGGGGCCTGCCCACCGGGGCCGGGCCGCTGGCCGCCGAATTTGCCAGCCGCGACGATGTGCGCCGCATCGGCGTCATGGCCCAGGGTGATTTGTCGGTGCACGAGTTCGACTGGGGCTTCATCACCGAATCGGCCGGGGCCTGGAACTTCTACATCGCCGAGGTCTGGCGCGCCGGCACCGTGGGCTTCTTCGAGCGCTTCCTGGACGCCTGGAAAAGTGCCTTCGGCGCCGTGCCGTCCGACACCGAACCGGTGCCGCCAGTGCCGCCCGGTCTGGTGGTGGAGGACGGCATCGCCAGCTTCAGCTGCCTGCGGCTGGTGCGGGAGAGCGGCCACGACAGCCCGACCGAGCGGCGCTGGGTCGGCGAGGTGTTCGTGGCCCGGCTGCTGCCCCTGATGGCCGCCCGTGCCCTGACCGAGAACTACGTCTTCCCGCTGCACTGGCACGCCGAGTGACCGACCGTCTGCCCTACATCGACGCCCTCAAGGCGGTGGGTGCGCAGTTGATCGTGCTGCACCACCTGGCCTTCTATGGGCCCATGACCGACTGGACGCACCGCCTGCTGCCCGGGCTGGTGGAATGGCTCAGCCAGGACGCCCGCATGGCGGTGCAGATGTTCCTGGTGGTGGCCGGTTTCCTGGCTGCCCGCAGCCTGGCGCCGCAGGGCACGCTGCGGACATCGGCACCGCTGGCCCTGCTCTGGCAGCGTTACGCCCGTGTGGCCCTGCCGTACCTGGCGTCGTTGCTGGTGGCCATGGTGTGCACCGAGGTGGCCCGCTTCTGGATGACGCACAACTCCCTGCCGGGCCGGCCCGATCTCTGGCAGTTCGTGACCCATGCCCTGCTGGTCCACACCCTGCTCGACGTGGACTCCCTGTCGGCCGGTGTCTGGTACGTGGCGATCGACTTCCAGCTCTACGCGCTGCTGCTGGGCCTGCTCTGGCTGCTCGGCCGAGCAGGTCGGGAACCGTTCGCGCGGCCGGTGGTGCTGATGGTGGTGGTGGCGTCGCTGTTCCACTTCAACCGCGACGCCGACTGGGACAGCTGGGCGCTCTACTTCTTTGGCGCCTACGGCCTGGGCGTGCTGGCCTGGTGGGGCAGCGACCCGGCCGATGGCCGGCGCGGGCTGCGCCTGTGGTCGCTGGTGGTGTTGCTGTGCCTGCTGGCGCTGGCCATGGAGTGGCGCACCCGCATCGCCCTGGCGCTGCTGGTGGCGCTCACGCTGGTGTGGTCGCGCCGCAGCGGCTGGCTGCACACCTGGCCCCGCAGCGCGGCGCTGGCCTACCTGGGCCGCATTTCGTATTCGGTGTTCCTGCTGAACTTCCCGGTGGCGCTGGTGGTGAACGCCTGGTTCACCCGCCACGCACCCCAGGACCCGGTGGTGCAGACGCTGGGCGTGCTGCTGGCCTGGCTGGCCTGCAACCTGCTGGGCGCCCTGTTCCACCATGCGGTGGAGGTGCGGCTGGGACGGCTCGGCCAGCTGCGCCGGCCACCCGCCGCTGCGGGCGGTTCGGCCGGCGCCTGACCCTTCAAGCCACGCCGTCGCAGCGCTGGCGCAGATGGGCCAGCGCCTCCTCCACCTGATCGATCAGGATCAGGCACAGGTCGCCCCGCTGCAGGCGGTCGAGCGCCGTGTCGATGGCCACGAATTCGCCCTGGATGGTGTCGATCTGCCGGGTCCGGCTGGCGCCGCCCAGTCCCTCGCGCAGCAGTCCCACCACCTCGCCGGGCGACCGGCCGCGCTGGCAGGCGTCCTCGTACAGGATGACCTCGTCAAAGGCCGCCCCCAGGATCTGGGTCTGCTCCCGGATGTCTTCGTCGCGGCGGTCGCCGGCTCCGCTGATGACCACCATGCGCCGGTCGCCCGGAATGGCGTCCACCGCGGCCACCAGCGCGCGCATGGCATCCGGGTTGTGGCCGTAGTCGGCGATCACGGTGGCGCCCCGGTGGTGCAGCAGGTTGAAGCGGCCCGGGGCGTTGCCGATGTCGGTGTGGAAGCTGGCCAGACCGCGCCGGATGACATCCCAGTCGAGGCCCAGGCCCCAGGCTGCCGCCACCGCCGCCATCGCGTTCTCGACCTGGAAGCCGATGCGGCCCCCGTGGGTGATGGCCACGTCCTTGAGCGCCACCCGGTGGCGTTCGGCGCCTTCACCGGCCACGATGTGGCCGTCTTCCACCCACACCGCCCGCTTGCCCTGCTCGCGGTGGGTGGCCAGCACCGGCTGGTAGGCGTCGGCCGCAAAAAAGATCACCTGGCCGGTGCAGACCTCGGCCATGCGCTGGCAATGCGGGTCGGTGGCATTGAGCACGCCATAGCCGCCGGGCGCCACGTTCTGGACGATCACCCGCTTGAGCACCGCGATGTCCTCCACGGTGGTGATGTAGTTCAGGCCGAGGTGGTCGCCGGCACCGATGTTGGTGACCACCGCCACCTGGCAGCGGTCAAAACCCAGCCCCTCGCGCAGGATGCCGCCACGCGCGGTCTCGAACACCGCCGCGTCCACCTCGGGGTGCATCAGCACATTGCGTGAGCTGCGCGGGCCGGCGCAGTCGCCGCTGTCGGTCTGGCGGCCATTCACATAGACGCCGTCGGTGTTGGTCATGCCCACGCGCAGGCCGCTGCCGGCGACGATGTGGGCAATCAGGCGGGCGGTGGTGGTCTTGCCGTTGGTGCCGGTGACGGCCACCACCGGTATGCGGCCGTTGTCGCCCGAGGCATACAGGTGGTCGATGATGGCTTCACCCACCGCACGGCCCTTGCCGTACGAGGGCGTGAGGTGCATGCGCAGCCCGGGCGCGGCATTCACCTCGACGATGCCGCCGCTCTGATCCTGCAGCGGGCGCAGCACCGTTTCGCAGACGACGTCGACGCCGCACACGTCCAGCCCGATCATGCGGGCGGCCGCCACGGCAGCCGCAGCCACCTCCGGGTGCACGTCGTCGGTCACATCGGTGGCGGTGCCGCCGGTGGACAGGTTGGCGTTGTTGCGCAGCACCACCCGCTCGCCCTTGGCGGGCACCGAGTCGGGCGTGTGGCCCTGGATCTTCAGACGGGCGAGCGCGATTTCATCGATGCGCATGCGGGTCAGCGAGGTCGCATGGCCGTCGCCCCGGCGCGGATCGGCATTGATCTGCTCCACCAGCTGCGCCACCGTATGCACACCGTCGCCGATCACCTGCGGCGGATCGCGGCGGGCCGCTGCAATCAGCTTGTCGCCCACCACCAGCAGGCGGAAGTCGCTGCCGGGCAGAAACTTCTCGATCATGGGCGTGCCGTATTCGGAGGCCACGCGCCAGGCCAGTTCCAGGTGGTCGCGGTCGACGATGTTCACCGTCACGCCCTTGCCCTGGTTGCCGTCCTGCGGCTTCACCACCACCGGCAGCCCCACCTCCAGCGCGGCCGCCCAGGCGTCTTCCGCCTTCTCGACCGGGCGCCCCCAGGGCACCGGCACGCCGGCGGCCCGCAGCAGGGTCTTGGTCAGGTCCTTGTCCTGGGCGATGGTCTCGGCCACCGCGCTGGTGCCATCCACTTCGGCGGCCCAGATGCGGCGCTGCTTCGAGCCCCAGCCGAACTGCACCAGCGAACCCGAGGTCAGGCGCCGGAACGGGATGCCCCGCGCCACCGCAGCGTTCACGATGGAGCCGGTCGAGGGGCCCAGGCGGATGTCTTCGTCGAGCTCGCGCAGGCCGGACACCACCGCGTCCACATCGAACGGTGCAGCGCCACCGGCGCGCACATGGGCGATCAGGCGTTCGGACTGCCGGAATGCCTCCCGGCCCACCGCTTCCTCGGTGTACTCCACCACCACCTGGTAGGTGCCTTTTTCCACCGTCTCGGTGCAGCGGGAGAAGCTGACCGGGCAGCCGGCCTGCGCCTGCAGGGCGAGCGCGACCAGCTTGAGCACATGGGCCAGCGACATATCCTGGCGGTCGTGTCGCCACAGGCCGAGCTGGGGAAACTGCGCGCGCAGGGCGGGCTCGAAGTCCGGCATGCCGGCCAGCGAGCGTTCGGCCGGTTCGCAATGAACGATGGCTTCGATGGCGGTCTGGCGGGTCCAGAGGTTGGGTCCGCGCAGGGCGCGGATGCGAGAGATTTCCATGGATCAGGTCAGTGTCTTGTGGGAACGCGAGCAGGCGTGCGACCAGGCTCAGGCGAGAACGGGCAGATCGAAGCGCTCCAGGCCCGCCACGATCAGGCCGGGCGCCAGACCGGCCGCCCAGGCGGCTGCGGCCGCACCCGCCAGGGACAGGCGATCGGCTTCGGACGTGGCGCCGGCCAGCTTGGCGCGGGCGATCACCACGCCCTCTTCCACCAGGCTGATGGCGCCCTCTTCGGGGCGCGCCAGCCGGCGGATGCCGGCCTCTGCCGGGGGCGGGGTCAGGCCGTAGCCGTAGACCGCACCGTCGCAGTGGCGGCCCAGGGCCACCACTTCAGGGCGGTCCAGGTTGAGCACGCAGGCCCCCTGGTCCAGCACCACGTCGACCTGGGTGCGCAAGGCACGCGGCATGTCGTCCGGGCCGTGCACGTCGTGGCGCTCCAGAGCTTCCCAGCCATCGGTGTCGGTCACCACGCCGACCAGGCAGCGGTCGTACGGCAGGCCGTGGTCCAGGATCAGACCGGCCGACACCTGCACCACCAGGCTCTGTATCTCGCGGTTCATCAGCAGGCGTTCGCACTGGTGCCAGTAACCCGTGGCTTCGACCGGCTCGAGGCGGCGCCGGCCGAGGTAGATGCCCTCGCGGCAGGCCAGACCGGTCGGCGCCGGCCCCAGACCCAGGCCCAGCAGGTGGGCCGTGGCCCGGGCCAGCAGGGTGCTGCCGGTTTCACCCGCCACACCCACCAGCGGAATGCGGCCGGCCATCGGGTCGTCCGACGGGAACAGCTGGCGCACGATCGCCTCGCCCACCGGGCGGGGCTGGCCAATGGCCGGCTTGAGGTGCATCAGCAGGCCGGGGCCGGCATTGACCTCGACGATCGCGCCGCCCACCGCGTGCAGCGGCTGGCCGATGTCGGTGGTGACCATGTCGATGCCGGCAATGTCCAGGCCGACGGCGCGGGTGGCCAGCCCGGCCATGTAGGCCACCTCGGGGTGGACCTCGTCGGTGCAGTCGAAGGCCATGTTGCCGTTGCGCTGGACCAGCACGCGCTGGCCGTCCGCCGGCACCGCGTCCGGGCCCAGCCCCTGGCGCTGCAGCAGCAGGCACATGGCGGGCTCGCGGTCCAGCACGATGGTCTCCAGCGGGAACTCCTCGGCATCGCCCCGGCGCGGATCGCTGTTGAGCTGCTGGTCCACCAGCGTGCGCACCGTGCTGCGGCCGTCGCCGGTGACCCACAGGCTCTCGCCCCGGTTCGCGGCCACCACACGGCCGCCCACCACCAGCAGGCGGTGTTCGTTGCCGGAGATGAATTTTTCGACGATCACGTCGCTGCCCTCGGCATCGGCGATCGCAAAGGCCTTCTCGATGTCGGCGCGCTCGGTCAGTTCGAGCGAGACGCCGCGGCCGTGGTTGGCGTCGCTGGGCTTCACCACCACCGGCAGGCCGATGTCTTCAGCCGCCTCCCAGGCCTCGGCGGCATTCGCCACCACCCGGCCTTCGGGCACCGGCACGCCACAGGCCATCAGCAGGGACTTGGTGAGGTCCTTGTCGCAGGCGATGTTCTCGGCAATGGCGCTGGTCAGGTCGGATTCGGCCGTCCAGATGCGGCGCTGGCTGGCGCCGTGGCCGATCTGCACCAGGTTGCCGTCGTTCAGCCGCAGGTGCGGTATGCGGCGGTCGGTCGCGGCCTGCACGATGGCGGCGGTCGACGGGCCGAGCCAGGTGTCGTCCACCACGGCGCGCAGGGCCTCGACCGCAGCCGGCACATCGAAGGGTTCGTTGTTGATGGCCGCTTCCAGCAGGGCGTGGCCGTGCTGCAGCGCAGCCTCGGCGGTGGGCTGGTTGCGGGCCCGGAACACCATGCGGTAGACGCCGGTGCGGCTGGTGCTGCGGGTCTGGCCGAAGCCGGTGGGCATGCCGGCCCGGTTCAGCAGCTCGATGATGCAGTGCTCCATCACGTGGCCGGCCCAGGTGCCCTCGCGCAGCCGCTGGATGAAGCCGCCGTGCTCGCCCACGCCGCAGTGGTGGGCCTCCAGCCCGGGCAGCCAGGCCAGCAGGCGGTCGGTCAGGCCGTCGATGGTGTTGGACGGACGCTCTTCCAGCGGCCCCAGGTCCAGCCAGACCTCCATGGCCGAGCGGTAGGTCCAGGCATTCGGTCCACCCAGGAACCGGTGCTGGAGGATGGTGATGGCGAATCGGTTGGAATCCATAAAAAGCAGTTGATGGGCTGAACGGGTTGCGCGCCGTGCGCCTTGCTTGCGGCCCATATTCTCCGCTGAGCCGGGCCTGCGGAGCTTAGTGCGTGTTAAGAAATGCAGGACTCGTGTCGCCGGGACGAAGTGACCGACAATTCCGCACCCATGTCCGCGCCCATGCCGTCCGTTCAAACCCCCTCCCCCGCCGCACCCGCTGCGCCCACGCCGTCCGCCAGCCCGACCGTGCTGGCCCGACTGACCATCGATCTCGACGACGCCGGCCGGTTCACCGCCAGCGAACTCGAACTCCACCCCGGCCTGCTGCGCTGCCGGCAGGCCGATGGCACCGCGCTCGACCTGCCGCTGCACCCTGGCCTGAGCCTGCGCCACGCCGACCACGGCGGCGTGGCCACGCTGTCGGTGCACGACGCAGCGCAGCGCCTGGCCAGCTGGCGCTTCACGCTGGCCCACAATCCGGCTGCGCTGCGGCTGGTGCGGCAGTTCGATCGGCAGATCGCCCTGCTGACGGCGGCCGGACAGGCCGACCGCGACACCCCGGCCGACGACGCCCCGCTGCTCTGCCCCTCCTGCCAGTCGGTGCTGCCGCCCGACAGCGACGAATGCGAGACCTGTGCCCGCGACCACGCAGAAGTGCCGTCCACCTGGGTGCTGCTGCGCCTGTGGCGTTTTGCCCGCCCTTACCGCTGGCAGCTGCTCACCGGCTTCCTGCTCACGCTGGCCTCCACCGCCGCCACGCTGGTGCCGCCCTACCTCACCATCCCGCTGATGGACGACGTGCTGATTCCGTTCCAGAACGGCCAGCGCATCGACACCGGCTACGTCACGCTGCTGCTGGGCGGGTTGCTGGGCGCCGGCCTGATGGCCTGGGCGCTGGGCTGGGCCCGCACCTGGCTGCTGGCCCTGGTGTCCGAACGCATCGCGGCCGACCTGCGCACCAGCGCCTTCGACCACCTGCTGGGTCTGTCGCTCGACTACTTCGGGGCCAAGCGCACCGGCGACCTGATGGCCCGCATCGGGTCGGAGACCGACCGGCTATCGGTGTTCCTGTCGCTGCACGCCCTGGACTTCCTGACCGACGTGCTCATGCTCGCCATGACCTCGGTCATCCTGTTCTCGATCAACCCCTGGCTGGCGCTGGTGACGCTGCTGCCGCTGCCCTTCATTGCCTGGATGATCCACCTGGTGCGCGACCGCCTTCGCACCGGTTTCGAAAAGGTCGACCGGGTCTGGGGCGACGTCACCAACGTGCTGGCCGACACCATTCCGGGCATCCGGGTGGTCAAGGCCTTTGCCCAGGAAAAGCGCGAGTCCGACCGCTTCAAGGAAGCGAACACCCAGAACCTGGCGGTCAACGACCGCATCAACAAGACCTGGAGCCTGTTCTCGCCCACGGTCACGCTGCTGACCGATGTCGGCCTGCTGGTGGTGTGGGGCTTCGGCATCTGGCAGATCAGCAAGGGCGACATCACCGTCGGTGTGCTGACCGCGTTCATTGCCTACATCGGGCGCTTCTACGGCCGGCTCGACTCCATGAGCCGCATCGTCTCGGTCACGCAAAAGGCCGCTGCCGGTGCCAAGCGCATCTTCGACATCCTGGACCACGTCTCGAACGTGCCCGAACCCAGCGACCCGGTGCAGGCCCCGGTGGTCAAGGGCGGCCTGTCGATGCGCGACATCGCCTTCCGCTACGGCAACCGCTCGGTCATCCGCAGCCTCGACCTGGACATCCGCCCCGGCGAGATGATCGGTCTGGTGGGCCACAGCGGCTCCGGCAAGAGCACGCTGGTCAACCTGATCTGCCGCTTCTACGACGTGAGCGCCGGCAGCATCCAGCTCGACGGCACCGACATCCGCCGCTTCCGCGTGGCCGACTACCGCCGCCACATCGGGCTGGTGCTGCAGGAGCCCTTCCTGTTCTTCGGCACGGTGGCCGACAACATCGCCTACGGCAAGCCCGGCGCCACCCGCGCCGAGATCGTGGCCGCTGCCCGGGCGGCCCATGCGCACGACTTCATCCTGCGGCTGCCGCAGGGTTACGACTCGATGGTGGGTGAGCGCGGCCAGGGGCTCTCGGGCGGCGAGCGCCAGCGCATCAGCATCGCGCGGGCGCTGCTGATCGACCCTCGCATCCTGATCCTGGACGAAGCCACCTCGGCGGTCGACACCGAGACAGAGAAGGAAATCCAGAAGGCCCTGGACAACCTGGTGCAGGGCCGCACCACCATCGCCATTGCCCACCGCCTCTCCACCCTGCGCAAGGCCGACCGGCTGGTCGTGATGGACCGGGGCGAGGTGGTGGAGGTCGGTCCGCACGACGAACTGATGGCCCGGCAAGGCCACTACTGGCGCCTGTACGAAGCCCAGGCCCGCCACGCCGCCGAAGAAGACGCAGAGCACGAGGACGCCCTGCTCGCCCGGCACCTGCCGCAGCCCTCGGCCCACGGCCAGACCGCCCAGAACTGATGCCCGCCGGAACCCCCAGCATGAGCACCCCCGACTTCGAACTCCACCGCGACGCCCACGGCCAGTGGGTCTGCCGCACCGCCGACGGACACCTGCACACCGGCGTTCAGGCCGTGCGCGCCTTCCCGCTCAACGCGCCCGAGGAAGCGGTCTCGCTGGTCGGCACCGACGGCACCGAGCTGGTCTTCATCCCCCTGCTCGCCGACCTGCCCAAGGCGCGCCGGCTGGTCGTGCGCGCAGCACTGGCCGAACGCGAGATGGTGCCGGTCATCGAGCGCATCGTCTCGGTCAGCACCTTCGCCACCCCCAGCACCTGGGAGGTGCAGACCGACCGGGGGCCGACCAGCCTGGTCCTGAAGGTGGAAGAAGACATCCGCCGCCTGCCGGGCCAGCGCCGGCTGCTGATCACCAGCAGCCATGGCCTGGTGTTCGAGGTGCCCGACCGCACCCGGCTGGACCGCGGTTCGCGCCGGCTGCTCGAACGCTTCCTCTGAGCCGCTCAGGCCAGGTCGGCCGGCCAGCGCAGGGACACCCCTGCTGCACGCAACCGCTCCACGTCTTCCGGCCGGTCCACATCGGTCGAGCAGCGGGCGTGGGACACCGGCCAGCGCCAGACCTGGTCGGCGTTGGCCGCCTGCCATTGCCGGCCACCCTGCTCGGGCGGCGCGTGCAACAGCGCGGCTGCCACGGTTGCCGACAGCACCACCGGATGCCCGGGCTGCCCCTGGTGCACCGGCTGCAGGAAACCGATGGCGGCCGGCCGGTCCTGCCAGCAGGCCAGCAGTTCGCTCACGTCGGCGGCCTCCAGCAAGGGCTGGTCGGCCAGCTGCACCAGCACCGCGCCCGCATCGGCCGGCAGCGCCGACAGACCCAGCCGCAGGGAGCTGTCCTGGGTGGCTTCGGGATCGGGGTTGAACACCCGCTGCAAGGCCATCCCGGGCAAGGGCGCCATGGCGTCCACCGCCGCGCCGATGCGCGGGCCGTGATGGCCCAGCACCAGCACCACACCGGCCACGCCGGCCCGCTGCAGTTGCTGCAACAGGCGGACCACCAGCGGCGTGCCATCGCGCTCCAGCAGGCACTTGGGCCGGTGTCCCATGCGCGAGGCCGAACCCGCTGCCAGCAGCACGGCCCATACCGGGTCAGGGGTCGCGTCGGTGCCGAGAGTGTTCATGGCGACATGATGCCGCAGCACCTTCATTCGGCCTTCAGATACCCCCCCTACAATCCCGCCCCATGCTGCGAAGACGCGACGTATCTCTGGTGGGCCTGGGCCTGATGGCCGCATCGGCCGACGCGCAATCCCGCCGCACCGGCCGGCTGGTCGTCATCGGCGGTGCCGAGGACCGGCTGTACGACAAGGTGATCCTGCGGCGCTTCACCGAACTGTGCGGCGGCGCGGGCAGCCGCATCCGGGTGCTGAGCGCGGCCAGCGGCAACCCCGAGCGGGCCTGGGACAACTACCAGAAAGCCTTCGGCGAGCTCGGCGTGACCGACTGCGCCCCCATCCCGATTCCCGACCGTGCTGCCGCCGACACCAGCACCGTGACCGACCTGATCCTGGAGGCCGACGGCATCTTCATTTCCGGTGGCGACCAGCGCCGCCTGATGGACCTGCTGTGGGAGACCGACGCGTTCCGGGCCCTGCACGTGGCCTTCCACCTGCGCGGCTGCTGCATCGGCGGCACCAGCGCCGGCGCAGCCGCCCTGTCGCGCCACATGCTGGTGCGGGGCGAAGCGGTGCGGCTGCCCGAGAAGGAAGCCGCCGAACTCGACATCGGGCTCGGCTTCATGGCCGGGGCCATCGTCGACCAGCATTTTTCGGAGCGCGGTCGGCTGGCGCGCCTGCTCTCGGCCATCACCCAGCGGCCGGAGCTGCTGGGCGTGGGGGTGGACGAAGACACCGCGCTGGTGATCGAGCGGGACACCGCCATCGAGGTGATCGGTCAGGGCGCCGTGACGCTGGTGGATGCGCGCGACATGAAGTCCAACAACCCCCTGATCGAGCCTGGCGAGCGGCTGGAGATGCTCGACGTCCGCCTGCACGTGCTGCCGGCCGGGCACCGTTACAGCGCCCATGAGGTGGTGCAGCGGGTGCAGCAGATGCCGACCCGGCTGCGCAGCGCGATCGGTCAGCTGGTCACGCCCGGTCCGATCCGGGGCTGAGCGGGCCGCAGCTGCCGTACCGGCGCACAGGCCCGGTAACGATTGAGAACAATTTCACGCTCAAGGCCCGTCGGGCAGGGTCGATGGAATGGTCAGACAGGCCCCATCCGCCCTGCTTGTGAGCCCAGCATGACCTCCCCGTTGACCGAGACGCCCGGCACCGTGCACCACCTCCTGGCGCACAGCGGCTGGCTGCTGCCACGTTCACCCAGCGAGGTCTATTCGCACGCCGACAGCGCGGTGCAGCTGCTGGTGTGCACCGCACCGGCCATGTACAAGGGCGAGCCCTTCATCGTGACCGCCGTGCTGGGCGGCGAGCGGCGCGAACGGCGCGAGGCCGCCGAATCCCTGCTGCGCCTGATCGCCAGCGGCCCGCTGCTCATGAACGAGCCGCAGATGCTGTCGGCCAGCGGAGTGACCCTGATCATGACGCCCTGGAACGCCCGCGACGACGTCCGCGCCATGGCCGTCACCGTGGGCGACCAGATCAGCCCCCGGCGCGAATCGGTCGACGCGTCGCGCCTGGACACCGACTGGGTCGTGGTCATGAACGGCCATTCGACGCAGTCCGACATGGCGCTGCAGATCCGCCAGGCGCTCCAGACCTTTGTTGCCGACGGCGACTCGCTCTGGCAAGGCGCGCGCCGTCTGCTGGGCCAGCGGGCTCCCCGGCGCAGCTGGGCGCTGCCGCTGGGTTGCACCGTGACCGAACGCCTGCAGGCCGGCCGGGTGCTCTGGGAAGTGGCGTTCGATGACTTCCAGTTGCTGGAACGGGCTCTTTTCCTGGTGGAGTCGCGGCTGGCCATGGGCCGTGATCCGCTGCTGGACCGCGCGGCACCGGCCGACGATGAAGACGTCGAAACCTGCATCCCAGGCATCGCGCTCACCGCCGCCCACAACAACCGCGCCTCGCGCGAGCAGATGGCCAAGCTGCTGCAGAACATGCTGTTCGTGCTGGCCCGCATCGCCTGCCCACCCTCGATGCCGGGCGAGCTGTACCCGCATCAGGGTGCGTCGGACAGCGCCGAAACGCGCGGACACCCCGGGTACAAACATGGGCTTTGATTGATAACGATTCTCATTTAATATGGAGCCATCGACCCACCGAAGGCTCCCATGGAATCGAACCTGCCCCCTCCCGACGACGAATACATCATGGCCGCCGCCGATGCCGTGCTGGCGGGCACCCTGGCCCTGCTCACCGGGCATGCCCAGTGCGCCTGCGCCCAGCAACGGATGATGATGGCCCGAAAGATCCGGTCCAACCTGTACCTGCTGGCCCAGCACCCGGCCCTGCCGCCGCCGTTCCGGCTGGTGGTGCAGCGCCTGCATGGTCACTGGAACGGGATCGTGGCGCAGTCGGACGCCGGCGCGGGGGGCGTGTCACCCGCCCTGGGCATCGAGCTGCCCGAATCCCGCCTGTGGCACGCAGCGCCAGAGAGCGTGCACTGATCCGGCGGACACCAACCCGGACCCGCCAAAACAAAAGCCCGGCAGGTGCCGGGCTTTTGTCTGGGATTTTGTGGGGTGGCTGATGGGACTCGAACCCACGACAACAGGAATCACAATCCTGGACTCTACCAACTGAGCTACAGCCACCGCAAGCCTTGCATTATAGCCCGACTCGGGCCCGCTTCGGCTCAGCGGGCGGCCGTTGTTTCAGCGGCCGGGCGCGGCACCAGGATCTTCGCCTTCACACGCTCCTTGAGCATCTCGTACAAGGCAGTACTTTCCGCAGCCGACCACCACTGGCCGTACTGCTGCACCTCCTGTGCAACCTGCTGGGCGTTGCGATCGGTGGCGGGCAACACCTTCTCGACCTGGACCACCGCGTAGCCGCGGTCACCCAGCGACACACCGATCCACCGGGGCAGGCTGGCCGGGTCGGCGCTGAGGGCGGCATTCAGCACCTGCGGCGGCAGGCTGGTCTGGATGCCGCGCGAGATGGTGGCCGATGCGGGCAGACCTGCGGTGCTGCCGCCGGCCTGGAGTTCCTTCAGGCGCTTCTCGCCGTCGGCACGGGCCATTTCGCCGGCACGGCGCGCACGCAGGGCCGCGGTGGCCTGCTCGCGCACTTCCGACAGTTCCTGGGTGCGGGCCGGGCGGTGCTGGACCACACGGGCCGACACCAGCTGGTTGCCGCCGGCCTCCACGGCCTCGATGTTGCGTTTGCTGTTGATCGCCTCGGGCGAGAACACGGCCTCGAGCAGGCGCGGGTTCGACAGCACGCCGGCCTGGCCGGTGCCCTGCCGGGTCAGGCCCTTGGCGGTCTGCACCGTGAGCTTCAGGCGGTCGGCCGCCGGCTGCAGGCTGTCGGCCTGCTCGTAGACGGTGTTGCTGAAGGTGTCGGCCGACTCGGCGAACAGGCGCTGGGCCTGCTGCTTGCGCAGATCGGCCTCGATGCCGGCGCGCATCTCTTCAAAGCTGCGGCGCGGCGGAGCCTTGATATCGGTCAGGCGGATGATGTGGAAGCCGAATTCGGTCTCGACCAGCTCGGCCACCTCGCCCTTGTTCAGACCGAACACCGCGTCCTCGAACGGCTTGACCATGGCACCACGACCGAAGAAGTCGAGGTCGCCACCCAGGTCGGCGGAGCCCGGATCCTGCGAATTGGCCTTGGCCAGCTCGGCGAACTTCTGCGGCTCCTTGCGGACCTGCTCCAGCAGGGCTTGCGCCTTCGCCTTGACGGCGTCTTTCTCGGCCGCCGGGGCGCCGGCGGGCACGCTCAGCAGGATGTGGCTGGCGCGGCGCTGCTCGTCGCCGGACAGTCGCTGGGCGTTCTGTTCGTAGTAGGCGCGGACGTCGGCCTCGTTCAGGGTCACCGAACGCTCCAGCGCGGCGGCGTCGAGCACCAGGTATTCGATGTCGACCTGTTCGGCCGCCTGGAACAGCTGGGGGTTGTCCTTGTGGAAGGCTTCCACGTCGGCGTCGGTGATCTGCACGCGGGCTGCCTGGTCGGCGGCACTGAACGGGATGACGCGCACCTGGCGCTGCTCGAAGAACGCATCGAGCGACACCTTGGCGACCCCGGCCGGCGCGAACGCGGCAGCGCTCACACCCTCGATCACCTGACGCTGCGACAGCTCGTTGCGCACGGTGGCCTCGAAGCCCTCGGGCGTCATGCCCTGGCGGGCCAGCAGCTGGCGGTAGCCTTCCACATCGAGCGTGCCGTCAGGTTTGCGCAGGCCGGCAATGGCCGGGTCCTGCTGCAGGTAGCTGGCCAGGCGCGCGTCGCTGGTGTAGAGGTGCGCTTTGGCCGCGGCAGCAGCCACCACACGCTGGCGGACCAGCCGCTCCAGGGTGGCGTAGCGGGCTTCCTCGCTGTCGAGCAGCTTGGCGTCGATCTGGGGCATGGCCTGACGCACGCGCTGCGACTCTTCCTGGTGGAAGCGGTCCCATTCCATGCGGGTGATGTCCTTGCCGTCCACCGTGGCCACCGGCGGACCGCCTTCGTTGAACCGCGAATAGCCCTCGATGCCGAACAGGACGAAGGAGGGAATGATCAGGATCAGCAGAAAGCCCATGAGGAACTTCTTGTGATCGCGGATGGTGTCGAACATGCCTGAAATCCTGAATCTGAAACAAAAAAGGCGAACCCGTGTTCGCCTTTTTGGTGGTGGGTGCTGACGGGGTCGAACCGCCGACCTACGCCTTGTAAGGGCGCCGCTCTACCGACTGAGCTAAGCACCCCACCGAAACGCTTTCGCGCTTCAGTTCAATGCGTCCTTCAGTGCCTTGCCCGGGCGGAACTTGGGCACCTTGGCGGCCTTGATTTTAATCTCGGCGCCGGTGCGGGGGTTGCGACCCTTGCGGGCCGGGCGCTTGGTCACAGCAAAGGAACCGAAACCGACGAGGGACACCGTGCCGCCCTTCTTGAGGGTGGTGCGGATCGCGGTGATGGTGGAGTCGAGTGCCCGGGTGGCGGCCGCCTTGGAGATGTCGGCGTGCTTGGCAATGTGTTCGACGAGTTCGGTTTTGTTCACGAAAAGCCCCTCTTGGAAGTGAATTGGAAGAATCGTGCGGATGACAGGTGACCCGGGCGGGTGGTGGCAGGTGACGTGATGGTGATCACCTTGACCTGAGCCAGCATCCTGAGCGAAACCGCAAGCCTCTGCGGGCTTCGGTATGCGCTCGGGGATTACACCCACGCGCCTCGGAACGTGTCAATACGTCAGGTGCGCTAAAGGCCACGGCCTGCACGATCGGCGGATTCTAGACGCAATCCCGCGACCCGCCGGGCCGTCAGCGGCTCAGAGCCTGGGCGATCGCGCGCCCCACGTCGGCCGTGCCGGCCGTGCCACCGAGGTCGCGTGTGCGCGGTGCACCGCTGCCGGGCTGCAGCGTGGACTCGACCGCGGCCATGATGGCGTCGTGCGCGTCGCGGTGGCCCAGGAAGTCCAGCATCATGGCGCCGCACCAGATCTGGCCGATCGGGTTGGCAATGCCCTGCCCTGCGATGTCGGGCGCCGAGCCGTGCACCGGCTCGAACAGCGAGGGGTGCTGGCGCGTCGGGTTGAGGTTGGCGCTCGGTGCGATGCCGATGGTGCCGGTGCAGGCCGGACCGAGGTCGGACAGGATGTCGCCGAACAGGTTGCTGCCCACCACCACATCGAAGAAGTCGGGCCGCTGCACGAAGTGCGCGGTGAGGATGTCGATGTGGAATTTGTCGACGGTCACATCCGGGTACTGCTTGGCCATTTCGGCCACGCGCTCGTCCCAGTAAGGCATGGTGATGGCGATGCCGTTGCTCTTGGTGGCGCTGGTGAGGTGCTTCTTCGGGCGCGAGCGCGCCACCTCGAACGCATACCGCAGCACCCGGTCCACGCCATGGCGCGACATCACGGTTTCCTGCATGACGATCTCGCGCTCGGTGCCGGCGTACATGCGCCCGCCGATGCTGCTGTATTCGCCCTCGGTGTTCTCGCGCACGATCACCATGTCGATCTCGCCGGGCTGGCGCGGCGTGCCGTCGCGGCGCACCACCGGGGCGGTGACGCCGGGCATGAGCTTGGCCGGGCGCAGGTTGATGTATTGGTCGAATTCACGGCGGAACATCAGCAGCGAACCCCAGAGCGACACATGGTCGGGCACCTTGTCGGGCCAGCCCACCGCACCGAAATAGATGGCGTCGTGGCCACCGATCTGGTCCTTCCAGTTGTCCGGCAGCATCTGGCCGTGGCGCTCGTAGTAGTCGCAGCTGGAGAAGTCGAAGTGGTCGAACTGCAGCCCGATGCCGAAACGGGTGGCGGCGGCCTCCAGGACGCGCAGGCCCTCGGGCATGACTTCGGTGCCGATGCCGTCGCCGGCAATGACGGCGATGCGGTGCTTGCTCATGGGTGAACCTTTCTGGTGAAGCGGTGGAACGTCGACGACTGTACCGTTTCGATTCGCAATAATGTGTCAATCGATTCGTGCTTGGGTTTCAGCAATCAGGACTTCCATGGACACCACCGACCGGCCCGACCTGGAGATGACGCTGGCCGTGCGCCAGCACGGCAGCCTGGCCCTGGCCGCGCGTCAGCTGGGCGTGACGCCCTCGGCCATCACGCGTCGGCTGGCCGCGCTGGAAACCCGGCTGGGGCTGCGGCTGTTCCAGCGCACCACGCGGCGGGTCAGTGCCACCGCCGAAGGCGAGGCCTTCTGCGAACGCGCTGCGGTGCTGCTGCAGGGTTTTGCGGCCCTGGAGGGCGAGCTGCTGGAGCGCCGGGCCGAGGCCAGCGGCCCGATCCGGCTGGCGGCCACGCTGGGGTTCGGGCGCCGCTGGCTCGGGCCCGAGCTGGCCGCGTTCCAGAGCGCCCACCCGGGGGTCCAGGTGGAGCTGCAGCTGACCGAGACCCTGCCCGATCTGGCCGTGGACGGGTTCGACGGTGCCATCTGGCTGTGGGACGCACCGGGCCGGCACGCCGGCGAATGGGTTTCGCGCCGGCTGGCGCCGAACCAGCGGGTGCTGGTGGCGGCGCCGAGCTATCTGGAGCGCCGGGGCGTGCCGCGCGCGCCGGACGACCTCGCCCGGCACGACTGCCTGGTGGTGCGCGAGAACACCGGCCCCGGCGGACAGCGCTTCGACCACTGGCGCCTGCGGCGCAGCGGCGACGAGGCCGCCCGGCACATCGCGGTGTCCGGTCCGCTGCTGAGCAATTCGGGCGAGCTGGTGCGCGACTGGTGCCTGGGCGGCCACGGCATCATGCTGCGCAGCCTGTGGGACGTGGCCCCGTTGCTGGCCAGCGGAGCACTGGTCCGGGTGCTGCCGGCCTGGAGCATGCCCGAGGCCGACATCCTGTGGCTGGCCCCGTGGCGGCCCCACACACCCAAGCGCATCAGCCTGCTGGTGGAGCACCTGGTGCGCAGCTTCCGGGGCCAGCCATGGAAGCCGACGGCCAGCGGCAGCACGGTCAGCGCGGCGAGCGCACGACCAGGCTCACGCCGAACGCGGTGACGGCGGTGCCCAGCAGCGTGGTGGGGGTGATGGGCTCGGCAAACAGCAGCCAGGCCATCAGGGCGGTGCACGGCGGCACCAGGTACATGAGGCTGGCCACCGAGGCCGCCGCGCCACGCTGGATCAGCATGTAGAGCAGCGAGCTGCCGCCCACCGACAGCACCAGCACGCTCCAGGCCAGCGCGCCGATCAGCTCGCCGTTCCAGCGCATGGCCTCGGACTCCAGCAGCGCCAGCGGCAGCGTGACCACCAGCGCGGCCAGCAGCTGCACCGCGTTGGCGCTGCGCACGTCGCAGGGCTGCACGAAGCGCTTCTGGTACAGCGTGCCGGCCGTGATGGACACCAGCGCCACCACCGCCATGAACAGGTTGGCCCAGGTGGCCTGATCACCCGGGCCACCGGCACCGAACTTGTTCGACACCACCAGCACCAGCCCGCCGAACCCGAGCACCAGGCCCAGCCATTGCCGGCCGCTGACGCTCGACCCGGTGCTGGAGAGCCAGATCGCGGTCAGCACCGGCTGCAGCCCCACCACCAGCGCCGACAGGCCGGAGCCCATGCCGGCCTTCACCGCCATCCAGACGCCGCCCAGGTAGAAGGCGTGCATCAGCACCCCGGTGACCGCCAGGTGCAGCCACTGCGGGCGGCTTCTGGGCCAGGCCACGCCGGCCAGCAGCACCCAGGGCAGCAGGCAGGCCACCGAGAACGCATAGCGCGTGGCCAGGAACTTCAGGGGTGGCGAGTGGGGCATGCCGTAGCGCGCCACGATGAAGCCGGTGCTCCAGATGAGCACGAAGATCCAGGGCATGGCCCGCAGCCAGGCGGACTCGCGGGCGGCAACCGTCATCAGCGGGAGCGGGCGCGGATCTCGGGCAGCGCCTTCTGCAGGTAATAGACCATGGACCAGACGGTGAGCACCGCCGAGGCCCAGATCAGCCAGACGCCCCACAGGCGGGTGTCGATCAGGCCGAGCAGCACGCCGTCGAACAGCAGGAAGGGGATGGCCACCATCTGCACCATGGTCTTGACCTTGCCGATCATGTGCACCGCCACGCTCTTGGTGGCGCCGATGATGGCCATCCATTCGCGCAGCGACGAGATGGCGATCTCGCGGCCGATGATGATGAGCGCCACGAACACGTCGGCCCGCTCCAGGTGCACCAGCACCAGCAGGCTGGCGCAGACCAGGAACTTGTCGGCCACCGGGTCGAGGAAGGCGCCGAAGGCCGAGGTCTGGTTCATGCGACGGGCCAGGTAGCCGTCGGCCCAGTCGGTCAGGGCGAACACCACGAACAGCACCGTGGCGATCAGGTTCTGCTGCGCCGGGCTCACGCCGTCCCAGTAAAACACGCCGACGATGAGCGGAATGGCCACGATGCGGGCCCAGGTGAGCATGGTCGGCAGGTTGAAGAACATGGCGGCGATTATGGTGGATGGTCTTCAGTGCAGGGCACGGTAGATGGCGTCGGCCAGTTCGGGCGATATGCCCTCCACCGTGGCCAGGTCCTCCACGCTGGCCGACGCCACGCCCCGCACACCACCGAAGCGCTGCAGCAGACGGGCGCGCTTCTTCGGCCCGACACCGGGGATGTCTTCCAGGCGACTCCCGCCGGTGCGCACCTTGGCGCGCTGGGCCCGCATGCCGGTGATGGCGAAGCGATGCGCCTCGTCGCGGATCTGGGCCACCAGCATCAGCGCCGCCGAGTCGTGGCCGAGGTAGACCTTGGGGCGGCCGTCGGCAAACACCAGTTCTTCCAGGCCCACCTTGCGGCCCTGCCCTTTTTCGACGCCGACGATGCAGGCGAGGTCCAGGCCGAGCTGCCCGAACACCTCGCGCGCCACACCCACCTGCCCTTTGCCGCCGTCGATCAGCACCAGGTCGGGCATGCGCGGTCCGGTGGGGGCGGCCGCGTTGTCGGGGCTCGGTTCCGGCGCGGTCTCGGCGGGCGCATCGTCGTCCTCGGCGGGCACCACGGCCATGCTCACCGCCTCCCCCGCCTCGGCCTTGAGCGCCTGCGCAATCCGGCCGTAGCGGCGGGTCAGCACCTGGCGCATGGCGGCGTAGTCGTCGCCCGGCGTGATGCCTTCGATCTTGTAGCGCCGGTACTGGCTGTTCTGCATCTTGTGCCCCTCGAACACCACGCACGAGGCCTGGGTCGATTCGCCGGCGGTGTGCGAAATGTCGAAACACTCGATGCGCAGCGCCTCCAGCTGGTCGTCCGGCAGGTTCAGGGCGTCGGCCAGCGCCCGGGTCCGGGCCTGCTGGCTGCCTTCCTCGGCCAGCAGGCGGGCCAGGGCGATATCGGCGTTTTTCTGCGCCAGCTCCAGCCACACGCGGCGGTGCTCGCGCGGGTTGTGCACCGCATTCACCTTGGTGCCGAGCTGCTCGCCCAGGGCGTCCAGCAGTTCGCGCGACACCGGGTGGCTGGTCACCAGCACGGCGGGCACGGCGGTGCCGATGTAGTGCTGGGCGATGAAGGCTTCGAGCACCCGCAGGGCGGTGCGCTCGGCCGGGTCGGCGGCCGCGGGCGCGTCGCCCAGCACGTCCTCGATGGCGCTGGCGTCGTCCACATGCGCCGGGAAATAAGGCCGGTCGCCCAGGTGGCGACCGCCACGCACCATGGCCAGGTTGACGCAGGCCCGGCCACCCTGCACCCGCACCGCCAGCACGTCGACGTCCTGGTCGGTGGCGGTGTCCATGGACTGCTGGTGCAGCACCCGGGACAGTGCGCTGATCTGGTTGCGGATCTCGGCCGCCTGCTCGAACTCCAGCTTCTCCGAATGGGCCAGCATGCGCTGCTCCAGGCCTTGCAGCACGGTCTGCGTCTCGCCGCGCAGGAAGCGCTCGGCGTCCTGCACGTCGCGGGCATAGTCTTCGGTGGTGATGTGGTCCACGCACGGCCCGCTGCAGCGCTTGATCTGGAACAGCAGGCAGGGCCGGGTGCGGTTGGCGAACACCGTGTCCTCGCAGGTGCGCAGCCGGAACACCTTCTGCAGCAGGGTGATCGACTCCTTCACCGCCCAGGCGCTGGGGTACGGCCCGTAGTAGCTGTGGCGGCGGTCCACCACGCCCCGGTAATAGGCCATGCGCGGAAACGCCACCGAGGGCGAAGGCAGCTTCGGCGCGGTGCGGAAGGTCTCGCGGGTGCCGGTGATCTTGAGGTAGGGGTAGCTCTTGTCGTCCCGGAACAGGATGTTGAAGCGCGGCTGCAGCGTCTTGATCAGGTTGTTTTCCAGCAGCAGGGCCTCGGCCTCGCTGCGGACCACCGTCGTCTCCATGCGCACGATGCGGCCCACCATGTGGCCGATCCGGGTGCCGCCGTGGTCCTTCTGGAAGTAGCTCGACACCCGCTTCTTCAGGTTGCGGGCCTTGCCCACATAGAGCAGCTGGCCCTGGGCATCGAAATAGCGGTAGACGCCGGGCAGCGCGGGCAGCGCGGCCACTTCGCTGAGCAGTTGTTCGGAGTGAGCCTCGGACATGGCGCGTATTGTGGCGCGGGGCCGAACCCGCTTGCGGCAAGATGCGCAGCCATGCCGGCCCCATCCTGCCCCGAACCCGAAACAGCCCTGCGCTGGGACATCTTCTGCCGCGTCATCGACAACCTCGGTGACATCGGCGTGTGCTGGCGCCTGGCGGTGAACCTGGCCCGCCAGGGTCAGCGGGTGCGCCTGTGGATCGACCAGCCTGCCCCGCTGGCCTGGATGGCGCCGCAGGGCCACCCCGGCGTCACGGTGCAGCCCTGGAACGAACCGTTCGAGGCCACGGCACTTCAACCACCGCCGGGCGATGTCTGGATCGAGGCCTTCGGCTGCGAGCTCCCGGCGGCCTTCGTGGCGGCCCGCCAGCGCGACCCGGTGTGGCTGAACCTGGAGTACCTGAGCGCCGAGGACTGGGTGGAACGCCACCACCGGCTGCCTTCGCCGGTGCTGCACGGGCCCGGTGCGGGCCTGACCAAATGGTTTTTCTACCCCGGCTTCACCGCCGGCACCGGCGGGCTGCTGCGCGAGCCGGAAGCCACCGCCCCGGACCCGCAGGCCGACGCCCGCTGGCTGCAAGGCCTGCAGCTGCCGCTGCGCCCGGACGCACGCCGGGTGCTGCTGTTCTGCTACGAGCCGGCCAGCCTGGCGCCGGTGATGGCTCAGGCCCGGCAGATTGACTGGCTGGTCACGCCGGGCCGGGCCGAGGCGGCCAGCCGCGATCTGCCGCTGCCCCCGGACAGCCGCCGCCACCGGCTGCCCGCCGTGCCGCAGCCCGACTTCGACCGCCTGCTGCGCAGCGCCGACCTGAACTTCGTGCGGGGTGAGGATTCGCTGGTGCGCGCCCTGTGGGCCGGGCGCCCGTTCGTGTGGCACATCTACCCCCAGCACGACGACGCCCACCATGCCAAGCTGCTGGCCTTCCTCGACTGGCTGCAGGCGCCGGCCAGCCTGCGTGCCTTCCACCTGCACTGGAACGGCCTGACACCGGCCGGGGCCGACGGGCTCTGGCCGGACGGCGCCACGCTGGCCGAATGGCAGAACACGGTGCTGGCCGCCCGCGACCGGCTGCTGGCACAGACCGATCTGGTCGGCCAGCTGCGGGCCTTCGTGGGGGAGCGCCGGCCCGGGGGCCCGGACACCGAAAAGCACTAAAATCCGAGGCTTTGCGAAATCTTGGCCGACCCGCATCCGTCGAAACCCCGCTGATCGTCGAGCCAGGCCCCGGACACCCCCAACGGAACCTCTTATGAAAATCGCCCAAGAAATCCGCGCCGGCAACGTGATCATGCACGGCAAGGACCCCATGATCGTCCTGCGCACCGAATACGCCCGTGGCGGCCGTGGCGCGGCCACCGTGCGCATGAAGCTCAAGGCCCTGCTGAACAACATGGCCACCGAGGTGGTGTTCAAGGCCGACGACAAGATGGACCAGATCATCCTGGACAAGAAGGAGTGCACCTACTCCTACTTCGCCGACCCGATGTATGTCTGCATGGACGCCGACTACAACCAGTACGAGGTGGAAGCCGAGAACATGGGCGACGCCCTGAACTACCTGGAAGACGGCATGGCCGTCGAGGTGGTGTTCTATGACGGCAAGGCCATCTCGGTGGAACTGCCCACCAGCGTCGAGCGCGAAATCACCTGGACCGAACCCGCCGTCAAGGGCGACACCTCGGGCAAGGTGCTCAAGCCGGCCAAGATCGCCACCGGCTTCGAGATCCCGGTGCCGCTGTTCGTCAGCCAGGGCGACCGGATCGAGATCGACACCCGCACCGGCGAATACCGCAAGCGCGTCTGATGACCACCCGGTCTGCCGCTTGATCCGCACCGAAGGCTCCGCAGGGAGCCTTCGCCGTTTCTGAACCACCCCTCCCCGTTTTTCGAGAACTGTCATGGCTCCCCACAACCTGAACGAACGCCGACTCGCCGATGCCTGGGCCGAACTGCAGGCCCACGCCGACAGCGGCCAGACCCTGGAAGCCGACGCCTACCGCCTGGCCTTCAACGACCCCGAATTCCTGCTCCGGCGCGAGACGCGCGGCATCCGCCTGCAGCTGGAAATGCTCAAGCCCGACATCGCCCAGCAGGCGCTCGGCATCGAGAACACGGTGGTGGTGTTCGGCAGCGCCCGCTTCCGCGACACCGAGGAGGCGCAGGCCCTGCTGGCGCAGGCCCGTTCGGGCAACGATCCGCAGGCGGTGAAGAAGGCCGAAGCCCTGGTGCGCAACGCGCGCTACTACGACCAGGCCCGCGCCTTCGCCCGCATCGTGGCGCGCCACAGTGCCGCCTGCGCGCCGGACCAGCGCCTCTACATCTGCACCGGCGGCGGCCCCGGCATCATGGAAGCGGCCAGCCGTGGCGCGCACGACGAAGGCGCGCTGAATGTCGGCCTGAACATCGCGCTGCCGCATGAACAGTCGGCCAACCCCTATGTCACGCCGGAGCTCAGCTTCAAGTTTCACTACTTCGCGCTGCGCAAGATGCACTTCATGATGCGGGCCAAGGCGCTGGTGGCCTTCCCGGGCGGCTTCGGCACGCTGGACGAGCTGTTCGAGGTGATCACGCTGGTGCAGTGCCGCAAGTCCAAGCCGGTGCCCATCGTGCTGTTCGGCACCGACTACTGGAAACGCCTGCTCAACCTGGACCTGCTGGTCGAGGAAGGCACCATCTCCCCCGAAGACCTCGATCTGTTCGTGTACGTCGACGACGCCCAGGCGGCCTGGGACGCCATCGGCCGGTTCTACGACCTCAAGACCTGATCACTCGTCGGCCCAGCCGCCGCCCAGGGCGCGGTACAGGGCCACCCGGTTCTGCTGCTGCGCCAGCCGCGTCTGCACCAGGGCCTGCTGCGTGGCAAACAGCGACCGCTGCGCATCCAGCACATCGAGGAAGCTGGCCACGCCGTTGCGGTAACGCAGCTCGGCCAGCCGGAAGCGGTCGGCCTCGGCGGTGGCCTGGGCTTCCTGCGCCCGCAGCTGCTCGCCCAGCGTGGCCTGCCCGGCCAGCGCGTCGGCCACCTCGCGGAAGGCGGTCTGGATGGCTTTTTCGTACTGGGCCAGCGCAATGTCGCGGCCGGCACGGGCCGACTCCAGCCCGGCCTGGTTGCGACCGGCATCGAAGATCGGCAGCAAGGCCTGCGGCGCCAGGGTGAAGCCCCAGCTGCCGTCCCTGAACAGACCCGAAAGGTCGCTGCTGGCGGTGCCCACGCTGGCGGTCAGCGAGATGCGCGGGAAAAAGGCCGCCCGCGCCGCGCCGATGTTGGCATTGGCCGCCACCAGCTGCTGCTCGGCCTGGCGCACGTCGGCACGGCGGGTCAGCAGGTCGGACGGCAGGCCAGCCGGCACCTCGGCCAGCACCGCCAGCGGCAGCGCGGCGTCCGGCGTGGCCGGTGCCAGCAGGCTGGCCGGCAGCGGCTCGCCCACCAGCAGGTTCAGGGCGTTCACATCGAGCAGGCGGGCGCGCTCGGCCTGGGCCAGCGCGACCTGGGCTGCGGCGGTGAGCGATTCGGCCTGGCGCAGGTCCAGGGCCGATGCGGCGCCGTTGTCGAAGCGCAGCTTCGTCAGGCGCAGCGAGTCTTCGCGGGTCTTGAGCGTCTGGCGGGTGAGTGCCAGCAGCGACTCGTTGGCCTGCAGGCTCAGCCAGGTGCTGGACACGGTGGCCACCAGGCTGGTCTGCGCGGCGCGCCGGGCTTCCTCGGAGGCCAGGAACTGGGCCAGCGCGGCTTCCTTCAGGCTGGCGAGCCGGCCAAAGAAGTCGATCTCCCAGGCGCTGGTGGCCAGACCGACGCTGTACAGGTCGGTGATGCCGCCGCTGGCGTTGGGCTGGCGGTTGCCGGTGGCGGCCAGGTTGATGGTCGGGAACTGGTTGGAGCGCTGGATCTGGTACTGGGCGCGCACCTGCTCGATGTTGAGCGTGGCCACCCGCAGATCGCGGTTGTTGGTGAGGGCGCGCTGCACCACGTCGCGCAGGCGCGCATCGGTGACGAAGCCGGACCAGGCCAGATCGGCGCCCGACGGTGCGGTGCCCGCTGCGGCGGCGGCCATCGGGTAGGCCTGCGGCACCCCGGCCTGGGGCTGGGGGCGCTCGGGGATCATCGAACAGCCGGCCAGCAGGGCGGCAGCCGCCAGTGCCGACAGGCGAAGGAAGGACGGGTATCGGTTCATGTCAGTGGACTCCGTGCTCGGCGGCGGCCTCGGCATCGCGCAGGCGCTGCCGCTCGCTGCCCTTGAAGATGGAACGCACCACCACGAAGAAGACCGGGACGAACACCACCGCCAGCACGGTGCCGGTGACCATGCCGCCGATCACGCCGGTGCCGATGGCACGCTGGCTGGCCGATCCGGCGCCGGAGGCGATGAACAGCGGCACCACGCCCAGCGTGAAGGCCAGCGAGGTCATGATGATGGGGCGGAAACGCAGGCGGGCCGCCGCCAGCGCGGCCTCGATCGCGGTCTTGCCCTGGGCCTGCAGGTCCTTGGCGAACTCGATGATCAGGATGGCGTTCTTGGCCGAGAGGCCGATGATGGTGATCAGCCCGACCTGGAAGTACACGTCGTTCGCATAGCCCCGGGCCAGCGTGGCCAGCAGCACCCCGATCACGCCCAGCGGCACCACCAGAATGACCGAGAGCGGAATGCTCCAGCTCTCGTAGAGCGCGGCCAGGCACAGGAACACCGCCAGGATGGCAAAGGCGTACAGCACGATGGCCTGCGCGCCGGCCAGCTTTTCCTCGCGCGACTGGCCGGTCCACTCGTAACCGAAGCCCTGCGGCAGCTGGGCCGCCAGCCGCTCCATCTCGGCCAGCGCCGCACCGGTGCTGTAGCCAGGTGCCGCGCTGCCGCTGATGCGGATCGACGGGTAGCCGTTGTAGCGCACCGTCTGCATCGGGCCATTGGCCCATTCGGTGGTGGTGAAGGCCGACAGCGGCACCGCCTTGCCTTCGCGGTTGACCACGTTCAGGCGCAGCACATCGTCAGGCTGCATGCGGGCGGCGGCATCGGCCTGCACCACCACGCGCTGCAGACGGCCGGCGTTCGGGAAGTCGTTCACATAGCTGGAACCCAGACCGGTGCCGATGGCGGCACTGATGGCGTCGAACCCGACGCCGAGTGCGGCCGCCTTCTCGCGGTCGATGTTCAGGCGCAGCTGGGGTGCATCTTCCAGGCCGTCGGGGCGGACCTGGGTCAGCACCTGGCTCTGCGACGCCGCACCCAGCAGCTGGTTGCGCGCGGCCAGCAACGCGTCGCGGCCCAGACCGGCGCGGTCCTGCAGACGGAAGCTGAAGCCGGACGACGAACCCAGCTCGGGAATGGGCGGCGGACTGAGCGGGAAGATGGTGGCGTCGCGGATGCCCGAGAGCGCACCGAAGGCGCGACCCGCCACCGCTTGCGCAGAGCTGCCGGGGTCGGTGCGCTCGGACCAGTCCTTGAGGGTGATGAAGGCCAGCGCGGCGTTCTGGCCCTGGCCGGAGAAGCTGAAGCCCAGCACGCTGACCATGCTCTGCACCTCGGGCTGCTTCAGCATGAAAGCTTCGACCTGCTTCATCACGTCCAGCGTGCGCTCGCGGGTGGCGCCCGGGGGCAGCTGCACGTTCACCAGCATGGTGCCCTGGTCTTCCTGCGGCAGGAACGAGGTCGGCAGCCGCATGTAGACCACGGCGGCGGCAGCGACGATGGCCAGGTACACGATCAGGGTGCGACCGGCGCGCGGCAGCAGCCGGCCCACGCCGGCGGCGTAGCGGTCGGTGGTGCGGTTGAAGAAGCGGTTGAACCAGCCGAAGAAGCCCTTCTTCTCGGCATGGTGGCCGGCCTCCACCGGCTTGAGCAGCGTGGCGCACAGCGCCGGTGTGAGCGAGAGCGCCATGAAGGCCGAGAAGGCGATCGACACGCCCATGACCGCCGCGAACTGGCGGTAGATGTTGCCCACCGAGCCGCTGAAGAAGGCCAGCGGCACGAACACCGCGATCAGCACCACGGTCACGCCGACGATGGCGCCGGAAATCTGGCCCATGGCCTTGCGGGTGGCCTGCAGCGGCGGCAGCCCCTCCTCGCTCATGATGCGTTCGACGTTCTCCACCACCACGATGGCGTCGTCCACCACGATGCCGATCACCAGCACCATGCCGAACATGGTGAGCACGTTGATCGAGAAGCCCATGGCCAGCAGCGTGGCGAAGGTGCCCAGCAGCGCCACCGGCACCACGATGGTGGGAATGACCGTGTAGCGGAAGTTCTGCAGGAACACGAACATCACCAGGAACACCAGCAGCACGGCCTCGGCCAGGGTCACCGCCACCTGCTCGATGGAGATCTTCACGAAGCGCGAGCTGTCGTACGGAATCGCCCAGCTCATGCCCTCGGGGAAGAAGCGCTCCAGCTCGGCCATCTTGGCGCGCACCGCGGTGGCGGTGGCCAGCGCGTTGCCGGTGGGCGAGAGCTGCACACCGATGCCGGTGGAGGGCTGGCCGTTCAGCCGCGCCGAGGTGGCATAGACCTGCGCCCCCAGCTCGATGCGGGCGACATCCTTCAAGCGGACGGTCGAGCCGTCGGCATTGGCCCGCAGCACGATGTTGCCGAACTGCTGGGTGGAGCTGAGCTGGCCGTCCACCACCACCGTGGCCGAGATGCCCTGACCGTCGACGATGGGCAACGCGCCGATCTCGCCGGCCGACACCTGGGCGTTCTGGGCCCGGATGGCGGTGGTGACGTCGGTGGCGCTCAGGTTGAAGCCGAGCAGCTTGGCCGGGTCGATCCAGATGCGCATGGCGCGTTCGGTGCCGAACAGCTGGGCCTGACCGACGCCGGGCAGGCGCTGGATCTCGGGCAGCACGCTGCGCGAGGCGTAGTCACCCAGGGCCACCGGGTCCCACTCGGGGTTGCTGCTGGAGAGGATGGCGAACAGCAGGAAGTTGCTGCGCGACTTGTCCACCCGCACGCCCTGCTGGGTCACGGCCGAGGGCAGGCGCGGCGAGGCCCGCGACAGCCGGTTCTGCACATCGACCTGGGCCAGGTCCGGGTTGGTGCCGGGCTGGAAGCTCAGCGTGATGGTGCCGGTGCCGTTGGCCTGGGCCACGGCTTCCATGTAGATCAGGCCCGGCGAGCCGTTCATTTCCTGCTCGATGACCGACAGCACGCTGTCTTCCAGCGTCTTGGCCGACGCACCGGGGTAGGTGGCGGTGATCACCACCGAGGGCGGCGCCACCGGCGGGTACTGATTGATGGGCAGCTGGGTGATGGACACCGCGCCCAGCACCATGATGAAGAGCGCGATCACCCACGCAAAGATGGGCCGCTCGATGAAGAACTTTGCCATGTGTGCGCCCCTCAGCCGGCCTTGGCTGCCGGTGCGGCCGGCTGGCCTGCGGGCTTGGCGGTCTCACCGGTGCCGGGTCTTGTCCAGGGCACCGGCTTGACGGTGGCGCCCGGACGCAGCTTCTGGAAGCCGTCGACCATGACCTGCTCGCCGGCCTTCAGACCGTCGAGCACCACCCACTGCCCGTCCTGCTGGCCACCGACCTTGATGGTGCGGCGCACCGCCTTGCCTTCGGCGTCGACCACCATCACCGAGTCGCCCTGGGCCGAGCGGGTCACCGCCTGCTGCGGCAGCGTGATGGCGTTGCCCGCCGTGGCCTGCTCCAGCCGCACCCGCACATACATGCCGGGCAGCAGGGTGCCCTCGGGGTTGGGCACCTCGGCCCGCAGCGTGATCTGGCCGGTGGTCGGGTCGACGGTGAGGTCGGAGAACAGCAGCTTGCCGGGGCGGCCGTATTCGGTGCCGTCTTCCAGCACCACCCGCACGCCGGCGGCCTTGTCGCCAGCGCCCTTCAGACGCCCTTCCTTCCGGGCTTTCTGGAGGCGGTACACCTCCGACACCGACTGGGTGAAGTTCACGTACATCGGGTTGATCTGCTGCACGACGGCGAGCTGGGTGGCCTCACCCTGCCCCACCAGCGCGCCCTCGGTCACCAGGGCACGGCCGATGCGGCCGGCAATCGGCGCGGTGACGCTGGCGTAGTTCAGGTTGATGGTGGCCGTCTGCACGGCGGCCTTGCCGGCAGCCACGTCGGCCTCGGCGGTTTTCTGGGCGGCCACCGCGCTGGCGTATTCCTGCTGGCTGATCGCGTTTTCCTTGACCAGCGGGGCGTAACGCTCGGCCAGCGCGCGGGCCTGGGCCAGGTTGGCCTCGGCGCGGGCCTGGCTGGCCTGTGCGGTCTGCAGCGCCGCCTGGTAGGGCGCGGGATCGATGGTGAACAGGCGCTGCCCGGCCTTCACATCGCTGCCCTCGGTGAATTCCCGCTTGAGCAGGATGCCGGCCGCCCGCGCCCGGACCTGGGCGGTGCGCGAGGCTTCCAGCCGGCCCGGCAGTTCGGTCTGCAGACCGACATCGCCCGGGCTCACGGTGACCACCCCGACCTCGGCCGGCGGCATGCCGCCACCGGGCGGGCCACCGGCGGCGGGCTGGCCACCACCGCAGGCCGCCAGCAGAGCCGCCAGGGCAACGGCGCTCAGGGTGCGGGCACGGGTCAGGGAAGGGGACGTCGGGATCGGTGGCATGCAAACCTCGGCTGGATGGGCGGTGGCGCTGGGCGCCGGACCGGAAAGCCGCGCAGTATACATACACTCACGAATGTATGTATATTCGTGGGCTGTTTCCCCCGACCCCGATCGCCCCACCCGACCGCCCCACCCTGACTGCCCCATGGTCCGACGCACCAAATCCGAGGCCCTGGCCACCCGCAACAGCCTGCTGGATGCGGCCGAACAGCTGTTCCAGGAACGCGGGGTCTCGCGCACCTCGCTCAACGACATCGCCACCGCCGCGGGCACCACCCGGGGCGCCATCTACTGGCACTTCAAGGACAAGGCCGACCTGTTCAACGCCATGATGGAGCGGGTCACCATGCCGCTGGAGGCCACGCTGGCATCGGCGGCCGAGAACGCCAGCAGCACCCGCGAACCGCTGGAGGGCCTGCGCCACTCCATGATGAATGCGCTGCGCCAGACCGCGCAGCATGCCCAGACCCGGCGTGTGTTCGAGGTGGCCACCCACAAGGTGGAGTACGTGACCGAGATGCAGGCGGTGCGCGACCGCCACCTGCGGGTGCGCAACGAGTGCATGGCCATGACCCGCACCGCCATGACCGAAGCGGCGCGCCGGGCCGACCTGGCGCTGCCGGTGGACGAAGCCACCGCCGCGCTGGGCCTGCATGTGATGGTCGACGGCCTGATCCAGAACTGGCTGCTCGACCCCGGCGCGTTCGACCTGGTCACGGCCGGCGGCCAGACCATGGACGCCTACCTGCGCGGGCTGGGCTTCCACCCCGCTCCCTGACGCCCGCCCCCCGGACCTCGGACCGGGTCAGCGGGTGGACCGCACTTCGGCCCGGGCGGCCTGGGCGCGCTGCTCCACCGACTCCCGCACCGCCGCACGCGCCAGCAGGTGCGAAGCCAGCGGCAGCGTGACCCACAGGAACACCACGATCAGCCCGAGCCGCCAGGCCCACTCGCCCTCCGGCATGGCCAGCGCGGCGCCCAGACAGACCAGCACCAGGGCCAGGGTGCCGGCCTTGGTGGCGGCGTGCTGACGGGCCAGTGCGTCGGGCAGGGCAATCACGCCCCAGGCGGCCAGCACCAGCAGCACAGCACCGGCGATCAACAACAGCGTGGCGAGCAGGTTCATGGGCGGTCCTTGTCCCGGGGGTCGTCTTCGGGCAGATCGGCGCTGCGGTCGACCAGCCGTGCCCAGCCCACGGTGCCCACGAAGCCCACCAGCGCCAGGCCGATGGCCACGTCCAAGAACACGGTGCGCACGGTGGCCAGCGAAGCCGCCACGCACAGGGCCACCGAGGCTGCCAGAAAAATGTCGAGCGCGACGATGCGGTCCGCGCTGGTCGGGCCTTTGAGCAGGCGCACCGTGGCCAGGCCGAGCGCCAGCAGGCAGGCCACGATCAGCAGCGGCACGGTCCAGCCGTTCATGCGCCCTCCTCCGGCCCGAACAGGGCCAGCAGGCCCGGCTCGAAGTCGCGGCGGATGCCGTCGACCAGACCGTCGATGTCCGACGCATCCAGCACATGCACCAGCAGCTCGTGCTCGGCCATGTCGATGTCCAGCGTGGTGGTGCCCGGGGTGAGCGACACCATGCAGCCCAGCAGGGCCGCACCGGTCTCGCTCATGGGCGCGAAACGGACCCGCACGAAGGCCGGCACCGGCGCCCGGCCGGAACGGCCGCTGGCCCGCACGATGGTCTGCACCGTCTGCCAGGCCGACAGCACCAGCGCCCGCACAAAGCGGCCCAGCAGGCCGACGGCAGCCTTCACCCGGGTCATGGCAGCCTCCCGAGCTGTAGCGCTGCTGCCTGCGAATAATCGATCAGCCACTGCGGGTTCAGCCCGATGGCCAGGGTAATGGCGGCCAGCAGCAGGCAGGCCACCCAGCCCGGGGCCACCCGGGCCGAGGTATCGGGACGCCACTGCGGATCGGGGTGCGGTTTCCAGAAGGCCTGCATCCAGATCTTCATCATGGAATAGAGGGTCAGCACGCTGACCGCCAGCGCCACCACGGTCCAGGCCACGCGGCCCTGGGCCAGCGCCTCCTGCAGCACCAGCAGCTTGGCCCAGAAGCCCGAGAGCGGCGGTATGCCCACCAGCGACAGCGCCGGCACCAGGAACAGCAGCGCCAGCGCCGGTTGCGCGGCATACAGGCCGCCGATGCGGCGCAGGTCGTAGCTGCCGGTGGCGCGCCAGATGAGTGCCGCCACCAGGAACAGGTTGGCCTTCACCACGATGTGGTGCAGCGTGTAGAACAGGGTCGCGGCCTGGCCGGCGTCGCCCCCCAGGGCAATGGCCAGCAGGATGTAGCCGATCTGGCTGACGATGTGGAAGGCCAGGATGCGCCGCATGTCCCAGTGGTAGGCGGCGCCCAGCACGCCCATCAGCATGGTGGCGGCCGCCACCCAGCCCAGGGCCTCGGACAGCCACGGCGTCATGGCGCCGGGCAGCATGTCGGTGGTGGCCTTGAGCACGGCGTAGACACCCACCTTGGTCAGCAGGCCGGCGAACAGGGCCAGCACCGGCGCCGGCAGCGTGTGGTACGCCGCCGGCAGCCAGGCGTACAGCGGGAAGGCGCCCGACTTGGCCAGGAAGGCCAGCAACAAGGTGCCCAGCACCAGGGCGCCCAGCGCCGGCTGCAGACCGGTCGATGCCTGGGCCAATGCACCGTAGTTCAGGTGGCCGGTGGCGGCGTACACCATACCCACCGCCAGCAGCAGCAGCAAGGTGCCCATGAGGTTCAGGCTGAGGTACTTCCAGGTGGCGTCGAGCTGGTCGGTGCGCCCGCCGATGGCGAACAGGCCGACCGAGCAGATCAGCATCACCTCGAACCACACATACAGGTTGAACAGGTCGGCGGTGGCGAACGCACCACCCACCCCAGCCAGCAGGCCGTGCAGCAGCGGCAGCCGCAGGGGCTGGTGGCTGCCGGGGTCGGCGTCGCTGGCCATGAACAGCAAGCAGGCCGCCCCCATCAGTGCGGTGATCAGCAACAGCGCCGCACTGGTGCGGTCGATCCGGAATTCGATGCCGTAGGGCGCGGCCCAGCCGCCGAAGGCCATCGACGGCACCGCGCCGCCCAGGGCTTGCTCCACCAGCGCCACACCGCACAGCAGCAGCAGGACCACGCCGGCCGCACTCAGCCCGGACTGCAGGCCACGGCGCTCGCGCACCGCAGCCGTGAGCACGGCCGTGGCCAGAGGCACCAGCACCGGGGCGACCACCAGCGCGCTCATGCCACCGACTCCGGGGGCTTGACCGGATCGGTCGGGACCGGCTCGGCCTCGCGCAGCGCGAGCGAATCGTCGTTGCCGGTGCGCTGCACCAGCCGCACCACCAGCACCAGCGCAAAGCAGACCAGGGCCAGGCCGATCACGATGGCGGTCAGCACCAGGGCCTGCGGCAGGCTGTTGGCGGCCTCGCCCAGCGCCTGCTGCCCGGCCGGCACCACCGCCGGCAGCGAAGAGCCGAGCCGGCCGGAGGCGAACAGCGCCAGGTTGACCGCCGCGCCCATGAGCACGAAGCCCATGACGCTGCGGAACACATCGCGGGAAAGCGCCAGGTAGGTGCCGGCGGCCACGGTCACGCCCACCGTCAGCGCGGTCCAGATAATCATGGCGCGTCCTCCGGTGCGGGCTCGTCCAGCCCCAGCAGGGCCAGGGCATAACCGGCCAGGCCACCCCAGACGCACAGGTACACGCCCAGGTCAAACAGCATCACGGTGGACACCTTCACCGAGGTCACGAACAGGTCGAGGCTGCCCCACCAGTGGGTCAGGTAGGCCTGCCCATCAAGTAAGGAGGGCAGGCCCGACACCGCCGCCAGCCCGGCACCCAGCGCGGCCAGGCGCACCGGGTCGCCCATCGGCAACCGGGCGCGTGCGGCCGAGGCGTCCTGGGCCACCGCCCACAGCACGGTGGCGCTCACCGCCAGCAGGCCGCCGATGAACCCGCCGCCGGGCTCGTTGTGGCCACGCAGCAGCACCCACACCGAAGCCAGCAGGATCAGTGCGTACAGCGGGCGCGCCAGCACCGCCAGAATCACCAGCCGGGGCTGGCCCATGCGCGGCTCGGGCTTCATGCATCCCCCTTGGGTTCACGCCGGGCGGCGGCCAGCAGGCCCCAGGCCGCGAGGAAGGACAGCATCACCACGGTGACCTCGCCCAGGGTGTCGAGCGCCCGGAAATCGACCAGGATCACGTTGACCACGTTGCGGCCGAAGGCGTCGGGCACGCTGGCCTGCGCGAAGAAGTCGGTCAGGGCGGTGTCCAGCGCCGGAGCGCTGGCCAGCAGCAGCAACAGAGAGGTGGCCAGCCCCATGCCGAGGGCGACCAGCGCCGCTCCGGGCCGCCAGGTTTCCGGCAGGCCCTGCCCCCGGCCCAGCCGGCGCAGGGTGAGCAGCACCGAGGCCACCACGATCACCAGCACCGCTTCCACCACGAACTGGGTGAAGGCCACATCGGGGGCGCCCGCGAACAGGAAGAATACGGCGCTGCCGAAGCCGGTGAGACCCACGGTGAGCAGCAGCACCAGCCGGTCGCAGACCCACAACGAGGCCAGCGCACCGAACATGATCAGGGCACCGGCCCCCAGCAGTCCGGCGCCGGGCAGCGCGCCGCGGGCAGGCCACTGCCATTGCCCGTGCCCGGCCGCGACCAGCGCCAGCAGGGCCGTTGCCAGGGTGCCCATCATGAGCAGGCCGTAACCCGGCAGCCGACCGTGTTGAAACAGCCGTGTCAGCCCGGACGCCACGCGCGGTATGGCCACCAGCGAGCGCTCGTAGGTGGCCGCCATCGACACCCGGCCAAGCAGCCGGTCGACGCGTTCAAAGATGCGGTGCAGCGGGTCCCACAGCAGGTACACCGCCACCCCGATGCCCAGGGTGACCGCCAGCGAGCCCAGCATGGGTCCGTACGAGGGCGTGAGGTCAAGCAACACCAGATCGTTGGTCGGCGTCATGGCCACCGAAGCCTGCGCGAGCAGGTCGTCCAGCAGCCAGGGGAACAGGCCCAGGATCACGCTCAGGAAGGCCAGCGCCAGCGGCGGTGCCACCAGCGAAAGACCGCCCTCATGCGCGTCGGCCGGGGTCTCGTTGGTGCCAGGATGGCGCCAGAACACCCGGATGGCGGCCACGCCGGCCACCGCCACCGCGATCGCACCGAAGATGGTGTTGGCCACGTTGGCGAAGGCCGCCACGTCGCCCTCGGTCTTGGCCACCAGGATCACGTCCTTGGCAATGAACCCCAGCGACAGCGGCATGCCGGCCATGGAGGCGCCGGCCAGCAGAGCGGCCACGGCCGTCCAGGGCATGGCGTGGCGCAGGTTGCCGAGCCGGTCGATGACGCGGGTGCCGGTGCCGTGGTCGATGTTGCCGGCCACGAAGAACAGCGGCGCCTTGTACAGCGCATGGGCCAGCAGCAGCGCACCCACGGCCACGGTGGCGCTCTCGCCCGGCAGGCCGACCAGGGTAACCAGCGTGCCCAGGGTGGCCACGGTCGACCAGGCCAGGATGCGCTTGAGGTCGCGCTCGCGCAGCGCCAGCACCATGCCCCAGGCCGCCGTCATGCTGCCGGCCAGCTTGAGCGACCAGATCCAGAGCGGCCATTCGCCAAAGCCCGGGTCCAGCCGCGCGAGCAGGTACACACCCAGCTTGACCATGGTGGCCGAGTGCAGATAGGCCGACACCGGCGTGGGCGCCGCCATGGCGTTGGGCAGCCAGAAATGGAACGGGAACTGCGCGCTCTTGGTGAAGGCGCCCACCAGGATCAGCACCAGCGCGGTGGTGAGCGCCGGGGTCTGCGCGACATCGGGCAGGCGGGCCACGATCTCGCTGATGCGCGAGGTGCCCATCACCTGCGCCAGCAGGATGAAGCCGGCCAGCAGCGCCAGCCCGCCGGTGCCGGTGACCAGCAGCGCCTGCTGGGCCGATTGCCGGCTGCTGGCCTGGTGGTGGTGGTAACCCACCAGCGCGAACGAGGTGAGGCTGGTCATTTCCCAGAACAGGAACAGCACGAACAGGTTGTCGGCCGTCACGCAGCCGACCATGGCCAGCATGAACAGCGAGAGCATGGTCAGCAGCTTGTGCTGGTTCGGGTCGCCGGCCAGGTAGCCGCCGGCGTACACGAACACCGCCGTGCCCACCCCGGTGATCATGAGCAGCATCAGCACCGAGAGGCCATCGACCCGGAAGGCCGCCTCGATGCCGAGTGCCGGCACCCAGTCCACCCGCCAGACCCAGGGCAGGTCGTGCACCAGCAGCAGGCCGACCAGCAGGCACAACGACAGCAGCGGCAACGCCACGAAGGCGCTGCGTGCGGCCAGCGAAAGGCCGGCGTCGGGGTGATCGGAGGGAGTGACTGCCATGCTTTAAGAAAGACTTAAGATCATAAGCCACCCCCCGGGGTTCCCGCCTGAACCGGGACTGACAGCCCCCCTCAGGCCCCGTCGCGGTCGGCCGGATCGGCCGGCAGCAGGCGCCCGGCCTGGTCGGCCGGCAGGGCCTCCACCGCCTTGAGCGCCCGGCCCATGGCGCGGCTGCGCACCTCGGCACTGTCCAGCGTGTTGAGCACCGTCTGGGTCTGGCTCTTGACCTTGGCCAGCACGTCGCCGAACTTGCCGAACTCGGTCTTGACCGCGCCCAGCACCTGCCAGACCTCGGAGCTGCGCTTCTCCAGCGCCAGGGTCCGGAAACCCATCTGCAGCGAATTGAGCATGGCCATGAGCGTGGTCGGCCCGGCCAGCGTGACGCGGTATTCGCGCTGCAGCTGCTCCATCAGGCCGGGGCGGCGCAGCACCTCGGCATACAGGCCCTCGGTGGGCAGGAACAGGATGGCGAAGTCGGTGGTGTGCGGCGGCTCCAGGTATTTGTCGGCCATCGACTTCGCCTCCAGACGGATGCGCTGCTCCAGCCCCCGGGCCGCCAGTTCCGCAGCTTCGGCATCGGCCCGCTGTTGCGCATCGAGCAGGCGTTCGTAGTCCTCGTTGGGAAACTTGGCATCGATCGGCAGCCAGCAGGGCGCGCCGTCGTCGCCACGGCCGGGCAGGCGGATGGCGAAGTCGACCACGTTGCGGCTGCCCGGCCGGGTGGCCACCTGGGTGGCGTACTGGTCGGGCGCGAACACCTGCTCCAGCAAGGCGGCCAGCTGGGCCTCGCCGAACATGCCGCGCGTCTTGACGTTGCTCAGCAGGTGCTTGAGGTCGCCCACGCCCTGGGCCAGGGTCTGCATCTCGCCCAGCCCCTTGTGCACCTGTTCCAGCCGGTCGGCCACCTGCTTGAAGCTCTCGCCCAGCCGGGCCTGCAGCGTGCTCTGGAGCTTTTCATCCACCGTGGCGCGCATTTCGTCGAGCTTGGCGGCGTTGCCCTGCTGCAGCTGGGTCAGCTGCGCTTCCAGGGTGGCCCGCACCTCGGCCATGCGCCGGGCATTCGATTCGCTGAGCTCCTGCAGCTGGCGCACCAGGGTGTCGCCCAGGGTGCCGCGCAGCTGCACCAGCTGCTGGGCGAAGGCATCGATCTGGGCGTTCTGGGTGCGGGTGGCCTCGGCGCCCTGGCGCAGCAGGGCCTCCTGGAAGCTGCCCAGGGCATGGGTCAGCTCCTGCCGCTGCTCGCGCGAGGCGTCGGCCAGTTCGCGCCGCAGCTCGCGTTCGCCCTGCTGGCGCGACTGGTCCAGCTCGGCCAGCCGCGACGTGGTCTGGGCGGCCTGGCGCGCCAGTTCGGCCACGGTGGTCTGCACCCGCCACAGCATCCAGACCGCCAGCCCCAGCGCGACCAGCAGGACGGCCGCCAGCCCCAGGTTCATCGGGTCCGACATGCGTGCCCCAGGCTCCGCCAAGCGGAGACGAATTCATCAGATTTCATTTCACCAATCTCCCTAGACTGCAGCGCTTTTTCACGGAGGAATCCGATGTCCCCCACCCAGCCGATGAACCGGCGCCAATCACTGGCGCTCCTGCTCGCTTCGGCGACCCTCGCCGCAGCGCCACCGGCTGCGGCCGACAACCGCCGACGCGCTCTGAACGAAGCCGACATTGTGGCGGCTCAGCGCGAGTGGGAGGCCGGTCTGCTGGACATCGCCCGCACGCGTGAAACCCATGGGCCCGAGGCGGCCCGGGCGCGCGCAGCCCGCATGATCGACCGCCTGTACGCCTACGCCTGGGGTCCGGTGCTGTTCAAGCCCACGCTGGCCGGCGGCACGCAGACCTTCCGGACCACCCGGGCCGGCGCCCTCGCCTACTTTGCCGGCGGCGACGCGAATTTCCCCGACGACACCGGTTTTGCCCTGAAGCCCTGGCGCGGGGTCCGCATCCGCAACATCGGCCTGCAGATCCGGCACGACACCGCGATGGTGATGTCCCGGGCGGTGCTGACCGACGCCGACGGCCGGGTCACCGAGGTCGACAAGACCTGGGGCTACCGCCGGGGGCCGGAGGGGGTGCGCATCGTGCTGCACCACTCCTCCCTGGCCCGGGTGGAGTGATGCGGTCCTGAAACCGCCGCTCAGGCCCGTGCGCCGGCACCGATGATCTCGGCGTTCAGCGGCGTCACCGACCGGCCCTGGGTCAGGTAGGCAATGACGTTGTCGGCCGCCAGCATGGCCATGGCCTTGCGGGTGGCGATGGTGGCGCTGGCGATGTGGGGCGTGAGCACCACGTTGGGCACGGTCAGCAGGTCGGGATGGACCTGGGGCTCGCCCTCGAACACGTCGAGGCCGGCGGCCGCGATGCGGCGCTCCCGCAGGGCCACGGCCAGCGCCGCATCGTCGACGATGCCGCCGCGGGCGATGTTGATCAGCGTGGCGGTGGGCTTCATCTGCGCGATCTCGGCCGCCCCGATGGCGTGGTGCGACGAAGCGCTGTAGGGCAGCACCAGGATCAGGTGGTCGGCCTGCGCCAGCAGCGTGGCCTTGTCCACATAGCTGGCCTTGCATTCGGCCTCCAGCGCGGCGTCCAGGCGCGAGCGGTTGTGGTAGATCACCTTCATGCCGAAGCCGTGGGCGCCACGGCGGGCAATGGCCTGGCCGATGCGACCCATGCCCAGGATGCCCAGCGTGCTGCCGTGCACCTCGGCACCGGCGAACATGTCCAGGCTCCACTTGTTCCACAGGCCGGCGCGCAGGAAATGCTCGCTCTCGGTGACCCGGCGGGCGGTGGCCATGACCAGCGCAAAACCGAAGTCGGCGGTGGTTTCGGTCAGCACGTCCGGGGTGTTGGTGGCCAGCACGCCGGCAGCCGTCATGGCCGGCACGTCGAAATTGTTGAAGCCCACGGCAATGTTGGCCGCAATCTTCAGCTGCGGGCAGGCCGCCAGCAGCGCGGCGTCGACCCGCTCGCTGCCGGTGGTCAGGGCGCCCTGCTTGCCCTGCAGGCGGGCGATCAGTTCGGCCGGGGGCAGCACCTCGTCGGACTCGTTCATGTCCACCTGGAAGTGCTGGCCCAGGTGGGCCACCACCTCGGGGAACACCTTGCGGGCGATGAAGATGGCCGGTTTCTGGCTCATGGGGGGTCTCCTTGATGTTGTGCGGGTGAAAGCGGGGGATGGCTCAGACGAACCAGATCCAGGTCATGACCGCGAACAGCGGCAGCAGGATGCCGCACGACCAGACCATGTAGCCGAAGAAGCTGGGCATCTTCACGCCACGGTCTTCGGCGATCGCCTTGACCATCAGGTTCGGCGCATTGCCGATGTAGGTGTTGGCGCCCATGAACACCGCGCCGGCCGACACCGCCACCAGCGTGGTGGCCAGCGTGGTCATGAGCACGGCCGGGTCACCGCCGGCGGTGTTGAAGAACACCAGGTAGGTGGGCGCGTTGTCCAGGAACGAGCTGAGCGCGCCGGTGGCCCAGAAGTACATGGCCGGGTCGGGCGTGCCGTCGGCCCGGGTGACCGCGCGCACGATGGCTCCGAAAGGGCCCTCGACGCCGGCCTTGAGCATGGCGATCACCGGGATGATGGTCAGGAAGATGGCCGCGAACAGCTTGGCCACCTCCAGCATCGGTCCCCAGCCGAACTGGTTGCCGTCGTGGGCACTGGCCGGCGTGATGCGCAGCGAGATCAGGGTGACGATGATCAGCCCGACGTCGCGCACGATGCCCGGCAGGCCGACCTCGGTGCCGGCGATGTTGAACACCACCGGCGACTTCCACAGGCCGCTCACCAGCACCAGTGCCACGACCACCCCGAGCAGCAGGAAGTTGACGCCGCCCTCGAAGCCCAGCCGGGTGGTGTCGGGCGTCGGGTCGACCGGCCGCACCTCTTCCCGCCGGTGGTAGAGGTACCAGTCGACGGCGTAGAACAGGGCCAGCAGCGCACCGAGCATGAACAGGGTCTGGCTCCAGAGGTGGGTGACGGTCCAGAAGAAGTCCACGCCCTTCAGAAAGCCCAGGAACAGCGGCGGATCGCCCAGCGGGGTGAGTGCGCCGCCGGCGTTCGAGACGATGAAGATGAAGAACACCACCACATGCACCTGGTGCTTGCGGTTGTCGTTGGCCCGGATCAGCGGCCGGATCAGCAGCATGGAAGCGCCGGTGGTGCCCATGAAGCTGGCCAGCAGCGCACCGATGGCCAGCAGGCCGGTGTTCAGGCCCGGGCTGCCATGCAGGTTGCCCTTGACGAAGATGCCGCCTGCCACGGTGAACAGCGCGGTGAGCAGGATGATGAACGGGATGTACTCGGCCAGCGCCGCATGCACCACCGCCGCACCGGCTGCGGAGAAGCCGAAGGTGAGTGCGAACGGCACCAGAAAGGCCAGGCCCCAGGCGGCCGCCACCTTGCCGAAGTGGTGGTGCCAGAACACCGGCGCCAGCAGCGGCACCAGGGCGATCGACAGCAGCACGCCGGCAAACGGCACGCCCCACAGCACCGACAGCTGCGCGCCGTCGAGATCGGCCGCAAAGGCCACGGCCGGCAACAGCCAGCCCGCCAGCAAGACTGGCAGCATTTTCTTGTTCATCGTCGGACTCCTCCGTGTCCTGCTTGTGGGGCTCAGACGGCCAGCAGGTCCACCTCGAACAGCAGCGTGGCATTGGGCGGGATCACGCCGCCGGCGCCGCGTGCGCCATAACCCAGGGCGGCGGGAATCACCAGCCTGCGGGTGCCGCCGACCTTCATGCCCTGCACGCCTTCGTCCCAGCCCTTGATCACATGGCCGGCGCCCAGCGGGAATTCGAAGGGCTGGCCACGGTCCTTGCTGGAGTCGAACTTGCGACCCTGCTGGCCGTCGGTGTAGAGCCAGCCGGTGTAGTGCACCTGCACCGGGCGGCCGGCGCGGGCTTCTGCGCCCTGGCCGACGACGGTGTCCTCATACTGCAGGCCGCTGGGGGTGGTGATCATGCTCATGGAAACTCCTGAATGAAACGGGGAACCGGCATCAGAGCCAGGTGGTGAAGGAGGCAACGGTCTCGCGCGGCGTGTGGAAGCCGTTGACCGGATCGGCCGGATCGGCAAAGCCCAGGGCCATGCCGCAGACCAGCATTTCGTTGTCGGCCGCACCGATGTGCGGCAGGATGATCCTGGCGAAGCCGTTCCAGGCCGCCTGCGGGCAGGTGTGCAGGCCCTGGGCACGAGCGGCCACCATGATGTTCTGCAGAAACATGCCGTAGTCCACCAGCGAGCCTCGGCCCATGACCTTGTCCAGCGTGAACATCAGGCCCACCGGCGCATCGAAGAAGCGGAAATTGCGCTGGTGCTGCAGGTGCATCTTGTCCTTGTCGCCCTTGCCGATGCCCAGCAGGCCGTACAGGCCCCAGCCGTTCTCGCGCCGGCGGTCGATGTAGGGGCTGACCCATTTTTCGGGGTAGTAGTCGTATTCCTCGCGGTACTGCTCGGCCAGCGAGGGGTCGGCGCGCAGCGCGTCGTGGGCGGCACACACCTGGTCCACCAGGGTGTCGCGGCTGGCGCCCTGCAGCACGTACACCTTCCAGGGCTGCGTGTTGGTGCCCGACGGCGCGCGGCTGGCCACCTGCAGGATGTGCTCCAGGGTGCTGCGCGGCACGGCTTGCGGCAGGAAGGCGCGGGCCGACATGCGGCTGGTGATGGCCGCATCGACGCTGGCGGCATCGATCACGGCGGCGGGCACAGAGGTCATTGCAAAGTCTCCAGGGTGGTTTTGAGCCGGTCCGGCAGCGGCACCGGGCGGCGCGTCTGGCGGTCCACATACACATGCACGAAATGGCCGCAGGCGGCACACAAGTCCTGTCCGTCGGCGAACAGGCCGACCTCGTACCGGACGCTCGACGTGCCCAGGTGCGCCACCCGCAGCCCGGCCCACACGGTCTGCGGGAAGGCCAGCGGGGCGAAGTAGTTGCACCGGGTCTCGATCACCAGCCCGATGACCTCGCCGTGGTGGATGTCCAAGGCGCCGGCCTCGATCAGGTGGGCGTTGACCGCGGTGTCGAACCAGCTGTAGTACACCACGTTGTTCACATGGCCATAGACGTCGTTGTCGCCCCAGCGGGTGCCGATGGCGCGGAAGGCTCGGTAGTGGCTGCGCGGCAGGGCCTGGGGGCGCGGGGACGGGCTGTTCGGCATGGGCCGGCATTGTGCCAGCGCCGCCATCAGTCCGCTGTCGCCGCCGCTGTCGCCGCCGCTGCGGCCAGGCGCTCCCAGCGCTGGTGGTACTCGAGCGCCACCCGGTAGCTGTTGACCTGCACCTGAACCGTGGTCTCGAGGTCGTGGCCGTAACCGCCGCCCATGGCCATGACCACCGGCAGCCGGCGCTGCCAGGCCCAGTCCATGACGCGGCGATCGCGCGCTTCCATGCCGTCGAAGCCGACCTTCAGCCGGCCGAGCCGGTCGCCCTCGTGCGGATCGGCACCGGCCAGGTACAGCACCAGCCCGGGATCGAACCGGTGGGCCAGTTCGTCCAGGGCACGGTCGACCGCGTCCAGGTACTCGGCGTCGGCACAGCCATCGGGCAGCTCCACATCCAGGTCGCTCGGCTCCTTGCGGAACGGGAAGTTGCGGGCGCCGTGCAGCGACAGGGTGAAGACCGATGCGTCGTCGGCAAAGATGCGCGCGGTGCCGTTGCCCTGGTGGACGTCCAGGTCGATGATGGCCACCCGCAGCGGCGCCCGGCCGCGCTGGCGCGCATGCTCGGCCTGCATCAGCCGCGCGGCGACGGCAAAGTCGTTGAAGACGCAGAAGCCGCCGCCCTTGTCCGCATACGCGTGGTGGGTGCCGCCGGCCAGGTTGGCGGCCACGCCGCCCCGGGCCATGACCTGCCGGGCCGCCTGCAGCGTGGCACCCACCGAGCGGCGGGCGCGCTCCGCCATGGCGGGACTCCAGGGGAAGCCGATCTCGCGCTGCAGTGCCGGGGCCAGGGTGCCCTGCGCAATGGCGTCGACGTACGCAGGGCTGTGCACCAGCGCCAGCTCGCCATCGGTGGCCGGCAGCGCTTCATGGAGCCGGATCTGCGGCAACTCAAGCGCCAGCCGCTCACGCAGCCGGGCGTACTTGGCCATGGGGAACCGGTGCCCGGGGGGCAGCGGCAGGACGAAATGGTCGGCGTAATAAGCGTGCACCGGCCCATTCTGCGGCGGATGCGGCCAGGTCCGCCCGGGCTCGGATTTAGGCAAGCCCCTCCAGAATGCTGCATTGCAACAAAAAACGCTTGCACTCCCCGGAACCGATCCTTATCATTCGATCCATGTTGCAGCGCAGCAAAACGGAAACGGCCCCCTCGGCCCGACCGGCAGCCTTCAACAGACCCTTGTCACCCACCCACCTCAGGAGCCTGAACATGCTGACCGCCGAACAAATCGTTGCCGCCCAGAAAGCCCACCTCGAGACCCTCTTCGGTCTCACCCACAAAGCCTTCGAAGGCGTGGAAAAGCTGGTGGAACTCAATGTGCAGGCCACCAAAGCCGCGCTGACCGAATCCGCCTCGAACGCCCAGGCGCTCATGAGCGTCAAGGACGCCCAGGAACTGCTGACCCTGCAAGCCAGCCTGATGCAGCCCCTGGCCGAAAAGACCGTGGCCTACAGCCGCCACCTGTACGACATCGCCTCGGGCACCAGCGCCGAGTTCACCAAGGCCGCTGAAGCCACCGCCGTCGACACCCAGAAGAAGATCCTGGCCGTCGTCGACAACGCTGCCAAGAACGCCCCCGCCGGTTCCGAAACCGCCGTGGCCGTGATGAAGAGCGCCGTGTCCGCTGCCAACAACGCCATGGAATCGGTTCAGAAGGCTGTGAAGCAGGCCACCGAAATGGCCGAAGCCAACTTCAACACCGTGACCGCCACCGCCGTCAACGCCACCAAGACCGCCGCCCGCAAGCGCTGATCGGTCCGCAGATCAACCGGTGAAACGGGCCGCTGATCGGGGCATTGCCCCATCGCCGGCCCGTTGATACTTGAATCGTGCTTCATCAACCCCAGTTTCTGGTTGTCTCCTCGGGTCACTGATGGAAACGGTTTCACGGGACCCTTTCAAAGCCCTCACCCTTCGGTGAGGGCTTTTTTTATGCCCGTCAGCGCGGCCGCAGCCGGGCCAGCTGGGCCTGCAGCTGGGGCAGCGCCGCCTTCATGGCCAGGCGGCCGGCTTCGATGGAGCGCTTGCGGGCGGCAAAGTCGGCACTGCCCACACCCTTGAGCGCCGGCCGGACGACCAGATCGGCACCGGTCAGCTCGTGCCGGTTGATGCTCTGCCCCATGATGGCAAAGGTCTGCAGCAGCACTTCCAGGCTGCCGTCGGCCCGGTTGCCGTCGGGTGCGCTGGAAATGTCGATGGCCAGCACCAGCTCGGCGCCCATCTCGCGGGCCTGACGCACCGGCACCGGCGCCACCAGGCCACCGTCCACATACTCGCGGCCGGCGATCGGCACCGGCGAGAACACGCCCGGCACCGCGCTGGACGCCCGCACCGCCTGCGCGGTGTCGCCGCGGCGGAACACGATGCCCTGACCGTTGGACAGGTCGGTGGCCAGCACGCCGAGGGGGATCTGCATCTGCTCGATCAGCCGTCCGTTCACCGCCTTGCGCACATAACGGCCCAGCGCCTCGCCGCGCAGCATGCCGCGCCCCAGCAGCGGCAGGGTCCAGTCGGTCAGGGTGGCCTCTTCCATGGCGAGTGCGGCGCGCTCCAGTTCGGCGGCATTCATGCCGCTGGCGTACAGCGCCGCCACCAGGCTGCCGGCCGAGGTGCCGACCACCAGATCGGGGCGGATGCCGTTCTGCTCCAGCACCTGGATCACGCCCACATGGGCAAAGCCCCGGGCAGCGCCGCCGCCCAGCGCCAGGCCGAGCCGGGGGGGACGCATCTGAACCACCGGCAGTGGCGGCTGAACCGGGTCGACCCCCGGCGGCGCTGTCGTGACCGGTGCCTCGGGCCCCCCCGTTGCTCCGGGACCGACCGGGATGTCCGGCTGGACGCTGACGGTGGAACAGCCCGCCAGCAACAGGGCCAGCAGCAGGCCGAGGCCGGAAGCCCTCAGGCCGCTTATGGTATTAAGAACAATTCGCGTTTGTGTTAGCATGACGATCATTGTGACGCAGCGCCGCCACGGCCACTCCCGACCGCATCCGCCCTGCTTCCGCTCCTGAATCCCTTCACTCGATCCGACGACCCATGAAACTCCGCTTCTCTGCCGTTGCTTTCGCCCTGGCCGCTGCCTCCACCCTGCCCGCGCTGGCGCAGGACAAGGTGCTCAACATCTACTCGGCGCGTCACTACCAGACCGACGAGGTGATGTACGACACCTTCACCAAGACCACCGGCATCCGGATCAACCGGGTCGATGCCGACGACGCCGGCATTGTGGCGCGCCTGCGTGCCGAAGGCGCCGCCTCCCCCGCCGACGTGGTGCTGCTGGTGGACGCAGCCCGCATGGCCGCTGCCGACGCGCAGGGCCTGTTCCAGCCGATCAAGTCGGCCAAGCTGGACGCGGCAATCCCCGCCAACCTGCGAGCCGCGCCCACCGCCGACGGCGTGACCTGGACCGGTTTCTCGACCCGCGCCCGCGTGGTGGTGTACGACCCGCTGCGCGTGAAGGCCGCCGACGTGGCCAACTACGAACAACTGGCCGACCCCAAGCTCAAGGGCCTGCTGTGCACCCGCTCGGGCTCGCACCCCTACAACCTGTCGCTGTTCTCGACCGTGGTCGAGCGCCTGGGCGACCAGAAGGGTGAAGCCTGGCTCAAGGGCATGGTGGACAACATGGCCCGCGCACCCAAGGGTGGCGACACCGACCAGATCCGCGCCGTGGCCTCCGGCGAATGCGGCGTGGCCATCACCAACACCTACTACCTGGCCCGCCTGATCAAGTCCAGCAAGCCGGAAGACCGTGCCGTGACCGAGCGGGTTCGCGTCGTGTTCCCGAACCAGGGCACCAGCGGCACCCATGTCAACATCGCCGGCGCTGCGGTGGCGAAACACGCCAAGAACCGAGACGCCGCGGTCCAGTTCATGGAATTCCTGGCCAGCCCGTTCGCCCAGGAGTACTTTGCCAACGGCAACAACGAGTTTGCCGCCGCCAAGGGTGTGAAGGTCGACAACGCAGCCCTCAAGACCATGGGCGGCGACAACTTCAAGGCCGAGACCGTGCCCCTGGCCTCGGTGGCGAAAAACATGACCAAAGTCCAGCAGATGCTGGACCGGGTCGGCTTCAAGTGATCTGCCGTGCCTCAGTACACCTGGGGCACGTAGATCTCGCCGGGCACCTGGTGACGGCGGTAGCCTTCGTGCCGGATGCGCTCCGGCAGCACGATGGAGGGCCGCTCCACCTCGTGGTACGGAATGAGCGACAGCAGGTGGTGGATGCAGTTGAGCCGGGCCTTCTTCTTGTCGTCGGCCGGCACGACCCACCAGGGTGACTCCGGCGTGTGGGTGCGGGCCAGCATGTCTTCCTTGGCCTTGGTGTAGAGCTCCCAGCGGCGCCGGCTCTCCAGGTCCATGGGGCTGAGCTTCCACTGTTTCAGCGGGTCGTGGATGCGGCCCAGGAAACGGGCCTCCTGCTCTTCGTCGCTGATCGAGAACCAGTACTTCACCAGCTGGATGCCGGAGCGGACCAGCATCTTCTCGAATTCCGGCACCGCGCCGAAGAAGGCCTCGACCTGCTCTTCGGTGCAGAAGCCCATGACCCGCTCGACGCCGGCGCGGTTGTACCAGCTGCGGTCGAACAGCACGATCTCGCCACCCGCCGGCAGGTGGGTCACATAGCGCTGGAAGTACCACTGGGTGCGCTCCCGGTCGTTGGGTGCGGGCAGGGCCACCACCCGGCAGACCCGGGGGTTGAGCCGCTGCGTGATGCGCTTGATGACGCCACCCTTGCCGGCAGCGTCGCGGCCTTCGAACACCACCACCACCTTGTGGCCGGTCGACACCACCCAGTCCTGCAGCTTGACCAGTTCGCCCTGCAGGCGGACCAGTTCCCGGAAGTAATGCCGGCGGGCTTCACGCCCCTCCTCCGACAGGGATTCGCCGTCGTCGATCTCCAGCTCGAGCTCTTCGTCGAGGCTGTCGATCAGGTCCTGGTGCAGGCGCTTCATGAGGTCTTCGCTGGACATGGTGCTGGGGGCTCCGGATGAAAAAAACGTCCCACACTGCACGCCGGCCATGACACGGCCGTGACGCCGGCTTCTGGTGCAGCCATAATTGACGTTTACGTCAACGTCAAACCAGGCGCACAGCCGCCCAAGGAGCAACCCATGGAGATTCAAGGCAAGGTTTTCATCGTCACCGGCGGCGCGTCCGGGCTGGGCGAAGGCGCAGCCCGCATGCTGGCGGCGAACGGCGGCAAGGTGGTGATCGCCGACATGCAGGTCGAAAAAGGTGAGGCGGTGGCCCGCGAGATCGGCGGCGCCTTCGTGAAGTGCGATGTGAGCCAGGAGGCCGATGGCCAGGCCGTGGTGGCCCAGGCCACCTCCATGGGCAAGCTCATGGGCCTGATCAACTGCGCCGGCATCGCCCCGGCCGAAAAGACGGTGGGCAAGAACGGCGCCCATTCGCTGGCCGTGTACACCAAGACCATCATGGTCAACCTGGTGGGCAGCTTCAACATGATCCGCCTGGCCGCCGAGGCCATGTGCAAGAACGAGCCCGAAGCCACCGGCGAACGCGGCGTGATGATCAGCACCGCCAGCGTGGCCGCCTACGACGGGCAGATCGGTCAGGCGGCCTACGCCGCCTCCAAGGGCGGCGTGGTCGGCATGACGCTGCCGATCGCCCGCGACCTGTCGCGCAACGGCATCCGCAACATGACCATTGCCCCCGGCATCTTCGGCACGCCCATGCTGTTCGGCATGCCGCAGGAAGTGCAGGACGCCCTGGCCGCCAGCGTGCCCTTCCCCAGCCGCCTCGGCAGCCCGGCCGACTACGCCAAGCTGGCCCGCCACATCATCGAGAACGACATGCTCAACGGCGAGGTGATCCGGCTCGATGGCGCCATCCGCCTGGCACCGCGCTGAGCATGTGGCGGCCCGCCGCGCTGGCCTCGCTGCTGCTGGGGGCCCTGCTGGCCGCCTGCGTGGCGCCGCCTGCTGCCGAGCTGGCGGCTGACACGCCCGAGGGCGCCTCCGGCCTGACCACCCAGCCGGGCTGGAGCCATGAGCGCCAGGCGGTGGCCGCCGCCCACCCGCTGGCCGCGCAGGCCGGTCTGGATGCCCTGCGGGCCGGCGGAAGCGCGGTCGACGCGGCCATTGCGGTGCAGCTGGTGCTCGGGCTGGTGGAGCCGCAGTCCAGCGGCATCGGGGGCGGCGCCTTCCTGCTGCATTTCGACGGCCGCCGGGTGGTGGCCTACGACGGGCGCGAAACCGCACCGGCCGCCGCCACCGAGCAGCTGTTCCTGGACGACCAGGGGCAGCCCCTGCCCTTTGCCGATGCGGTGCTCAGCGGCCGCGCCGTCGGTGTGCCGGGCACCGTGGCCCTGCTGGCACTGGCCCACCGCGACCACGGCCGCCTGCCCTGGGTGCAGCTGTTCGAGCCGGCCATCCGGCTGGCCCGCGAGGGCTTCGCGATCAGCCCGCGCCTGCACACGCTGCTGACGAACGACCCCGGCCTGCGCAACGACCCGGTGGCCCGGGCCTACTTCTACCGGGCCGACGGCTCGGCCCATCCGGTGGGCCACCGGCTGCGCAACCCCGAATACGCCGAAGTGCTGCGGCAGATCGCGCTGCTGGGGCCGCTCGCGCTGCAGGACGGTCCGGTGGCCCGGGCCATCGTGCAGGCGGTCCGGCGCGATCCGCTGCCGGGTGCCATGACGCTGGCCGACCTGCAGCAGTACCAGCCGCAGCGGCGCGCCCCGCTGTGCCACCGACACCGCGCCGGCGGGCGCGACCTGCGCCTCTGCGGCTTCCCGCCGCCCGGCTCGGGCGGTCTGGCGATCGGCCAGATGCTGGGCCTGCTGGCCCGCACGCCGGCTGCCGCCTGGCCGCTGCAGGACGGGCTGCCGGGCGCCGAGTGGCTGCACTTCTTCAACGAGGCCTCCCGCCTGGCCCTGGCCGACCGCGCCCAGTACGTGGCCGATCCTGATTTCGTGGCGGCCCCCGACGGCCGCTGGTCCAGCCTGCTGGATGCCGGCTACCTCGACCAGCGCGCCCGGCTGATCGGCCCGCAGCGCGCCGAGCAGGTGGGCCCTGGCCGCCCGGGCAAGACCACCCTGAGCTGGGCCCCCATGCCGGAGCAGCCCGAGTCGGGCACCAGCCACATCAGCGTGGTCGACGCACAAGGCCACCTGCTGGCCATGACCACCACCATCGAGTCGGCCTTCGGCAGCCGGCGCATGGTGACCACCAACCCGGCGCGCGCCGGCGGTTTTCTGCTCAACAACGAACTGACCGACTTCAGCTTCCGACCGCGCGACGCGCAAGGCCTGCCGGTGGCCAACCGGGTGCAGCCAGGCAAACGGCCACGTTCATCGATGTCGCCCACGCTGGTGTTCGATGCCCGCACCGGCGAGCCGTTGATGAGCGCCGGCAGCCCCGGCGGCGCCTTCATCATTCCGTACACCGCCAAGCTGCTGCACGGCGTGCTGCAGTGGGGTCTGCACCCGCAGGCCGCCGCCGATCTGCCCAACTTCGGCACCCTGGGCGGGCCGCTGCTGCTCGAAGCGGGCCGCTTCCCCGTCACCACCCGCGACACGCTGCGCCAGCGCGGCCACACGGTGCAGGAAGGCGAGCTCACCAGCGGCGCGCAGCTGCTGGTGCGGCGCAACGGGCGCTGGCTGGGCGGCGCCGACCCGCGCCGCGAAGGCACCGTGAAAGGTGACTGATCAGACGTCGATGGCGGCGGCCGAGCCGGCCTGCTTGCGCAACTCGAACTTCTGGATCTTGCCGGTGCTGGTCTTGGGCAGTTCGCCGAACACCACGGCACGCGGCACCTTGAAGCCGGCCAGGTGCTGCTTGCAGTGCGCCACGATGTCTTCCGGACGGGTCGTGGCACCGGCCTTGAGCTCGACGAAGGCGCACGGCGTCTCGCCCCACTTCGGGTCGGGCCGGGCCACCACGGCAGCGGCCAGCACATCGGGGTGGCGGTAGAGCACGTCCTCGACCTCGATGGACGAGATGTTCTCGCCGCCGCTGATGATGATGTCCTTGCTGCGGTCCTTGATCTTGAAGTAGCCGTCGGCGTACTGCACCGCGAGATCGCCGCTGTGGAACCAGCCGCCGGCAAAGGCTTCCTGCGTGGCCTTGGGGTTCTTCAGGTACCCCTTCATGGCGATGTTGCCCTTGAACATGATCTCGCCCATGGTCTCGCCGTCCTGCGGCACCGGCTGCATGGTCTGGGGGTCGAGCACGCGCACGTCGCGCTGCAGGTGGTAACGCACACCCTGGCGCGCATTGAGGCGGGCGCGTTCGCCGATGTCCAGGGTGTCCCAGGCTTCATGTTTTGCACACACCGTGGCCGGGCCGTAGACCTCGGTCAGGCCGTACACATGGGTCAGGTCGAAGCCCATCTGCTCCATGCCTTCGATCATGGAAGCCGGCGGTGCCGCACCCGCCACCATGGCCTTCACCCCCGCCGGCACGCCGGCCTTCATGGCCGCCGGCGCATTGACCAGCAGGCCGTGCACGATGGGCGCGCCGCAATAGTGGGTGACGCCGTGCTGGCGCATGGCGTCGAAGATGGCCTGGGCATCCACCTTGCGCAGGCACACATTCACGCCCGCGCGGGCCGCCACCGTCCAGGGGAAGCACCAGCCGTTGCAATGGAACATGGGCAGGGTCCAGAGGTACACCGAGTGCTTGGGCATGTCCCACTCCAGCACGTTGGAGATGGCGTTGATGGCCGCGCCCCGGTGGTGGTAGACCACGCCCTTGGGGTTGCCGGTGGTGCCGCTGGTGTAGTTCAGGCAGATGGCATCCCATTCGTCTGCCGGCATCTGCCAGGCGAAGCCCGGGTCGCCACCGGCCAGGAAGGCCTCGTAGGTGGTGCTGCCGATCGGGCCATGGCCGCCGGTGAAGAGTTCGTCCTGTACATCGATCAGCAGCAACGGGCGGGTTAACTGGCGCAGCGCCAGGGCACGCGCCATGGTGCCGCTGAACTCGGGGTCGACGATGACCACCTTCGCCTCGCCGTGGTCGAGCATGAAGGCGATGGTCTCGGGATCGAGCCGGGTGTTCAGCGCATTGAGCACCGCACCGGCCATGGGCACGCCGAAGTGCGCCTCCACCATGGGCGGGGTGTTGGGCAGCATGACCGCCACTGTGTCGTTCCTGCCCACACCGGCGCGCTGGAGGGCGCTGGCCAGCCGGCGGCAGCGGTCGTAGGTCTGGCCCCAGGTCTGGCGCAGGCTGCCGTGCACGATGGCCAGCCGATCGGGGTAGACCTCGGCGGTGCGTTCGATGAAACCGAGCGGCGAGAGCGGCGCGAAGTTGGCCTCGTTGCGCGGCAGGTCCTGGTCGAAGATGCTGGGGGCGGCGGTCGGCTGGGTCACGGTCTTGTCTCCGGAAATCATGGGCGGTTGTCGGGTCGGCCCGGGGGCTTGCGCGAGAATACCCCGGTGGCCATTCCTCAGACTTTCATCCAGGAGCTGCTCAACCGGGTCGATGTGGTCGACGTGGTGGGGCGGTACGTCCAGCTGAAGAAGGGTGGCGCCAACCTGATGGGGCTGTGCCCCTTCCATGGCGAAAAGTCGCCGTCGTTCAGCGTCAGCCCCTCCAAACAGTTCTACCACTGCTTCGGCTGCGGAGCCAACGGGAACGCCATCGGGTTCCTCATGGAACACGCCGGCATGAGCTTCATCGAGGCGGTCAAGGACCTGGCCCAGCAGACCGGCATGCAGGTGCCGGAAGACGAAGCCTCCCCGCAGGACCGGGAACGTGCCGCCCAGGAGCGCCAGAAGCAGGCCACCCTGACCAGCGTGCTGGAGAAGGCCGCCCAGGCCTACCAGAAAGACCTGCGCGGCGCCCAGCGCGCCATCGACTACCTCAAGGGGCGCGGCCTTTCGGGTCAGATCGCCAAGACCTTCGGCCTGGGTTACGCGCCCGAGGGCTGGCGGCACCTGGCCGGCGTGTTCCCGGACTACCAGGAGCCGCTGCTGGTGGAGTCGGGCCTGGTCATCGAACACGCCGACGAGAAGGACGCCAGCGGCCAGGCCAAGCGCTACGACCGGTTCCGCGACCGCATCATGTTCCCCATCCGCAATGTGAAGGGCGAATGCATCGGCTTCGGCGGACGGGTGCTGGACAAGGGCGAACCGAAATACCTGAACTCCCCGGAAACCCCGGTGTTCAGCAAGGGCCGGGAGCTGTACGGCCTGTTCGAGGCCCGCACCGCCATCCGCAACGCCGGCTACGCCCTGGTGACCGAGGGCTACATGGACGTGGTCGCCCTGGCCCAGCTCGGCTTTGCCAACGCGGTGGCCACGCTGGGCACCGCCTGCACGCCCGACCATGTGCAGAAGCTGTTCCGCTTCACCGATGCGGTGGTGTTCAGCTTCGACGGCGATGCCGCTGGCCGCCGCGCCGCCCGCAAGGCCCTGGACGCCGCCCTGCCCCTGGCCACCGACCTGCGCAGCGTGCGTTTCCTGTTCCTGCCCACCGAACACGATCCGGACAGCTTCATCCGCGAGCATGGTGCCGAGGCCTTTGCCGAACGGGTGAAGGAGGCGGTGCCGCTGTCGCGCTTCCTGCTGGAGTCGGCCACGGCGGACTGCGACATGGCCACCGCCGAAGGCCGTGCCCGCATGGCCAGCCAGGCCCGACCGCTCTGGACCGCCCTGCCCGACGGCGCACTGAAGCGCCAGCTGATCGGCGAGATTGCCGATGCCGTGGCCCTGGACACCCAGGACCTGCTGCAACTGTGGCAGGCGCCAGTCCGGGGCGCCCCGCGCGCCGAGGCTCCCCGATCCCGCACGAGCGGCCGCGACGGCAGTCCGGTGGACAACCGCCACCGGGGCGAGGCCACCGCCCACCGGCCCGCCCACCAGGGCTACGGCAGCGCGCCCCGCCCCGCTGCGCGCCGGCTGCCGGGCCAGCGGCGCGGCATTGCCAGCCGGGCCGACCGCGCGGTGGGCCTGCTGCTGGCCAACGCCCACGCCTGGGACACGCTCTCGGCCGATGACCACCACCGGCTGGGCCTGCTCGATGCGCCCCACGGCCCGGTGTTCGCCTGGCTGGAAGCCCAGCTGCACGAGCATGGCGCACAACCGTGGGCCGCGCTGCGCGAAGCCCTGCGCGGCCATGAACACGAAGCCTATGTCTGCGCCCAGGTGGAACAGGCCACCGCCGGCAACGACGCCCAGACCGAACTGGCCGAGCTGGCCGGCGTCATGCAGCTGCTGCGGCGCGACTTCCTGGAGGCCGAGGCCCGCACCCTGGCCGACCGGGTGGCCGCTGGCGACACCGCCGCCCTGGAGGAATACCGTCGCGTCAATGCCCTGCTGCAGGCCCTGCTGAGCGGCTCGCCGGTATAATCCACGCCTTGCACCGCAAGCGCGACAGCAGCACCTCCGGCAACGGCCTGGCCCCTAGAACGGGGCTGCATGGATACCCCTCCTGGCCAACCGGGCGCCCCCTGGGCCCCGGCACTCCCCGCAAGGACTGCACACCAAATGTTCGCCCCACCAGCTTGCAGGCCCGTCTCCACCGGCTAACGCCGGGTCGTGTGGACGGATCGAGTGCTCACCCCATCCCTGACGAGTCCGCTGTGGCGGCCCGCCGGCGTTTGAGGTCTGAGTCTGCCGGTTCCTGTTGACGTTTTTTTGAGGTGTCCATGCCCGCGAAGAAGTCGAGTGCGCCCGTTGTCGCCAGTCCCAAGCCCGCCCGCAAGGCCGCTGCCGTGGCAGCCCCGGCGACCCCGCCGAAGAAAGCATCTGCTGTGACGACAAAACCGCCTGCCAAGGCTGCGGCCAAGGCCGCCCCCGCCAAGACCACCACGGCCCGCAAGGCCAAGGCCGAGGTCGTGGAAGACACCCTGCTGGAAGAAGCGGCTGCGCCCGCGGCCAAGAAGAAGCCGGGCCGCCCGGCCAAGGCCGCCGCTCCGGCCGCCGACAAGCCGGCAGCCAAGCGGGGCCGCAAGCCCAAGGCCGCCAAGGAAACCTCCGACCTGGACGATGCCGACCTGAGCGACATCGAAGAGGACCTGACCGAGGAGGTGGTGGAGGAAGTCACCACCGGCGACGCGCAGCCGACCGAAAAGGCCAAGCCCCTGCGCATGAAGATCAGCAAGGCGAAGGAGCGCGCGCTGATGAAGGAATTCGGCCTGGACGAGACCGTCCTGTCCGAAGAGGAAGCCCGCAGCCGCCGCGAACGCCTCAAGACCCTGATCAAGCTGGGCAAGACCCGTGGTTACCTGACCCACGGCGAGATCAACGACCACCTGCCCGACAAGCTGGTCGAGGCCGAAACCCTGGAGGTGGTGGTCTCCCTGCTCAACGACATGGGTGTGGCCGTCTATGAACAGACGCCCGATGCCGAGACCCTGCTGCTGAACAACACCGGCCCCACCGCCGCGACCGAGGAAGAAGCCGAAGAGGAAGCCGAAGCCGCCCTGTCCACCGTCGACAGCGAATTCGGCCGCACCACCGATCCGGTGCGCATGTACATGCGCGAGATGGGCACGGTGGAACTGCTGACCCGCGAAGGCGAGATCGAAATCGCCAAGCGCATCGAGGGCGGCCTCAACGACATGATGGCGGCCATCAGCGAGAGCCCGGCCACCATCGCCGAGATCCTCACCATGGCCGAGGAGATCCGTGAAGGCAAGGTGGTCATCTCCACCGTGGTGGACGGTTTTGCCGACGCCGACGAGGCCGACGACTACGTGGCCGAGGAAGACTTCGACGACTACGACGAAGCCGACGACGACGACGGCAAGGGCGGCTCCAAGGCCCTGACCCGCAAGCTCGAAGAGCTCAAGCGCGAGGCGCTGGAGCGCTTCGACGCCATGCGCGCGCTGTTCGAGAAGCTGCACAAGATCTACGACAAGGAAGGCTACGGCAGCCCGGCCTACCTCAAGACGCAGCAGGCCCTGACCGAGAAGCTGATGACCATCCGCTTCACCGCCAAGGCCATCGAGAAGCTGTGCAGCACCCTGCGAGCCCAGGTCGACGAGGTGCGCAAGAAGGAGCGCGAGCTGCGCCGCATCATCGTGGACAAGTGCGGCATGCCGCAGGAGAAGTTCATTGCCGACTTCCCCGACAACCTGCTCAACCTCAAGTGGGTCGAGAAGCAGGCGGCCGCAGGCAAGTCCTGGAGCACGGTGCTGGAGCGCAACATCCCGCCGGTGCAGGAACTGCAGAAGGGCCTGATCGAGATCCAGAACAGCGTCGTGGTGCCGCTGGCCCACCTCAAGGACATCCACAAGCGGATGAACCAGGGTGAGTCGACCTCGCGCGATGCCAAGAAGGAAATGATCGAGGCCAACCTGCGCCTGGTGATCTCGATTGCCAAGAAGTACACCAACCGCGGCCTGCAGTTCCTGGACCTGATCCAGGAAGGCAACATCGGCCTGATGAAGGCGGTGGACAAATTCGAATACCGCCGCGGCTACAAGTTCTCGACCTACGCCACCTGGTGGATCCGCCAGGCCATCACCCGCTCGATCGCCGACCAGGCGCGCACCATCCGCATCCCGGTGCACATGATCGAGACCATCAACAAGATGAACCGCATCAGCCGCCAGCACCTGCAGGAGTTCGGCTTCGAGCCCGATGCGTCCATCCTGGCAGAGAAGATGGAGATGCCCGAGGACAAGATCCGCAAGATCATGAAGATCGCCAAGGAGCCGATCTCGATGGAAACCCCCATCGGCGACGACGACGACTCCCACCTGGGCGACTTCATCGAGGACCAGGCCAACACCGCCCCGATCGAGGCCGCCATGCAGGCCGGTCTGCGCGAGGTGGTCAAGGAAATCCTCGACAGCCTCACCCCGCGCGAGGCCAAGGTGCTGCGCATGCGCTTCGGCATCGAGATGTCGACCGACCACACGCTGGAAGAAGTGGGCAAGCAGTTCGACGTGACCCGCGAGCGCATCCGCCAGATCGAGAGCAAGGCGGTGCGCAAGCTCAAGCACCCGAGCCGCAGCGACAAACTGCGCAGCTTCATCGATTCCTTGTGACGTTTCGTGTGCAGTGGGGACCAACAGACTCCCCATCTGCACACGATCATGATCAAGACATCACCTCAACATTCCAGAAACGCCCTGCCAGCCTTCGGCGGGACCCATCCGGTCTCCGTCGACCACGGCGATGAGGGCGCTGCTCGCGCCCGGCTGCTTCGCAGCGAGGCGCGCCGCCCGCCTGCCCATACCTCGCGGGCCAGACGCGGCAGTCCGCTGGCCCGTGCCGTGGCGCTTCGCGAGGAGACGCCGGTTCCGGTCAACCGGAACATCCGATCGCTCAATGACCAGCTGGCCGAGCTGTACGAGGAGCATGACGAGGTGCTGTCGAGCCCGCTGGATGCGGTGTCGCTGAAGCGGGCGCTTCAGCTGGTGCCACAGATATCGATGGTGCTGATACAGATGCACAGCTTCTTCGTGAGCAACGAGGGCCGTGACCTTTTCATGCAGGCGCTGAACAACGGACATCCAGGCAACCGCAGGAACCGCTCGACCAAGAGCGTACGCCTGAAGGAGATGGAGCACCTGCAGCGCGACACGCTGAAAGCGAATGAGGAGGAACAGCAGCGCTGGGCCGCACTGCAACGGCATCAAAGAGCGGGCGCCCTGTTGTTCGCGCAGCAGCCAATGACCCCCGACATGCGAAGCCCCCTGTACCCCACCGTGAAAGCGCTGATCGAGGCCGCCGGGTCCTCAGCAGGACTCGGTATCGACTTCTGACCTGGCCTGCTCGCCGTAGCGGTCGCCGCTGACGTCCCCGGGACCGAACAGGCGTTCCAGCCGGGCCATGTGCCCGGCGCCCAGGACCACCGTGTCGGCCCCGAGGTTCTCCAGCAGGTGATCCACCCGCGCGGTGCCCGGGATGGGCATGATGTCGTCGCCCCGGTGCAGCAGCCAGGCAATGGCCAGCTGTGCCGGCGTGCAGCCGACCTCGTCGGCCAGCCCGCGGAAGCCGGACAGCAGCGTCTGGTTGGCGGTCCAGTGATCGCCCTGAAAACGCGGCATGCTGCGGCGGATGTCTTTGGCCCCGAAGCCCGCCGGCTCCAGCGGGCCTGCCAGAAAGCCCCGGCCCACCGGGCTGAACGCCACGAAGCTCACCCCCAGTTCACGGCAGGCCTGCAGCACGGCGATCTCGGGGTTGCGGGTCCAGAGCGAGTACTCGGTCTGCAGCGCCGCGATCGGGTGCACCGCATGGGCGCGCCGCAAGGTCGGGGCCGACACCTCGCTCAGGCCGATGGCGCGGATCTTGCCGGCCCGCACCAGGTCGGCGAGCGCGCCCACGCTGTCCTCGATAGGCACCTGCCGGTCCCAGCGGTGCAGGTAGTAGAGGTCGATCACGTCGGTGCGCAGCCGCTGCAGCGCCGACTCGCAGGTGGCCCGCAGCGTCTCGGGGCGGCCATCGATCACACGCACCAGCTGGCCATCGCCCTTCTGGTCCACGCCCTGCATGCCGCACTTGCTGGCCAGGGTGAAGCGGCTGCGGTGGGCCGACAGCACCCGACCCAATGCGCGTTCGCTCGCGCCGAAGCCGTAAAGGGCAGCGGTGTCGAAGTGGGTGACACCGTGGTCGAGCGCGGTGAGCAGCAGGCGCTCGACCTGATCGTCGTCCACCGGCGCTCCGTAGGCATGACAGATGTTCATGCAGCCCAGGCCGATGGCCGAGACGCGGAAGGAACCGAGAGAGCGTTGTTGCATGGTTGGGAAGGGCGATGTTCAGACCGCGCCGATTATCTGGCGGCCCCGATGCCTGGAACTAGCTGGCACCACATTGCACTCATGCACGGTCAACACACCGACCCATGCCGACGCCCGTCAGGGCACCACCTCATTGCCATCTCGGCCCCCATCTCCATGTCCCCTTTCAGCTGCTGCAAGTCCTGGTCTTCAAAGCGCCCGCTTTCAACCGTCACGAACGTCCCGCCGGGTCTTGGATCGGACCCGGACCCGTCCACATCCATCCATCTGTCCGACGCCGCGGGTTCACATGACACCGGCATGCCCACAGGCACCACCAGCGCCCCACCGGACGGCACCGGCACCTGGTCGACGGGCCTGAAGAAGGCGGCCGTCGTTCTGGCGGGTACTGCCGCAGTGGCGGGCGTGGCAGCGGGCCTGGCGTACACCGCCGTGCGGGTCTACTCCGAGGCCACAGACGCACAAAACACAACGCACCCAGCCCCCCAGCCTTACTACGGTTTTCCGGTCCACCCCGCAGATCCGTGGGGTGAGAGCCGTGAGTCTGCCGAGCTGTGCAGGTTGGTGACGGATGCGGCCGCACGCTGCATCCATCTCTTCTTTCCCGGCACGGACCCGGTGGTCAACACGGGGCTGGCTGAAGACGCATCGGTACCCATCACCATGGACGTCGGGCGCGAGCTCTTCAATCAGGGGGTGAACATGACGCAGCTGGCGCGGGAGTCCCTGGATGGCTGCCCCTCATCCCTGCTTCCCGGTGAGGGCCCCTTCGAACTGGCCGCCCGGGCTTCGGACGCCCTGGCAGACCAACTGCGGGGCATGGCCACCCGCCTGCAGACCGTCCCGGCGTCCATGACCGTGCCGCTGCCGGCACCCCAACCGGGTTCGACCGCTTCGTCCCTGACCAGCGCGGTCGGCGTGATGGCGTTCACGATGGCGCTGCACACCACGGCCCAGTTGTGGGCAACATGATCGACCACCACCTCCCCCCCGATCCGGAGCTGAACCGGCTCATCCAGGCGTCGCACGAGATGTTGCAGGCGTTCGCCACCGCCCTCCGGTCTTCACCGGACGCAGCCGCACACATCACGACCGCCTTGCATCAGGCATCGGCCGACCCACAGGACACGGCGATGCTCAAAGCTGCCGTCGACGGCCTGTTCGACGAAGGCGACTGGTTTCATGCGTTGCCGCTGGCCACGCGCCTGCTGCTGATGGCACCTGACGATCCGACCGCGTCGTACCGCCTGGGTACCTGCCTGCAACGCATGGGCCAGCATGCCCAGGCCCTGGCCGTGTTCGCCCGGTGCGCCTTGTCCGAAGGTGATCTGCCCTCCCCCGGGCCGTTGCTGCGCATGGGCGAGTGCATGGCCGCGCTCGGGCAGGACGAAGCGGCCCTGAACGCGCTGGATGCCTGCCTGGAACTGGCCCGGACCAACCCGCAACACGCACATCTCCAAGCCATGGCCACCGACAAGGCCAATGCCTTGCGGCTACGGCAATGACCACTGGGTCACAACCGGGCCAAAACCTGTTCACCCCCCACGGAAACCACCCTACATGCGCCCAACCAGTTTGACGTCTGCCACATCATCCAGCCGCTCCAGCGGTCAAGACCTGGAAGTCCCCCGCTCGAAAAAGGCGCCTGTGGGCTCAACGTCGGAACCTGGCGGCGACGCCCAGATCGGACAGCCGCCAGAACCCGCTGAGCTGCTGGTTCCAGCCGCGGCGACCGATAACTGCCAGCACGACGTCATGAAGGGCGTTGGCGTGGCCGCCGTTGCAGGCACCATCACGACGGCCATCCTGTTTTTTGTGTGGAGCATCGGCGGTCAATCGTCCCAGGCAGGCAGCACGCCGTTCACACGCCCTCCGAACGTGTCTGGGAGCGGTTGCCCACCGCTGCACAACCCATCGGAGACCGGTGGCGCCGCCGGTGTGTCTTGCATCGATGACTACACATTCGCCACCCTGGTCGACTGCATCGGTATTTCTGCCGACAACACGTTCGAAGTCAGCCAGGCTTTCGCGCAGCTCAATGCGGTTGCCCACTCGGCGCTGCAGAACGTGAGCACCCCGGTCAACCAGATGTTCAGTCAGCTGGCTTGCCCGCCGTACAACGGAACCGACACCGGCTCCTTCACCCACATTCAGCAGGTGGTCGCGTCGCTGGGCGAACAGCTGACCACCCTGGCACAAGAGGCCAGCCAGCCGGTTACCGAGGCCGATCTGCAACGCGCGCTGTCGGGCGGCAGGATCTGTCTGCCAGCGCAGCCACCACACTGCGCGACGGTCTGACGGCCTCGGCCATGCTGCTGGCCCTGCAGGCCATGGGCGTGCTCTGACCAGATGCGAGGGTCCAAGCCCTCGCCAGTTCAGCCCTGCTGTGCCAGCTGCTGCTCCAGCTGGTGCAGCACGCGGTAGCAGTCGAACACGCGGCCCACGCTGGCGTTGGGTTCGCGGCCTTCGCGGATGGCGGCAAAGAACTCGCGGTCCTGCAGTTCGATGCCGTTCATGCTGACGTCGACCTGGCTGACGTCGATCTTTTCGTCCTTGCCGGTGAACAGGTCGTCGTAGCGGGCGAGGTAGGTGGCGGTGTCGCCGATGTAGCGGAAGAAGGTGCCCAGCGGCCCGTCGTTGTTGAAGCTCAGGGACAGCGTGCAGAGGGCGCCGCTGGCGGCCTTGAGCTGGATGCTCATGTCCATGGCGATGCCCAGCGTCGGGTGGATCGGCCCCTGCATGGCGTGCGCCGCCACGATGGGGCTGTTGCACTGGTAGGCGAACAGGTCGACCGTGTGGGCGGCGTGGTGCCACAGCAGATGGTCGGTCCAGCTGCGCGGCTGGCCGAGCGCGTTGGTGTTGGTGCGGCGGAAAAAGTAGGTCTGCACATCCATCTGCTGTATGTTGAACTCGCCGCGCTGGATGCGCTGGTGCACATACTGGTGGCTGGGGTTGAAGCGGCGGGTGTGGCCGCACATGGCCACCAGGCCGGTCTGCTTCTGCAGGTCGACCACGGCCTGCGCGCCGGCCAGGCTGTCGGCCAGCGGAATCTCGACCTGCACATGCTTGCCGGCCTTCAGACAGGCGACGCTCTGCTCGGCATGCATCTGGGTCGGGGTGCACAGGATGACGGCGTCCAGGTCGGCGATGGCCAGCGCGTCCGACAGCTCGGTGGTCACATGGCCCACGCCGTACTTCGCGGCGACTTCACGCGTCTTGTCCAGCTCGCGACCGATGAGGGAGATGACCTCCACCCCCGCAATGTTCCGGATGCCGTCCAGGTGCTTGATGCCGAAGGCACCGGCGCCGGCCAGCGCCACTTTGATGGTCTTGTCGCTCATGTCAGTTGTTCTCCAGGATCAGGTGGCCCACCGCCGTGTTGCTGGCGGGCACATGGTAGAAGCGGTGCGCCACGCGCGGGGGCCGGGCACCCGGCCCGCCGGCCACGTCGCTCATGGCACCGCGTGCAATCAGCCACATCACCAGCTCGATGCCTTCGCTGCCGGCGTCCCGCACATAGTCGATGTGGGGAATGGCGGCGGCGGCTTCGGGGTCGTCGATCAGCTTGTCCAGGAAGGCGTTGTCGAACTCGCGGTTGATGAGGCCGGCACGCGGGCCCTGCAGCTGGTGGCTCATGCCGCCGGTGCCCCAGATCTGCACATTCAGGTCTTCGTCGAAGCTCTCGATGGCGCGGCGGATCGCCTGACCGAGCTGGAAGCAGCGCCGGCCGCTGGGCACCGGGTACTGCACCACGTTCACCGCGAACGGAATGACCGGGCAAGGCCAGGCGCCCTGCACCGGGTCCTGCGCACCGCACATGAGCGAGAGCGGCACGGTCAGGCCGTGGTCGACGTCCATGCGGTTGACGATGGTCAGGTCGAAGTCCTGCTGGATCACGCTCTGCGCGATGTGCGAGGCCAGTGCCGGGTGGCCCTGCACCACCGGCACCGGGCGCGGGCCCCAGCCCTCGTCGGCCGGCTGGAAGCTCGCAGCGGTGCCGATGGCGAAGGTGGGGATGATGTCCAGGCTGAAGGCGGTGGCGTGGTCGTTGTAGACCAGGAAGACCACGTCGGGCTTCTGCTCCTTCATCCACTGCTTGCCGAAGTCGTAACCGGCGAACACCGGCTGCCAGTAGGGCTCCTGTGTCTTGCCGAGGTCGAGCGCCGCGCCGATGGCGGGCACATGCGAGGTGTAGACCGATGCGGTGATGCGTGCCATGTGTTCAGGTCCTTCCCCATTTCGGGTCGCGGCCGCCATTGATCATCATCTGGCGGTAGTCGTCTTCGCTCATGCCGGTCATGGAGCCCGCCATCTGCTGGAAGCTCTTGCCGTCGGTGGCGCCGATCTTGGCCAGGAAATAGATGTTGCCGCCCAGCGAGATGCAGCGGTTCAGGTCGCGGTCGAGCACGGCCTGTTTCTGTTCCTCGGTCATGGCCCATTCGTCGAGGTAGGCGCGCTCGTCCTTCTTGAAGCGCTCGCGGTTCCCGGCCTTCATCAGGCTCATGCAGAACTGGTTGAGCCAGTAGCCCTTGCGGGACTGGTCGGCGTCGAAGATGGTGGTGCCGGGCACCCCCAGGTAAGGTTTGTCCAGAGCCATGTCAGCCTTCCTCCGGCCAGTACAGTCGCATCGGGTTGGCCACCAGCAGCTTCTGCTGCAGCTCGGCCGTGGGGGCGATGTGGGGAATGAAATCCACCAGCAGGCCGTCGTCGGGCATGTGGTCCTTCAGGTTGGGGTGCGGCCAGTCGGTGCCCCACAGCACGCGGTCGGGGAAGGTCTCGACCACCTTGCGGGCGAAAGGCACGACGTCACGGTAGGCTGCCTGTTCGCCGGCCAGGGCCTTGGGCCCGGTCAGGCTCAGGCGCTCGGGGCAGCTCACCTTGCTCCACACGTTGGGGTGCTGCTGCATGAACTTCAGGAACAGCGCGAATTCGGGGCCGTCCAGCGGCTTGCTCACGTCGGGTCGGCCCATGTGGTCCACCACCACGGTGGTGGGCAGGGCGGTGAAGAAGTCCCACAGCTCGGGCAGGTCCTGGGCCTCGAAGTAGATGACCACATGCCAGCCCAGCGGCTGGATGCGGCTGGCGATCTCCAGCAGTTCGTCCTTGGGTGTGAAGTCCACCAGCCGCTTGACGAAGTTGAAGCGCACGCCGCGCACGCCGGCGTCGTGCAGGTCCTGCAGTTCGGTGTCGGTGATGCTGCGGCGCACCGTGGCCACGCCGCGCGCCCGGCCGCCGCTGCTGCGGCAGGCGTCGACCAGGGCGCGGTTGTCGGCCCCGTGGCAGGTGGCCTGCACGATCACGTTGCGGGCAAAACCGAGCTGGTCGCGCAGCGCGAACAGCTGGGCCTTGCTGGCATCACACGGGGTGTACTTGCGCTCGGGCGCGTACGGGAACTGCGCGCCGGGGCCGAACACATGGCAGTGCGCGTCCACGCTGCCGGGCGGCAGGGCAAAGCGCGGGCGGCTGGGGCCCTGGTACCAGTCGAGCCAGCCAGGGGTTTTGGTGAAGTCGCCGGTGGTGGGGAGGCTCATGGGTTCAGTCGGTGGTTCAGTCGATGTATTTCAGGCCGGCTGCGGTCAGGGGCTCGCGCATCTTGTACATGTCCAGTCCGAGCACGCCGCTGGCCAGCTTGGCGCGCTTCTCGCCCTCGAAGCTCTCGCGTTTGCGGGCGGCGGCCAGCGTCTCCACGGCGCGGGCGGCGGGCACGCAGACCACGCCGTCGTCGTCGGCCACGATCACGTCACCCGGGGTGACCCACATGCCGGCGCACACCACCGGGATGTTGACCGAGCCCAGCGTGGCCTTGATGGTGCCCTTGCTGCTGATGCACTTGCTCCAGACCGGGAAGTTCATCTCCTGCAGGGTGCGCACATCGCGCACGCCGGCATCGATCACCAGCGCCCGCGCACCGCGCGCCTGGAACGAGGTGGCCAGCAGGTCGCCGAAATAGCCGTCGGTGCAGTCGGCGGTGACCGCTGCCACCACCACATCGCCGGGGCGGATCTGCTCGGCGGCCACATGCATCATCCAGTTGTCGCCCGGCTGCAGCAGCACGGTGACCGCCGTGCCGCTGACCTGGCAGCCGGGGTAGATGGGGCGCATGTAGGGCTTGAGCAGGCCGACACGGCCCATGGCTTCGTGCACCGTGGCACTGCCCAGCGCCGCCAGGCCGTCGGCGGCCTCCGCCGGGGCGCGCTGGATGTTGCGGTAAACCACTCCGAGTTCGTACATGGCGGGTCTCCTGTTCAGTGGCCCTGGGCCTTCAGGCGCGCGTCGAGGCGGCTGAACACGCGGCGGGCGTTCTTTTCGTAGATGGCGGCCTTCTCGTCGGCCGACAGGATGGTGCTGGCCTCGATGTAGCGCTTGGTGTCGTCGTAATAGTGGCCGGTGGTGGGGTCGATGCCGCGCACCGCGCCGATCATCTCGGAGGCGAACAGCACGTTCTTCACCGGAATCACCGTGTTGAGCAGGTCGATGCCGGGCTGGTGGTAGACGCAGGTGTCGAAGAACACGTTGTTCAGCACATGCTCGGTCAGCAGCGGCTTTTTCATCTCCTGCGCCAGCCCGCGGAAACGGCCCCAGTGGTAGGGCACGGCACCGCCGCCGTGGGGAATGAGGAACTTCAGCGTGGGGAAGTCCTTGAACAGGTCGCCCTGGATCAGCTGCATGAAGGCGGTGGTGTCGGCGTTCAGGTAGTGCGCGCCGGTGGTGTGGAAGCAGGCGTTGCAGCTGGTGCTGACATGGATCATGGCCGGCAGGTCGTACTCGACCATCTTCTCATAGATGGGGTACCAGTGGCGGTCGGTCAGGGGCGGGCTGGTCCAGTGGCCACCCGACGGATCGGGGTTGAGGTTGATGCCGACCGCGCCGTATTCGCGGACGCACTTCTCCAGCTCGGGAATGCAGGTGGCCGGGTCCACGCCCGGGCTCTGCGGCAGCATGGCCACCGGCACGAAGTGCTGCGGGAACAGCTGGCTCACGCGGAAGCACAGCTCATTGCAGATCGCGGCCCAGGTGCTGGAGACCTGGAAATCGCCGATGTGGTGGGCCATGAAGCTGGCACGCGGGCTGAACAGCGTGATGTCGCTGCCGCGCTCCTTCATGAGGCGCAACTGGTTGGTCTCGATCGACTCGCGCAGCTCGTCGTCGCTGATCTTCAGGTCGGCGGCCCGGGGCATCAGGGCCGGGTCCTGGATGCCGGCAATCTGGGCATTGCGCCAGTTTTCCAGCGCCTTGGGCGCGGTGGTGTAGTGACCGTGGCAGTCGATGATCATGAAGGTGTCTCCTGGGGAAATCGTTGTCGGGGTTCAGGCCGGGTCCATGCCGTGGCGGCGCTTGACCTCGGCCGCGGCCTTGGTGTTCATGAAGTCCAGCAGGACCTGTGTCTGGATCCGGGCCTGGGCCTGGGCACCGGGTGGCAGACCGGCGCTGAAGGTGGTGACGATGGCCGCATCGGCCGGCAGCGTGCCGATCAGCGTGATGCCGGGCACGGTCATCATTTCGCTGAGCTGCTGGAAGCCCAGGGCCACCTGCCCTTGCGCCACCAGCGAGGCCACCGGCACGCCGGGCGGGGCCTGCACCGTGCGGCGGGCCAGTTCGTCGGCCAGGCCCCAGCGCGCGAACAGCGCCTGCAGTGCCACCCCGCTCGGGCCGGTGGAATAACCGATGGTGGTTGCTGCCTGCACCGCAGCGCGCAGGTCGGCTTCGTTGTCGATGCGCGGCACCGGCGCGCCGGCCGGCACAGCCATGGCCACGGCCGAACGGACCAGATCGACCCGGCCCGGGGCCAGGTGACCGGCCGCGATCAGCCGGTCGATGGCGTCGCTGGCCAGCACCACGATGTCGAAGTGCTCGCCCCCCGCCACGCGCCGGGCGGCGTCCACTCCCCCGACCGATTCGATCTGCACCGGCTGCCCGCTGGCCGCCGTGTAAGCCTCGGTGAGTTCGGCCAGCAGCGCGCGCGTGGCCATGGAGGAGATGCCTCGGAGGATGGTCGGGTTCATGGTGGAGGGGCCTTGCGTCGATTGTGGCCAGCCACCCGTTGTGCGCAAAGCCGAGGGGCCGGCTAGCAGCTAGAACAAAAGCAGATAACTATGATGGCGCCACCATGGACCTCAAGCAGCTCGAATACTTTGTGCGCGTCGCCGAACTCGGCAGCTTCACGCGGGCCGCCATTGCGCTGGATGTGGCGCAGCCGGCGCTCTCGCGCCAGGTGCGGCTGCTGGAGGTGGAGCTGCGGCAGACCCTGCTGGTGCGCAACGGGCGCGGCGCCACACCGACCGACGCCGGCAAGCTGCTGCTCGAACACGGCCGCGGCATCCTGCACCAGGTGGAACGTGCGCGCGAGGAGCTGGGCCGGGTGCGCGGTGCGCTGGCCGGGCGGGTCGCCATCGGCCTGCCGCCCAGCCTGGCCAAGGTGCTGGCCGTGCCGCTGACGCGCGCCTTCCGCCAGCAGCTGCCGCAGGCCAGCCTGTCGATCAGCGAGGCGCTGTCGGTGACCATGCAGGAATGGCTGTTGACCGGCCGGCTGGACATTGCGGTGCTCTACAACGCCCAGCCCCTGCCCGAGCTGGACCTGCACCCGCTGCACGAAGAGACCCTGTGGCTGGTGCAGCCCCGCCCGCCCGGTCTGCCCGAAGACCCGCCCGCCGCGCCGGTGCCGCTGGAAGAAGTGGCGCAGATGCCGCTGGTGATACCGAGCCGGCCGAACGCGGTGCGCATGCTGGTGGAAACGGAGATGGCGGCCATCGGCTGCCGGCCGCAGGTGGCGCTGGAGATCGACGGGGTGCCGGCCATTCTGGAGCTGGTGGCCGACGGTGCCGGCGCCGCCCTGCTCTCGCGCCAGGCGGTGCTGGGTTCGATCCGGCCCTCGGCCTATCGGCTGCGCCCCACGGTGCCGCCGCTGCGCACCCGGCTGAGCCTGGCGATCAGCCAGCAGCGCCCGGCCACGCTGACGCAACAGACCACGCTCGAACTCATCCGCCGCACCATGGCGGAGGTGCTGAGTCCGGGTTGACTCAGGTCCCGGCCGACGGGTCGGGGCGTGCGGCCAGCAGTCGGTCGGCGTGGTCGGCCCAGCCGGGTTCGCCGGGTAGATGGGTGAGATCGGCGAACAGCCCGGTCCGGGCCTGGTCGGCCATCCACTGGTGCTTGTCGGCGATGGCGCTGGCCATGAAGGGCTCGAAGCCGGCCTCACGCACCGTCTGAGCCGCCTCGCGCATCTCTTCGGCGCGGCGCTGGCCGTGCCGGGCCACGCGGCTGAAGAAGTAACTGCCCTGGCGCTGCCAGTCGATGCCCGGAAAGGTTTCCTGCAGGGTGGCGATCATGGCGTCTTCCACGCCGTAGTGGCGGGCGGTGGCATAGCTCTCCAGCACCAGCGCTTCCAGGCCCTTGATCATGACGCTGCGGCACATCTTGGTGGCCGACGCCACGCCCAGCCGTTCGCTGGCCACCTGCGCCTGCATGCCCCAGGCCTGCAGCTGCGGCAGCAGCGCGGCAGCGTGCGGCCCGCCCAGCAGCATGGGCACCCGGATGCCATAGGGCGGCACCGAGGTCATGACGCCGGCCTCCACATAGCGCCCGCCCGCCGCCTCGATGGCGGCCGCCGCCTGCTGCTTGGTCCCGGGCGACGCGGAGTTCAGATCGAGGAACAGGGTGCCGGGCGCCAGGTGCTGCGCGGCCTCCTGCGCCACCTGCAGCGCGTTCGAGGCGGTCACCGCCGAGATCAGCAGCGCCGGCTGCCCAGCGCACAGGCCCGCCATGCCGTCGGCCGCCTGCACCCCGGCCGCCGGGGCCTGCGCGGCCACGGCGGGGTCGGTGAACCGGCGGTCCCAGGCCGACACCCGCGACACGCCGGCCGCCATGAGACCGGCCGCAAAGATGCGCCCGACCTCGCCGAATCCGATGATGCCGATGTGTTCCATGTCGCGCCTGCCCTCAGCCCACGAACTGCACCAGCCACAAGGTGATGGCCGGGAAGGCAAGCAGCAGCGTGGTGCGCAGCACGTCGCTTGCCAGGAAGGGCAGCACGCCCTTGTAGCTTTCGGCGATCGGCACGTCCTTGGCCATGCCGTTGACCACATACACGTTCAGGCCCACCGGTGGCGCCAGCAAGCCGAAGCCCACCGTCATGAGCACCATCACGCCGAACCAGATGGCCACCGACTCGGCCGGCATGCCGAAGTCCAGGCCCATGACGACCGGGAAGAAGATCGGGATGGTCAGCAGGATCATGGACAGCTCGTCCATGACCGCGCCCAGGATCACGTAGAACAGCAGGATGCCGGTCACCACCAGCACCGGCGCCACCTCCCAGCCCTTGATCACCTCGGCCAGCTGGGCCGGCACCTGGGTCAGGGCCAGCGAGGAATTCATGAGGTCGGCCCCGATGAAGATCAGGAAGATCATGGCGCTGCTGGCCGCCGTGGACAGGAAGCACTGGCGGACCTTGGCCCAGGTCAGTTCGCGCTTGAGCAGGGCCGCAATGAAGGTGGCGGCTGCGCCGACACCGGCGCCCTCGGTGGGCGTGAACAGGCCGCCGTAGATGCCGCCGAACACCAGCAGGAACACCGCCGCGATCGGCAGCACGCCCCACAGGGCTTCGGTGGTCATGCGGGGGTGGTCGACGTCGTGCTCGGGCGCGTGGCCGGGCACCAGCCGCACATAGACCGCAATCGCGATCATGTAGCCCAGCATCGCGATGACGCCGGGGATGGTGGCCGCCGCAAACAGCTTGGCGATGTTCTGCTCGGTCAGGATGGCGTAGATCACCAGCGGCACCGAGGGCGGGATCAGGATGCCCAGCGTGCCGCCGGCCGCCAGCGTGCCGGTGGCCAGCCGGCCCGAATAACCGTGCCGCTTCATTTCGGGCAGCGCCACCTGGGTGATGGTGGCCGCCGTGGCGATGGACGAGCCGCAGATGGCACCGAAGGCCGCGCTGGCCATCACCGCTGCCATGGCCAGACCGCCCTTGAAGCGGGCCATGACCACGCTGGCGAACTGGAACAGCGCCTTGGAAATGCCGCCCTGGGTGGCGAAGTTGCCCATCAGGATGAACAGCGGGATGACCGACAGGTCGTAGCTGGCGAAGCGGGCGTAGGCCAGGCCGTTGAGGTTGTTGAAGAAGGGCGGCAGACCCACCTGGGCGATGTAGCCGAAGCAGCCGGCCACGAACATCGAGATGGCGATCGGCACGCGGATGATCATCAGCGCGAGCATGCAGCCGAAGATCAGGCCGGCCATGGACAGGGAACTCATTGGCCGTGCTCCTGAGCGGTGACGGAAGAAAAGGTCTGGGCCAGCGCAATGACGGCGGTCAGCGCCAGCGGCGGCACCATGGCGGTGTAGACGATCCACTCGGGGAAGCCGAGCATCATGGTGGTGGTCTGCTAGCCGTGGGCACTGAGCGCGCCGACGCTGGTGCGCCAGGTCAGCAGCCCCATGACGACCGCCAGCACCAGCGAGCCGAAGCGGTCGAGCAGCGCGTTCACGCCGGCCGGCAGGCGGGCGGTGAAGAAGTCCACGATGATGTGTTCGCGCCGCATCTGGCACCAGGGCATGAACAGCGCAATGGCCGCACCGGCGGCCACCGCCGTGAGTTCGTAGTCGCCCACCAGGGTCTGGCCGGTGGTGTTGCGGCCGATCAGGCTCAGGCAGGTCACCAGCGTGATGGCGGTCAGCAGCAGGCCGGCCAGCACGGCGCAGACCTGCGCCAGGAATGAGAGCAGCTTCAAGGGGATCACCCGTTCAAAAAAAAGCCGAGGTCCGGCGCGCGGTGGGCAGGACTTCGGCGTGGCGCGGCGGGAGGGCCGCCGCGCGGTCGCGGCGGTGGCGGATTATCGCTGGTGCTTCTTGATCAGGGCACGTGCTTCGGCAGCCAGCTTGGCGCCGTCGATGCCCTTGCCCTTGACCTCGTTGATCCAGTCGGTTTCCACCACCGAAGCGGTGCGGCGCCAGCGCTGGGTCTCGGCCGCATCCAGGGCCACGATGTTGTTGCCGGCCTTCTCGGCAATGGCCCGACCAGCCTTGTCGCCCTCGTCCATGGCGCGGCCGAAGAAGGCGGCGGTCTCGATGCCCGAGTTGTTGTCGATGACCTTCTTCAGGTCGGCCGGCAGCTTGTCGTAGGCGGCCTTGTTCATGGACAGCGCGAAGGTCTGGGTGTAGAGGCCCTCGGCACCGGCGAAGGTGGTGTGGTTCTTCACCAGCTCGGTCACCTTGAGCGAAGGCGTCACTTCCCAGGGGATGGTGGTGCCGTCGATGGTGCCCTTGGACAGCGCGTCGGTCACGGCCGGCACCGGCATGCCCACCGGGGTGGCACCGAGCTTGACCAGCATGTTGTTGATGATGCGCGAGCCGCCGCGGATCTTCATGCCGCGCAGGCTCTCCAGGCCGGTCACCGGCTGCTTGGTGTGGAACAGGCCCGGGCCGTGGGTGTGGGCGGCCAGCAGCTTGACGTCCTTGAATTCGTCCATGGCGAACTTCTCGACGTATTCCTGGATGGCGCGCGAAGACTGTTCGGCCGAGCCGCTCATGAAGGGCAGCTCGAACACCTCGGTCTTGTTGAAACGGTTCGGGGTGTAGCCCAGCACCGTCCAGGTGATGTCGGCCACGCCGTCGCGCGCCTGGTCGAACAGCTGGGGCGGGGTGCCGCCCAGCTGCATGGCGTGGAACAGCTGGATCTTGATGCGCCCGCCCGACTCGGCTTCGACCTTCTGGGCCCAGGGCACGATGGCCTTGGCCGGAATGGTGGCCTGCGGCGGCAGGAACTGGTGCAGGCGCAGCGTCACGGTCTGGGCCATGGCGGTGCCGGCGAAGGCCAGACCGGCCACGGCAGCGAGGGCGGCCACGGCCGTGCGACGGGGAATCAGGTTCATGTTTGTCTCCATGGGTGATTGACCCATGGACTGTGCGCCCGTGACGCCGCGCACGCCAGTCCCGGCCCGGTCTTTCAGATATGCCGTTTTGCAATGGATGGGCGCCACCCCCGGGAAAGAAGGCATAGCCGACCCCGGCCCGCCCGGGCGAAGATGCCGCCATGAACGCCCCTGCCCCGCTGGATTTCCATTTCGATTTCATCTCGCCCTACGGCTACTTCGCCTCGCTGCGCATCGAGGAACTGGCAGCACGCCACGGCCGCCAGGTCCGCTGGCACCCGATGCTGCTGGGCGTGTCGGTCATGAAGGTGATGGGCCTCAAGCCGCTGCTGGACACACCCCTGAAGGGCCCCTACACCGAGCGCGACGTGCTGCGCTACGCCCGCGAACACCGGGTGCCGATGCAGCGCCACCCGGCCGATCCGGTCATGCAGCCGCTGGCCTGCGCCCGCGCCATGGCCTGGACCGCCGCCCACCGGCCGGAGCAGGCGGCCGAGGTGGCGCACCGCATCTACCGTGCCTGTTGGGGCCAGGGCCAGGACCTCTCCACCCCCGCCAGTCTGGTGCCGGTGCTGGGCGCCGAACTGGCCGACGCCGCTGCCGGGGACGAGGCCGCCCGCCTGCTGCGCGCCGAGGTGGACGACGCGCTCGCGGCCGGCGTGTTCGGTTCGCCCACGGTGCGGGTGGACGGCGAGCCCTTCTGGGGCATCGACAAGTTCGAGCAGATCGACCGCTGGCTGGCCACCGGGGGCTGGTGAGGCCCCGGCCGCTCAGCCGAAGCCGATGTCCACCGGCACCGCCACCGCCGCCAGTGCGGCGCGCAGGCGCTCGGCCAGGGCCGCATCGGCGGGGCCGGCCAGGGTGATCCGGGCGCGCTGCACACCGCCCTCCTCCCGGGCCTGCACCGCCACGGCGCGGTCCGGGGCCAGTTCGCGGGCCATGTCGGTCAGCCGCAGCTCGATGGCCTGCAGCCGCAAGGCCGGCTTGAACACCTTGCCGATGGCGGTGAGCGGCAGGGCCGGCACCAGCACCACCCGTTTCGGGCAGGCCGGGCGTTCGTAGACCCGGGGCGCCACCTCGGCCAGCAGGGCATCGGCGGTCAGCGCCGCACCCGGGCGCAGCACCACGAAGGCCGCCGGCACCTCGCCGGCATACGGGTCGGGCTCGGCCACCACCGCGCACTGGGCCACCGCCGGGTGGGCCAGAAACGCGTCTTCCACCAGCCCGGGGTCGATGTTGTGCGAGCCCCGGATGATCACGTCCTTGGCCCGGCCGGTGATGTGGATGCGGCCCTCATCGTCCAGATGGCCAAGGTCGCCGGAGATGACCCAGCCGCCCTCGAACAGCCCGGCGTTGCGGCGTGCGTCCAGGTAACCCGGGCTGATGTGCGGCCCCCGCAGCACGATCACGCCGGTGGCGCCCGGCGCGCAGCGTTCGTCCAGCACCGCCGCACCGTCGCGCCAGGGCACCGCCTGCACCTCGGTGAACGGCAGCCGCAGGCCGGCCGAGCCCGGTGTGCGGGGACCGGCCAGCGGCTCGATGCTGACCAGCCCGGCGCATTCGGTCATGCCCAGGATGTTGCGCACCGGCACGCCGGTGGCGGCCTCGAAACGCTGCGCCAGTTCGGCCGGCAGCGGGGAGCCGCCGGTGAAGGCGGCGCGCACCGTCGAGATGTCCGCATCCACCGGCACGTTCAGCAGGCTGGTCAGGACGGTGGGCACGCAGGCCAGATGCGTCACGCCCTCGCGCTCGCAGAAGCGCCAGTAGCGCTGCACGAAGGCGGCGTTGCGCATGCCGCTGAGGGTGGGCAGCACCTGCCGCGCCCCGACCGACAGCATCGACAGGCCATACACGAAGGCGCCGGCCACATGGAACAGCGGGAAGCCGTTGATCTCCACGCTGTGTTCGTCGGCACCGTAGAACAGCGGTGCCCAGCGCGCGGTGTGGGCCTCGTTGGCACCGGTGTGCTGCACCAGCTTGGGCGCGCCGGTGGTGCCACCGGTGTGGAACAGCGCCACCACCCGCTCGGGGTCCAGGTCGGGCTCGAAGGCCAGGGTGTCGGGCTGGGCCTGCATCAGCAGGTGCAGGTCCAGCGCACCGGGGGCGGGGGTGCCGGCATCGATGGCCACCCGGGCCAGCTTCAGCCCCTCGCAGGCGCGCTCCACCGCCGCCCACACGGCCAGCTCCGGGTGCGGGCCCAGGGCCACCACCACCCGGGCGCCGCTGGCCTGGAGCAGCGCCGCAATGTGGTCCGCCTGCAGCAGGGTGTTGATGGGGCAGACCCGCCCCGCCAGCTGCGCGCCCCACAGCACCGCATGGGCCTGCGGCATGTTGGGCGCCAGCAGGGCCACGGCGTCGTCCGGCCCGACGCCCAGCGCGCGCAGCGCATTGGCCGCGCGGTGGATGTCGGCCAGCAGCTGCCGGTAACTGACCTGCTGCGGCGGGGTGGACAGCTCGGCATCGGGCAGCCAGCTCAAGGCCACGCGCTGCGGCCAGCGGGCGGCGGCATCGCGGATCAGGCCGTAGGGCGTGGTGGCGGCCGGGGCCGGCTGCTGCTCCCGCGCCTGGATGTCGGCGATCGAGGCGAACGCGTTCATGGGTGTCTCCGATCAGGGAAAACCCGGTGAACAAAACGTCCCGGGCCGATTGATTTGGTTATTTTTTATAACCACAATGCCAGCCACACACAAGCCGGCAAAACCCGGCTTCCCCCCTTCACCTCCCCGGATCGAGCCCCGACATGACCCCGAACTTCCCCGACCTGTCCTTCGAATTGCGCGGCGATCAGCAGCAGATCGCGCTGGTCACGCTGAACCGCCCGACCAAGCGCAACGCCCTGAACGACGGGCTGGTGATGGCCCTGCGCGACACCTTCCAGAACCTGCCGGCCAGCGTGCGGGCCGCGGTGGTCACCGGGGCCGGTGAGCACTTCTGTGCCGGGCTCGACCTGTCCGAACTGAAGGAACGCGACGCCAGCGCCGGCCTGCAGCACTCGCGCCTGTGGCATGCCGCGCTGGACGAGGTAGAGCGCGGCCGCGTGCCGGTGGTGGCCGCCCTGCACGGCGCGGTGGTGGGCGGCGGGCTGGAGCTGGCCAGCAGCTGCCATGTGCGCGTGGCCGACGCCAGCACCTTCTACGCCTTGCCCGAAGGCACGCGCGGCATCTTCGTGGGCGGCGGCGGCTCGGTGCGTATTCCGCGCCTGATCGGGGCCGCCCGCATGACCGACATGATGCTGACCGGCCGCGTCTACAACGCCGAAGACGGCGAACGCGTCGGCCTGTCGCAGTACCTGGTGCCGCAGGGCACGGCGCTGGACAAGGCGCTGGAACTGGCCACCCGCATCGCCTCCAATGCGCCGCTGACCAACTACGCGCTGATGCACGCCCTGCCCCGCATCGCCGAGCAGCCGGCCGACCACGGCTTCTTCACCGAGGCGCTGATGTCGGCCATCGTGCAGGACGCGCCCGAGGCCAAGGCCCGTGTGCGCGACTTCCTGGAAGGCCGGGGCGCCAAGGTGAAGAAGGGCTGAGTCATGACGACCGCACTGCCCCGCTACCGCGCACTGACCTTCGGCGTGACGCGCGGCCTGCGCCGCGACGCACCGGACGGCACCACCTACCTGCAGGCCGAACAGCCGCTGGCCCCCCATGCCCACCGCCTGACCGACCGCCTGGTGCACTGGGCCACGGTGGCGCCGCAGCGCAGCTTCATGGCGCGGCGCGAACGCCTGGCCGATGGCCGCACCGGTGACTGGCAGCACCTGAGCTATGCCGACGCACTGGACGCTGCGCGCCGCATCGGCCAGGCGCTGCTGGACCGGGGCCTGAACGCCGAGCGGCCGGTGCTGATCGTCAGCGAGAACGACCTCGAACACGCCCAGCTTGCGCTGGGCTGCCTGTACGCCGGCATACCCTGGGCGCCGGCCTCGCCGGCCTACTCGCTGGTCAGCCAGGACTTCGAGAAGCTGCGCCACATCGTGCGCACCCTGACCCCCGGACTGGTGTTCGCCAGCGATGCGGCGCGTTACGAACGCGCGCTGCTGGCCACCGTGGGTGATGACGTGGAGCTGGTCACCACCACCGGCACCGTGCCGGGCCGCGCCACCACCAGCTTTGCGGCCCTGCGCGCCACCGCCGCCACGCCCGCCGTGGATGCCGCCATGCAGGCCACCGGCCCGGACACCATCGCCAAGTTCCTGTTCACCTCGGGCTCGACCAAGCTGCCCAAGGGCGTGATCAACACCCACCGCATGTGGTGCGCCAACCAGCAGCAGATCGTGGCCAGCATCCCGGCGCTGGCCGACCCGGACCAGCCCCCGGTGCTGGTCGACTGGCTGCCCTGGAACCACACCTTCGGCGGCAACCACAACGTGGGCCTCACGCTGCACAACGGCGGCACGCTCTTCATCGACGACGGCAAGCCCACGCCGGCCCTCATGGCCGAGACGCTGCGCAACCTGCGCGAAATCGCGCCCACGGTCTACTTCAATGTGCCGACCGGCTTCGAGGCGATCGCCAACGCCATGAAGACCGACGCCGGGCTGCGCCGCAACCTGCTGAGCCGGGTGCGCCTGTTCTTCTATGCCGGCGCCGCCCTGGCCCAGCCGGTGTGGGACACGCTGCACCAGGTGCAGGAGGCCGAGCTGGGTGAACGCATCGTCATGGGCACCGGGCTGGGCATGACCGAGTCCGGGCCGTTCGGCCTGTACATCACCAGCCCCGAGGTGCGCTCCGGCGACCTGGGCCTGCCCGCGCCCGGGCTGGAGCTCAAGCTGGTGCCGGTGCAGGGCAAGACCGAGGTGCGCTACCGCGGCCCCAACATCACGCCCGGCTACTGGCGCAACCCCGAGGCCACCGCCGAATCGTTCGACGAGGAAGGCTTTTTCTGCACCGGCGACGCGGTCACCTGGATCGACCCGGCCAACCACCACCGGGGCCTGCGCTTCGACGGCCGCATTGCCGAGGACTTCAAGCTGGCCACAGGCACCTTCGTCAGCGTGGGGCCGCTGCGCGGCCGGATCATTGCGGCCGGGGCGCCCTTCGTGCAGGACGCGGTCATCACCGGCCTGAACCGCAACGAGGTCGGCGCCATGCTGTTCCCCACCGCCGCCGTGCGCGGCCTGGCCGGCCTGCCGGCCGACGCACCGCTGGCCGAGGTGCTGGCCCACCCGGCGGTGCTGGCGCATTTCCAGCAGGTGCTGAACGACCTGGCCGCCCAGGCCACCGGCAGCGCCAACCGGGTGGCCCGGCTCGTCCTGCTGGCCGAGCCACCTTCCATCGACCGGGGCGAGGTCACCGACAAGGGCTCCATCAACCAGCGCGCGGTGCTGCAGCACCGGGCCGCGCTGGTGGAGGCCCTGCACGACGGCAGCGCCCCGAACCTGCTCCAGCCCCGCTGACATCCCTTCCTTCAGGAGACCCACCATGCAGATTTCAGGACACGCCGCCCTCGTCACCGGCGGCGGCTCCGGCCTCGGCGAGGCCACCGCACGCGAGCTGGCCCGCCTGGGCGCCAAAGTGGCGGTGCTCGACGTGAATGCCGACAACGCCCGCCGCGTGGCCGCCGACATCGGCGGTCTGGGGCTGGCCTGCGACATCACCGACACCGCCAGCCTGCAGGCCGCCATCGATGCCGCCAGCGCGGCCCACGGCCCGGCCCGCATCCTCATGAACATCGCCGGCATCGGCACCGCCAAGCGTGTGGTGCAGAAGGACGGCAGCGCGGCACCGCTGGAGGACTTCAGCCGGGTGATCAGCGTCAACCTGATCGGCAGCTACAACGCAGCCCGCCTGTTCGCCGCCGCCTGCGCGAAGCTGGAGCCGCTGGCCGACGGCGAGCGCGGCGTGATGCTGTTCACCGCCAGCGTGGCCGCGTTCGACGGTCAGGTCGGCCAGCAGGCCTACAGCGCCTCCAAGGGCGGGCTGGTCGGCATGACCCTGCCCATGGCGCGCGACCTGGCGCAGCACGGCATCCGGGTGTGCACCATCGCGCCCGGGCTGTTCTCCACCCCGCTGATGCGCAGCCTGCCCGAGCCGGTGCAGCAGTCGCTGGCGGCCAGCATCCCGTTCCCGCCGCGCCTGGGCCACCCGGAAGAATTCGCCTCGCTGGCCGCGCACATCGTCACCAACACCCACCTCAATGGCGAGGTGATCCGCCTGGATGGCGCGCTGCGCATGGCCCCGCGCTGAGCCGGCAGAAAGAACCCCATGAGCAAGACCGTGATCTTCGAGGTGGAGGTGATGTTCGGCGACTGCGACCCGGCCGGCATCGTCTTCTTCCCCAACTTCAGCAAGTGGATGGACGCTTCCTCGCTGAACTTCTTCGTGCAGTGCGGCGTGCCGCCGTGGCGCGAGCTGGTCAAGACCACCGGCATCATCGGCACGCCGCTGCTGGAGATCCACACCCGCTTCCTCAAGCCCGCCACCTACGGCGAGCGGCTGCAGATCCACACCCGGGTGAGCGAATGGCGCTCCAAGGTGTTCATCCACGAACACAAAGTGATGCGCGGCGACACCCTGCTGTGCGAAGGCACCGAGACCCGCGCGTTCTGCGAGCGCGACCCGGCCAACCCGGACCGCATCCGCGCCGTGCCGGTGCCGCAGGACATCGTCGAACGCTGTTCATGAGCGGCTGCGGCAACCAGGGCCCCACCGATCCCGGGGGCGTGGACACCGGCATCCTGGAGTCGCTGCTGGGCTACCACGCCCGGCGGGCGTCGCTGGCCATCGTCGGCCGCTTCATGGAGCACATGGCGCCGCACGGGCTGCGGCCGGTGGACTTTTCGGTGCTCACCCTGATCGCGCAGAACCCCGGCATCACCTCGCGCCAGATCTGCGCTGCCCTGGCCATCCAGCCACCCAACCTGGTGGGGCTGGTGGGCGGCCTGCAGCAGCGCGGGCTGATCGAACGCCGGCCGCATCCGAACGACCGCCGCGCCGTCGGCCTGCACCTCACGCCCGACGGCCAGCGCTTGCACGGCGCCGCCTGCGCCACCGCCAGCGCCGCCGAAGCCCAGGCCGCCACCGCCCTCACCGCCCGCGAACAGGCCACGCTGGTGCGGCTGTTGCGCAAGCTCTACAGCGACGTCTGAGCCCCGGCCCGCCACGTATAGTGGCAGCCAGCCAACGCCCCCACGAGGACACGCATGAGCAAGGACCCAGAGGCCGTCAGCCAGTTGTTCGACCTGCTGGAATGCCGCTATGCCCTGCGGGTGCTGTGGGCGCTGGCCGACGGCCATGCCCAGACCTTCCGCCTGCTGCAGGACAGCGTGGGCGGCATCACCCCCAACACGCTGAACACGCGCCTGAAAGAGCTGCGCGCCGCCGGCCTGATCGAGCACGACGGCCAGGGCTACCGGCTCACGGCCCCCGGGGCCGACCTGGCCCGACGGGTCGGCGAGCTGCGGCAGTTTGCCGCCCGCTGGAACCCGATCAGACCGGGCTGTCCACCACCCGCTGGCGCTGCTGCCCCAGACCCCGTCCGCCCAGACTGACCACATCGCCCGCCTTCAGGTAGAGCGGCGGCTTGTGGCCCATGCCCACCCCCGGCGGGGTGCCGGTGAGGATCAGGTCGCCCGGCTGCAGGGCCATGAAGCGGCTGAGGTAGCTCACGATGTGGGCCACGCCGAAGATCATGGTGCGGGTGTTGCCGGTCTGGCGCCGCTGGCCATTGACGTCCAGCCACAGGTCCACGTCCTGCGGGTCGACCAGCTCGTCGGGCGTGACCAGCCAGGGGCCGATCGGGCAGTGGGTGGGGTAGCTCTTGCCCTTGACCCACTGGCCCTCGTATTCCATCTGCCAGGCGCGCTCGGACACATCGTTGACCAGGCAGAAGCCGGCGACATGGCTCAGCGCCTGCGCCTCGCTGACCTGGAAGGTCGGCCGGCCGATGACGATGCCCAGCTCCACCTCCCAGTCCATCTTCTGCGAGCCCGGCGGCAGCCAGATGTCGTCATCCGGGCCGCTGATGGCGCTGTTGTGCTTGTTGAAGACGATCGGCTGGCCCGGGGCCTTCAGGCCGGCCTCGGCGGCGTGGTCGGCGTAATTCAGGCCGATGGCCACGATGTTGCCGACCCGGCCCACGCAGGGCCCGATGCGGGTGCCGGCCGCCACCACCGGCAGGGAGGCCGGGTCCAGCGCGGCCAGGCGGGCCATAGAATCGGGGCCCAGCGCGGCCGGATCGATGTCGGCCACCTGGCCGGTGAGGTCGCGCAGAACGCCGGCGGCGTCGATCAGACCAGGCTTTTCGGCGCCCGCAGGCCCGTGGCGAAACAGCTTCATGTGAGGTGTCCGGGGGGTGAAAAACCCCGGATTCTCGACGCCGGGCCCGGCCAGCGCTGTCACGTCCGGTGCCACCCCCTTGAAACCCGCCGGGATGACCCCAATTCTTCGCGGTCGCGCTTCAGCGCAGCCCACCCCAACCGTTTTCGACCATGAGCCAGCCCTCTTCCCCCGACACCTCCCGCCAGGACCCGATGCCGCCCGAAGAAGCCGAAGCCGCCGCAGCCGCCAACGAACAGGACGCGCTGGCCGCCCTGCAGACCGAGCTGGCCGCCCTCAAGGCGCAGAACGCCGAACTGGCCGAGCAGGTGCTGCGCGCCCGCGCCGATGCCGAAAACACCCGCCGCCGTGCCGAGGACGACATGTCCAAGGCCCGCAAGTTCGCGGTGGAATCGTTCGCCGAGGGCCTGCTGCCGGTGGCCGACAGCCTGGAGGCCGGCCTGGCCATTCAGGAAGCCACCCGCGAGCAGCTGCGCGAAGGCTCGCAGGCCACGCTCAAGCAGCTCACCAGCGCCCTGGAGCGCCACAAGGTGGTGCAGATCGCGCCGGCCGCCGGCACCCGCTTCGACCCGCACCAGCACCAGGCCATCAGCATGGTGCCGGCCGACCAGGAAGCGAACACCGTGGTGAGCGTGCTGCAGAAGGGCTACCTGATCGCCGACCGGGTGCTGCGCCCGGCGCTGGTCACCGTGGCGGCGCCCCGATAAGCCGCACCACCGTCAGGGGCTCTTGAAAAGTCCACCGGTTATCCACATCTTCCCCACATCGTTTTTCACACCATTTTTCCATTTCACGGAGTCACAACATGGGACGCATCATCGGCATCGACCTCGGCACCACCAACTCGTGCGTGGCCTTCATGGACGGCAACACCACCAAGGTGATCGAGAACTCGGAAGGCGCACGCACCACCCCGTCCATCGTGGCCTACCAGGAAGACGGTGAAGTGCTGGTGGGCGCATCGGCCAAGCGCCAGGCCGTGACCAACCCCAAGAACACGCTGTACGCCATCAAGCGCCTGATCGGCCGCAAGTTCGCCGAGAAGGAAGTCCAGAAGGACATCGACCTCATGCCCTACTCCATCGTGGCCGCCGACAACGGCGACGCCTGGGTGGAGGTGCGCGGCAAGAAGATCTCGGCCCAGCAGGTGTCGGCCGACATCCTGCGCAAGATGAAGAAAACTGCCGAAGACTACCTGGGCGAGGCCGTGACCGAGGCCGTCATCACCGTGCCGGCCTACTTCAACGACGCGCAGCGCCAGGCCACCAAGGACGCCGGCCGCATCGCCGGCCTGGAGGTCAAGCGCATCATCAACGAGCCCACCGCAGCGGCCCTGGCCTTCGGCCTGGACAAGACCGAAAAGGGCGACCGCAAGATCGCGGTGTACGACCTGGGCGGCGGCACCTTCGACGTCTCCATCATCGAGATCGCCGATGTCGACGGCGAGAAGCAGTTCGAGGTGCTGTCCACCAACGGCGACACCTTCCTGGGCGGCGAAGACTTCGACCAGCGCATCATCGATTTCATCATCGGCGAGTTCAAGAAGGAGCAAGGCGTCGACCTGTCCAAGGACGTGCTGGCCCTGCAGCGCCTGAAGGAAGCCGCCGAGAAGGCCAAGATCGAGCTGTCCAGCTCGGCCGCCACCGACATCAACCTGCCCTACATCACGGCCGATGCCTCGGGCCCCAAGCACCTCAACATCAAGCTGACCCGCGCCAAGCTCGAAGCCCTGGTGGAAGAGCTGATCGAGCGCACCATCGCCCCCTGCCGCACCGCCATCAAGGATGCCGGCGTGAGCGTGGGCGACATCCACGACGTCATCCTGGTCGGCGGCATGACCCGCATGCCCAAGGTGCAGGAGAAGGTCAAGGAGTTCTTCGGCAAGGACCCGCGCAAGGACGTCAACCCCGACGAGGCCGTGGCCGTGGGTGCCGCCATCCAGGGCCAGGTGCTCTCCGGTGACCGCAAGGACGTGCTGCTGCTCGACGTGACCCCGCTGTCGCTGGGCATCGAGACCATGGGCGGCGTCATGACCAAGATGATCGCCAAGAACACCACCATCCCGACCAAGTTCAGCCAGGTGTTCTCGACCGCCGACGACAACCAGCCGGCCGTGACCATCAAGGTGTTCCAGGGCGAGCGCGAGATCGCTGCCGGCAACAAGCTGCTGGGCGAGTTCAATCTGGAAGGCATCCCGGCCGCACCGCGCGGCATGCCGCAGATCGAGGTGACCTTCGACATCGACGCCAACGGCATCCTGCACGTGGGCGCCAAGGACAAGGGCACCGGCAAGGAGAACAAGATCACCATCAAGGCCAACTCGGGTCTGTCGGAAGACGAGATCCAGCAGATGGTCAAGGACGCCGAGCTCAACGCCGCCGACGACAAGAAGAAGGTCGAGCTGGTGCAGGCCCGCAACCAGGCCGAAGCCATGGTGCACAGCGTGAAGAAGTCGCTCGGCGAGCACGGCGACAAGCTGGAAGCGGCTGAAAAGACCGCCATCGAGGACGCCATCAAGGCCGTCGAGGAAGCCGCCCAGGGCGAGGACAAGGCCGACATCGAGGCCAAGACCACCGCCCTCATGACCACCAGCCAGAAACTGGGCGAGAAGGTCTACGCCGCCCAGCAGGCCGAGCAGCAGGCTGCCGCCGGTGCGGCCGGCGCCACCGGCAGCGAGCAGGCATCGTCCTCCCGCCCGGCCGACGACGACGTGGTCGACGCCGAAATCAAGGAAGTCAAGAAGAGCTGATCGCCCGGCTCCTCGCACCGCCGCGCCCGGGCAACCGGTCGCGGCGTTCGTCTTGAAACACCCCCCGCCCAAGACCGCCCACCACCATGTCCAAACGCGACTTTTACGAAGTGCTCGGTGTTCCCAAGAACGCCTCCGACGACGAGATCAAGAAGGCCTATCGCAAGCTCGCGATGAAGTTCCACCCGGACCGCAACCAGGGTGAGGCCGCCAAGAGCGCCGAAGAGAAGTTCAAGGAGGCCAAGGAGGCCTACGAGATGCTGTCGGACCCGCAGAAGAAGGCGGCCTACGACCAGTACGGGCATGCGGGCGTCGACCCCAACATGCGCGGCGGCCCGGGCGCCGAGGGCTTTGGCGGCTTCGGCGAATCGTTCGGGGACATCTTCGGCGACATCTTCGGTGGCGCGCGCGGGCGCGGCGGGCGGCAGGTCTACCGGGGCGCCGACCTGTCGTATGCCATGGAGATCTCCCTCGAGGAGGCCGCCAGCGGCAAGGACACCCAGATCCGCATCCCCAGCTGGGACGACTGCGACACCTGCAACGGCACCGGCGCCAAACCCGGCACCAGCGCCAAGACCTGCGGCACCTGCCACGGCCAGGGCGCGGTGCAGATGCGCCAGGGCTTCTTCAGCGTGCAGCAGACCTGCCCCACCTGCCAGGGCAAGGGCAAGGTCATTCCCGAGCCGTGCACCGCGTGCAACGGCCACGGCAAGATCAAGCGCCAGAAGACGCTGGAGATCAAGATCCCGGCCGGCATCGACGACGGTCAGCGCATCCGCTCCACCGGCAACGGCGAGCCGGGCCAGAACGGTGGCCCGGCCGGCGACCTCTACATCGAGATCCGCCTGCGCAAGCACGACATCTTCGAGCGCGACGGCGACGACCTGCACTGCCAGGTGCCGGTCAGCATGACCACCGCCGCCCTGGGCGGCGAGATCGATGTGCCCACCCTGCAAGGCAAGGCCACCATCGACCTGCCCGAAGGCACCCAGAGCGGCAAGACCTTCCGCCTGCGCGGCAAGGGTGTCAAGGGCGTTCGCAGCAGCTACCCCGGCGACCTCTACTGCCACGTGGCGGTGGAGACCCCGGTCAAGCTGACCGAGCACCAGCGCAAGCTGCTCAAGGAACTGGACGAATCGTTCAAGAAGGGTGGCCACAAGCACAGCCCGAACGACAAGGGCTGGTTCGAGAAGGCCAAGAGCTTCTTCAGCTGAGCGAACTGCCGGGCCGTCGCCAGCGCCGCGCCAGCGCGAGGCCGCCGGCGGCCAGCAGCCACAGCCCCACCGCCACGCCCGCCAGCACCTCCCCGGTACCCTCGTGGTGCACCACCAGGCCGTCGAAATGACGGCCTTGTTCGTTGTAGGGCAGGCGCAGCAGCACCCAGGCCTGCCAGGTGGTCCAGGCGGCGGCGAGCGCCGTCAGCACCGCCACCACCCCCAGCAAGGCCCGCAGCCAGCGGGGCCTATGGTTTTGATTGGGCATATCAATTCGACCTTATCGATAGTTTTTGACAAACTGCTGGTCATGTCCGATGGAGAACGCCCATGACCGAACTGATCCGCCAGGTCCGCCCCATGCTGCAGGCCCTGGAGCTGCCGGTGCCACCTCACGCCCTGCGCCACACCCTGCTGGCCCTGGGTGCCGGCCTGCTGGTGATGGCGGGGCTGGCCGCGCTCAGCACCTTCTGGGCACCCACCCGCGCCTGGTGGGACGCTGCCGATCATGGCAGCGCCATGGCCGCCGGGGTGCAGGCCTCGCTGCTGGCGGCCGTGGCCACCGCCGTGGGCGCACTGCCGGTGTTCGTGGTGCAGCGGGTGAGCAAGCTGCAGGAGTCGGCGTTGCTGGCATTTTCCGCCGGCATCATGCTCGCGGCCTCGATTTTTGCGCTGCTGCTGCCATCGCTGGAGGCCGGGCAGGCCCTCACTGGCGAGCGCGCCGGCTCGGCCGCCCTGACCGGTCTGGGCCTGGCGCTGGGCATGGGGCTGATGCTGGCCATCGACCGCCTCACCCCGCACGAACACGCGGTGCTGCCCCCGGCGGCCCAGGGCCATGCCAGCCTGCGCGGCGGTCAGGGCGCGGCCGCGCAGGGTGCGCGCCTGATGGTGCTGGCCATCCTGATCCACAACGTGCCCGAAGGGCTGGCGGTGGGCGCGGCCTACGCCGGCATCGGGGCCGATGCGGCCGGCTCGGCCGGCGCCTCGGTGGCCCTGGCCATCGGTCTGCAGAACATGCCCGAGGGGTTGATCGTGGCCATGGCCCTGCGCGCCATGGGCCAGAGCGCCGGCCGCGCCTGGGGCGTTGCCGCCCTCACCGGGCTGGCCGAGCCGCTGGGCGCCATCCTGGGCCTGCTGGTGCTGGGCAGCGTGCCGGCGTTCTATCCGCTGGGCCTGGCGCTGGCGGCCGGCGCGATGCTGTTCGTGATCAGCCACGAGATCATTCCCGAGACGCACCGCAACGGCTTCGAGTCGTGGGCCTCGGTCACGCTGCTGGCGGGCTTCGTCTTCATGCTGATGCTGGACGCCGCCTTCGCCTGAGCGGGCTTCGCCCCCTGCGGGACTACACTGCCCCGCATGACCGTCCACATCCGTTTTCTCGGGGGCACCGGTACCGTCACCGGTTCCAAGTACCTGGTCGAGCACGACGGCCAGAGCGTGCTGGTCGACTGTGGCCTGTTCCAGGGATACAAGCAGCTGCGGCTGCGCAACCGGGACCCGTTGCCGGTGCTGCCGAACCGCATCGGCGCCGTCCTGCTGACCCATGCCCACCTCGACCACAGCGGCTACCTGCCGCTGCTGGCACGCGAAGGTTTCTCCGGCCCGGTCTGGTGCACGCCGGCCACCCGCGACCTGGCCGCCATCCTGCTGCCCGACAGCGGTCACATCCAGGAGGCGGACGCCGACTTTGCCAACCGCAAGGGCTTCAGCAAGCATGCGGTGGCCCTGCCGCTCTATACCGAGGAAGACGCCCTGCGCGGCCTCAAGCTGTTGCGCACCGCGCCCATGCACCATGCCTTTGAACCGCTGCGCGGCTGGACGGCGCGCTTCCAGCCGGCCGGCCACATCCTGGGCGCGTCCAGCCTGCTGCTGGAGGTCGGCGGGCGCCGCCTGCTGTTCTCCGGCGACCTGGGCCGGCCGGACGACATGCTGATGCTGCCGCCCGATCCCGCACCGGCGGCCGATGTGGTGGTCTGCGAATCCACCTACGGCGACCGGGTGCACCCGCACGAAGACCTGCTGGCCGAACTGGCCCCGGCGCTGCAGCGGGCCAGCGCGCGCGGCGGCACCGCGGTGGTGCCGGTGTTCGCGGTCGGCCGGGCGCAGGCGCTGCTGCATGCCATCGCCCAGCTCAAGGCCCGGGGCGATCTGCCGCACAGCCTGCCGGTCTACCTGGACAGCCCGATGGCCATCCACAGCACCGAACTGTTTGCCCGCCACCTGGGCGAGCACCGGCTGAATGCGGCCCAGTGCCGCGACATGGCGGTGGCCGCCCGCATGGCGCGCAGCACCGAGGAATCGAAGGCGATCGCGCGCCAGCACGGCCCCAAGGTCATCCTGGCGGCCAGCGGCATGGCCACCGGCGGACGGGTGCTGCACCACCTGGCCCTGTACCTGGGCGACCACCGCAACATGGTGCTGCTGACCGGCTACCAGGCACCCGGCACCCGTGGCGCCACCCTGGCGGCCGGCGGGCCCACGGTGCGCATGCACGGGCAGGATGTGGCCGTGCGGGCCGAGGTGGTCCAGCTCGCCTCCGCTTCGGCCCATGCCGATGCGAACCAGCTCATGGCCTGGCTGCGCGGCATGCCGACGCCTCCGCACCGCGTGTTCGTCACCCATGGCGACCCGGGCGCCTCCGACGCGCTGCGCCAGCGCATCGAACGCGAGCTGCGCTGGCACGCCATGGTGCCCGAGCACGGCAGCACCTGGCTGGCCTGAAACCTTGTACCTCTCCTGTGATCCGACCCGAATGCCCATCCGAACCCTGCGCTCCCTGACCCTCTGCTCCCTCCTGGCCTCGGCCCCGCTGCTGGCCCTGGCCCAGACACCGCCGCCCCCGGCCACGCCACCCGCCCCGGGCGAATTCGCCGCCTGCCTCAACCAGTTGCGCGCCCCGGCCCGTGCGGCGGGCGTCAGCGAAGCCACCTTCAGCCGGCACACGCGCGAGCTGCAGCCCGACATGCTGGTGATCGACCGGCTCAACTTCCAGCCCGAATTCCGCACCGCCGTCTGGGACTACCTGGCCGGCCTGGTCGATGAAGAACGCGTGGCCGAAGGCCGTGCCCGCATGGCCGAACACGCGCAGGTGCTGGCGCGGGTGCAGCAGCGCTTCGGGGTGGACCCGGCCACGGTGGTGGCCGTATGGGGCGTGGAGAGCAACTTCGGCCAGAGCTTCGGCACGCTGCCGCTGGTGCGGTCGCTGGGCACGCTCTCGTGCATCGGGCGGCGGCAGGCGTATTTCCGGACCGAGCTGTACGCGGCCCTGCGCATCCTGCAGGCCGGGCACATCGCGCCGGAGCGGCTGCAGGGCTCGTGGGCCGGGGCCTTCGGCCACACGCAGTTCATGCCCAGCACCTTCGAACGGCTGGCGGTCGACTTTGACGGCGACCAGCGCGCCGACCTGATGGACAGCGTGCCCGACGCGCTGGCCTCCACCGCCAACTTCCTGGACCGCGCGGGCTGGCGGGCCGAGCAGCCCTGGGGCTACGAGGTGAAGCTGCCGGCCGGTTTCAGCACCGCCGGTGAAGGCCGCCGGACCCGACGCAGCCTGGCCGAGTGGAGCGCCCGGGGTCTGCTCCGGGCCGACGGCAGCCCGCTGCCCGCCGACGGATCGGCCGGGCTCATGACCCCCGCTGGCCCCACCGGCCCGGCCTTCCTGGTGACCCGCAACTTCGACGCGCTCTACAGCTACAACGCATCGGAAAGTTATGGCCTGGCCATTGCCCACCTGGCCGACCGGCTGCGCGGTGGCGGTGCCTTCGTCACGCCCTGGCCCACCGACGACCCCGGCCTGTCCCGGGCCGAGCGGCGCGAAGTGCAGACCCTGCTGGTGGCGCGCGGCCACGACATCGGTGCGGTCGACGGCATGCTGGGCGAACGCAGCCGGCAGGCGATCCGCATCGAGCAGGAGCGGCTGGGCATGGAACCCAGCGGCCGTGCCGGCCAGAAACTGCTGCGCGCGCTGCGCGGCGGCTGAGCCGGCAACCAGCCCGGCTGCGGTTCAGCGGCGGATGGCGGTGCCGCTGACGGCCACCATCATCATGCCGTTGGTCTCGCCCAGGACTTCATAGTCGAAGTCGATGCCGATCACGCCGGTGGCCCCCAGTTCGCGGGCCGACTCGATCAGGTCTTCCACCGCGGCGTCGCGGGCGCCCGACAGCGCTTTCTCGTAGCCGCCGGCGCGGCCGCCCACCACGTCGCGGACCGACGAGAACAGGTCGCGGAAGATGTTGGCGCCGATGATGGCCTCCCCGTGCACCACACCCAGGTACTGCGAGGCATCGATGCCCGGCGGGGTGGTGGTGCTCAGGAAAAAGCCGTCGGAATTCTTCGAGAACCAGCCCATGCGTATGCTCCTTGCGGTTGAGGTGAAACGGCCATTCTGCGTCACCACAATGACCGCAGGCGCCCGCCGTCGAGCTGCCATGCCGACTGCGCCATGGCCCGGGCCTCGGCCTCGTCATGGGTCACCAGCAGGGCCGACATGCCGGCCGCCCGGATGTGGCGGGCAAACTCTTCACGCAGCTGCACCCGCAGGGCGGCGTCGAGCGCCGAGAAGGGTTCGTCCAGCAGCAGCACCCGCGGCCGGGTGATCAGGGCCCGCGCCAGCGCCACCCGCTGCTGCTCGCCACCGGAGAGGGTCCAGACGCGGCTGCGGGCATGGTCGGCCAGGCCAAAGCGCCCGAGCAGCCCGCACGCCTGCGGGCGGGCATCGGCACGGCGCACGCCCTGCTCCACCAGACCGAAGGCCACGTTGTCCTGCACATCCAGGTGCGGGAACAGGGCGAAGTCCTGGAACATGAGGGCGAAGCCGCGCCGGTGCGGCGGCACCCCGGTGATGTCCTGGCCGTCGAACCACACGCTGCCGCGCTCCGGCGGCTCCAGGCCGGCCACGATCTTGAGCAGCGTGCTCTTGCCGCTGCCGGAAGCCCCCAGCAGGGCCACGGTGCGGCCGGGCGGCACCTGCAGGCCCACGCCGGCCAGCAGCGGCCGGTGGTCCCACTGGCGGTGGATGTCGCGGAGTTCAAGCATGGTCGGGTGCGGTTCGGTGGGTGCGGGCGCGGCGGGCGGGCGGATCGATCAGCAGGAACGCCGCCAGCGCCAGCAGCATGAGCAGCAGGGCCAGCACCAGGGCGGCGTCCAGGCTGGCGGCGCCGGGGCGGCCCAGGCGCTGGTGGATCAGGGTGGTGAGGGTCAGCCACTCGGGCCGCGAGAGGAACAGCGACACCGCAAATTCGCCCAGCGCGGTGGCCGCCGCAAAGGCCATGCCGCGCCGCAGCGCCGGCCGCACCATGGGCAGGGTGACGCGCCACCAGACCCGCCAGGGTGAAGCACCCAGCGTGGCCGCCACCTGCGCCGGATGGGCCGGCAACTGGTCCAGTGCGGCACCGATGGAACGCGCCACGAAGGGGTAGGCCAGCAGGGCATAGGCGGCCACGAGCAACGGCAGCGTGGCGACCGCGTCCGGGTAGAGCAGCAGCAGGCCGAAAGCCACCGTGATGGGCGACAGCACGAACGGCAGATAGGCCGCTGCCCGCCAGGCCAGGCCCAGGGCGCCGGCGGCGCGCACCGTGGCGGCATGCAGCAGCCCCAGCACGGTGGCCAGCACCAGCGCCATGCCGGCGAACCGCAGGGTGTTGCCCAGCGCGGTGAGCGTGAGCGGATCGGCCAGCACCGCCAGCCCCTGGCCCCAGACCAGCGCCTGCAGCGCCCGCAGCACGATGGCCAGCAATGGCAGCAGGCAGACCAGCGCCAGCGTCAGCAGGGCCAGCCCGAGCGCCAGCCGTTGCAGGCCACCCGCCGGCCGCACCCGGGGCAGCGGCCGCACGCTGCCGGGCGCGGCCAGACGCCGCTCCAGCACCGCGTAGGCCAGCGCCACCGAACCCGACAGCAGCAGCCCCCAGACGGCCAGCACGCCGGCCTGCCCGAGCGCCAGCTCGTGGGCCACCAGGGTGTAGATCTCGACCTCCAGCGTGGCCCAGCGCTGGCCGCCCAGGATCAGCGCCAGCCCGAAACCGGCAAAGCAGTACAGGAACACCAGGCACAGCGCCGACAGCAGCCAGGGCGCCACCGCCGGCCATTCGATCCGCCAGAACGCCCGCCATGGCGTGGCGCCGAGCGACCGGGCAGCGGCCACCCGGGTGGCACTCACCTGCTCCAGCGCATCGACGCCGGCCCGCACCACCAGGCACAGGTTGAAGAACAGATTGCCGTAGAGCAGCAGCCAGGGCGTGTCGGTCAGGTCGATGCCCATCTGCGCCAGCGGTGCGCCGAACCAGCCCCGCGGCCCCCACAACGCCAGCACGCCGAGCGCCGCCACCAGCGTCGGCACCACGAAGGGCAGCATCAGCAGGCGCAGCACCAGTGCCCGCCCGGCAAACTCCCAGCGCGCCAGCACCCACGCCAGCGGCAGACCCAGGCCCAGCGCCAGCACGCAGGTGATGGCCGCCTGCGCCAGCGACCACAGCAGGCGCCCGCGCAGGAAGTCGTCACCCCAGACCGACCAGAACGCGGTGCCCGGCGCGGCCGCCCAGCCTTCGGCCAGCAGGCGCAGCACCGGCGCTGCGGCCAGCAACGCCAGGAAGGTCAGCGGGATGGCCGCCAGCCAGCCACGGGCCATGGCGGGGTCACTTCAGGACCACGCGGGTCCAGCGCTCCTGCCAGGCGCGGGCGCGGGCCAGGGCCTGCGCGGGAGGCGGGTTGTCGAAACGGTCCGGCCGGGGCGCATGGCGGCGCATCACCTCCACCAGCGGGGCCTCGGCCTCGGCCGGGTACATCCACATGCTGGTCTGCAGGGCCTGCTGCACCGGGGCCGAACGCAGGAACTCGATGAAGCGGCCGGCGGCCTCGCGCAGCGCCGGGTTGCCGCCCTTGACCGGGGCCACGCCCTCGACCTGGCGGAACACGCCACCCGGCAGGAACAGGCTGGCGGTGGGCGATGTCTCCAGCGGCTTGTCGGCAAAGAACACCTCGGCCGCCGGGCTGCCGGCATAGCTCACCACGATGGGCCGGGTGCCGCCGTTGCGGGTGAACTCGGTGTAGTAGGCCTCGGTCCAGCCGCGCACCACCTTCACGCCGTTGACGCGCATGCGGGCCCACCAGTCGAAGGCGGCCTCCTCGCCCAGGCCGGCGATGGTGGCCTGCAGGAAGGCCTGACCGGGGCTGGAGGTGGCCGGGTTCTGCACCACCAGCAGGTTGCGCCAGGCCGGCGTGGCCAGCTCCTGCAGCGAGGTGGGCAGCGCCCGGTTGCGCGAGGCAAACCAGGCGCGGTCGATGTTGAGCGCCACGAAGCCGAAGTCCACCGGCACCACGCCGCCCTCCAGCGGCGCCACCGCCGGGCGCCGGGCGGCCGGGCCGTCGTAGGCATCCAGCACGCCGGCATCGAGGGCGCGCGGCAGCAGCGCGTTGTCGATGCCGAAGACCAGGTCGGCCAGCGGCTTGCGGCGGGTCAGGATCAGCCGGTTCAGCATTTCGCCGGCATCGCCACCCTTGACGATCTGCAGCTGCACGCCGGCCTCGGCCTCGAAGCGTTTCAGCAGCTCCGGCGGCAGCTCAAAGGAATCGTGCGTCAGCAGCCTCAGCACCGGACGGGACTGGGCCCGCAGGGGCAGCGCGGCGGTGCTCAGCAGGGCCAGCGCACTGGCCAGCATCGGGCGACGTTGCATGGTGGGTCGGTGTCGATGGGGCGGGACAAAAACGAAAGCCCGCACGGGGCGGGCCTGCCGGGAACGCGGGCGGGGCCGGGGCCACCGCCGCCACGATCAGCCTCCGTTGTGCGGACGCTTGCCGGGGTTCTTCTTGCTGCGGGTGGCCTTGCCACGCTCCAGGCTGATCTTCTGGCCACGGCCGGCGGTGCGGAGGGTGGTGCCGTTGACGGCCTTCGGACGCGGGGTGGCCTTGCGGTCTGCTTCGGTGACGATCTTGTTGCCCATGGCGGTGACACGTAAAAGTTGAAAACCCCGTTATTAAGCCACAGGCACCGATACCCGTAAGCTCGGGCCATGCGCGCCTTGCTTCTCACCTTCTCCTGGCAGGAATGGCGCCACCACCCCTGGCGCACGCTGGCCGCCATGGTGGCCGTGATGCTGGGGGTGGCACTGGCCTTCGCGGTGCACCTGATCAATGCGTCGGCGCTCGATGAATTTGCGCGGGCCACCAGCCAGGTCCAGGGCCAGCCCGACCTGGCGCTGCGCTCGCGCCAGGGCCTCTTGCCCGACACCTGGCTGGACGATCTGGCGGCCCGGCCCGGTGTGGCCCTGGCCAGCCCGGTGCTCGAGCTGCCGCTGCAGCTGACCGGGACCGACGGGCAGCGGCTGGCGGTGCGTGTGGTGGGGGTGGACGCGCTGAAGGTGGCCGGGGTCTCCCCGGCCCTCATGCCGCAACCCGACGACAGCGCCGGCCGGCTCGACCTGTTCGCACCAGACACCGTGTTCGCCAACGCGTCGGCCCGCCAGGCCATCGAGACCTGGGGCAGCGGCCTGCAGCTGCAACAGGGCCTGCAGCGGCTGCCGGTGCGGCTGGCCGGCCATGTGGGGGCACCGGGTGCGCCCCTGCTGGTGATGGATGTCGCCGCCCTGCAGGACCTCGCCGGCCAGGGCGGCTGGCTCAGCCGCATCGACCTGCGGCTCCAGCCCGGTGCCACCCTGCGCGATGTGATGGACCCCGCCACCCTGCCGCCGCAGCTGCTGTTCGAAGCCCCCGATGCGGTGGGCGAACGCAGCGGCCAGCTGTCGCGGGCCTACCGGGTGAACCTCACCGTGCTGGCCCTGGTGGCCCTGTTCACCGGGGCGTTTCTGGTGTTTTCGGTGCTGGCCCTGTCGGTGGCGCGGCGCCAGCCGCAACTGGCCCTGCTGGGCGTGCTGGGCCTGACCGCTGCGCAGCGGCAGCGGCTGGTCATGGCCGAGGCCGGCGTGCTGGGCCTTGTGGGCAGCGGCGTCGGTCTGCTGCTGGGCACAGCGCTGGCCTGGCTGGCGCTCCGGCTGGCCGGCGGCGATCTGGGCGGTGGTTACTTCAGTGGCGTGGCGCCCTCGCTGCAATGGAGCCCGGGCGCGGCGCTGCTGTATGGCGTGCTGGGCGTGGTGGCGGCGCTGGTGGGTGGCTGGTGGCCGGCACGGTCGGCGGCCGGCCTGGCGCCGGCGCTGGCGCTCAAGGGGCTCGGCAGCCACACGCCGCAGGGGCGCCACCGGCAGGGTCTGGCCGCAGGGCTGCTGGTGCTGGCGCTGCTGCTGGCCCTGCTGCCACCGGTGGGCGGCATTCCGCTGGCGGCCTATGTGTCGGTGGGTCTGCTGCTGCTGGGCGGCGTGGCGGCGCTGCCGGTGCTGGTGGGCCTGCTGCTGGACCGGCTGGCGCCGTGGGCTGGCCGGCATGTGCTGCCGCTGCTGGCCGTGGAGCGTTCGCGCCGGCTGCGCCAGACCGCTGCCGTGGCCACCAGCGGCGTGGTGGCCAGCCTGGCGCTGTCGGTGGCGCTGACCGTGATGGTGGCCAGCTTCCGCGATTCGGTCACCCGCTGGCTCGACACCCTGCTGCCCGCACCGCTGTATGTGCGGCTGGCCGGCGGCGCGGCAGAGGGCCAGGCCATGCCCCCCGCGCTGGTGGCCGGCGTGGCCGCGCTGCCCCAGGTTGAACGGCTGGAGCCGCTGCGCACCCTGCCGCTGCTGCTGGACCCGGCGCATCCGCCGGTCACCCTGATCGTGCGGCCCATGCCGCCCGCCGACCGGGCCGCCGGCACGCTGCCGATGGTCAGCGGCCCGGTGGCCGAACCGCTGCCGCCGGACACCGTGGCGGTGTACGCCAGCGAGGCCATGGTCGACCTGCACGGCGCCCGCCTCGGTCAGGACCTGCCGGCGGTGGCGGTGGCCATGGGCGCACCGGAAGCCCGGCAGATGCGCTACCGGGTGGTCGGCATCTGGCGCGACTACGCCCGCCAGCACGGCAGCCTGGTGATCGATCGCGACGACTTCATCCGCCTCACCGGCGACACCACGGTGCACGACCTGGCGGTGCACCCGGCCGCTGCCGATGCGGTGGTCGACACCCGCGCCGCCATCGAGGCCCTGGCCGACCGACAGGGCGCACGGGCGCTGATCGAGTTCGCCCAGGCCTCGCAGATACGGGCCATCTCGCTGCGCATCTTCGACCGCAGCTTTGCGGTCACCACCTGGCTGCAGATGGTGGCCATCGGCATCGGCCTGTTCGGGGTGGCGGCCAGCTTCAGCGCCCAGGTGCTGGCCCGCCAGCGCGAGTTCGGTCTGCTGGCGCACCTGGGGCTCACGCGCCGGCAGGTGCTGGGTGTGGTGGCGCTGGAGGGCCTGGCCTGGACCAGCCTGGGCGCACTGGCCGGCCTGCTGCTCGGGCTGGCGGTGAGCGTGGTGCTGGTGCATGTGGTCAACCCGCAGAGCTTTCACTGGACCATGGACCTGGTGCTGCCCTGGCTGCGCCTGCTGGCGCTGTGCGCGGCCGTGGTGCTGGCCGGCACCCTGACCGCCTGGATTGCCGGGCGGGCGGCGGCCAGCCGCGACGCGGTGCAGGCCGTCAAGCAGGACTGGTGAACCCGACCCGGCGCACAACATGAACACCCGCCTGCCCCCCTCCGCCCTGCGCCGCGCCCTGCTGGCCGCGCCGGCCGCCCTGCTCTGGCCCCATGCCTCGGCCGAACCGGGGCACCGGCCCGGCGACGCACTGCGGCCACGCCCGCTGGTGTTCCCGCGCGACCACGGCAGCCACAACACCACCCGCACCGAATGGTGGTACCTGACCGGCCGGGCCCTGACCCCGCAAGGCCGCGAGCTGGGCTTTCAGCTCACCTTCTTCCGCAGCCGGGTCGACCCGGCGCTGCCGCTGCGCAGCCGGCTGGCCGCCCGCCACCTGCTGTTCGCACACGCCGCCATCACCGACGTGGCCTCCGGCCGGCTGCTGCACGACGAACGCATCGCCCGCTGGAACGGCGAACCGCCCGGCGACGGACCGGCCAGCACGGCGTTCGCCAGCGAGCTCGACACCGAGGTGGTGCTGGGCGACTGGTTCATCCGCCGCGAGCCCGACGGCCGCTACCGCAGCCGGCTGCCGGGGCGCGAACTGTCGATCGACATCGAGGCCGTGCCCCGGCAGGCCTGGCTGCTGCAGGGCGACGCTGGCTTCTCGCGCAAGGGGCCGGACCCGTCGCAGGCCAGCTTCTACGTGACCCAGCCACAGCTGGCGGTGCAAGGCCGCCTGACCCTGCAAGGCCAGACGATGCCGGTGCAGGGCACGGCCTGGCTGGACCATGAATGGAGCGAGGCCATCCTGCACCCCGAGGCCGTCGGCTGGGACTGGATCGGCATGAACCTGGACAACGGCGACAGCCTCACCGCCTTCCAGCTGCGCCGCGCCGACGGCAGCGCCCTGTGGACCGGTGGCTCGGTGCGCCGGGCCACCGAGGGCAGCAACCCGCTGGGTGCGCGCAATGCCCGGCCCGGCGAGGTGCGGTTCGAGCCCCGCCGCTTCTGGACCAGCCCGCTCACCCGGGCCCGTTACCCGGTGGAATGGACGGTGCAGTCACCCGCCGGCCGCCACACCGTGATGGCACTGGCCGATGCGCAGGAGCTCGACAGCCGCGCCAGCACCGGCACGGTGTACTGGGAAGGCCTGTCGGCCCTCAAGGACGAAGCTGGCCGCACCGTCGGCCACGGCTACCTGGAGATGACCGGCTACGCGCAGCGACTGCGGCTGTGAACGGCGAAGCCGCCCACGGGGGACGTCAGCCCACCGCGTCCTTCACGCACTTCTTGGTGAAGCTGGTCTTGGCCGCGCCATTGAGCTTTTTCTCGGCGGCCGCGTTGGTGCAGACGGCCGATGCGTCCTTCTCGCACTTCTTGAGGAAGCTGGTCTTGGCGGCGCCGGCCAGCTTCTTCTCGGCGGCGGCGGCGTTGCAGGTCGGGCCTTCGGCCTGGGCGGCGGTGGCCAGCAGCAGGGCGGCGGCGGCCAGGACGGTGGTCAGGGCGGACTTCATGGGTTTCTCCTCCGGGTTGTCGTGAAAAGCCTCGAAAGGGTACACCTACCCGTACCGGATTCCATGTCAGTGAAAACACCGCCCGGACGGCGCAGAATCGGGCGATGCCCTCCACCGCCACCAGCGAGCGCCCCCGCGCCGCATCCCCCCGCTCCCTGAGCGGCCTCATCCCCTTCCTGCAACCCTACCGCGGGCAGATCGCCCTGGCCCTGGTGTTCCTGGTGCTGGCCGCCGCCGCCACGTTGCTGTTTCCGGTGGCGCTGCGCCAGCTCATCGACGGGGGTCTGGTCGCGGGCGACCGGGGTGCTGCCGCCCTGCAGCTGCGCGGCCACTTCCTGATGCTGTTCGGTGTGGCGGTGGCGCTCGGCCTGTTCTCGGCCGCCCGCTTCTACCTGGTGAGCTGGCTGGGCGAACGCATCACCGCCGACCTGCGCAACGCGGTCTATGCCCATGTGCTGCGCCAGAGCCCGGCCTTTTTCGAGACCACCCAGACCGGCGAGGTGGTGTCGCGCCTGACCACCGACACCACGCTGGTGCAGACGGTGGTGGGCTCGTCGCTGTCGCTGGGCCTGCGCAACAGCGTCATGGGCCTGGGTGCGCTGATCATGCTGGTCTGGACCAACCCCTATGTGATGCTGCAGGTGGCGCTCATCCTGCTGCTGGTGGTGGTGCCCAGCATGCTGTTCGGCCGCCGCATCCGCCGGCTCTCGCGGGCCAGCCAGGACCGGGTGGCCGACTCCAGCGCCATGGCGGTCGAGGTGCTGAACGCGGTGCCGGTGGTGCAGAGCTACACCGCCGAGGCCCGCGAATCGGCGCGCTTCGCCCAGGCCACCGAAAGCGCCTTCCAGACCGCCGTGCGCCGCACCCGGGCGCGTTCGGCGCTGGTGGCCTTCATCATCATCAGCACCGCCGCCCTGCTGCTGTGGGGCCTGTACCAGGGCACGCAGGCGGTGCTGGCCGGCACCATCAGCGCCGGGCACCTGGGGCAGACGGTGGTCTACACCATCATCCTGGCCGGTGCGGTGGCGGTGCTCGGCGAGGTGTATGGCGACCTGCTGCGCGCCGCCGGCGCCAGCGAACGGCTGATGGAGCTGCTCTCGGGCACCTCCCCGGTGCAGGAGCCGGCCGACCCGGTGAGCGTGCCGCTGCCGCGCACCGGCAGCTCGGTGCGCTTCGAGGCGGTCGACTTCCATTACCCCTCGCGTCCCACGCAGCCGGCCCTCAGCGGCCTGGCACTGCAGATCGAGCCAGGCCAGACCGTCGCCCTGGTCGGCCCCAGCGGCGCCGGCAAGACCACGGTGCTGGGCCTGCTGCTGCGCTACCACGACCCGGTGAAGGGCCGCATCGAGATCGATGGCGTGCCGATCGACCGCCTGCGCCTGCACGACCTGCGCTCGCGCATCGGCATCGTGCCGCAGGACCCGGTCATCTTCTCCGGCAGCGCGCTCGACAACATCCGCTACGGCCGGCCCGAGGCCACCGACGACGAGGTGCGCGCCGCCGCCCGTGCCGCCTTCGCTGAAGAATTCATCGAGCGCCTGCCCCAGGGCTACGACACCTTCCTGGGCGAACGCGGGGTGAGGCTCTCGGGCGGGCAACGGCAACGCATCGCGATTGCCCGGGCCATGCTCAAGAACCCGCCGCTGCTGCTGCTCGACGAGGCCACCAGCGCGCTCGATGCCCAGAGCGAACGCATGGTCCAGCAGGCGCTGGACGCCGCCATGCGCGACCGCACCACGCTGGTGATCGCGCACCGGCTGGCCACGGTGCAGCGCGCCGACCGGATCGTGGTGCTGGACCACGGCCAGGTGGTGGAACAGGGCACCCACAACGAGCTGGTGGCGCGCGGCGGGGTCTACGCCGGCCTGGCCGCCCTGCAGTTCTATGCATGAAATGCATGACAGGATGGCTTAGCGGCCTTGGACAGCCCGCAGGCCGGCTCCTACAGTCCCTGCTGCGCCCTGCCATCGCGGGGCGAACACGCAGGAACACACCATGACCGCTGCTTCTCCGGCCGCCCTCACCCAGGCGCTGCCCTCCTACCTCAACCCGGACGCGCTCGGCCCCTGGGGAACCTACCTCCAGCAGGTCGACCGGGTCGCCCCCTACCTCGGCCCGCTGGGCCGCTGGGTCGACACCCTCAAGCGCCCCAAGCGCACCCTGATCGTCGATGTGCCGATCCACCTCGATGACGGCTCGGTCGCCCACTTCGAGGGCTACCGGGTGCAGCACAACACCTCGCGCGGCCCGGGCAAGGGCGGCGTGCGCTTCCACCAGGACGTGACCCTGTCGGAGGTGATGGCCCTGTCGGCCTGGATGTCGATCAAGAACGCGGCCGTCAACGTGCCCTACGGCGGCGCCAAGGGCGGCATCCGGGTCGACCCGCGCCAGCTCAGCCGGGGCGAACTGGAGCGCGTGACCCGCCGCTACACCAGCGAGATCGGGATCATCATCGGCCCCACCAAGGACATCCCCGCCCCCGACGTCAACACCAACGAGCAGGTGATGGCCTGGATGATGGACACCTACTCCATGAACGAGGGCTCCACCGCCACCGGCGTGGTCACCGGCAAGCCGGTCGATCTGGGTGGCTCGCTCGGCCGCCGCGAGGCCACCGGCCGCGGCGTCTTCACCGTGGGCGAGGAAGCTGCGCGCCGCATCGGCCTGCCGATTGCCGGCGCCCGTGTCGCGGTGCAGGGTTTCGGCAATGTGGGCGGCGTGGCCGGCAAGCTGTTCGCCGAAGCGGGTGCCCGGGTGGTGGCGGTGCAGGACCACGGCGGCGCCATTTACCGCGAGGCCGGCCTCGACGTTCCCGCCCTGCTGGCCCATGTGGCGGCCACCGGCAGCGTGGCCGGGTTTGCCGGCGCCGAAGTGATGGCACCGGACGCCTTCTGGGACGTGCCCTGCGACATCCTGATCCCGGCCGCGCTGGAAGGCCAGATCCATGAGCGCAATGCCGGCCGCATCCAGGCCCGCATGGTGATCGAGGGCGCCAACGGCCCCACCACGCCGCAGGCCGACGACATCCTGCACGACCGTGGCGTGCTGGTGCTGCCCGACGTGATCGCCAACGCCGGTGGCGTGACGGTGAGCTACTTCGAGTGGGTGCAGGACTTCTCCAGCTTCTTCTGGAGCGAGGCCGAGATCAACGAGCGGCTGGTGAAGATCATGCGCGAGGCGTTCAGTGCGGTCTGGCAGGTGGCCGAAGAACACCGGGTGAGCCTGCGCACCGCCACCTTCATCGTGGCCTGCAAGCGCATCCTGCATGCGCGCGACCTGCGCGGCCTCTACCCCTGACAGCGGCACCCGGCCCCGGGCGGGGCCGGGCGCGTCATTGCAGGGTTTCCTTGAGTGCCGGCAACGGGGGCAACGGCAGCACATCGACCCCCTCTTCCAGCAGTTCCAGCGCCTCGGCCGGTGTGGTGAGACCACGGATGTTGCGGGGCTCCACCTCGCCATGGTGCATGGCCCGGGCCTGGGCGGCGAACCGCTCGCCCACGTCTTCCGACCCGGCCACCATGCGCCGCAGCGTGGCGATCATGCGGGCCTGGAGTGCCTGCAGGTCGGGCGTCTGATCGGTGATGCCCGCATCCACAGGCCTGTCGGCCGGTTCATGGCGGGAGGTGCGCAGGTTCAGGCGCGGGGCCGAGAGCTTCTTCTCGATGCGGGCGTCGCCGCACAAGGGGCAACTCACCAGTCCGCGTTCGAGCTGACCGGCAAAGTCGTCTTCGGAGGCGAACCAGCCTTCAAAACCGTGCTGGTGGCCGCATTGGAGATCCAGGACCTTCATGCGGCGGAATTATCCCGCCACTCCAGAAACCATGATCCGTTCATCACCTGTTGCAGCCACAACAGGCCGGTGATGGTCTTGCCGTCGATCAGCCGTCCGTTGCGGCAGTCGGCCATGAGTTCGGCCGGATCGGCCAGGAACACATCGAGGAATTCACCCGGGTCCAGGCGGCGCTCGCCGGCCTGCAGGCCGCGCGCAAACCAGATGTCGATCACCTCGTCGGAATAGGCGATGGTGGGCGCGTGGCGGCCAGCAAAAGCCCATTCGCGGGCGGTGTAGCCGGTTTCTTCCTGGAGTTCGCGGCGGGCACAGGCCAGGCTGTCTTCACCGGTATCGCGCTTGCCGGCCGGAAACTCCAGCATCACCTGCCCCATGGGGTGGCGGTACTGGCGCTCCATCAGCACACGGCCGTCGTCGGCCAGCGCCACCACCATGACCGCGCCGGGGTGCAGCACGAACTCGCGGGTGGCCTGGCGGCCATCGGGCAGGCGGACGGTGTCGCGGACCACCTTCAGAAAGTGCCCTTGCAGCAGGGGCTCCCGCTGCAGGCGCTCTTCACGCAGGTGATCGTCGGGTGCGCTCATGCGCGGTGGCGCATCAGGTAGCGGTAAACGAAGCCGGGAAAGGCCAGGGTCAGGAAGAGCGAGCCGGTGGTGGCGTAAAACTCCCAGCCCTGCGGCGCGATCTGGCCCACGCCGTGTTCCAGACCCAGGCCGATGGCCCCGACCACGCCATACCAGAACACCAGTTCCAGCAGACGGTGCCACAGCGACTTGGGCGTGGCACGGGGAATGACCGCCAGCCAGCGGTTGTTGATGAAGGGCAGGTTGGCCGCGAGCAGCGCGCTCAGCAGCACCAGCCAGACGGAGGTGGTGGTGTCCATGGTGCTGTTCAGAGCGCGTCGGCGCGCGCAAGTTCAGAGGGCATGCCGACGGCGGGTCCGGCTGTCAGGCCAGCAGGGAAGCCACGGCCTGGGCGCACAGGGTCATGAGGCCACCGGGCACGATGCCGAGCACCAGCACCAGGGCGCCGTTGACCGACAGCACCGCGCGGGTGTCGGCGGGGGCTTCGACATCAGCGGTCTGGGCCGGCTCGTCGAAGTACATCACCTTGACCAGGCGCAGGTAGTAGAAGGCGCCCACCAGCGACATGACCACGGCAAACACCGCCAGACCGATGTAGAAGCCCTGGCTGGAGGCCAGCAGCGCCTGCAGCACCGAGAGCTTGGCGTAGAACCCGACCATGGGCGGGATGCCGGCCAGCGAGAACATGCAGATGGCCATGATGCCGGCGTGGAACGGGCTGCGGCGGTTCAGGCCGGCCAGATCGGAGATCTCGTCCGACTCGAAACCGGTGCGCGAGAGCACGATGATCACCCCGAAGGTGGCCAGGGTGGTCAGCACATAGGTCACCACATAGAACATGGCCGAGCTGTAGGCGTTGACCATGTTGCCGCTGTTGCCGTCCACCACGCCGGCCAGCAGGCCCAGCAGCATGAAGCCCATCTGGGCGATGGTGGAGAAGGCCAGCATGCGCTTGAGGTTGGTCTGTGCGATGGCCGCCAGGTTGCCGACCAGCAGCGACAGCACCGCCAGCACCGCCAGCATCTGCTGCCAGTCGAAGGCCAGCGGGGCCAGACCCTCGACCAGCAGGCGGATCACGATGGCGAAGGCCGCCAGCTTGGGCGCGCCGCCCACCACCAGGGTGATGGCGGTCGGGGCGCCGTGGTAGACGTCGGGCACCCACATGTGGAACGGAGCCACGCCCAACTTGAAGGCCAGGCCCGACACCACGAACACCAGGCCCAGCACCAGCACCTGCTTCGAGCCCTTGAGGGTGGCTTCGCCGCCGGCAATGGCCTGCAGCACGCCGGACACGTCCAGCGAACCGGTGGCGCCGTACACCATCGACAGGCCGTAGAGCAGGAAGCCGCTGGCCAGCGCACCCAGCACGAAATACTTCATGGCGGCTTCGGTCGCGGCCAGGTCGTCGCGGCGCAGCGCCACCAGGGCGTAGCTGGACAGCGTCAGCAGCTCCAGGCCCAGGTAGATGACCAGGAAGTTGTGGCCCGAGATCATCACGTACATGCCCAGCAGCGCGAACATGGACAGGATGAACAGCTCGCCCCCGCGCATCATGTCGCGCGAAGCGGCATAGGCGCGGCCATAGACCAGGGTGACCATCATGGTCACGGTGGCGAAGCACTTGAGCCAGTTGCCCATCGGGTCGCTGACGATCATGCCGCCGAAGCCCTCGATGGTGCGGCCCGAAGCCGCCTCCATGCCCAGCAGCACCGCCAGGCAGCCCAGCGTGGCCAGGGTGAGCAGGTAGGTGGCCCCGCGCAACGGCGAACGCACACCCAGGTCCACCAGGGCGATGAGGCAGCTCATCACCAGCAGCATGATTTCCGGGTAGGCCGCGATCCAGCTGAGGTTGTCGATCATGTTGGAATTCTCTTGAGTCGTCTTGGCGCGGGAGCGGTCAGTTCGGCAGCTTGGACACGGCCACGTGGCGCAGCAGCTCGGCCACGGAAGCGTCCATCACGTCGGTGAAGGGCTTGGGGTACACGCCCATGAACAGCACGGCCAGGGCCAGCACCGCCATCACGGTGAACTCGCGGGCATTGATGTCGGTCAGGGCGCGCACGTCGTCGTTGCCGGGCTCGCCCAGATACACCCGCTTGAACATCCACAGCGAATAGGCGGCACCGAAGATCAGGGCAGAAGCCGCCAGCAGGCCGACCCAGAAGTTGGCCTTGACCGCCGCCAGGATGACCATCCACTCGCCCACGAAGCCGGCGGTGCCGGGCAGGCCGCAGTTGGCCATGGTGAACAGCAGGGCAAAGGCGGCAAAGCGCGGCATGGTGTTGACCACGCCGCCGTAGGCCGCGATGTCGCGCGAATGCACGCGGTCGTAAAGCACGCCGATCGAGAGGAACATGGCCGCCGACACGAAGCCGTGGGCAATCATCTGCACGATGGCGCCCGAAACGCCCAGGTCACTGAAGACGAAGAAGCCCAGCGTGACGAAGCCCATGTGGGCCACCGACGAATAGGCCACCAGCTTCTTCATGTCCTGCTGGACCATGGCCACCAGCCCCACGTAGATCACCGCCACCAGCGACAGGCCGATCATCAGGCCGGCCCATTCGTGCGAGGCGTCCGGCAGGATGGGCAGCGAGAAGCGCAGGAAGCCGTAGGCGCCCAGCTTCAGCATGATGGCGGCCAGCACGGCGGAGCCGCCGGTGGGGGCTTCCACGTGCACGTCGGGCAGCCAGGTGTGGACCGGCCACATCGGCACCTTGACGGCGAAGGCCGCAAAGAAGGCAAAGAAGAGCAGCGTCTGGGCCGTGCTGCCCAGCGGCAGCTGGTGCCAGTCGGCCAGGGCAAAGCTGCCGCCCGAGACGGTGTACAGGTAGATCAGGGCCACCAGCATGAGCAGCGAGCCCAGCAGCGTGTAGAGGAAGAACTTGAAGGCAGCGTAGATCTTGTTCGGGCCGCCCCAGATGCCGATGATCAGGTACATCGGGATCAGCGTGGCCTCGAAGAACACGTAGAACAGCATCGCGTCCTGCGCCGAGAACACGCCGATCATCAGGCCCGAGAGGATCAGGAAGGCGCCCATGTACTGGTTGACGCGCTCGGTGATCACCTCCCAGCCGGCCACCACCACCACCACGGTGATGAAGGCGGTCAGCAGCACCAGCCACAGCGAGATGCCGTCCACGCCCAGGTGGTAGTGGATGTTGAAGCGCTCGATCCAGCTCGCCTTCTCCACGAACTGCATGGCGGCCGTGCCCAGCTCGAATCCGCTGTACAGCGGTACGGTGACCAGCAGCCCGGCCAGCGCACCGATCAGGGCGATCCAGCGCACCACGTGCGCCTGGTCGTCGCGGCCGAAGGCCAGGAGGACGGCACCGAAAAAGATGGGCGTCCAGATGGCAAGACTCAGCAGACCCATGATGTTGTTCTTCCTCTTGTTGTTGTAACCCGGGGCGCTTACTTGGCCAGCCAGACGAACCAGGTCATGAGCAGCAGCACGCCCACCAGCATCATGAAGGCGTAGTGGTACAGGAAGCCGGTCTGGAAGCGGCGCACGACACCGGAGATCAGCCCGATCAGCTTCCAGCTGGCGTTGACCACGCCACCCTCGATCACGCCACGGTCACCGCCCTTCCACAGGCCGATGCCCAGGCCGCGCGCGCCCTTGGCCAGCACGTTCTCGTTGAACCAGTCGAGGTAGTACTTGTTCTCCAGCACGGTGATCACCGGCTTGAGCGCACGTCCGATGGCCGCCGGCACCGCCGGGTTGATCAGGTACATGTACCAGGCCGACACGGCACCGGCCAGGGCCAGGTACAGCGGCGGCGTGCTGAAGGCATGCAGCGCCATGGCCATCGGGCCGTGGAAGATCTCGGCAAACTTCGACAGCGCGGGATGGGCTTCGGCGTTGATGAAGATGGCGTCCTTGAAGAAGTCGCCGAACACCATCGACTCGATGGTCAGGTAGCCGACGAACACCGAGGGCACCGCCAGCAGCACCAGGGGCAGCGTCACCACCCAGGGCGACTCGTGGGGCTTGCCGTCACCGTGGTGGCCATGGTCGTCATGGTGGTCGTCGTGGTGGTGGGCATCCGGGTTCTGGTCGTAGCGTTCCTGGCCGTGGAACACCAGGAAGTACAGCCGGAACGAATAGAACGAGGTGACGAAGACGCCGGCCAGCACCGCGAAGTAGGCGAAGCCCGAGCCCGGCAGGTTGCTGAAGTGCACCGCCTCGATGATCGAGTCCTTGGAATAGAAGCCGGAGAACAGGGGCGTGCCGATGAGGGCCAGCGTGCCCAGCAGCGAGGTGATCCAGGTGATGGGCATGTACTTGCGCACGGCGCCCATCCAGCGGATGTCCTGGTTGTGGTGCATGCCCATGATCACCGAGCCGGCGGCCAGGAACAGCAGTGCCTTGAAGAAGGCGTGGGTCATGAGGTGGAACACCGCCACCGAATAGGCCGACACGCCCAGCGCCACCGTCATGTAGCCGAGCTGGGACAGGGTCGAATAGGCCACCACCCGCTTGATGTCGTTCTGGATGATGCCCAGGAAGCCCATGAACAGGGCCGTGATGGCACCGATCACCAGGATGAAGTTGAGCGCCGTGTCCGACAGCTCGAACAGCGGCGACATGCGGGCCACCATGAAGATGCCGGCCGTCACCATGGTGGCGGCGTGGATCAGGGCCGAGATGGGCGTCGGGCCTTCCATCGAGTCGGGCAGCCACACGTGCAGCGGAAACTGCGCGCTCTTGCCCATGGCGCCGATGAACAGGCAGATGCAGATCACCGTGACCAGCATCCAGCTGGTGCCGGGGAAGGTGAGCCCGCCGAGCTGGTCGGCCTTGGCGAACACCTCGCTGTAGTTCAGGGTGCCGGCATAGGCAACGATCAGACCGATGCCGAGGATGAAGCCGAAGTCGCCGACCCGGTTCACCAGGAAGGCCTTCATGTTGGCGAAGATGGCCGTCGGTTTGTTGTACCAGAAGCCGATCAGCAGATAAGACACCAGACCCACCGCCTCCCAGCCGAAGAACAGCTGCAGCAGGTTGTTGCTCATGACCAGCATGAGCATGGAGAAGGTGAACAGCGAGATGTAGGCGAAGAAGCGGTTGTAGCCGGCGTCTTCCTCCATGTAGCCCATGGTGTAGATGTGCACCATCAGCGAGACGAAGGTCACCACCACCATCATCATGGCGGTCAGGCCGTCGACCAGGAAACCGATCTCCATCTTCAGGCCGCCCACCACCATCCATTCGTAGATGGTGGCGTTGAAGCGGGCGCCGTCCATGACGTCGGCCAGGGTCATGGCCGACAGCACGAAGGCCACCAGCACGCCCAGGATGGTGGCGGTGTGCGAGGCGCGGCGGCCGAACACGTTGCCACCGAAAGCGGTGCCGAAGATGCCGGCCAGTGCGGCGCCGACGAGGGGTGCCAGCGGTACGGCCAGCAGCGTGCTTGCGGAAAGGGTGTTGCTCATTGTCTTGCCAATGCGGTTCCGTCGGGTGCGGGCATCAGCCCTTGAGGCTGTTGAGTTCCTCGACGCTGATCGAAGCGCGGTTGCGGAACAGCAGCACGAGGATGGCCAGCCCGATGGCCGATTCGGCGGCGGCCACGGTGAGGATGAAGAACACGAAGACCTGGCCGTGCATGTCGCCCAGGAAGTGCGAGAACGCCACGAAGTTCATGTTGACCGCCAGCAGCATCAGCTCGATGGCCATCAGCAGCACGATCAGGTTCTTGCGGTTGAGGAAGATGCCGATGACCGACAGGGCGAACAGGATCGCGCCCACCGACAGGAAGTGGCCCAGTGTCAAGCTCATGCCTTGCCCTCCTCGGCCGGCGTCGGTTCTTCGGATTTGCGGGTGGCCGCCATGGGCACCACCACCAGGCGGTCGGCTGCGCGCACATGCACCTGCAGCGACGGGTTGATGGCCTTGCTGTCCTTGCGCTGGCGCAGCGTCAGGGCAATGGCCGCCACCATGGCCACCAGCAGGATCACTGCGGCCACCTGGATGGGATAGAGGTATTCGGTGTAGAGCAGAACGCCCAGTGCATGGGTGTTCGAGACCTCGGCCTGCACCGGCACCGCAGCGCTCACCGGCACCGTCGGGAACCCGACCCACAGCACCGCGATCAATTCGGCTGCGACGATGCCGCCCAGCAAGGCTGCCACCGGGAAATGCTTCCAGAAACCCTGCCGCAGCGCGTCCATGTTGATGTCGAGCATCATCACGACGAACAGGAACAGCACCATGACCGCGCCCAGATAGACCAGCACCAGCGTGATGCCCAGGAATTCGGCCTTGAGCAGCAGCCACAGCGCCGATGCCTGCGAGAACGACAGCATCAGGTAGAGCACCGCGTGCACCGGGTTGCGCGCGGTGATGACACGGTATGCCGCAAAGAGCAGCACGGCCGCGAACAGGTAGAAGAAACCGGTCTGGAAGTCCATGGGGAAGTCTTGGTTGCTCGGGCGGGGCCCGACGTCAGCGGTAGGGCGCGTCGGCCGCCTTGGCGGCTGCGATCTGCGGCTCGTAGCGATCGCCCACCGCCAGCAGCATCTCTTTGGTGAAGTACAGGTCGCCGCGCTTCTCGCCGTGGTATTCGAAGATGTGGGTCTCGACGATGGAGTCGACCGGGCAGCTCTCTTCGCAGAAGCCGCAGAAGATGCATTTGGTCAGGTCGATGTCGTAGCGGGTGGTGCGGCGGCTGCCGTCGTCGCGCACGCCGGCCTCGATGGTGATGGCCATGGCCGGGCAGACCGCTTCGCACAGCTTGCAGGCGATGCAGCGCTCCTCGCCGTTCTCGTAGCGGCGCAGGGCATGCAGGCCACGGAAGCGCGGGGATTGGGGGGTCTTCTCTTCCGGGAACTGCACCGTGACCTTGCGCTTGAAGGCGTAACGGCCGGTGAGGGCCATGCCCTTGAACAGCTCGACCAGCAGGAAGCTCTTGAGGAAGTCGCGCAGCGAGAACGGTGCGACGACCGTGGAAGGGGCGAACGAGGTGGTGATGGACATGGTCATTTCCCCGGCTTATTTCCAGATGTTCCAGGGCGTCTGCATCAGCGCGCCCACCAGCAGCAGCCAGATCAGGGTCACGGGAATGAAGATCTTCCAGCCCAGACGCATGATCTGGTCGTAACGGAAGCGCGGAAAGGTGGCGCGGATCCAGATGAACAGGGACACCACGAAGAAGGTCTTGAGGCCCAGCCAGATCCAGCCCGGAATGGCGTTGAACACCACGCTGTCGATGGGGGGCAGCCAGCCGCCCAGGAACATGAGCACCGCCAGCACCGACACCAGCCACATGCTGGCGTACTCGGCCAGGAAGAAGATGGCGAAGCCCATGCCCGAGTACTCGACCATGTGGCCGGCCACGATCTCGGCCTCACCCTCGACCACGTCGAACGGGTGGCGGTTGGTCTCGGCCACGCCGGAGATCACGTAGACCACGAAGATGGGCAGCAGCGGCAGCCAGTTCCAGGACAGGAAATTGAGGCCCTCTTCCGCCGCCATGCCACGACCCTGCGAGGCCACGATCTCGGCCAGGTTCAGGCTGCCGGCGGTCATGACCACCACCAGGAAACAGAAGCCGATGGCGATCTCGTAGCTCACCATCTGGGCCGACGCGCGCAGCGCGCCCAGGAAGGCGTATTTGGAGTTCGATGCCCAGCCGGCAATGATCACGCCGTACACCTCGATGGAGGTGATGGCCAGGATCACCAGCAGGCCGGCGTTCACGTTGGCCAGCACGGTTTCGGGACCGAACGGGATGGCCACCCAGGCTGCCAGGGCCGGCATGATGGCCATGATGGGGCCCAGGCGGAACAGCCCGTTGCTGGCAGCGCTGGGGCGGATCAATTCCTTGGTGAGCAGCTTCAGCGCGTCGGCAATCGGCTGCAGCAGGCCGAACGGACCGACGCGGTTGGGGCCGTGGCGCACCTGCATGAAGCCCAGCAGCTTGCGCTCCCAGAGCGTGAGGTAGGCCACCGCACCCATCAGCGGGGCCAGCACGGCCACGATCTTGAGCAGGTTCCAGATGACGGGCCAGGCCGCGGTGGTCCACCACGGGGCGGCCACCAGGCCGAGGCCACCGTTGTACATCGCGTCGATCATGCGGTCACTCCCTCGGCCTCGACCTGGGTCGCGCCGGCGCTGCGGGCATCGGCCGTGAGCTGCAGCGACGGAGCGCGACGCACCAGACCGTCAAGCTGGTAGATGGCGGCCACACACGGGCGGCTGCCAGCCGCTGCCGTGGTGATGGGGGCCTGATGGGCCCCGGTGGCGTTGTTCAGGCGGCTGGCCGGCACCAGACCGCCCTGCTCCACCCCGGGCAGCGCGGCCGACAGCACGGCCTGCGACGACTCGGCGTCAAAGCCGGGCAGCTGCAGCAGGTTGCCCAGCACGCGCAGCACCTTCCAGCCCGGGCGGGTCTCGCCCAGCGGCCGCACCACCGCGTGGAAGCTCTGCAGCCGGCCTTCGGCGTTGACGAAGGAGCCGGAGGTTTCCGAGAACGGAGCGATCGGCAGCAGCACGTCGCTGATGTCCAGGTTGGTCTTGAACGGGCTGAGGGTGACCACCATGTCGGCCGATGCCAGACCGGCGGCGCCGGCCGCGCTGTCCTGCGCCGGCTCGGTGTTGAGCAGCACGGCGGCCTTGACGCCGCCACGCAGCATCTGGCCAGCGTTCAGACCGCCCTGCCCCGGCAGCGCGCGCACCAGCTGCGCGCCCACGGTGTTGGCGGCCTCGGTCAGGTAACCGACCGTGGCGCCGGTGTGTTCGGCGATGAAGCGGGCCAGGGCCAGCAGGTTGCCGGCCTGTTCATGGTGAGCGGCGGCGTTGCCCAGCAGCACGGCCTTGTGCTCGCCACCGGCCAGGGACGCCGCCATGGCGCGGTGGGTGTCGTCGATGTCGACCGCCACCGGCGCCGGCACACCCTTGTCGGCAGCAACCGCGGCGGCCACGCCGGCCAGTGCGGCCGACCACTGCAGGCTGTCGGCCACCAGCGTGTGGCGCACCGGCATGGCCCAGTCGGGCGCGGCATCGGCCAGCACGCTGAGCTGAGCGCCGTGGCGCACCGCCTGGCGGATGCGCTGGGCGAACAGCGGATGGTCCTTGCGCAGGTTGGAGCCGACCACCAGCACACGCTGCAGGCTGGAGAGCTCGGCGACCGGGCGGCCCAGCCAGCGGGCCTGGCCCGGAGCGGCGGCATTGCCGAAGTCGGCCGCACGCAGGCGGGTGTCGATGTTCTCGCTGCCCAGACCGCGCACCAGGGCGCCGGCCAGCGCCAGCTCTTCCACCGTGCTGTGCGGGCTGGCCAGCAGGCCGATGGCGCCGGCGCCGTGGTCGGCGCGCACCTGGCGCAGCCCGTTGGCCACGTACTCCAGCGCGGTCTGCCAGTCGACCGTCTTCCATTCGCCACCCTGCTTGATCATGGGTGCGGTCAGGCGGTCCGGGCCGTTGAGGGATTCGTAGGAGAAACGGTCGCGGTCGGCGATCCAGCACTCGTTGACGGCCTCGTTTTCCAGCGGCACGACACGCATGACCTGGTGGTTCTTGACCTGCACGATCAGGTTGGCACCGGTGGAGTCGTGCGGGCTCACGCTCTTGCGGCGCGACAGCTCCCAGGTTCGGGCGCTGTAACGGAACGGCTTGCTGGTGAGCGCACCGACCGGGCAGATGTCGATCATGTTGCCCGACAGCTCGGAGTCCACCGACTGACCGACAAAGGTCTCGATCTCGGCGTGTTCACCGCGGTTCGACATGCCCAGCTCCATCACGCCGGCAATCTCCTGGCCGAAACGCACGCAGCGGGTGCAGTGGATGCAGCGGCTCATCTCTTCCATGGAGATCAGCGGGCCCACGTTCTTGTGGAACACCACGCGCTTCTCTTCCTGGTAGCGCGAGCCGGACCCCCCGTAGCCCACGGCCAGATCCTGCAGCTGGCACTCGCCGCCCTGGTCGCAGATGGGGCAGTCCAGCGGGTGGTTGATCAGCAGGAATTCCATGACCGACTTCTGCGCCTTGACCGCCTTGTCGGACTGGGTGCGCACGATCATGCCCTGGGTGACCGGGGTCGCGCAGGCCGGCATCGGCTTGGGCGCCTTCTCCACATCGACCAGGCACATGCGGCAGTTGGCCGCAATGGACAGCTTCTTGTGGTAGCAGAAGTGCGGGATGTAGGTGCCGGCCTTTTCGGCTGCATGCATGACCATGCTGCCGGGCGGCACTTCGACCTTCTGGCCGTCGAGTTCGATTTCAACCATGGTGTGTTCCGATGTCCGTCGATCGTCTGCCGATCAGGAGGTCTGGGATGCCGCTGCGGCGATCCTGGCCTCGAACTCGTGGCGGAAGTGCTTGATCATGGCGCGCACCGGCATGGCCGCTGCATCGCCCAGGGCGCAGATGGTGCGGCCCATGATGTTCTCGGCCACGTTGTCCAGCAGCTGCATGTCTTCCGGGCGGCCCTGGCCACGGTCGATCCGGTCGACCATGCGCCACAGCCAGCCGGTGCCTTCGCGGCAGGGCGTGCACTGGCCGCACGATTCGTGCATGTAAAAGTAAGACAGGCGCTTGAGCGACTCGACCATGTCGCGCGAGTCGTCCATGACGATCACCGCACCCGAGCCCAGCATGGACCCGGCCTTGGCGATCGAGTCGTAGTCCATGGTGCACTCCATCATGATGTGCGCCGGCAGCACCGGGGCGGACGAGCCGCCGGGGATCACCGCCTTGAGGGTACGGCCCTTGCGCACACCACCGGCCAGTTCGAGCAGCTTGGCAAACGGGGTGCCCAGCGGCACCTCGTAGTTGCCCGGCATCTCCACATCGCCGCTCACCGAGAAGATCTTGGTGCCGCCGTTGTTGGGCTTGCCGCACTCCAGGTAGGCCTGACCGCCGTTGCGGATGATCCAGGGCACCGCCGCGAAGGTCTCGGTGTTGTTGATGGTGGTGGGCTTGCCGTACAGGCCGAAGCTGGCCGGGAACGGCGGCTTGAAGCGCGGCTGGCCCTTCTTGCCTTCCAGCGACTCGAGCAGCGCGGTTTCCTCGCCGCAGATGTAGGCGCCGAAACCGTGGAACGCGTGCAGCTGGAAGCTGAAGTCCGAACCCAGGATGCGGTCGCCCAGGTAACCGGCCGCACGGGCTTCCTCCAGGGCCGCCTCGAAGCGTTCATACACCTCGAAGATCTCGCCGTGGATGTAGTTGTAGCCCACCGAGATGCCCATGGCGAACGCCGCGATCGCCATGCCTTCGATGACGACGTGCGGGTTGTACATGAGGATGTCGCGGTCCTTGCAGGTGCCCGGCTCGCCCTCGTCGGAGTTGCAGACCAGGTACTTCTGACCCGGGAACTGGCGCGGCATGAAGCTCCACTTGAGGCCGGTCGGAAAACCGGCGCCGCCACGGCCGCGCAGGGCGGACTCCTTGACGGTGGCAATCACCTGATCCTGCGTCATGGGCTCGTTGCCGTCCTGGCCGAGGATCTTGCGCAGGGCCTGGTAACCGCCCCGCGCGACGTAGTCCTTGAGCGACCAGTTGGCCCCCTCCAGGCCCGCGTAGATCTGCGGGTTGATGTGGCGGCCATGGAAGCAGGTCTGCACGCCGGTGGCGCGGAACTGCGAAAGGATCTGCTGTGCGTTCATGCCTGGCCCTCCGAGGCCCGCAGGCCTTCGATCAGCTGGTCGAGCTTGTCGTTGCTCATGAAGCTGCACATGTGGCGGTCGTTGACCAGCATCACCGGCGAGTCGGCGCAGGCGCCCAGGCACTCGCTCTGCTGCAGCGTGAACAGGCCGTCGGCCGTGGTCTCGCCCATGGTGATGCCCAGCTTCTTCTCGAGGTGATGCAGGGCTTTCTGCCCGTCACGCAGCTGGCACGGCAGGTTGGTGCAGACGTTGAGCTTGAAACGGCCCACCGGCTGCTGGTTGTACATGTTGTAGAAGGTGGTCACCTCATGGACCGCGATCGGCTCCATGCGCAGGTAGGTGGCCAGCGCCGCCTCGGCGGCCGGGCTCACATGGCCCTGCTCCTGCTGGATGATGGACAGGCAGGCCATCACGGCCGACTGGCGCTGCTCGTCCGGGTACTTGGCGACCTCGCGGTCGAAGCGCGCGAGGGTGGCTTCCGAAAAAACGACGGGGGTGTTCATCGGTCGATCTCTCCGAAAACGATGTCCATGGTGCCGATGATGGCCACCGCGTCGGCCAGCATGTGGCCGCGCGCCATCTCGTCCAGGGTGGCCAGGTGGGCAAAGCCGGGGGCGCGGATCTTCAGGCGATAGGGCTTGTTGGCACCGTCGCTCACCATGTAGATGCCGAACTCGCCCTTGGGGTGCTCGACGGCCGCATAGGCCTCGCCCTCGGGCACATGGAAGCCTTCGGTGAAGAGCTTGAAGTGGTGGATCAGCTCCTCCATGTTGCTCTTCATGGCCTCGCGGGCCGGCGGCGCCACCTTGTGGTTGTCGGTGATGACCGGACCCGGGTTGGCCCGCAGCCAGTCCACGCACTGTTTGATGATGCGGTTGGACTGCTTCATCTCCTCCATGCGGACCAGGTAGCGGTCGTAGCAGTCGCCGGTGCGGCCAACCGGGATGTCGAAGTCCAGGCGGTCGTACACGTCGTAGGGCTGCTTCTTGCGCAGGTCCCAGGCGATGCCGGAGCCGCGCAGCATGGGGCCGGTCATGCCCAGGCTGAGGGCGCGTTCAGGCGTGACCACGCCGATGCCCACGGTGCGCTGCTTCCAGATGCGGTTGTCGGTCAGGAGGGTGTGGTACTCGTCGAGGTAGGTCGGGAAACGCTGGGTGAAGTCCTCGATGAAATCCAGCATCGAGCCCTGGCGGTTCTCGTTCAGCTCGGCGATGGCCCGCGCATTGCGGACCTTGCTGGCCTGGTACTGGGGCATGCTGTCCGGCAGGTCGCGGTAGACACCACCCGGGCGGAAGTAGGCCGCGTGCATGCGCGCACCCGACACCGCCTCGTACATGTCGAACAGGTCCTCGCGCTCGCGGAACGCGTAGATCAGGATGGTGGAACTGCCGCAGTCGTTGCCATGCGAGCCCAGCCACATCAGGTGGTTGAGCAGGCGGGTGATCTCGCTGAACATCACGCGGATGTACTGCGCACGCTCCGGTACCTCGATGCCCAGCAGCTTCTCGATGGCCAGGCAGTAGGCGTGCTCGTTGCACATCATCGAGACATAGTCCAGCCGGTCCATGTAGGGCAGCGACTGGATGAAGGTCTTGTGCTCGGCCAGCTTTTCGGTGGCGCGGTGCAGCAGGCCGATGTGCGGGTCGGCGCGTTGCACCACCTCGCCATCGAGCTCGAGCACCAGGCGCAGCACGCCGTGCGCGGCCGGGTGCTGCGGACCGAAGTTCAGGGTGTAGTTCTTGATCTCTGCCATGTCGGGATGCCTCGCGCCTTCAGTGCAGGCCGCCGTAGTTGTCTTCGCGGATGATGCGCGGCGTGATCTCGCGCGGCTCGATGCTCACCGGCTCGTAGATCACGCGCTGGCGCTCGGCGTCGTAACGCATCTCGACATGACCGGACAGCGGGAAATCCTTGCGGAACGGGTGGCCGATGAAGCCGTAGTCGGTCAGGATGCGGCGCAGGTCCTCATGGCCTTCGAAGACGATCCCGAACAGGTCGAAGGCTTCGCGCTCGTACCAGTTGGCACTGGCCCACAACCCGGTGACCGAGGGCAGGACGGGAAAGTCGTCATCGGCGCAGAACACGCGCACCCGCAGGCGCTGGTTCAGCGAAACGGACAGCAGATGCGACACCGCAGCAAACCGCTGACCTTCCCAGCGGCCATCGCCGTAGGTGGAGTAATCGATGCCGCACAGATCGACCAGCTGCTCGAAACGGGCAACCGGCGCATCGCGCAGCAGGGCCATGACCTCGGCGTAGTCGGCCGGCTGGACCGTCAGGGTGAGCTCGTCGCGCTCGAGGGTCAGCGAGCGGGCGCGCTCACCGAGCAGTTCCGCGAGGCTTTGCCGCAGCGCTTCGGGCGCCACGGCACGGGGAGAGGAATCGATAACGGGAGCGGTGTCGGTCATGGGCGTGGGCTCGGACGTGCTGGGCAGATCGCTGTGGGGCGTTCGTCGAGACCGGCTCAGGCCCTGGCGATGGTCTGCGTGCGGCGGATCTTCTGCTGCAGCTGGATGATTCCGTACAGCAGCGCCTCGGCGGTGGGCGGGCAACCCGGCACATAAACGTCGACCGGCACGATGCGGTCGCAGCCGCGCACGACCGAATAGCTGTAGTGGTAGTAGCCGCCGCCGTTGGCGCACGACCCCATGGAGAGCACCCAGCGCGGCTCGGCCATCTGGTCGTAGACCTTGCGCAGGGCCGGCGCCATCTTGTTGCACAGGGTGCCGGCCACGATCATCAGGTCGGACTGGCGGGGGCTGGCGCGGAACACCTCGGAGCCGAAGCGGCCGATGTCGTAGCGGGCCGCGGCCGCGTGCATCATTTCGACGGCACAGCAGGCCAGACCGAAGGTCATCGGCCAGAGGGAACCGGTCTTGGCCCAGTTCACCACCGAGTCGTAGCTGGTGGTGACGAACCCTTCCTTGAACACACCTTCAATCATGCAAAGCTCCGCAGTGATCGCCCCGGAGGGCGGGCCCGGTCATTCCCAGTCGAGGGCGCCCTTTTTCCACTCGTAGGCAAAGCCCACGGTGAGGATGGCCAGGAACACGACGCCGGCCAGGAAGCCGGTCAGGCCGATGTCCGAGAAGGCCACCGCCCAGGGAATCAGGAAGGCGATCTCGAGGTCGAACAGGATGAAGAGGATGGCCACCAGGTAGTAGCGCACATCGAACTTCATGCGGGCGTCTTCGAAGGCTTCGAAGCCGCACTCGTACGGAGAATTCTTTTCAGCGTCGGGGAGGTTGGGCCCCAGGATGTAGCCCAGGACCTGCGGGATGATGCCGACCGCAATGCCCACCAGGATGAACAGAAGCACGGGCAGGTATTGGTCGAGGCTCATCTTGGGTCTATCCGCTGACACGGCATGCGTGCCGTGTTGTCCAAAGATCTGGTGCCGACGGCGAGACTCGAACTCGCACAGCTTTCGCCACTACCCCCTCAAGATAGCGTGTCTACCAATTTCACCACGTCGGCTGGCTGACTTGACCGGTTGGCACCGCTTGAGTGCACCACCCGGACAACCCATAGAGTTTACCCTGAATCAACCCCTCTTTCGAGAGGGGCGCGTGCCTTTTTCAAGGCACGCCCATCGATTACTTGGCAGGAATCGCGTCGGCACCGGTGGCCGGCGCGACCGGAGCGGCCGGGGCCACGCCGCTGGCCGGCGCCGAGCCCGGAATCTGCTGTGCCGGGGTGGCCGGCACGGCCGTGTTTTCAAGCACGCTGCCGGCGCTGGGGGCCGCGGTCCGCAGGTTGCCGAAGTAGGCGAGGCCCAGGGTGCAGGCCAGGAAGACGGTGGCCAGCACGCCGGTGGTGCGCGACAGGAAGTTGGCACTGCCCGAAGCGCCGAACAGGCTGGCCGAGCCACCACCGCCGCCGCCGAAAGCGGCCCCGGCATCGGCACCTTTGCCGTGCTGCATGAGGATGAGGCCGATCATGGCCAGGGCGGACAGGATCTGGACGACCAGCAGAAGGGTGAGAACGATGTTCATGGCAGTTGTGTTCTGAAATTCAGGAGGATGGGGTGGCCAGGCCGATCGGCATCAGCCGGCGGCAGCGACGATCTGGAGGAAATCGGCCGCCTTCAACGAGGCACCGCCGATGAGGCCGCCATCGATGTCGGGCTGGGCCAGCAGGCTGGCGGCGTTGGCGGCGTTCATGCTGCCGCCGTACAGGATCTGGACACGTTCCGGATGCGCCGTGGCGGCGGCCAGCTGGTGACGCAGCACGGCGTGCACCTGCTGGGCCTGCTCGGGGGTGGCGGTCTTGCCGGTGCCGATGGCCCACACCGGCTCGTAGGCGACCACGATCTCGCTGGTGCAGTGGGCCACCACATGGATGACGGCGGCCAGCTGGCGCTTGACCACCGCTTCGGTCTGGCCGGCCTCGCGTTCGGCCAGGGTCTCACCGACACAGACGATCGGCGTGATGCCGGCCGACAAGGCCCGCTGGGCTTTCTGGGCCACCACCGCATCGGTCTCGCCGTGGTACTGGCGGCGCTCCGAGTGGCCGACGATGGCGTAGCGGCAGGCGAAGTCGCGCAGCATGGCCGCCGACACCTCGCCGGTGTAGGCGCCCTGCTCGTGGGCCGACACGTCCTGCGAGCCCCATGCCACCGGGCTGCCGGCCAGCAGCGACTGCATCTGGGCCAGGTACGGGGCAGGCGCACACAGCGCCACCTGGGCGGCGGGCTGCGCGATGCCGGCGAGCATGGCGCGGACCAGGGCCTCGTTGGCGGCCAGGCCGCCATTCATCTTCCAGTTGCCTGCGATCAGTTTCTTCATGGCTTGAGCGACGTCGCGATCAGTCCCACTGCAGCATCAGCTTGCCGATGTGGGTGTTGCTTTCCATCAGGGTGTGGGCCTGTGCCGCCTCGGCGGGCTTGAACACCTGGTGGATGACGGGGCGGATGCGGCCGGACTCCAGCAGCGGCCAGACATGCTGACGCAGCGACTGCGCGATGGCGGCCTTGAAGGCCACCGGGCGCGGGCGCAGGGTGGAGCCGGTGATGGTGAGGCGGCGGCGCAGCACCAGGCCGGCATTGAACCCGGCCTCGATGCCACCCTGCACCGCGATGATGACCAGCCGGCCGTCCTCGGCCAGGCACTCCACCTCGCGGGCCACATAGCTGCCGGCCACCATGTCGAGGATGACGTTGACACCCTGGCCGCCGGTGAGCTCACGGGCCACAGCGGCGAAGTCCTGGGTGCGGTAGTTGATGGCGTGGTCGGCGCCGAGCTTCAGGCAGGCGGCGCACTTGTCGTCGCTGCCGGCCGTGGCGATGACGGTGGCCCCCATGGCCTTGGCCATCTGGATGGCCGTCACGCCGATGCCGCTGGTGCCGCCCTGGATCAGCAGGGTCTCGCCGGGCTGCAGACGGCCGCGGTCGAACACGTTGCTCCAGACGGTGAAAAAGGTCTCCGGCAGGCCGGCGGCCTCCAGATCGCTCAACCCGGCCGGCACCGGCAGGCACTGTGCCGCCGGGGCCACGCACCAGCGGGCGTAACCGCCACCGGCCACCAGGGCACAGACGCGGTCACCCACCTTCAGGCCGGCGGCCTGCAGGGCCGCCGCGTCGCCGGACTCGATGACGCCCGCGACCTCCAGACCGGGGATGTCGGACGCACCGGGCGGCACCGGGTAGTTGCCGGTGCGCTGCAGCACGTCCGGGCGGTTCACGCCCGAGGCACTGACGCGGATCAGCACCTCGCCCGGGCCGGCCACCGGCACCGGGCGCTCGCCCAGCTGCAGCACCTCGGGGGCACCGTAGCCACGGATCTCGACAGCCTGCATGGTGGACATGACGGTCTCCCGGTCTGGCGCGGCTTATTGCTGCTGCTGCTGTTGCTGCTGTTGCTGCTGCTCGCCGCTGTTGCGGTCCAGCAGGGCCTTCATGGACAGCTTGATGCGGCCCTTCTCGTCGGTCTCCAGCACCTTGACCTTGACGATCTGGCCTTCGGACAGGTAGTCGGTGACCTTCTCCACGCGCTCGTGGGCGATCTGGCTGATGTGCAGCAGACCGTCCTTGCCGGGCAGCAGGTTGACCAGGGCGCCGAAGTCCAGGATCTTGGTGATCGGGCCTTCGTAGACCTTGCCGATCTCGACTTCGGCGGTGATCTGCTCGATGCGGCGCTTGGCTTCATCGGCCTTGGACGCGTCGGTCGCAGCGATGGTGATGGTGCCGTCTTCCTCGATGTTGATCTGGCAGCCGGTCTCTTCGGTCAGCGCGCGGATCACGGCGCCGCCCTTGCCGATCACGTCACGGATCTTCTCCGGGTTGATCTTCATGGTGTAGAGCTTGGGCGCGAAGCTGCTGATCTCGGTCTTGGCTTCGCCCATGGCTTCCTGCATCTTGCCCAGGATGTGCATGCGGGCTTCCTTGGCCTGGGCCAGTGCGACCTGCATGATTTCCTTGGTGATGCCCTGGATCTTGATGTCCATCTGCAGGGCGGTGATGCCGTTGGTGGTGCCGGCCACCTTGAAGTCCATGTCGCCCAGGTGGTCCTCGTCACCCAGGATGTCGGTCAGCACCGCGAAGCGGTTGCCTTCCTTGATCAGGCCCATGGCGATGCCGGCCACGTGCGCCTTCATGGGCACGCCGGCGTCCATCAGCGCCAGGCAGCCGCCGCAGACCGAAGCCATCGACGACGAACCGTTCGACTCGGTGATCTCGGACACCACGCGGATGGTGTACGGGAACTCTTCCTTGCTCGGCAGTGCGGCCACCAGGGCGCGCTTGGCCAGACGGCCGTGCCCGATCTCGCGGCGCTTGGGGCTGCCGACACGGCCGGTTTCGCCGGTGGCGAACGGAGGCATGTTGTAGTGCAGCATGAAGCGGTCGTCGTACTCGCCGGCGAGTGCGTCGATCTTCTGGGCGTCGCGGTCGGTGCCGAGGGTGGCAACCACCAGGGCCTGGGTCTCGCCACGGGTGAACAGGGCGGAGCCGTGGGTGCGCGGCAGCACGCCGTTGCGGATTTCGATGCCGCGCACGGTGCGGGTGTCGCGACCGTCGATGCGGGGCTCGCCGGCCAGGATCTGGCCACGGACGATCTTGGCCTCGATCTCGAACAGCAGGCCTTCCACGGCCACGCCGTCGAACTCGACGCCGTCGGCCTTCAGGCCGGCCATGACATCGGCGTAGGCGGCACGGCAGGCCTGGGTGCGGGCCTGCTTGTTGCGGATCTGGTAGGCGGCTTCCAGCTTGGCCTGGCCCAGGGCCTGGACCTTGGCGATCAGGGCTTCGTCCTTGGACGGGGCCTGCCAGGTCCACTCGGGCTTGCCGGCGTCACGCACCAGCTCGTTGATGGCTTCGATGGCCACGTTGCCCTGCTCGTGGCCGAACACCACAGCGCCCAGCATGATGTCTTCGGACAGCTGGTCGGCTTCGGACTCGACCATCAGCACGGCCGAGGCGGTGCCGGCGACCACCAGGTCCATCTGGCTGTCCTTGCGCTCGGTCTGACCCGGGTTCAGCACGTACTGGCCGTTGATGTAACCCACGCGGGCAGCGCCGATCGGGCCGTTGAACGGGATGCCGGACACCGCCAGCGCGGCGGAGGTGGCGATCATGGCGGCGATGTCGGCGTCGACTTCGGGGTTGAGCGACACGGTGTGGATCACCACCTGGACTTCGTTGAAGAAGCCTTCGGGGAACAGCGGGCGGATCGGGCGGTCGATCAGGCGGCTGGTGAGGGTCTCGAACTCGCTCGGGCGGCCTTCGCGCTTGAAGAAGCTGCCCGGGATCTTGCCGGCGGCGTAGGTCTTCTCGAGGTAGTCGACGGTCAGCGGGAAGAAGTCCTGGCCGGCCTTGGCTTCGGTGCGGGCGACCACGGTGGCCAGCACGACGGTGCCTTCGATGTCGAGCAGCACGGCGCCGCTGGCCTGACGGGCGATCTCGCCGGTTTCCATGCGGACCGTGTGGCGGCCCCACTGGAAGGTCTTGGTGACTTTGTTGAACATGGTCATGGGTGGGCTCCTGAAAGCAGGCCCGGCACGGCCGGACCGAGGTGTGCAGACGTCTGCACGGGGCCCGGAACATTCACCCAGAACACGATGCCATTCCAGAAATGCTGACGACCCGGAACGGGGTCAGCGCCTTTGGAATGACACAGCTTCGCTCTGTCGTGAAGGGCTCCGGAGGTGAAAAGAGACTGAAAAACGGGTCCGACAAACAAAAATCGCCCGAGCCAGCGAACCAACTCAGGCGTTTTCCGTGGGTGCACCCGGGGGCGATTACTTGCGCAGGCCCAGTTTCTGGATCAGCGCGACATAACGGTCGGCGTCGCGGGACTTGAGGTAGTCCAGCAGCTTGCGGCGGCGGCTCACCATGCGCAGCAGACCGCGACGGCCGTGGTGGTCCTTGGCGTGGGTCTTGAAGTGCGGGGTCAGCTCGTTGATGCGGGCGGTCAGCAGGGCCACCTGAACTTCGGGGCTGCCGGTGTCGCTGGCGGCACGGGCGTTGGCCGCGATGACGTCGGCCTTGATTTCTTTGGCGATCATGGATCTTCCTGGTTGGGGACTGGCGTCCTGCCGCAGCCGGGGCCGCAACAGGCGTGAGATGCCTTGGCCGAGGCCGCAGCAACCGCGCATTATAGCCGCAGCCAGCCGCGCAGGCGATCCACCCCCTGCTCCAGCCGCTGCAGCTCCCGGCTGGCAAAGCACCAGCGCAGCCAGCCCTGGGCCGCCGGGCCGAAGGCGCAGCCCGGCGCCAGGCCCAGACCGGCCTCGGTCACCAGCCGCCGGGCCGTGTCCATGCAGTCCGTATGCCCCTGCAGCCGGAAGAAGGCATACATGCCGCCCCGGGGCAAGGCCAGCTCCACGCCCGGCAGGGCCTGCAGCAGGGGCACCAGGGTGTCGCGGCCGGCGCGCAGGCGGGCCACCAGCGCGGGGGTGATGGCCTCGCCATGGTCCAGGGCAGCAATGGCGCCGCGCTGCACGAACACCGGGGCGCAGGAGGTGTTGAACTCGATCAGCCGCCCCACGGGCTCGGTCAGGGCCGGCGGCAGCACCAGCCAGCCCAGGCGCCAGCCGGTCATGAGGAAGCTCTTGGAAAAGCTGTGCGCGACGATCAGCCGATCGTCCGGCTCGGCCACCTCCAGAAAGGACGGGGCTGCGCCGTTGGGGGTGTCGTCGCCGTAATAGAGGCGTTCGTACACCTCGTCGGCCAGGATCCAGGTGCCGGTGCGCCGGCAGTGCGCCAGGATGGCCCGCTGCTCGTCGGCGCCGAGCGTCCAGCCGGTCGGGTTGTTCGGGGCGTTCACCACCAGCAGCCGGGTGGCCGGGGTGATGGCCGCGAACAGCGCCGTCAGGTCGAGCTGCCAGCCGCCGTCGCGGGCCTGCAGCGGCACCTGCACGATCCGCCCGCCCATGATCTGCGGCTGGGCCACCAGGTTCGGCCAGACCGGCGCCACCACCACCACCTCGTCGCCGGCATCCACCAACGCCTGGGCCGCCACCATGAGGCCGTTGACGCCGCCGGAGGTCACGGCCACGCGGTCGAACCAGTGGGCCACACCGCGCCCGGGGTGCAGGCGGTCGGTGTACGTCGCAATCGCCTGGCGCAGTTCGGGCAGGCCCAGGTTGTGGGCATAAAAGGTCTCGCCGGCCTGCAGCGACTGCACCGCCGCCTGCCGCACCACCTCGGGCGTGACCTCGTCGCTCTCGCCAAACCAGAACTTCAGCACGTCGTCCCGGCCCAGCCCGGCATTGGCCACCTCGCGGATGCGCGAGCCTTCGAGTTGTTGCACCACGGCTCTCATGGGTTGTCCTTGGGTGGGGGGTTCAGGGGCGCTGGAGGCGGCAGGTGTGGGGCATGGCGGCCTGATCGGCCGGGATCTGCCGCACCACCCGGAAGCCGTAGCCGGAGCCTTCGACGTCGAACGGCACGCCGGGCTGGCCCTGGCGGTCCATCACGCCCACGGCCAGCGGCTGCTGGAACTGGTGGTCGTCGGCGCGCATGCGGCCGCGCTGGCCGGCCAGCTGCACATCGGCCCGCTCCAGCTGGGTGGCGATGGCGCCGGCCTCGACCCGGCCGGCGCGTTCGATGGCCTGGGCCAGCGCCTCGATCATGAGCTGCATGCGCAGGTGCACATAGTCGTCGGACGGGTCGGGGAAGCGCTGGCGGAACTGGCGGTAGAAGGCCTCGGACGCCGGGGTGGGCACATTGGGCAGCCAGTCGGCCACCGCCACCACCCGACCGATACCGGCCTCCCCGATGGCGGCCGGCGCGCCCAGCGCGTTGCCATAGAAGGTGTAGAAGCGGCCCTCGAAGCCGGCCTCGCGCGCCGCCTTGACCAGCAGGGTGAGGTCGTTGCCCCAGTTGCCGGTGAGCACCGCCTGGGCGCCGCTGGCCTTGATCTTGGCCGCATACGGCAGGAAGTCCTTGATGCGGGACATCGGGTGCAGTTCGTCACCGACGATGCGCACGTCCGGCCGCTGCTGCTCCAGCAGGCGGCGGGCCTGCCGCAGCACGCCCTGGCCGAAGCTGTAGTCCTGCCCGATCAGGTAGATCGACTGCAGGGCCCGGTCTTCGCGGATCAGGCCCATGAGTGCATTCAGGCGCATGTCGGCGTGGGCATCGAAGCGGAAGTGCCAGAAACTGCAGCGCTCGTTGGTGAGCGCCGGGTCGACCGCCGCGTAGTTGAGCAGCAGCATGCGCTGGCCGGGCTGGCGCTCGTTGTGCTTGCCGATGGCGTCGATGAGGGCGCTGGCCGCTGCCGACGAATTGCCCTGGGCCACGATGGCAATGCCCCGGTCGCTGGCCGAGCGCAGGGCCGAGAGGGCCTCTTCGGTCTGCCCCTTGCTGTCGAAACGCTCGATGCGCAGCGGCCGCGCACCGCCGGGCAGCGGCACGCCGCCCCGCGCATTCACCCGCTCGGTGGCCCAGAGCAGGTTGCGCCAGACCGCCTCGCCGGCCAGCCCGGCCGGGCCGGACAGGCCTTCGATGAGCGCGATGCGGATGGGTTCGGGCGCGGGCTGCGACGGCGGTTGCGCGTGCAGCCAGGCCGGCAGGGCCAGCAGCAGGCCGACGGCCAGCCGTCGGGTCACGGTGGTCAGGGGCATCGGGAAAGGCTCAGACAGGGGTGGCGAGTTCGGCCAGCGGCCAGCGGGGGCGGACGTCGAAACGGCCCTGGCCGGCGGCATCGGCCTGCAGATCGGCCTCGGCGATCAGGCCGTGGCGGGCGCGCAGGGCGGCCGCCATGGCGATCATGGCGCCGTTGTCGGTGCAGAGGTGCAGCTCGGGGTAGTGCACGCGGGCACCACGCCGGGTGCAGGCGGCATCCAGCTGTTCGCGCAGCCGCGTGTTCGCCCCCACGCCGCCGGCCACCACCAGCCGCTTCAGGCCGGTGGCGTCCAGCGCAGCGAGCGACTTGCGGACCAGCACGTCGACGATGGCGGCCTGCACGCTGGCGGCCACATCGGCCTTCTCCTGCGGGGTGAGCGGGTCGGCTGTGCGGCTGGTGGCCGGGCCTTCCGGCGCCGCATGGGCCAGCCGCTTGACCTGGGTGAGCACCGCGGTCTTGAGCCCGGCAAAGGAAAAGTCCAGGTCGCCGCTGTGCAGCAGCGGACGGGGGAACCGGTAGGCCGTCTCGCTGCCCTGCAGCGCCAGCCGGGCCAGCGCCGGCCCGCCGGGGTAGCCCAGGCCGAGCAGCTTGGCCGATTTGTCGAAGGCCTCGCCGGCCGCGTCGTCGATGGTCTCGCCCAGCAGTTCGTAGCGCCCCACGCCGTCCACCCGCATGAGCTGGGTGTGGCCGCCGGACACCAGCAGGGCCACGAACGGGAATGCGGGCGGGTCGGCGCTCAGGAACGGGGACAGCAGATGCCCTTCCAGGTGGTGGATGCCCAGCACCGGCTTGCCCAGCGCAAAGCCCAGCGCGGCCCCCACACCGGCGCCCACCAGCAGGGCGCCGGCCAGGCCCGGGCCCCGGGTGCAGGCCACCAGATCGACCTCGGTGAGTGCGCGGCCGGCCTGGGCCAGCACCGCGTCGGTCAGGGGCAGCACGCGGCGGATGTGGTCGCGGCTGGCCAGTTCGGGCACCACGCCGCCGTAGGCCTGGTGCATCTCGATCTGGCTGTGCAGCGCAGCGCCCAGCAGGCGCGGTGCACCCGCCCCGCCGGACGCACTGGTGTCGACCAGGGCAACGCCGGTCTCGTCGCAGGACGATTCGATTCCCAGTATCAGCATGGGGCGGGAGTTTACGGGCGGCACGAATGTTGCTGCCTCACGCACTCATGAAATCGGCCCTGAGTTTCCTGATCGCCGCCCGCCGCAGCGAGATCGCCGGCCTGCAGCGGCTGGCCCTGACCAGCGAACTGGTCGGCGCCATCGGCCGCCTGGTGCACGCCCTGCAGCGCGAGCGCGGGCTGTCCAACCTGTACCTGGGGTCGCAGGGCCAGCACTGGGCGGCCGAACGCCTGGCGCAGGTGGCGCAGAGCCAGGCCCTGCAGGCCGATGTGGAGCGGGCCTTCGACCAGCTCGACACCGATGCAGCGCTCAGCGGCCACCGCACCCGCCTGTTCGGCCGCATCGCCTATGCCCTGCAGGGCCTGAGCGCCCTGCCCCGCCTGCGCGAGCGGGTGGGCCAGCGTCAGTGGGGCACCGAGCGCACGGTGGCGGCCTATGCGCGGCTGATACAGGCGCTGCTGGCGGTGGTGTTCGAGGCCGCCGACAGCGCCTGGGACCCGGACATCTCGCGCCATCTGGTGGCCTTCCTGAACTTCCTGCAGGGCAAGGAGTTTGCCGGCCAGGAGCGGGCCACCGGCTCGGCCCTGTTCGCCGCCGGCCGCATGGACACCGACAGCCAGCAGCGCCTGCTGCACTTCATCGAGTCGCAGGAACGCTGCCTGCAGGTCTGCACCGACCTGGCCAGCCCGGCGATCCGCCAGCTGTGGGTCGAGGCGCAGCGGCCGGAGCACCTGATGCCGCTGGAGCGCATGCGCCGCATCCTGTGCACCACGCCGCCCGGCGGTGTGCTGGATGCCGGCCACAGCCAGGCCTGGTTCGACGCCTGTAGCCGCCACATCGATGCCATGAAGCAGCTGGAAGACGCGCTGGCGGCCGAGCTGCAGGGCCTGTGCAGCCAGCGGCTGGAGGCCACCGCCCTGGAGCTGGCCGCGCTGGAACGCATGGCCGGCGGCCTGGGCGCCGGCCGACCGACCGACACTGGCGCGGCAACGCTGACCAGCGACGGCCCCGACTTCTTCGACGACACCCGTGCGCCGGCCCTGCCGGCCGGCATCGGCCATGCGGGCAACGGCTTCGGTGTGCCGATGGAGCAGTCCATCCTGGAACTGGTGCGCGACCAGGCCCGCCGCCTGCAGAGCATGGGCGACGAACTCGACACCGTGCGCGCCAGCCTGAACGAGCGCAAGACGGTGGAACGCGCCAAGGGCCTGCTGATGGCGCACCGCCAGCTCTCCGAGGAGCAGGCCCACAAGACCATGCGCCAGATGGCCATGAACCAGAACAAGCGGCTGATCGATGTGGCCGAGGCGGTGCTGGCCATGGCCGACGTGCTGCCGGTGCGCGGCCGCTGACCCCGAGGCGCCGCACCGGCTTTGTGCGGCGCACCAATCTGGACGACCCGGACCGGGTGGCCCGCCGGCAACCGCCCACCCGCCCTGCCCTGGCAGGGCCTTGTTTTTCAAGGGTTTTCTGCCCGCCGCACGGAAAGACCCCGGGGCTGGCACGGTATCTGCATGGCTTGGGCATGACAGGGGGGCCAACGGCGGTCTTCCGGTCGACAGTCCACCCCGGACACGGACAACGGCGTCCATTGCCGGCTTGCTCACGCAGGCCATGGCGATGGACGCCGTTGTGTTTTTCCGGACCCGTTTTTCCAACAGCCCACCCACAGGAGCCCGCCATGACCTTCGAGAAAAGCCCCGCCCCGGCCACGGTCGACACCGCCAGCCCCACCCCCACCGCCCCGGTGGCCGCATCGGCCGAGAGCGGCCGGCGCGACTTCCTGCGCCAGGGCGCGGCCCTGGGCGGCGCGGCACTCTTCGGCAGCCTGGGTTACCAGCCGGTCTGGGCAGCCGGATCGGACGCGCCGGAGAAGGCCGAGGTCAAGATCGGCTTCATCCCGCTGACCGACTGCGCCAGCGTGGTGATGGCGGCCGAACTGGGCCTGGACAAGAAGTACGGCGTGAAGATCGTGCCCAACAAGGAAGCCAGCTGGGCCGGCGTGCGCGACAAGCTGGTGAATGGCGAACTCGACATGGCCCATGTGCTGTACGGCCTGATCTACGGCCTGCAGCTGGGCACCGCCGGCCCGCGCAAGGAGATGGCCGTGCTGATGAACCTGAACCACAACGGCCAGGCGATCACGCTGTCCAAGAAGCTGGCCGAAAAGGGCGCGGTGGATGCGCCCAGCCTGGCCAAGCTGATGGCCACCGAGAAGCGCGAATACACCTTCGCCCAGACCTTCCCCACCGGCACCCACGCCATGTGGCTGTACTACTGGCTGGCCAGCGCCGGCATCGACCCGTTCAAGGACGCGCGCGCCATCGTGGTGCCGCCGCCGCAGATGGTGGCCAACATGCGGGTCGGCAACATGGACGGCTTCTGCGTGGGCGAGCCCTGGAACCACCGGGCCATCATGGACGGCATCGGGGTCACCGCCAACACCACCCAGGACATCTGGAAAGATCACCCCGAGAAGGTGCTGGGCACCACCGCCGAGTTCGTGCAGAAGTACCCCAACACCGCCCGTGCGGTGACCGCCGCCATCCTGGAGGCCGGCAAATGGATCGACGCCGGCCTGGTGAACAAGAACCGCATGGCCGAGACCATTGCCCAGCGCGCCTATGTGAACACCGGGGTGGACGCCATCAACCAGCGCATTCTGGGCCGCTACCAGAACGGCATGGGCAAGACCTGGGACGACCCGAACCACATGAAGTTCTATAACGACGGGCTGGTCAACTTCCCGTACCTGTCCGACGGCATGTGGTTCCTGACCCAGCACAAGCGCTGGGGCCTGCTCAAGAGCCACCCCGACTACCTGGCGGTGGCCAAGGCGGTCAACCGGATCGACATCTACAAGCAGGCCGCCGAGGCCACCAAGACCCCGCTGCCGAAGTCGGAAATGCGCAGCGCCAAGTTCATCGACGGCGCGGTGTGGGACGGCAAGGACCCGGCGAAGTACGCCGACGGCTTCAAGATCAAGGCCTGAGCATGAGCGCGGCTGCATCACGTTCATCGCTGCTCATGGCCGGCTTCTGGCGCCGCGTGGTGCCGCCGGTGCTCGGGCTGGGTTTCCTGGTGCTGGTGTGGTCGCTGATCGCCAGCACCGGCGACAACGGCATTCCCACACCGGGTCAGACCTGGACCCAGGCGGTCGAGGTGTTCTCCGACCCGTTCTACCAGGCAGGCCCGAACGACCAGGGTGTGGGCTGGAACGTGCTCATGTCGCTGGAGCGGGTGGCGCTGGGCTTCGGCCTGGCAGCGCTGGTGGGCATTCCGGCGGGCTTTGCCATCGGCCGCTTCGAGTTCCTGGGCCGCATGTTCAACCCGATCATCAGCCTGCTGCGGCCGGTCTCGCCGCTGGCCTGGCTGCCGATCGGCCTGCTGGTGTTCAAGGGCGCCAACCCGGCCGCCATCTGGACCATCTTCATCTGCTCCATCTGGCCGATGGTCATCAACACCGCGGTCGGCGTGCAGCGGGTGCCGCAGGACTACATGAACGTGGCCCGGGTGCTCAACCTGAGCGAATGGAAGATCTTCACCCGAATCCTGTTCCCGGCCGTGCTGCCCTACCTGCTGACCGGCGTGCGACTGGCGGTGGGCACGGCCTGGCTGGTGATCGTGGCGGCCGAGATGCTGACCGGCGGCGTGGGCATCGGCTTCTGGGTCTGGGACGAGTGGAACAACCTGAATGTGGCGTCCATCATCATCGCCATCGGTGTGATCGGCGTGGTCGGGCTGCTGCTCGAATTCGCCCTCATCCGCCTGGCGTCCCTGTTCACCTACGAGGAGGTCAAGGCATGAGCACCACGGCCGTACCGATGCACCCGGAACGCTTCATCGACATCCAGTCGGTCGAGCAGACCTTCCGGACCCGCCAGGGCGATTTCACCGCGCTGCGCGACATCCACCTGACGGTGGCGCAGGGCGAGTTCGTCACCCTCATCGGCCATTCCGGCTGCGGCAAGTCCACCCTGCTGAACCTGATCGCCGGCCTGACCCGGCCCACCGCCGGCGTGCTGCTGTGCGCCGACCGGGAGATCAAGGGGCCGGGGCCGGAACGCGCGGTAGTGTTCCAGAACCATTCGCTGCTGCCCTGGCTGACCTGCGCCGACAACGTCTACCTGGCGGTGGAGCGGGTGTTCGGTGCCACCGAACCCAAGGCCCGGCTGCGCGAACGCACCGCCGCCGCGCTCGAACTGGTGGGCCTGTCGCACGCGGCGGCCAAGCGCCCGGGCGAGATCTCGGGCGGCATGAAGCAGCGGGTGGGCATTGCCCGCGCGCTGTCGATGGAGCCGCAGGTGCTGCTGATGGACGAGCCCTTCGGTGCCCTCGACGCCCTCACCCGCGCCCGGCTGCAGGACGAGCTGCTGGAGATCGTGGCGCGCACCCGCAGCACGGTGGTCATGGTGACCCACGACGTGGACGAGGCGGTGCTGCTGAGCGACCGCATCGTGATGCTCACCAACGGCCCGGCCGCCACCATCGGCGAGGTGCTGAGGGTGGACATCGAACGCCCGCGCAACCGGCTGGCCCTGGCCGACGACGCGCGCTACCAGCGTTGCCGCAAGGCCGTGATCGACTTCCTCTACACCCGCCAGGGCCACGTGGAAAAAACCGCCTGAGGAGAACCGCATGGACATGCGCGTGAAACAGAAGATGAAGCTGGTGATGGTGGGCAACGGCATGGCCGGGGTGCGGGCGCTGGAAGAGCTGCTCAAGATCGCGCCGGACCTCCACGACATCACCGTGTTCGGTGCCGAGCCGTACCCCAACTACAACCGCATCCTGCTCTCGCCGGTGCTGGCCGGCGAGCAGACGCTGGAGCAGATCGTGCTGAACGACTGGGCCTGGTACCGCGACAACGGCATCACCCTGCACGCCGGCAGCACAGTGACCACGATCGACCGGGTGCGCCGGGTGGTCAAGGCCACCGCCGCCGACGGCACCCTCCTGGAGGCCGGCTACGACCGGCTCATCCTGGCCACCGGCTCCAACCCGTTCATGCTGCCGGTGCCCGGCCGCGAGCTGCAGGGCGTGCTGGCCTACCGGGACATCGCCGACACCCAGGCCATGATCGACGCCGCCACCCGCCACCGGCACGCGGTGGTCATCGGCGGCGGCCTGCTGGGCCTGGAAGCCGCCAACGGCCTGATCAAGCGCGGCATGGACGTCACCGTGGTGCATGTGGCGCCGTGGCTGATGGAGCGCCAGCTCGACGAGGTGGCCGGGCGCATGCTGCAGCAGTCGCTGGAGCAGCGCGGCATGAAGTTCCTGATCGGCGCGCAGACCGAGGCGCTGCTGGACGACGGCCAGGGCCGGGTCGGCGCGGTGCGCTTCAAGGACGGCACCGAGGTGCCGGCCGAGCTGGTGGTGATGGCGGTGGGCATCCGGCCCAACACCGCACTGGCCCAGCAGGCCGGTCTGCATGTGGAGCGCGGCATCGTGGTGAGCGACACGCTGCAGACCACCACCGACCCGCGCATCTATGCGGTGGGCGAATGCGCTGCCCACCGGGGTGTGGCCTACGGCCTGGTCGCGCCGCTGTTCGAGCAGGCCAAGGTGCTGGCCACCCACCTGGCCGAATTCGGCATCGGCCGCTACAGCGGATCGCTCACCTCGACCAAACTCAAGGTGACCGGCATCGACCTGTTCTCGGCCGGCGACTTCATGGGCGGCGACGGCACCGAGACCATCGTCATGAGCGACCCGGCCGGCGGCGTCTACAAGAAGCTGGTGCTGCGCGGTGAGCAGCTGGTGGGCGCCTGCCTGTACGGCGACACGGTGGACGGCAGCTGGTACTTCAAGCTGCTGCGCGAGGGCCGCAATGTGGCCGACATCCGCGACAAGCTGATGTTCGGCGAATCGAACATCGGCGACGTCGGCCACCAGGGCCACAACAAGGCCGGCGCCATGGCGGATGCCGACGAGGTCTGCGGCTGCAACGGCGTGACCAAGGGCACCATCTGCAAGGCCATCAAGGACAAGGGCCTGTTCACGCTGGAGGACGTGCGCAAGCACACCAAGGCCAGCGCCAGCTGCGGCTCCTGCACCGGTCTGGTGGAGCAGATCCTGATGGCCACCGCCGGTGGTGACTACTCCGCCACGCCCCGCCTCAAGCCGGTCTGCGGCTGCACCACCCACGGCCACCAGGCGGTGCGCGATGCCATCCGCGACCAGCACCTCACGAACAAGGCCGACGTGTTCGCGGCGCTCGGCTGGCGCACCCCCGACGGCTGCGCCACCTGCCGCCCGGCCATCAACTACTACCTGATCAGCACCTGGCCCAAGGAGGCGCGCGACGACCCGCAGAGCCGCTTCATCAACGAGCGCATGCACGCCAACATCCAGAAGGACGGCACCTACAGCGTGATTCCGCGCATGTGGGGCGGCGAGACCACCGCCGCCGAGCTGCGCCGCATTGCCGATGTGGTGGACAAGTACCAGATCCCCACGGTCAAGGTCACCGGCGGCCAGCGCATCGACCTGCTGGGCGTCAAGAAGGAAGACCTGCAGGCGGTCTGGCGCGATATCGGCATGCCCAGCGGCCATGCCTATGCCAAGGCGCTGCGCACGGTCAAGACCTGCGTGGGCAGCGAGTGGTGCCGCATGGGCACCCAGGACAGCACCCAGATGGGCAAGGACCTGGAGCGCGCCATGTGGCGCATGTATGCCCCGCACAAGGTGAAGTTCGCGGTGAGCGGCTGCCCGCGCAACTGCGCCGAGGCCGGCATCAAGGACGTCGGCATCATCGGCGTGGACAGCGGCTGGGAGATGGTGATTGCCGGCAACGGCGGCATCAAGACCGAGGTGGCGCAGTTCTTCACCAAGCTGCAGACCGCCGAGGAGGTGCTGGAGTACACCGGCGCCTTCATGCAGCTCTACCGGCTGGAGGGCTGGTACCTGGAGCGCACGGTGCACTACGTCAACCGGGTCGGCATGGACTACGTCAAACGCCGCATCCTGGACGACCACGCCGGCCGCCAGGCCCTGTGGGCCGAGCTGCAGGCCGCGCTCGACGGCGAGCCCGACCCGTGGTTCGAGCACGAGAAGGCGGCGGTCGACACCCGCCAGTTCATCCCCATCCAGCCGGTGGCCGCCGAGAGGAGCGACGCATGAACCCGAACCCGACCGACGACACCCGCCGCTGGATTCCGGTGGCCCGCATCGACGACATCCCGGTGGCCGGTTCGCGCTGCGTGCAGCGCCCGCAGGGCCTGGACGTGGCGGTGTTCCGCACCACCGACGAACAGGTGTTTGCCCTGCTCGACCGCTGCCCGCACAAGGGCGGGCCGCTGAGCCAGGGCATCGTCTTCGGCCACCGGGTGGCCTGCCCGCTGCACAACTGGACCATCGGCCTGGACAGCGGCTGCGCCCAGGAGCCGGACGAGGGCTGCACCACCCCGTTCGCGGTGTCGCTGCAGGACGGCGTGGTGCACCTGGACGCCGACGAGCTGGCCACGCAGGCGCTGGCCGAAACCCGCCCGCTGGCCGGCCCGGCCCGGCGCAGCAGCTGCACCCCATGACCCCGTCCGGACCGGCCTGCGCCCCATCCACACGGTCCACCCGTTCCACCTGCCCCTACTGCGGCGTGGGCTGCGGGGTGATCATCCACAGCAAGGGTGAACACATCACCGGTGTGAGCGGCGATCCGGACCACCCGGCCAACGCCGGCCGGCTGTGCTCCAAGGGCCAGACGCTGCACCTCACCGCCGACCCGGTGGTCATGCGCCAGACCCGGCTGCTGCAACCACTGCACCGCGCGCAACGCGGCGGACCGCCTCAACCCATCGGCTGGGACGCCGCCCTCGACCTGGCGGCCGAGCGGCTGGGCGACATCGTGCAGCGGCACGGCGCCGACGCGGTGGGCTTTTATGTGAGCGGCCAGCTGCTGACCGAGGACTACTACGTCTTCAACAAGCTGGTCAAAGGCCTGCTGGGCACCAACCACATCGACACCAACTCCCGCCTGTGCATGAGCAGCGCGGTGGCCGGCTACAAGCTCACCCTGGGCGCCGACGCGCCCCCCGCCTGCTACGACGATGTGCAGCACGCCGGCTGCCTGTTCGTGGCCGGCAGCAACGCGGCCTATGCCCACCCGGTGCTGTTCCGCCGCATCGAGGATGCCCGCCGCCAGCGGCCCGGCCTGCGCATGGTGGTGGTCGACCCGCGCCGCACCGACACCGCCAGCCAGGCCGACCTGCACCTGGCCCTGCAGCCCGGCACCGACGTGATGCTGTTCCACGGCCTGCTGCACCTCATGCTGGCCCGCGGCTGGGTCGATGACGGCTACATCCGCGACCACACCAGCGGCTTCGATGCCCTGGAAGAACGGGTGGGCGGCTGCACGCCGGCCCGGGTGGCCGAGGTCTGCGGCGTGCCGGAAGCCAACCTGCTCACCGCAGCCCGCTGGTTCGCCTGGGGCGGTGCCGACGCACCGGCACCGGCCGGCGCCGCGCGCGGCGCCACGCTCAGCCTGTACTGCCAGGGCCTCAACCAGAGCCGCAGCGGCACCGCCAAGAACGCCAGCCTGATCAACCTGCACCTGGCCACCGGCCAGATCGGCCGGCCGGGTGCCGGCCCCTTCAGCCTCACCGGCCAGCCCAATGCCATGGGCGGGCGCGAGGTCGGCGGCCTGGCCAACCTGCTCTCGGCCCACCGCGACCTGGCCAACCCGCAGCACCGGGCCGAGGTGGCCGCGCTGTGGGGCGTGCCCGACGTGCCGGCGAAGCCCGGCCTGACCGCCGTCGAGATGTTCCAGGCCGCCGCCGACGGACAGGTCAAGGCGCTGTGGATCGCCTGCACCAACCCGGCCCAGTCCATGCCCGACCAGACCACCGTGCGCCGCGCCCTGGAGCGGGCCGAGTTTGTGGTGGTGCAGGAGGCCTTTGCCACCGCCGCCACCGCCGACTTCGCCGACCTGCTGCTGCCGGCCACCACCTGGGGCGAGAAGGACGGCACCGTGACCAACAGCGAACGCCGCATCAGCCGCGTGCGCCCGGCGATTCCGCCGCCCGGCGAGACCCGGCACGACTGGCGCATCGCGGTCGATCTGGCCCGCCGGCTCGAAGCCCGGCTGCGGCCTGGGCAGCCCACGCTGTTCCCGTACGACCGCCCGGAGACCGTCTGGAACGAACACCGCGAAAGCACCCGGGGCCGCGATCTGGACATCACCGGCCTGAGCTACGCCGCGCTGGAACAGGCGCCCCAGCAGTGGCCGCTGCCCGAAGGCCGGACCACCGGCAGGCCACGTCTGTACGAAGACGGCATCTACCCCACGTCCGATGGTCGCGCACGTTTCGCCGCCCTGCCCTGGGAGCCGGTGGCCGAGGAACGGGTGTCCGAGTTCCCGTTCTCGCTCACCACCGGCCGGCTGCGTGACCACTGGCACGGCATGACCCGCACCGGCACCCTGGGCCGGCTGTTCGGCCATGTGCCGGAACCCCGCATCGACCTGCACCCGGACGACCTGCCGCCGCTGGGCCTGTTGCCGGGCGATCTGGTGCAGGTCACCAGCAAGCGCGGCCGCATCGTGGTGCCGGTGCAGCCGGACGACGGCGTGGCGCCGGGCCAGGCCTTCATGGCCATGCACTGGGGCAGCGAATACCTCAGCGGCCGCGACACCGACGGCAGGCCGCTGGCCGGCGTGAATGCGCTGACCACCTCGGCGCACTGCCCGCGCTCCAAGCAACCCGAGCTGAAACACGCGGCGGTGCGCATCGAGCCGGCGCGGCTGGGCTGGTCGATGCTGGCCGCCGCCTGGTTGCCGGCCGAGAGCGCCCTGTCCACCCGCGAAGCCCTGCGCCACCTCATGCCCGAACTGGCCTTCGCCAGCTGCGTGCCCTTCGGCCACGACGGCACCGGCCTGCTGCTGCGGGTGGCCGATACCGCGCCCCCCGAACCCGCACTGCTGGACCGCATGACCGCCCTGCTCGGGCTGGACGACCCGGCGGCCCTGGCCTACACCGATGCCGCGCGCGGCCAATGGCGGCGGGTGCTGACCACAACCACAACCACCGCAGCCAGCGCCTTGAACGCCACCGAACGCCGGGTGCAGGGCTTCCTGCTGGCCGGCGACACCCGGGCCGAAGCCTGGCTGCTGCCGCTGCTGCTGCAACGCGACCCGGTGCAGGCCGATCCGCGTCGGCTGCTGTTGCCGGGCGCACAGCCGCCGCAGCCGGCGCGCGCGCGCAGCCCCCAGGTCTGCGGCTGCCACGCGGTGGATGCCGCCGCCATCGACACCGTCCTGTCGCAACAGGACCCCGGGCTGGGTGAAGACGCCCGGCTCCAGGCCCTGCAGGCGGGGCTGCGCTGCGGCACCGGCTGCGGCTCCTGCGTGCCCGAACTGCGCCAGCGCATCCGCGCCTTTCGGGCCAGCGCCGCCACCGCCACGGCCTGAGCACGGCAAGTCGGCTTATTACGGCAAGTCATCAGGCCTGGACCACAATCGCGCCCATGGCTGAACCCAGCGGCATCGCCGCCTACATCAAGGAAATCGGACGCGGCAAGGACGGTGCCCGGGCCCTGTCGCGCGAGCAGGCGGCCGACCTGATGGGCCGGGTGCTGGACGGCCAGGTGTCCGATCTGGAGCTGGGTGCGTTCTGCCTGGCCATGCGCATCAAGGGCGAGACCCCGGCCGAGATGGCCGGCTTTCTGGACGCCACCCATGCCCGCCTGCAGCGCGTGCCCGACAGCGGCCAACCCACCGTGGTGCTGCCCAGCTACAACGGCGCCCGCAAGCTGCCGGTGCTGACCCCGCTGCTGGCCCTGCTGCTGGCCCGCCGGGGTGCGGCGGTGGTGGTGCACGGCACCGCCACCGAAGACCGGCGCGTCACCAGCCAGGCGGTGCTGGCGGGCCTGGGCGTGCCGGCCCGCACCACCGTGGGGCCGGTGGCGGCCGGCGAGGTGGCCTTCCTGCCCACCGGGCTGCTGCTGCCGGGTCTGCAGCGCCTGCTCGATGTGCGCCGCGTAGTCGGTCTGCGCAACCCGGGCCACAGCCTGGTCAAGCTGATGAACCCCTGCCACGGCTCGGCGCTGGTGGTGGGCAGCTACACCCACCCCGAATACGCCATCAGCATGGCCGACACCTTTGCGCTCACCGGCACCCGCGCGCTGCTGCTGCGCGGCACCGAAGGCGAGCCGGTGGCCGACGCCCGCCGCACGCCCCGGATGGAGGCGTTCGTGGACGGCGTGCGCACCGAAGTGCAGCCCCCGCAAGACGGCCCGCTGGCCCGCCTGCCCGAGCTGCCGACCGAGATCGACGCCGACGGCACCGCCGGGTGGATCACGTCGGTGCTGGACGGCCGGCGGTCGGTGCCCGAACCCATTGCACTGCAGGTGGAACACATCTTGCACCTGCTCACCCATGAACCCGTCACCCCGTGAACCCGGCATGAACCCGCCCACCGACTTCCGCCCCGGCACCGTCACCCTGGTCGGCGCCGGCCCGGGCGACCCGGAACTGCTCACGCTCAAGGCGGTGCGGGTCATCGCCTCGGCCACCGTGCTGCTGGTCGACGACCTGGTGGGTGACGGGGTGCTGGCCCATGCCAGCCCGAACGCCCGCATCGTGCATGTGGGCAAGCGCGGCGGCTGCAAGAGCACGCCGCAGGCCTTCATCGGCAAGCTCATGGTGATGGCGGCCCGCGAAGGTGAAGTGGTGGTGCGGCTGAAGGGCGGCGACCCGTTCATCTTCGGGCGCGGTGGCGAGGAAATGGAGCACCTGCAGGCCCACGGCATCGAGGCCCAGGTGGTCAACGGCATCACCGCCGGCCTGGGGGGCATGACGTCGCTCGGCGTGCCGCTGACCCACCGCGACCATGCCCACGGCGTGGTGTTCGTCACCGGCCATGCCAAACCCGGCGACAGCGGCACCGACTGGCAGGCCCTGGCGGCCACCGCCCGCCAGGCCCGGCTGACCCTGGTCATCTACATGGGGGTGAGCGGCGCGGCGCAGATCGAGGCCGACCTGCTCACCGGCCTGGCGCCATCCACCCCGCTGGCCATCATCCAGAACGCCACCCTGCCCGACCAGCGCCAGGCCCTGACCACGCTGGACGACCTCTGTGCCTGCCTGCAACGCGAAGGGCTGGGCAGCCCGGCCGTGATCGTGGTGGGCGATGTGCTGCAGGGCCTGCTGTCGCTGCAGGCGTCCAGGACCACCGAAGCGGTGCGCCACGCCGGCTGATGCCCTGCAGCGGCATGGCCCGCCGCTTGCTAGTCGACAGGGCATGAACCTGTCCGACACGCCACCGCTCCCGCCCGCCGCCACCGAACCGCCGGCGGCCGCCTCGGCGCCCGCTCAACCCTCCACCGCACCGGCCCATGCCGCCGGCCTGTCGCTGGTCAACCTGGCGGCCCGGCAGCGCATGCTGTCGCAACGCATGATCCTGCAGACCATGCTGGCCGCGCAGGGCGACGCCGAGCGCATGCAGGCGGCCCGGCGCAGCCTGCAGGTGTTCACCGAGAGCCAGGCCCATCTGGAGGCCACCCCGCGCCGCATGGAGCCGACCGCGGCACGGCGCATCGCCGGCACCTACCACGGGGCGCAGGGCGTGGGGCCGACCATCCACGGCTTCATCGAACGGGTGCGCACCACACTGGACCGCATCAGCGAGGGCAACGGCCGGCTGGCCGGGCGATCGCTGGCCGAACTGGTGCAGCTCACCGATCCGGTGCTGGACGCCCTCAACACCGCCACCACCGCCTTCGACGAGGTCGGCCGCGCGCAGTCCGAGGCGATCATGCGCGAGCTCACCGGCATCGTCACCGACATCCAGGGCATTGCGCGCGAGGCACGGGTGGTCAGCTTCAACGCCCAGGTGGTGGCGGCCCGGGCCGGCGCGCACGGCCGCGAGTTCGCGGTGGTGGCCAATGTGCTGACCGACATCACCAGCGAGATCGACCGGCTCACCCGCGACGCCGCCGTGCTGGCCGACCGCAGCCGGCGCAGCGCCTGACGCCCGCAGGCGGCGGCCGACGGGGCGCCTACACTGCGCGCCATGCAGGAATTCGACGCCATCATCATCGGGGCCGGCGCTGCCGGCCTTTTTTGCGCCGGGGTGGCCGGCCAGCGCGGGCGGCGGGTGCTGCTGATCGACCACAGCCCCAAGGTGGCCGAGAAGATCCGCATCTCCGGCGGCGGACGCGCCAACTTCACCAACCGCGATCTGGACCCGCACGCCCCGCACAGGCACTTCGTCAGCCGCAATCCGCACTTCTGCCGCTCGGCGCTGTCGCGCTACACGCCGGCCGACTTCATCGCCCTGGTGCAGCGGCACGGCGTGCCCTTCCACGAAAAGCACAAGGGCCAGCTGTTCTGCGACCGCTCGGCCGACGACCTGATCCAGCTCCTGCTGCGCGAGTGCGAGGCCGGCGGCGTGACCCGCTGGCAGCCCTGCCCGGTGCAGGCGGTGCGGCAGGACGGCAACGGGCATTACGAGGTCGACACCGGCCAGGGCACGGTCCGCGCCGCTTCGGTGGTGGTGGCCACCGGCGGGCTGTCGATCCCGCAGATCGGGGCCAGCGACTTCGGCCACCGGCTGGCCGCGCAATTCGGTCTGCGGCTGGTCGACACCGGCCCCGGGCTGGTGCCGCTGACCTTCGACGCACAGGCCTGGGCACCGTTTGCCGAACTGGCCGGACTGGCGCTGCCGGTCGAGATGGCCACCGGCGAGAAAAAGCAGCGCATGGCCTTCCGCGAAGACCTGCTGTTCACCCACCGCGGCCTGTCCGGGCCGGCGGTGCTGCAGATCTCCAGCTACTGGCAGCCCGGCCAGCCGGTGCGGCTCGATCTGGCGCCCGGCACCGATCTGGAGCAGGAGCTGCTGCAGGCCAAGCTGCGCTCGCGCAAGCGGCTGGCCAACGAGCTGGCCACCTGGGTGCCTTCCCGGCTGGCCGACACCTGGACCGGCGCCGACCCGGACTGGCAACGCCCGGTCATGGAAACCACCGACAAGGCGCTGGCCCGGCTGGCGCAACGGCTCTCGCGCTGGGAGCTCACCCCCACCGGCACCGAGGGCTACCGCAAGGCCGAGGTCACCCTGGGGGGCGTGGACACCCGCGACCTGTCGTCCCAGACGATGGAATCGCGCCAGAAAGGCCTGTTCTTCATCGGTGAAGTGGTCGACGTGACCGGGTGGCTGGGCGGCTACAACTTCCAGTGGGCCTGGGCCAGCGCCCACGCCTGCGCCCAGGCACTTTGAGCATGCCGGGCCGGGCCGATGGTCAAGGCCCGGCAAATGGCTATAATCGCAGGCTTTGCTGGCAAATTCCCGTCGGCCAATACTAGTTAATGACGGGACACAACGCTGGAACGAAGGCCGGGCCCGATCTTCCCGACCATCCTCTTGCAGCACATTCTGGAAATCACTGCCCAATGACCACCATCCGTGTTAAAGACAACGAGCCGTTCGACGTTGCTCTGCGTCGCTTCAAGCGCACCATCGAGAAGCTCGGCCTGCTGACCGACCTGCGCGCCCGCGAGTTCTACGAAAAGCCCACCGCCGAGCGCAAGCGCAAGAAGGCCGCCGCCGTCAAGCGCCACTACAAGCGTGTGCGTTCGATGCAGCTGCCCAAGAAGCTGTACTGATCCCCGCCAGGACTCCGGTCCCGGACAAAAGCCCGCCAGAGGACGCTCAGGCGGGCTTTTTTGACGTCTGGGGCCCCGCCCGACACCCACCCACAGGAAACGCCATGCCCATCAAGGACCAACTCGCCCAGGACATCAAGGCCGCCATGCTGGCCAAGGACAACCAGCGCCGCGACACGCTGCGCCTGCTGCAGGCCGCCATCAAGCAGCGCGAGGTGGACGAGCGCATCGAGCTCGACGACGCCGCCGTGATCGCGGTGGTCGACAAGCTGGTCAAGCAGCGCAAGGACTCGATCGCCGCCTTCGAGCAGGGTGGCCGCGCCGACCTCGCGGCCCAGGAAGCGGCCGAAATGGCCGTGCTGCAGACCTACCTGCCGCAGCGCCTGTCGGCCGACGAGGTGGCGGCCGAAGTGCGCGCCATCGTGGCCGAGCTGGGCGCCGCCGGCCCGGGCGACATGGGCCGTGTCATGGGTGCGGTCAAGACCCGGCTCGCCGGCAAGGCCGACATGGGCGCGGTGTCGGCAGCGGTCAAGGCGGCCCTGGCCGGCTGAAACACCCCCGGGGGGTTCACCTTCCGTCGTGGGCGTATTTTGGAAAGCCTCTGAATCAGGAGGTTTCCATGACTTTTTCCCGCTGGACCCGGCCTTCCCTCGCGAGGGCCACCGCCATGGCCCTCACCGGCCTGCTGGCGCTGCCCCTGGCAGCCCAGACCCCGCCCCCCGCACCGGTCCGGATCGGCCTGATCGCGCCACTGTCCGGGCCCTCTTCCGACTTCGGTCGTCCGGTGCTCCACGGGGCGCAGCTGGCGGTCCATGAAATCAACGCGGCCGGTGGCTATCTCGGCCGACCGGTCGAGCTGGTGGTGCACGACGACCAGGGGCAGCCCGACGCGGGCCTGGCGGCCTCCCAGGCCATGGTGGCCTCGGGCGTGCTGGCGGCCATCGGCTTCTGCAACACCGGCGTGGCGGTGAAATCGGTCGGGGTCTTCCAGCAGGCCCGGGTGCCCCTCATCGTGCCGTGCTCGGCCGGTGCACCGGTCACGCGGCAGTTCCCGCCCTCCGGCAGCTACATCTTCCGCAATGCGCCCAGCGACGCGATCCAGGCGCCCTTCGTGGTCAACGACCTGATCCGGCGCGGCTGGACCCGGGTGGCGATCTTTGCGGACAAGACACCCTACGGCGAGTCCGGCCTGCGCGACGTGGAGGCCGCGATGGCCAGCCACCAGCTCAAGCCGGTGCATGTGGAGCGCTTCGATCTCGGGGTGAAGGACCTCACCGCCGGGTTGCAGCGGGCCCGGCAGGCCGGCGCCAACGTGATCTTCAGCTACACCGTCGGGCCCGAGAACGCCACCATCGCGCTGGGTCGGGACGCCCTGAAATGGGAGGTTCCGCAGGTCGGGGGCTGGCCGCTGTCGTTCCCCTATTTCATCGTCGGCGGCGGATCGGCCGCCGAAGGGGCGCTGATGGCCCAGAGCTTCATCGCCGAGCCCAGCAACGAGCGCCGGGCGGCTTTTCTGGCGTCGTACTCGCGGCGCTTCCAGGGCCCGCCGGCCGTTCCCATGGCAGCGGCCCAGTCCTACGACGCGATGTACCTGCTGACCTACGCCATCTTTGCGGTGCGCAGCCAGCTGGACGGGCCGGCCATCAAGAACGCCCTGGAGAACCTGCCACGCACCTTCTACGGCGTGGTCGCCACCTACGACCGTCCGTTCACGCCGGACGACAAGGAAGCGGTGACCAGCAACATGCTGGTCATGGGCCAGGTGCGCAAGGGCAAGGTGACCTTTGCCTACCCGGAAGACGCGCGGCGCAACCTGTTCATCCAGCGCAAGCGCTGACCCGCCGGGGCGGGCTGCGGCCGGTCAGCTGCCGGCCACCTTCATGCGGTTCACCAGCACGGAACCCACCGTCTTGGCGCCGTAGTTGTAGGCGTCGGCACCGATCGCCTCGATGCCCAGCAGCATGTCACGCAGGTTGCCGGCGATGGTGATCTCCTGCACCGGGTAGGCGATCTCGCCGTTCTCCACCCAGTAACCGGAGGCACCGCGCGAGTAGTCGCCGGTGACGTAGTTGACGCCTTGGCCCATCAGCTCGGTGACCAGCAGGCCGCGGCCCATGCGGCGGATGAGTGCGTCCAGGTCGTCCTCCGGGCGGGTGAGGCGGCTGGTCATGACCAGGTTGTGCGAGCCGCCGGCATTGCCGGTGGTGCGCATGCCCAGCTTGCGGGCCGAATAGGTCGACAGGAAATAGCCCTTGACCCGCCCGGCCGACACCACCTTGCGGGCACTTGTGCGCACGCCCTCGTCGTCGAACGGTGCGCTGCCCTTGCCATTGATCAGGTGCGGGTCTTCGGCGATGTCGATGTGCCGCGCCAGCGCCTGCTTGCCCAGGCTGTCGGCCAGGAAGGTGGTCTTGCGGTAGAGCGCGCCGCCGCTGGTGGCCTGCACATAGGCACCCAGCAGGCCGGCGGCCATGGGCGACTCGAACAGCACCGGGCATTCGGTGGTCGGAATCTTGCGGGCCCCCAGGCGGGCGAGCGCCCGCTGGGCGGCGTAACGGCCCACCGCTTCGGGGCTGGCCAGATCCTGCGGGGCGCGCTGGCTGCTGTACCAGAAATCGCGCTGCATCTTCGAGCCCTTGCCGGCGATCGGCGAGACCGACAGGCTGTGGCGCGAGCTGGCGTAGCCGCCGCTGAAGATGCCGGGCTTGCCGCGCTCGCCACCGCGCATGTGGGCGGTGAAGAAGTGCGACTGCTGGGCCGAGACGCCGGCGCCTTCGCTGTTGGTGATCTGGCGGCTGGTGGAGAGCGCCGCCGACTCGCATTCGAGCGCGATGCGGGCGGCCTCTTCGGAGGTGAGTGCCCAGGGATGGAACAGGTCCAGGTCGGGGTAGCTGTCGGCGATGTCCTGCGCATCCGGCAGGCCGGCCACCGGGTCTTCGGCGGTGAAGCGGGCAATGTCGAAGGCCGCCTGCACCGTCTGCCGGATGGCGGCCGCGGAAAAGTCGGAGGTGGAGGCATTGCCCCGGCGCTGGCCGAGGTAGACGGTGACGCCGAGCGACTTGTCGCGGTTGCGCTCCACGTTCTCGAGCTCGCCCTTGCGCACCGAGACGCTCAGGCCGGCACCTTCGGAGACCTCGGCGGCAGCGTCGGGCGCGCCCAGACTGCGGGCGTGGGAGAGGGCCAGGTCGACCAGTTCCTCGAACTGGCTGCGGGCGTACTGGAAACCGGCAAGCGGCTGGGTGTGGGCGGGGTTTTTCATGTCGGCCGCTATGATACGGGCCGCCCTTCACCCGGCGCTGCCGCTCGCGCAGTGCCCCTGTCCATGTCCCGCAAACCCACCAAAGGCTATTTCGTCCGTGGCCAGTTCGTTGCCCTGGGCAGCGAACTCGACCTGGAGCTCAAGCGCGAGCTCAAGGGTTCGGTCGACATGAGCAAGACCGACCTCAAGAAGCACAGCGACCACCTGCAGCAGCTCGGCCACGAGCTGCTCACGCTGCGCAGCGACCTCATGGCGCGGCTGGACCTGAGCGACAAGCTCAAGGACGCGCTGGCCGAGGCCCGCCGCATCACCGACTTTGAAGGCAAGCGCCGCCAGATGCAGTTCATCGGCAAGCTGATGCGGGGCCTGGACCCCGACACGGTGGCTGCGGTGGAAGCTGCGCTGGACGAGCAGCGCAAGCCGTCGGCCGCCGAAACGCTGCGCCTGCACCAGGCCGAACAATGGCGCGACCGCCTGATCGCCGACGACCAGGCCCTCACCGGCTGGCTGGCCATCGACACCGAAGCCGACGCCCAGCAGCTGCGCACCCTGATCCGCCAGGCCCGCAAGGACGCCCAGGCCACCGCCGCGCAGGAACGTCCGGGCGAAGCGGTGCGCCACGGCCGGGCGTACCGCGAGATCTTCCAGCAGGTCAAGGCCGCCCTGGCACGGGGCGAGGCCGAAGCCGGCACCGACACCGAGCCCTCCACCGACCATGACTGACATCAGCCCCCCGGCCGATGCCGTGCGCATCGGCATCGTCTCCATCAGCGACCGGGCCAGCACCGGCGTCTACCAGGACCAGGGCCTGCCCGCCCTGCAGGACTGGCTGGCCCGCGCGCTGCACAACCCGATCAGCTTCGAGCCCCGCCTCATTCCCGACGAGGCCAACCGCATCAGCGCCACGCTGATCGAACTGGTGGAGGCCGGCTGCTCGCTGGTGCTGACCACCGGCGGCACCGGCCCGGCCCTGCGCGACGTGACCCCGGAGGCCACGCTGGCCGTGGCGCACAAGGAAATGCCGGGCTTCGGCGAGCAGATGCGCCAGATCAGCCTGGCCTTCGTGCCCACCGCCATCCTGTCGCGCCAGGTGGCGGTGATCCGCGACCAGAGCCTCATCATCAATCTGCCCGGCCAGCCCAAGGCGATTGCCGAAACGCTGGAAGGCCTGAAGAACCCCGATGGCTCCCAGCGGGTCAACGGCATCTTTGCCGCCGTGCCCTACTGCATCGACCTGATCGGCGGGCCTTACCTGGAAACCCGCGACGAGGTCGTGAAGGCCTTCCGCCCCAAATCTGCCGTGCGCCCACCGCGCGCGACCACCTGAAACGGACACCCCCATGAAGATCACCAAGGACACCGTCGTCACCCTGCGCTTCAAGGCCACCGACAGCAAAGGCAAGGTGCTGGAAGACGGCAAGACCCCCCGCGCCTACCTGCACGGCGGCTACGGCAACACCCTGCCAGGCATCGAGCTGGCGCTGGAAAACCAGGAAGCCGGCTTCAGCACGACGGTCACGCTGCAGCCCTCGCTGGCCTTCGGTGAACGCGATGAAACCCTGATCACCGCCATCCCCAAGGCCGAGTTCCCGCCCGGTGTGAAGGTGGGTGGTCAGATCGAGGGCGTGGACAACCAGGGTGTGCGCAAGGTGTTCACGGTCAAGAAGATCAAGGGCGACACGGTGCACCTGGACGCCAACCACCCGCTGGCCGGCGAAGACCTCACCTTTACCCTGACCGTGCTCGAGGTGCGCGCCGCCTCACCCGAAGAGGTGCAGCACGGCCACGCCCACGGGGCACACGGCCACCACCATTGAGCCTCACTTGCCGACGAGCTGGTTGAGCTTGTCGGCCTCGAAGCATTCGGTGCGCGCAGCGTCTTTCGGCACGCAATCGCGTTCGCGGGCTTCGGCCATCTTCTCGATGGCCTGCCACAACAGCGCGATCTGGTGCTCCTGGCTGGCGGCGGAATCGACCAGACCCCGCAGCGCCTGCTGCAGCGGATCGTCTTCCTGGGTGATGCCGTAGGCCTGGAATTTGGGCGCTGCCTCGGTGACGTCGGCGCTCTCGCCGGTCTTGCTGGGGATGATGCGGGCCGGGATGCCGACCGCCGTGGCACCGGCCGGCACCGGCTTGATGACCACCGCGTTGCTGCCGATCTTGGCGCCGTCGCCGACTTCGAAGCCACCGAGCACCTTGGCGCCGGCACTCACCACCACATCGCGGCCCAGGGTGGGGTGTCGCTTGGCACCCTTGTAGAGCGAGGTGCCGCCCAGGGTCACGCCCTGGTAGATGGTGCAGCCGTCGCCGATTTCGGCGGTCTCGCCGACCACAGTGCCCATGGCATGGTCGAAGAACACGCGGTCACCGATCTTCGCGCCGGGGTGGATCTCGATGCCGGTCAGGAAGCGGTTGATGTGCGAGATGAAGCGCCCCAGCCACAGCAGCCCGTTGTTCCAGCACCAGTGCGCCGGCCGGTGCAGCAGCACCGCGTGCAGGCCGGGATAGCAGGTCAGCACCTCGAAGGCGCTGCGCGCGGCCGGGTCGCGCTCGAGGATGCACTGGATGTCGGAGCGGAGGCGGGCAAACATGGCGGCAGTCTAGCCTTTTGACCGGGCGGCGGTCTGCAGCATCGCCTTGGCAACACCGCGAAGAATGTGGATTTCCTCTTCGGTCGGCGCAGCGCGGTTGAACATCTGCTGCAGGCGCGGCATGAGCTTCTTGGGCGCGGCCGGGTCGAGAAAATCCACCGCCACCAGCGCCTGCTCCAGGTGGGTCAGCATGCCGGCCACGGCAGCCGCATCGGCTGCCGGGCGTTCGGCCACCGCCGGCTGCACCGCAAAACCGCCCAGGGCCTGACGCCAGTCATAGGCCAGCAGCTGCACCGCTGCCGCCAGGTTGAGCGAACCGAAACCGGGCGCGGTCGGGATGGACAGCGCGACATGGCAGCGGTAGACGTCTTCGTTGCGCATGCCGAAGCGCTCGCTGCCGAACAGGAAGGCCACGCCGGCCGGCGGGTCGGCCGCGAGCGTGGCGAAATGCTCGCGCGGCGCCCGGGTGGGCGGGCCGAAGTCGCGTGGCGTCATGGCGGTGGCGCACAGGTGGCTGATGCCCTCCAGCGCCTCGTCGAGCGTGTCCACCACGCGCGCCTTCTCCAGCACGTCGATGGCGCCGCTGGCGCGCTGGATGGTTTCCTCGCGGCGCAGCACGTTGGGCCAGCGCGGGGCGACCAGCACCAGGTCGTCAAAGCCCATGACCTTCATGGCACGCGCAGCGCCCCCCACATTGCCGGCGTGGCTGGTCTGGATCAGGATGAAGCGGGTGAGCATGGGGCGTGGCCGGGCAGGTAAAATCGCGCCTATTGTCGCCGCCCGCATCGCCGTGGCCGGCTCCCCGAACCCCCGCTCTTTCGCCCGTGCGCGCTCCGCCCGGGCCTACAACCCATGTCGTCCAATCTCCACCCCATGCTCAACGTGGCCATCAAGGCCGCCCGCACCGCCGGTGCCATCATCAACCGCGCCGCGCTGGACGTGGAGTCGGTCCGGGTCTCGGTCAAGCAGACCAACGACTTCGTCACCGAGATCGATCAGGCCGCCGAGGCCGCCATCATCGAGACCCTGCTCACCGCCTACCCCGACCACGGCATCTGGGCCGAAGAGTCCGGCCAGCGCCCGGGCAAGAAGGGTGGCGCAGACCATGTCTGGATCATCGACCCCCTGGACGGCACCACCAACTTCATCCACGGCTTCCCGGTGTACTGCGTGAGCATCGCGCTCATGGTGGGCAACCGGATCGAGCAGGCCGTGGTCTACGACCCCACCCGCAACGACCTGTTCTGCGCCACGCGCGGACGCGGCGCCTACCTCAACGACCGCCGCATCCGGGTGGCCAAGCGCAACACGCTGCGCGACTGCCTGATCTCCACCGGCTTTCCGTTCCGCCCGGGCGACGCCTTCCAGACCTACCTGCAGATGCTGGGCGACGTGATGCCCAAGGTGGCCGGCGTGCGCCGCCCCGGTTCGGCAGCGCTCGACCTGGCCTACACCGCGGCCGGCTTCACCGACGGCTTCTTCGAGATGGGCCTGTCGCCCTGGGATGTGGCCGCCGGCTCGCTGCTGGTCACCGAGGCCGGTGGCCTGATCGGCAACTTCACCGGCGAGTCCGACTTCCTGGAGCAGAAGGAATGCCTGGCCGCCAACCCCAAGATCTATGGCCAGCTGATTGCGCTCACCGGCAAGTACAGCAAGTTCGCCAGCGCCGGCGACAAGGCAGCGGTGCGCCAGGCCCGCATGTCGGTGCGCCGCAAGGGCACCACCGCCGACCTGCCGCAGGGCGCAGACCCGCAGGATCCGCCCGCCACCCCGGCGGGCGACGACACCGCCGCGCCGTTCTGAAGCCGCTCAGGCCAGCGGCAGCCTGAACCAGAAGGTGGCGCCCCGGCCGGGCGACGATTCGGCCCAGATCCGGCCCCCGTGGCGTTCGATGATCCGGGCCACGATGGCCAGCCCCACGCCCATCCCGGGCACGGTCGAGCCCGGGTGCAGGCGCTGGAACAGGCCGAACAGCTTGCCGGCGCGGGCCATGTCGAAACCCATGCCGTTGTCGCGCACGTAAAAGGCTTCCTGGGCGATGTCGAAGCCGATGGTCACTTGGGCACCGGCCACGTGCTGCGAGTACTTGATGGCGTTGTCCACCAGATTGCTCAGCACTTGGCGCAGCAGGATGGCGTCGCCCAGCGCCTGGGGCATGTGGCCCGTCTCCACCTGCAGTGCACCGCCCTCGGGCGTGAGCGCATCGACCACCGACCGGGCCAGCACGACCATGTCGACCGGCACCGGCACCATGTCGACCCGGACCACCCGCAGCAGCTCCAGCATGTCGGTGATCATGCGACCCATGTTGGCCGACGACCGGGCCACCCGGGCGAACATGTCGGCCCCCTCCGGGCTGAGCCGGTCGCCCTCGGTTTCCTGCAGCACCGCCACAAAGCCGTTGACCGAGCGCAGCGGCGCGCGCAGGTCGTGGGCGATCGAATACGAGATGGTTTCCATGTCGCGCATGGAACGCTCGAGCTGTGCGGTGCGTTCCCGCACCCGCTGCTCCAGGCTGGCATTGAGCGCCCTCACCTCTTCCTGCGCGGTCACGCGATCGGTGATGTCCAGGTGGGTGCCCGACATGTACATCACGCGGCCGTCTTCGGTGCGCCGGTGCACCCGGCCCCGGGTGTTGATCCAGATCCAGCGCCCCTGCTTGTGGCGCATGCGGATGTCGCATTCGTAGTACGGCAGCACGCCTTCGATGTGCAGATTGCTCAGGCGCAGGGCGTGCCGCAGATCGTCCGGGTGGGTCAGGCGCTCCCAGGTCTTCAGGCTCACCGGCTCCAGCTCTTCGAGCGTGTAGCCGACGATCTCCGCCCAGCGGGCATCCACCCGCAGGGTGCCCGACCCCAGGTCGGCCTCCCAGATGCCGGGGCGGGTGGCTTCCAGAATCCAGGCCAGCCGCTGACGTTCGGCCTGCAGCGCGGCCTCGGACTCGCGCCGGGCGACCAGCGCACGGTGGGCCAGCACCAGCTGCCGCACCGCGCCCAGCAGGGGCTCCAGGAAGCGGATGTCCTCTTCCGAATAACCGCCCTCCTGGTTGGCCAGACCGACCATGGCCACCATGTGTTCACCCGCCATCAGCGGAATGCCCAGGAACGAGTCCATGCGCGGATGGCCGGGCGGCAGCCCGCCCCGGCGCGGATCGTCGGCCGGCTGGTTGGCAATGACGGGTTCGCGCGCCACCATGGCGTGGCCGAACAGGGTCTGCAGGTTGCGGAACACCAGGCCGGCTTCCCGGTGCTGCTGGTACATGCGGTGCGAGGCGTCGTCCCAGGAGATGTCGGTGATGGCGTGGGTGCGCAGATACGGCTGGCCGGCGGGGTCCTGCATCACCTCGCCCACAAAGCCGTACTCGCTGGCGGTGACCTTGAGGAAGGTTTCCAGCAGCCCCTCGAAGGCGCGGCGCTTGTCCTCGGCCTCGATGAACAGGGCCTGCGCCTGCCGCACCGCGTCCAGCATGCGCTGCTGCCGCTCGACCCGCTGCTGGGCCAGCCGCACCTCGGTGATGTCGGTCGTGTAGCCGTGCCAGATCACGCTGCCGTCCGGTTCGCGCTGGGGCGCCGCGTCGACCTGGTGCCAGCGCACCCCCTGCCGGGGCAGCACCACCCGGTAGGCATGGCTCCACAGCGTGAGGTCGCGGGCCGAGGCCTCCAGCGACGCCAGCGTGGGCTTCATGTCGTCGGGGTGCACCCGCGAGTACAGCCGGCGCACATCGGCCATCAGTTCCTCCGGCGTGCATTCCAGCATGTCGATCGCGCGGTCGTTCACATAGGTGATCTGGCTGCTGCCGTCGGGCCGGCGCCGCGCCTGGTAGGTCAGGCCCGGCACCCGCTCGGCGATGTTGCGCATCAGCCGCAGCTGCTCGGCCAGTTGCAGCCGGGCCTCGCGCTCATCGGTGATGTCGTGCACCACGCCGAAGTCGGTCATGGGCTGACCGTCGACCAGGGTGCGGCCGACCCGGGTGCGGTACCAGCGGGTGCGGCCGTCGGGGTGCAGCCATCGGAATTCGACATCGCGGCCGTCGGCGGCCTCGCGGGCTTCCAGCCAGGCCGGCATGTCGTCCGGATGGATCAGGCCACGCCCCTGGCGCCGCGTGATCAGCTCCACCGGCTCCAGACCGGTCATGGCGTACATGCCGGGCGACCAGAACACGTGCTGCTCGCTGCCGGCGTTGGTCCAGTAGCCCACGCGGGCCACCTTCTCGATCTCGGCGTACAGCTCCAGCCGGTGCTGCAGCAGGCGGTTGGCTTCGGTCAGCGCCTGCTGGCTGAAACGCAGCGCCTCGTGGGTGACGGTTTCCTGGGAAGCGTCGGTGAAGATGTTGACGATCAGGGGGCCATCGGCGGAATCGACCAGCGAGGTGTGCAGCCGGACCGAATAGATGCGCCCCGGCCGCAGCATCAGCTGCAGCAGCTGCTCGTCGTTGGCGACCCGGTCGAGAAAGGCCCGGCGCTGCAGCGGATCCGGCCAGTGGCCCAGCTCCAGCGTGGTCCGGCCGATGGCCTCTTCGCGCTGCAGACCGGTGAGGGTCAGCCAGGCCTGATTGACTTCCACCAGTCGGCCATCGCTGCGGCGGGTGACCGCCCCCGGCAAGGGCAGCCCTTCAAAAAACGCTGCGTAAGGCAGGGGTGATGGCATGGCGGTTGCCGGTGGGGGAATGCCGGGGGGTTCCCGCCGGCCTGGGTTGATGTAAAACATTGTGCATGAAGCCCTGCACCACAGGGTATGGGTCAACCCGCATCCAGTGGCTGCCAGCAGCCGCGCCGAGCCCGAATGAAAAATCCAGGTTTCATGCCGTTCATGCACCACGTCGGGGCCGGTCTGCTGCAGGTCATGCTGCAAGCACGATTCCTGCCCGCTGTGCTGGCCGGCGCCGCCGTCATCGGCATACAGCTCCACGCCGCCTGGCAGGCCTGGTGGTACGGCGCCGAAGTGGCCTGGGCCAGCCATGCCGCCACGCTGCTGACCACACTGGCCGCGCTGTGGGTGGCGGTGGCCGTGGTGCGGGGCCAGGAGGCCGATCCGCCCGGCTCCACCAGCCTGTTCAGCGTGGCCCGGGGCCTGGCCACCGGCTACTACTTCAACTTCCTGCAACCGCTGCTGCGCAGCCTGCGGCAGGCCGGTCTGGACCCGGCCCGCACCGAGTCGCTGTTCACCCTGCAGCTCGACGGGCGCCCGCTCGACCGGCTGCCCCGGCTGCATGGCCTGGTGGTGGCCATACCGTGCCAGGACCATCAGCACTGCAGCACACCGGCGGCGGGTGCGGCGCTGATCGCGCAGCGCTGCGACGGGCTGCAGATGCACACCATCGTGTTCGACCACATCCGCCACACGCCGGACGCCGTCTGGAGCCGGCCGATCGAACTGCGCCTGCTGCGCGAGCGGGCCGACGGCCCCGCCGTCCTGCTGGACGTGCCCACCACGCTCAACGTCATCCACGAAACGCTGAGCCACCAGGCCACGGCGGATGGCCAGCCCTCGCCGGCTCAGCAGGCCACCGACCGGTTCGTGCAGGTGCTCAACGAGTTCCGCGACGTGGTGGCCCAGGTCGGCGGCGCCGATCCGTTGCGGCACCGCTCGCCCCTGCAGGTGCATGTGGTGCCGGCCGAGGTGGCCGAGCACCGCATCCGCGAACTGCTGTCCTCGGGAGCCTGAACCATGGCCGACCCCACATCGCTGTCGGCGCGCCTGCGCGCCCTCCCCTGGACCAGCCTGCTGGCGGTCGCCATTCCACTGCTGTCGGCCGGCTTCCAGCTATGGGCGCTACTGGCCGGGCAGGACGCGCCGGTCTGGCTCGGCCCGATCGAGTCGCTCGGCGTGACCCTGCTGGCCCTGCTGGTGGGGCTGTGGCTGCTGGCCCGGTCGGTGCGCGACACCCGGGCCCGGGCCGACCGCTTCCACGTCGGTGAAGCCCTGGCCGTCGGGTACGGACTCAACTTCCTGCAGCCGACCGGGTACCGGCTGGAGCCGGGCCGGCCAGCCCGCCAGCTGCTGGTGCTGGCCGACGCGGCCGGCGGCCCCGAACCGCCGGAGCCCAGCCAGGTCCGGACGCTGCTGGTCGCCCTGCCCCGGGTGGTCGACGATCTGGACAACGCCAGCATCGTGGGCTTGCGACGCGCCCTGCAGCAGGGGCTGGGGGACGGCTGGTGGATCGGGTCGGCCCGCCTGAACCAGGCCGATGCCGCCCCGGTGCCGCCCGGCCCCGACACCCTGGCCGGCAAGCCGGCGGGGCTGGCCAACGGCAGCGGCGGGGCCGGCACCGGGCGCGGCGTGGGCGTGACCGCCGTGGTGCACCGGGCCAGCGGCGCCACAGTGCTGATCGACCTGCCGTCCACCCTGACGGTGGTGCCCCACTTCGCCCGCTTCGTGGCCGGGCAGGAACTGGACGGCTCGCCCTGGGCCAACGAACTGGTGGCCGCCGGGCGCAGCACCATCGTGCGCCGCTTTGAAGCCGCCAAATTCGCCCAGGTGCTGACCGACGGGCTGGACGGCGCTGCACCCGAACCGGCCGCCGAACCCTCGGCCGAAGACCTGCTGCGGCAGCGTCTGGGGCCGCTGCGCAACCGCATCCGGCTGGTGCCGATGGAACGGCCCGACCGGGCCGAACCGCTGCTGAAAGCGGTGCAGGACGCGGTGCAGACCCTGCAGGCAGCGGCTTGACGCACCGCGACGGTGTGTCAACCTGACTAAGTGTCCACTTTGTGTGACATACTGAATCTCTATGGCCCAGCCCTACCCTTTTTCCGCCATCGTCGGTCAGGACGAGATGAAAACCGCCATCCTGATCGCGGCGGTCGACCCCAGCATCGGCGGCGTGCTGGTGCTGGGCGACCGGGGCACCGGCAAAAGCACCGCCGTGCGGGCGCTGGCCGCCCTGCTGCCCCCCATGAAAGCGGTGGCCGGCTGCCGATACGGCTGTGACCCGGCCGACACCTCCAGCCGCTGCGAGCAGTGCGCGGCCCTCAAACCCGAAGGCCGCGCGCCGCGCACCCACACCATTCCGGTCCCGGTGGTCGACCTGCCGCTGGGCGCCACCGAAGACCGGGTGGTCGGTGCACTCGACCTGGAGCGCGCGCTGTCTCAGGGGGTCAAGGCCTTCGAGCCCGGCCTGCTGGCCCAGGCGCACCGGGGCTTTCTGTACATCGACGAGGTCAACCTGCTGGAAGACCACCTGGTCGACCTGCTGATCGACGTGGCCGCCTCGGGCGAGAACGTGGTCGAGCGCGAGGGCCTGAGCATCCGCCACCCTGCGCGCTTCGTGCTGGTGGGCAGCGGCAACCCGGAAGAAGGCGAACTGCGGCCACAGCTGCTCGACCGGTTCGGGCTGTCGGTGGAGGTGCGCACCCCTGAAGGCCTGGCCGACCGGGTCGAGGTGGTGCGCCGCCGCGACGCCTACGAACAGGACCGTGCGGCCTTCGTCGAAGCCTGGAAGAAGGAGGACGAGCGCGTGCGCCGGCAGATCGTCGCCGGCCGCAAGCGGCTGGCCTCGGTCCAGGTGCCCGACGCCGCCCGGCAACGCATCTCGGCGCTCTGCATGGCCCTGGGCACCGACGGCCTGCGCGGCGACCTCACCCTCATGCGGGCAGCCCGCGCCATGGCTGCGCTCGACGGCGATGCCGAAGTGGGCGATGCCCACCTCAGGCGCGTGGCGGCACCCGCCCTGCGCCACCGCCTGCGCCGCAACCCGCTGGACAGCACCGGCTCGACCAGCCGCGTGGACCGCGCGGTGTCCGAACTGATGGGCGCATGACCCTGACCGAGCGCCCGGCCCTCGGTGCCGATGCGGCACTGGCGGCGGCGCTGCTGGCCGTCGACCCGGCCGGCCTGGGTGGTCTGCACCTGTGCGCCGGTGCCGGCCCCGAACGCGATGCCTGGCTGGCCCTGCTGCGCCGCCTGATGCCCGCCGGCAGCCCCTGGCAGCGGGTGCCCCTGCACGCCGGCGAGTCCGCCCTGCTCGGCGGGCTCGACCTGGCCGCCACGCTGCAGGCCGCGCGCCCGGTGCTGCAGCCCGGCCTGCTGGCCCGCGCCGATGGCGGCACCCTGCTGCTGGGCAGCGCCGAACGCACGCCGGCCCTGGTCGCCTCGCTGCTGGCCTCGGTGCTGGACCACGGCGAGATCCGGCTCCAGCGCGACGGCCTGTCGCAGCGCCAGGCCACCCGCTGGCTGCTGGTGGCCCTGGACGAGACCGTGCTCGAGAGCGACAGCCCGGAAGACGTCCTGCCCGCCGCACTGTCCGAACGGCTGGCGCTGCACCTGGACCTGCGGTCGACCCGGCCGGGCCCGCCCGGCGAAGCCCCGCCGGCCGATGCCGCCGCCGACTGGACCCACGCCGATGTGGCAGCAGCCCGCCTGCGGCTGCCGGGCGTCGAGCTGCCCGATGACTGCCTGCAGGCCCTGTGCGCCACCGCGCTGGTCTGGGGCGTGGCTTCGCTGCGCGCACCGCTGATGGCGGTCCGGGTGGCCCGCGCCGCCGCCGCCCTGGACGGCAGCCGCACCGTGACCCAGACGCATGCCGAGATCGCTGCCCGGCTGGTGCTGGCCCACCGCGCCACCCGCTGCCCGCCCGAGGCCACCGAGCCGGACGCCAGCGCCGAACAGCCCGAAGCCGAAGCCGGTGAACCCCAGGACAACGACCACTCCCCCCAGGACACACCGCCACCCAATCCGGACGACCCCACCACCGAGTCCGCCGACAACGCCCCAGACCCGTCCGCCCGCGACCCGATGCAGGAGCGCCTGGTGGAAGCCGTGCGCGCCGTGCTGCCGGCCGGGCTGCTGGCGGCGCTGCAGGCCGGCACGCTGGCCGGCCAGCCCCCCAGCCGGGGCAGCGGGCAGGCCGGCGCCGTGCTGCGCAACACCCCGCGCGGCCGCCCGATGGGCACCCGCCGGGGCGACCCCGGGCGCGGTCAGCGCCTGCATGTGCTGGACACCCTGCGGGCGGCGGCGCCATGGCAGACGCTGCGGCGTCCGCCCGGCGGGCCCGAGCGGCTGCGGGTGCGGCGCGACGACTTCCATGTGGTGCGGCACCGGCAGCACCGGCCCACCACCACCGTGTTCGTGGTGGACGCCTCCGGCTCCGCCGCCCTGCACCGGCTGGCCGAGGCCAAAGGTGCGGTCGAGCTGCTGCTGGCCGACTGTTATGTCCGGCGCGACCGGGTGGCCGTGCTGGCCTTTCGTGGTCAGCAGGCCGAGGTGCTGCTGCCGCCCACGCGTTCGCTGGCCCGCGCCCGACGCGAAATGGCCGCCCTGCCCGGTGGCGGCGGCACACCGCTGGCCGCGGCCATCGACGCGGCACGCACCCTGGCGCTGCAGCTGCAACGCAGCGGCGACACGCCGGTGCTGGTGTTCCTGACCGACGGCCGGGCCAACATCGCCCACGACGGCACCCCCGGCCGCGCCCAGGCCGGGGCCGACGCCCTGACCCAGGCCGCGCTGCTGCGCGCCACCGGCCTCACCGCGCTGCTGATCGACACCTCGCCGCAACCGGCCGACGCCGCGCGCAGCGTGGCCCAGGGCATGGGGGCGCGTTATGTGCCGCTGCCCCACGCCGGCGCAACAGGCCTGTCGGCCGTGGTGCGTTCGGTGCTCCCGTCACCCTGAGTCGGCCCCCATGCCCCACGACCTCGACTGGCAGCGCGACGGCCCCGGCTGGCCGCATGCCGACCGCAGCCGCTTCGTGCAGGCCGGCGGCCTGCGCTGGCATGTGCAGGTCTGGCCCGGCGAAGGCGGCGCCGAGGGCTGCTGCCTGCTGCTGCACGGCACCGGTGCCTCCACCCACAGCTGGCGCGACCTGGCACCGCTGCTGGCGCACCATGCCACGGTCGTGGCGGTCGACCTGCCGGGCCATGCCTTCACCGGCATGCCGCCGGGCGGAGCGGGTTCACCACAGCTGGGTCTGCACGGCATGGCCCGGGCGCTGGGCGCGCTGCTGCAGACGCTCGACACCCCGCCCCCCGACCTGCTGGTGGGGCATTCGGCCGGTGCGGCGGTGGCGGTGCGGATGGCGCTGGACGGCCATGCCGACCCGCAGCGCATCGTCGGCCTGAATGCGGCCCTGCTGCCCCTGGGCGGGCTGGCCGGGCAGTGGTTTTCGCCGGCAGCCAAGCTCATGGCCGCGCTGCCGCTGGTGCCGCAGCTGTTCGCCTGGCGGGCCCGCGACCCGACGGTGCTGGCTCGGCTGCTGGAGGGCACCGGCTCGCAGCTCGACGCCACCGGACAGGCCCTCTACCAACGCCTGGTCAGCAGCCCGGCCCATGCGCGCGGCGCACTGGCCATGATGGCCAACTGGGACCTGCCCCGCCTGGCCGCCGACCTGCCACGCCTCGCGGTGCGGCTCGATCTGGTGGTGGGTGAACGCGACCACACGGTGCCGCCGGCCCATGCGCCCCGCATCCTCGAAGCCCTGGCGCCCGGGGCACGCGGCCGGCTGGCGCTGCTGCCCGACCTCGGGCATCTGGCCCACGAGGAAGACCCGGTCAGTGTGGCCGCGCTGATCCTGCCCGACCCCGACGCCTGATGCGCCTGATGCGCCCGGGCGGGCCGCGCCTCAGGGCTGCACCCGGTAGATCAGCACCCGCACACCCTGTGCGCTGGCGGTGAATGCCGCACTGCGGCCGAGCAGATCGCCCGGTTGCGGCAGGGCCTGGCCGGAGCGGCTGATGCGCGCTTCCACCACCACCGGCGTCTTCTGGGCGAAGTGGCTCGACAGGCTGTGGCCGGCGGCCATGGCCAGGCTGTCGTCGAGCCGGAAATCGCTGGCCTGGGCGGTAGCCGGCCGACGGATCACGGCCAGCGGCATGCGCGAGGCCGGTGCACCACCGGCACTCGGCGACGGCGCGGCGCGGGCGGTGATGAACAGGGTGTCGCCCGGCTGCAGGTGGCCCTGCAGCGCCGCAGCGAGTTCGATGCGGCCCATCAGCACGGCCGGCGGCGGTGCCGTGGGCGTGGGGGTGGCTGCGGCAGCGGGCCCTGCCGTGGCCACGACAGCCGCCAGCGGCACCGCCGGCGATGCGATGGCACCGCGCCGCTCGGCCACCGCCTGCAGGCTTCGGTCCAGGTTGGCAGCGAAGGCGCTGCCGTCGGCCACCTGGCTGCGGGCACGGCGCCAGTGCGCTTCGGCCGCTGCCATGTCCTGCCGCTCCCAGGCGGCACCACCGGCCAGTGCCAGCGCCTTGGGGTGCTCCGGGTTCAGTTGCAGCGCGCGCGCCACCAGGCGGGCGGCCTCGGCCGGCGCACCGGGGGTGCCCACCAGCCCCAGGATGTCGGCCCGGTCGGCCAGCCAGTCCACCTGATCGGGTTGCAGGGCCAGGGCGCGCTGCAGGGAGCGGTCGGCATCGGCCCAGCGCTGCAGGCCGGCCTGGGTGCGGGCCAGCATGGCCCACGCATTCGGGTCGGGCGCCTGCCCGGCCGGCGGGTTCTCCAGGGCCTGGGCCATCTGACGCACCATGGCGTCGACATCGGCCAGCGTGGCCTGCGGCGATGCGCTGATGCGCTGCGCCTCGATCTGCACCGCCTGCGGCTGCCCCAGGTGCAGGTACAGCGCGGTGGCCAGCAAGGGCACGCCCAGCAGCAGCACGCCGGCGGTGACCAGCCGGTAGGCGGTCTGGTCGGGCGGTTCGGCCTGGGCGCTGGCTTCCAGCACCCGCCGCGCCAGATCGGCCTGGGCGCGCGCATAGGCGGTCTCGTCGATCTGGCCGGCGCGGTGTTCCGCCTCGATCCGGGCATGCTGCTCACGCAGCAGCGCCACCGGAGCGGCACTGGCCTGGACCGAATGCGGACGCGGGCTGCGCCGCCCGTTCAGGCTGCCGAGCAACGGCCACAGGGAAGCGGCCAGCAACAACAAGGCCAGTGCGACAAAAGCGGTCATGGTCGATCTCCCTGCGGGCCCAGCAAGCGGCGGGCGCGTTCCCATTCGGCCGCCGACAAGGGCGGTTCTTCGCGCCGGGCCTGCAGGCGCAGCTGACGCCACAGGGCCAGCAGGCCGACCAGCAGCAGCACGAACGGCCCGACCCACAGCAGCACGGTGCTGGCCTTCAGGGGCGGGCGGTAGAGCACGAAGTCGCCATAGCGCTCGACCATGAAGCGCTGGATGTCGGCTTCGGTGCGGCCCTCGGTGAGCTGGCGCCGGATCTGGTCGCGCAGGTCCACCGCGAGTTCGGCCTGGCTGGCGGCCACGGTCTCGTTCTGGCAGACCAGGCAACGCAGCTCCTCGGCCACCTTCAGCACGCGGGCTTCGAGCACCGGGTCGGTGACCGGGGGGCGCACCGCTCGCTCCTGCGCGGCGGCCGTTGCCCACGCCCCCATGAACAGGGCCAGCAGCAGCCAGGATCGCATCGGTGTCATGGCATCAGCCCTCCAGCTGCCGTATCAGGGGCAGCAGCGTGCCCTGCACCACCTCGGGCGTGACCGCCCCGGTGTGCTTGTGGCGGATCACGCCATCGCGGTCGATGACATAGGTTTCCGGCACGCCGTAAACACCCAGATCGAGCCCGACACGCCCGTCGGCATCCAGCAGGCTGGCCCGGTAGGGGTTGCCGTGCCGACCCAGCCAGACCAGCGCGGCCTCGCGCTTGTCCTTGTAGTTCAGGCCGACCAGGGTCACGTCGGTGCGGCGGGCCATGTCGACCAGCACCGGGTGCTCGGCCTCGCAGGCCACGCACCACGAGGCCCACACATTGAGCACCCAGACCCGGCCGCGCAACTGCTCCGGCCCGAGCTGCTGCGCCGGATCGGCGAGCGTGGGCAGGCTGAAGGCGGGTGCGGTGCGGCCCACCAGCGGCGAGGGCACCTCGCGCGGGTTCTTCATCAGGCCGGCGCCCAGCAGCGCCACCAGCCCGACGAACACCAGCAGCGGCCACAGGAAGCGCTTCATGCCAGCCCCCGCGACGCCGCCTGGCCCTGCGGCACCACCGGCGCGGACAGTTCAGCCTCGCGGGTGCGGCGCGCCGGGCGGTAACGCCGGTCGGCGGCGGCCAGCAGGCCACCCAGCGCCATGAACAGGCAGCCGCCCCAGATCCAGTTGACCAGCGGCTTGTGGTGCAGGCGCACGCTCCAGGCGGTGCCGCTGACCGGCTCGCCCAGGGCCACGTACAGGTCGCGCAGCACGCCCCGGTCGATCGCGACTTCGGTCATGGGCATGCGGCTGACGGTGTAGATGCGGCGCTCGGGCAGCAGGGTGGCCACCGCATCGCCGTCGCGCACCACGTCGATGGTGGCGCGCGCGGCGGTGTAGTTGGGCCCCTGCACCAGCTCCACGCCGCGCAGCGTGAAGCGGTGGCCGCCGGCTTCCACCGTCTGGCCCGGCTCCATGCGCACGTCCGATTCGGTGCTCAGGCTGCTGACCACGGTCACGCCGGCCACGAACACCGCCACGCCCAGGTGGGCCAGCTGCAGGCCCCACCAGGCACCGCTCTGGGCCTGAACGCGACGGCGCCAGCCCGGGCCGGGGTGGTCGCTGAGCCGCTGCCAGGCACCGGCCAGCGTGCTGGCCGCCACCCAGGCCGCCATCAGCAGGCCGAGCGCGGACAGCGGTGTCCAGCTGCCCAGCAGCAGGGCGGTGACCGTGGCCACCGCCACCGCCACCAGCGCGGCGGCCCGCAGGCGCAAGGCCAGGTCGGGCAGGCTGGCACTGCGCCAGCGGGCCAGCGGGCCGAGCCCCATCAGGAACAGGGCCGGTACCATGAGCGGCACGAACACGGCCTGGAAGTACGGCGGGCCGACCGACAGCTTGCCCTGCCCCAGCGCATCGACCACCAGCGGGTAGAGCGTGCCCAGCAGCACGGCAGCGGCCGCGGTGAGCAGCAGCACATTGTTGGCCAGCAGGAAGGACTCGCGGCTGACCGGCTCGAAGCGGTCACCGGCACTGATGGCGGGCGCCCGCCAGGCGAACAGCGTCAGCGAGCCGCCCACCACCAGCACCAGGAAGGCCAGGATGAACACGCCCCGCGCCGGGTCGGTGGCAAACGCATGGACCGAGCTCAGCACGCCCGAGCGCACGATGAAGGTGCCCAGCAGCGAGAGCGAAAACGCCAGGATGGCCAGCAGCACGGTCCAGCGCCGGAAGGCGCCCCGCTTCTCCGACACCGACAGCGAATGGATCAGCGCCGTGCCGACCAGCCAGGGCATGAAGGAGGCGTTTTCCACCGGGTCCCAGAACCACCAGCCGCCCCAGCCCAGCTCGTAGTAGGCCCAGAAGCTGCCAAGCGCAATGCCCACGGTCAGGAACATCCAGGCCAGCAGCGTCCAGGGCCGCGACCAGTGCGCCCAGGCGGCATCTAGCCGGCCGGCCAGCAAGGCCGCCACCGCGAAGGCAAAGGCCACCACGAAGCCCACGTAACCCATGTAGAGCATGGGCGGGTGGATGGCCATGCCCGGGTCCTGCAGCAGCGGGTTCAGGTCCTGCCCGTCCAGCGGCGGCACGGCCAGCCGCAGGAAGGGGTTGGAGGTGAACAGGGTGAACAGCAGGAAGCCCACGCTGATCAGGCCCATGACGCCCAGCACCCGGGCGCGCATCGGCAGGTCGAGCGCGGCGCTGCGGTGCGCCACGGCGAAGGTCCAGAGCGAGAGCACCAGCGACCACAGCAGGATCGAGCCTTCGTGGTTGCCCCACACGGCGGTGATGCGGTAGATCAGCGGCAAGGCGGTGTGCGAATGCTGCGCCGCCAGCTGCACCGAAAAGTCGTGCGTGACGAAGGCATGGGTCAGGCAGCCGTACGACACCAGCAACAGCAGGCAGTGCGCGGTGGCCGCCGGGGTGGCCAGCCGCATCCAGGCGCTGTTGCCGCTGTGGGCACCCCACAGGGGCAGCACCGACTGCACCAGCGCCAGCACCAGGGCCAGCACCAGCGCGAAATGACCGAGCTCGGGGATCATGGGCGGCCCTCCGGGGCGACCACGGTCTGGCCGGCGCGGGCACGGGCCAGTGCGTCGGCGGCTTCGGGTGCCATGTAGTTTTCATCGTGCTTGGCCAGCACCTGATCGGCGCGGAACACGCCATCGGCACCGAGCCGGCCCTGCGCCACCACGCCCTTGCCCTCCTGGAACAGGTCGGGCAGCAGGCCGGTGTAGCTCACCGGCACCCGCTGCACCGTGTCGGTGACGGCAAAGCGGATGGTCAGGCCCTGCGGCTCGCGCACCACGCTGCCCTCCTCGACCAGGCCGCCGACCCGGAAGCTGCGCTCGCGCGGCGCCTCGCTGGCCGCCACCTGGGTCGGGCTGTAGAAGAACACCAGATTGCTGCGGAAGGCATTCAGCACCAGGGCACTGGCGGCGCCCACGGTGCCCAGGCCCACCAGCAGGGCCAGCGCGCGGCGGCGGCGCGGCGTCATGCCCGGCCTCCGTGCAGCCGCGACGGATCGGGCGCGGACACGCCCACGCCGTCGTCAATCTCGTCCTGCATGGCGCGCTCCAGCAGGCGCCGGCGCAGCCGCAGCAGCGCCATCTCGGCCACCAGCACGGCGGCACACATGCCCAGCGATCCCCAGACATACAGACCATGGCCATCCATGGCCAGGAATTCGACAACGTGGTTCATGCGGCCTCCGCAGATGGGTGCAGGGCCGCCCGGGCCCATTCGGTGTGGCGTTCGCGTTCCAGCAGCAGCACACGGGCCCGCGCCAGGCCCATGGCGATGCAGTAGGCCCAGGCCGCCAGCGACATGAGCAGCATGCCCAGCAGCATCGGCGTGGCCATGCTGGGCGCCTTGTTCAGCGTGACGGAAGCGCCCTGGTGCAGCGTGTTCCACCACTGCACCGAGAAATAGATGATGGGCAGGTTGACCACACCCACCAGCGCCAGCAGGCCGGCGGCGCGATCGGCGCGGCGCGGATCGTCGATGGCGCCGTGCAGCGCCATGAAGCCGATGTAGAGGAACAGCAGCACCAGCTCGGAGGTCAGGCGGGCGTCCCACACCCACCAGGTGCCCCAGGTGGGCTGGCCCCAGAGGGCGCCGGTCCAGAGCGCCAGGAAGGTCATGAGCGCACCGGTGGGGGCCAGGGCCAGCGCCATCACGCTGGCCAGCCGGGCATTGAAGACCAGCCCCACCCCAGCCCAGACCGCCATGACCAGGTACACGAACATCGACATCCAGGCCGCCGGCACATGCACATAGATGATCCGGTAGGCCTCGCCCTGCTGGGCATCGCTGGGCGCCACGAAGAAGCCCACATACAGGCCGAGCGCCGCCAGCACGACGGCGGCCGAGCCGAACCACGGCACCAGCCGCCCGGCCAGCGCATGGAAGCGGGCCGGCGCCGCGAAATGGAACAGGTTGATGCGGGTCATGGGCTCACTCCAGGGCAATGCGCAAGGCTGCGCCGGTCACGGCGGGGGCCGCCAGCAGGGCCAGCAGCAGCAGCGCCCCCAGCAGCGAAAAATGGCCGACCACGTCCAGCCCGGCCAGATGGGCCTGCACCGCGCCGGCCCCGAAGATCAGCACCGGCACCAGCAGCGGCAGCACCAGCAGCGACATCAGCACGCCGCCGCCGCGCAGGCCCAGGGTCAGCGCAGCGCCGAGCGAGCCCACCAGGCTGAGCACCGGCGAGCCCAGCAGCAATGAGGCCACCAGCACCCCGATGGCCGAGGCCGGCAGGCCGAACTGCAGCGCCAGCACCGGCGCCACCAGCACCAGCGGCAGCACGCCGGCCACCCAGTGCGCGGCCACCTTGCCCAGCACCAGCAGCGCCAGCGGGTGCGGCGAGAGCAGCAGCAGCTCCAGCGTGCCGTCGGCATGGTCGTCGGCGAACAGGCGCGAAAGCGGCAACGTGCAGGCCAGCAGGGCCGCCACCCACACCACCCCCGGGGCCATGGTGCGCAGCAGGCCCGGCTCCGGCCCGACGCCGAGCGGGAACAGGCTCACCACCAGCACGAAGAAGACCAGCGCGGCCAGGGTGTCGGAGCGGCGGCGCAGGGCGATGCGCAGATCGCGCTGGAAGACCGCACGCAGGCCGTCGAACAGGCCGGGCAAGGCCGCGTCCTGCGCGGGGTGGTCGGCGGCGGTGGCGAGCGTGTTCACAGCTGCAGCTCCCGGGCCGGCGGTGGCAGCGGCACGCTCTGGTGGCTGGTGAGCACCAGCAGGCCACCGCGTTGCAGGTGTTCGCCCAGGCGTTCGGCCAGCCAGCGGCAGGCGTCGGCATCGAGCGCGTTGAAGGGTTCGTCCAGCACCCACAGGGGCGTGCTGCGCGAGAGCAGCAGGCGGGCCAGGCCGCAGCGGCGACGCTGGCCCTGCGACAGGCGCCGCACCGGTGTGCGTTCGCAGCCGCGCAGACCGGCGTCGGTCAGGGCGGCGCGGGCCTCGGCACGGCTGGCGGGCCAGCCGGCCAGCAGGCTGGCCGACTGCAGGTTCTCCAGCGGGTCCAGGTCGTCCTTGAGGGCCGCCTCGTGGCCCAGGTACAGGCGTTCGCGGCACCAGCGGTCGCGCTGGCCGGCCACCGGCTCGCCGCGCCAGCGCACCTCGCCGGCACTCGGCGGCAGCAGCCCGCTGACCAGCCGCAGCAGGCTGGTCTTGCCGGCCCCGTTGGCACCGCGCACCTGCAGCCACTGCCCGGCCGAGAGCGTCAGGTCCAGCCCTTCAAACAGGGTGCGCCCGCCGCGCGTGCAAGCCACCGATTCCAGCACCAGACCGGGTGTGTTCAACGGGTGTTCCTCGGGTGGGGCCTTGGCATGCCGACATGGCGTGTCAATTTGAGTTGACACTTGTACCACACCCGTTCAGATGACACAAACCGCCGCTGGTGGCCAGAGCGGCGTTCAAAACGGACTGCAAAAGTTCATTGACATTCCGAAGTGTCATGTTAGATTGACACTCGATCTGTCGAATTCCTTTGACAGCACCACCACCGAGGCCGCCATGGACCTGATGTCACGCATACAGCCAGCGCTCGAATCGCAACTGTTGCGGGCCCACAGCCCCAGCGCCCCGCCCCGGCTGCTGGCGGCCATGCGGCACGCGGTGTTTCCGGGCGGCGCCCGCATCCGTCCGCAGCTGTGCCTGGCTGTGGCCCGGGCCTGCGGCGACAGCGCCCCGGCCCTGAGCGACGCGGCGGCGGTGGCCATCGAGCTGCTGCACTGCGCCTCGCTGGTGCACGACGACATGCCCGCCTTCGACGACGCCGACACCCGGCGCGGCCAGCCCACGGTGCACCGGCTCTATGGCGAGCCGCTGGCCCTGCTGACCGGCGACGCCCTGATCGTGCTGGCCTACCAGGCGCTGGCCCACGGCGCCCGGCTGTCGCCCGAACACATCGACCGCCTGCCCGGCCTGCTGCAGCTGGTGTGCACCGGCACCGGCGCCCCCGACGGCATCGTGGCCGGCCAGGCCTGGGAATGCGAGCCCCAGGTGGAACTGGCCGCCTACCAGCGCGCCAAGACCGGCGCCCTGTTCGTCGCCTCCACCTGTGCCGGGGCCCTGGCCGCCGGTGCCGACCCGGCCGGCTGGCGCGCCCTGGGCGAATGCCTGGGTGAGGCCTACCAGGTGGCCGACGACATCCGCGATGTGCTGATGGAGTCCGAACAGCTCGGCAAGCCCGCCGGCCAGGACGCCACGCACCACCGGCCCAGCGCCGCCAGCGACCTCGGTCTGGGCGGCGCCATGGACCACTTTCAGGCGCTCATGTCGGCCGCGGTCGACTCGGTGCCGGCCGGTCCGGCCCGCCGCGCCATGCAGGCGCTGGTGCTGCACGAAGCGGCACGGCTGATCCCGCCGGCCACCAGCGAACGCATCGAACGCGAGCGCCGCCGGCCCACCCGCGTCATGCACCGCCCGGCCGTGGCCTGAAGCGCCGCCCGCCCGACCGCCCGACCGCCCGGCCATTCACCCATGAGCGCACTGCAACCCGCCACACCCCCGGCCGCCGCCAGCGGCTGGAGCGAACGCTGGGCCCGGCAGGTCGACCGCTGGATGACCAGCCCGGCCCTGGGCCGCTGGGCCGGCCGCAGCGTGTTCACCCGCTGGCTGGTGCGCCGCCGCTCCCGCGAGCTGTTCGACCTCATGGCCGGGTTCGTGCATTCCCAGGTGCTGCTGGGCTGCGTGCGGCTGCAACTGTTTGAACGCCTGGCACAGCGGCCCCACACCCTGGAAGAAATCGCCGCCCGCGCCCGCGTGCCGGCGCCGCACCTGCAGCGCCTGCTCGATTCGGCGGCGGCCCTGCGCCTGCTGGAGCCGCGCGGCGAGCGCCGTTACGGCCTGGGCCCGCTCGGGGCACCGCTGGCGGTGCACGCCGGCATCCGCGACATGGTGGAACACAACGCCACCCTCTACCGCGACCTGCACGACCCGCTGGCCCTGCTGCGCGACCCGGACGGTGCCCAGATGCACGCCTGGTGGCCCTACACCGACCACCAGGACGGCAGCGCCCAGCCGGCAGCCCCCAGCGACCAGTTCGCGCGCTATTCGGCGCTGATGGCCAGTTCGCAGCGCTTCGTCATCGACGAAATGCTGGACAGCCACGATTTCAGCCGCCACCGCCAGGTGCTGGACGTCGGCGGCGGCCTGGGGGGCTGGGTCTGTGCGCTGGCGCGCCGCTACCCCCACCTGTCGCTGATGCACCTGGACCTGCCACCGGTATCCGCCCTGGCGGCGCAGCGCATCGCATCGGACGGGCTGAGCGCGCGCATTGCGTGTCACCCCGGCAGCTTCCTGCACGACCCGCTGCCCCGGGGGGCCGACCTGGTCACGCTGGTGCGGGTCGCCCATGACCACCCCGATGCCGCCGTTCGCCGGCTGCTGCGCGCCATTCACGACGCCCTGCCGGTGGGCGGGGAACTGCTGCTGGCCGAGCCCATGGCCGAGGTCGACGGGCAGCCCGCCACCCCCGACCCGTACTTCCACTTCTACCTGCTGGCCATGGGATCGGGCCGGTTGCGCACCCCGGCCGAGCTGATGCAGCTCATGACCGAGGCCGGTTTTGAGGGGGTTCGTCGCCTTTCAGGCCACCAACCGGTGCACGCGACCCTGCTGTCAGGACAAAAGACTAGGTGTTTACCCTTAGAACCCGGCACAAGTGTCAATAAAGAATGACACTACATTCTGTCAACCAATAAATACACACCATGAACGCCGCCGCCATCGTCTTCCAGCAACCGTGCCAGCTTTCGGTGCGGTCGCTGCCCCTGCGGGCGGCGCAGCCGGGCGACGTGGAGGTGCAGGTGGAGTACAGCGGCATCAGCACCGGTACCGAGCGCCTGCTCTGGGACGGCAGCATGCCCCCCTTCCCCGGCATGGGTTACCCGCTGGTGCCCGGCTACGAGACGGTGGGCCGCGTGGTGCGGGTGCATGGCGATCTGACCGGCCGCCAGGCCCCGGCCCTGGGCGACCGGGTGTTCGTGCCCGGCTCCTACAGCTTTGAGGGCGTGCACAACCTGTTCGGCGGCGCCGGCTCGCGCCTGGTGGTGCCGGCCGACCGCGTGGTCCGCCTGGCACCCGAAGGCAATGCCCAGGGCGCCTCGGCGGTGCTGCTGGCCCTGGCCGCCACCGCCTACCACACGGTGAGCCACGGCGGCACCCGCGAACCCGGCACGCCGCCCGACCTGATCGTCGGCCACGGTGTCATGGGCCGCCTGCTGGCCCGCCTGACGGTGGCCGCCAGTGCACCGGCCCCGGTGGTCTGGGAAACCCAGGCTGCCCGCCGCAGCGGCGCCGAGGGCTACACCGTGGTGCACCCGGACGAGGACACCACCGCGAAATACAACGCCATCTACGACGTCAGCGGCGACTCCGGCGTGCTGCACACCGTCATTCCCCGCCTGGTCAAGGGCGGCGAGGTGGTGCTGGCCGGCTTCTACCGCCAGGACCTCTCCTTTGCCTACGCACCGGCCTTCATGCGCGAGGCCACGATCCGCGTGGCCGCCGAATGGAAGCGCGCCGACCTGCTGGCCGTGACCGAACTGGTCAACACCGGCCGCCTGAGCCTGGAAGGGCTGATCACCCACACCGAATCACCGGTCCGCGCCCACGCGGCCTACGAGGCGGCGTTCGGCGACCCGCTGTGTCTGAAGATGGTCCTCGACTGGAGCAACGCATGAACGCACCTGAACTCAAAACCCATCCGGTCCACTTCCAGGAGCGGCTGCGGCAGGAGGCTTCCATCGAACCCGATCCGGTGCACACCGGCGAGGTCAAGAAAGAAACCCAGATCATTGCCATCTACGGCAAGGGCGGCATCGGCAAGAGCTTCACGCTGGCCAACCTGAGCTACATGATGGCGCAGCAGGGCAAGAAGGTGCTGCTGATCGGCTGCGACCCCAAGAGCGACACCACCAGCCTGCTGTTCGGCGGCCGGGCCTGCCCCACCATCATCGAGACCAGCAGCAAGAAGAAGCTGGCCGGCGAGGCGGTGCAGATCGGTGACGTGTGCTTCAAGCGCGACGGCGTCTACGCGATGGAACTCGGTGGCCCCGAGGTCGGTCGCGGCTGCGGCGGCCGCGGCATCATCCACGGCTTCGAGACACTGGAAAAGCTCGGCTTCCACGAGTGGGGCTTCGACTACGTGCTGCTCGACTTCCTGGGCGACGTGGTGTGCGGCGGCTTCGGTCTGCCGATTGCCCGCGACATGTGCCAGAAGGTGATCGTGGTGGCCAGCAACGACCTGCAGTCGCTGTATGTGGCCAACAACGTGTGCAGCGCGGTGGAGTACTTCCGCAAGCTCGGCGGCAACGTGGGGGTGGCCGGCATGGTCATCAACCGCGACGACGGCACCGGCGAGGCATCGGCCTTCGCCCAGGCGGTGGGCATCCCGGTGCTCTCCACCATCCCGGCCAACGACGACATCCGCCGCAAGAGCGCCAGCTACGAAATCATCGGCCGGCCCGATTCGCCCTGGGGCCCCATGTTCGCCGAGCTGGCCAGCAACGTGGCCACCTCGGTGCCCAACAAGCCCAGCCCGCTGAGCCAGGACGCCCTGCTGGGCCTGTTCTCGGCCTCCGCCACCGGCCGCGACTACGTGCTGGAGCCGGCCACGCAGTTCGACATGTGCGGCAAGACCGACACCAGCCGCCCGAGCCTTGAAGTCATCTACGACGAGGCCTGATCCATGAGCGGCACCACCATCCCCATCGTTCCCCTGAAAGTGCCCACGGCCATCGAGGGCGATGGCATGGGCTGCCACAGCGGCGGCGAGACCCTGCTGGCCGCGGCCCGCCAGGCCGGCAAGAGCGACGTGCTGCAGCAGTACGCCCAGGACTACCCCAAGAACCCCGACGCCGGTCCGCACGACCAGCCGCAGAGCATGTGCCCGGCCTTCGGTTCGCTGCGGGTGGGTCTGCGGATGCGCCGCACCGCCACCATCCTGTCCGGTTCGGCCTGCTGCGTGTACGGCCTGACCTTCACCAGCCACTTCTACGGCGCCCGCCGCAGCGTGGGCTACGTGCCCTTCAACAGCGAGACGCTGGTCACCGGCAAGCTGTTCGAGGACATCCGCGAGGCGGTGCACGCCATCGCCGACCCGACCCAGCTCGACGCCATCGTGGTCATCAACCTGTGCGTCCCCACCGCCAGCGGTGTGCCGCTGCAGCTGCTGCCCAAGGTGATCGACGGGGTGCGCGTCATCGGCATCGACGTGCCCGGCTTCGGCGTGCCGACCCATGCCGAGGCCAAGGACGTGCTGTCCGGCGCCATGCTGCGCTTCGCCCGTGAAGAGATCATGGCCGGGCCGGTGCAGGCACCGCGCCGTGGCCGCCAGAGCCTGCCGGCCATCACGCTGCTGGGTGAAATGTTCCCGGCCGACCCGATGCTCATCGGCCAGATGATCGCGCCCATGGGCCTCGCGGTGGGTGCCACGGTGCCGACCCGCGAATGGCGCGAGCTGTACGCCGCGCTCGACGGTGTGGCCGTGGCCGCCATCCACCCCTTCTACACCGCCAGCGTCCGCGAGTTCCAGGCCGCCGGCCGACCCGTGGTGGGCTCGGCGCCGGTGGGCATCGACGGCACGCACGATTGGCTGGGCGCCATCGGCGCGGCAGCCGGTGTCTCGCAGGACCGCATCGACGCCGCCCGCAACGCCACGCTGGGTGCCATCCGCGGCGTGCTGTCGCAACAGACCATCCAGGGTCGCATCACCCTCTCCGGCTACGAGGGCTCCGAACTGCTGGTGGGCCGCCTGCTGGTGGACTGCGGTGCCGACCTGCGCTACGTGGGCAGCGCCTGCCCGGCGACCCCCTGGAACCAGGCCGACGCCGACTGGCTGCGCGCCAAGGGCGTGCAGGTGCAGTTCCGCGCCTCCCTCGAACAGGACCTCGCCGCCGTGCGCGAATACCGGCCCCAGCTGGCCATCGGCACCACCCCGGTGGTGCAGGCCGCCAAGCAGGCCCGCATCCCTTCGCTGTACTACACCAACCTGATCTCGGCCCGACCGCTCATGGGCGTGGCCGGTGCCGGTTCGCTGGTGCAGGTGATCAACGCCGCCATGGCCAACCAGCACCGCTTCGACGCCATGGCCGACTTCTTCGGCAACGTCGGCCAGGGCGACCGCGCCGGCGTCTGGGAAGGCGTGCCGGTCGAGCACCCGGAGTTCCGCAAGGACAACCGCCGCATGCTCGACAAGCAGGCCAAAAAGCGCAAAGCCGAGGAGATGGGCTGATGCTGGTTCTCGACCACGATCGCGCTGGCGGCTACTGGGGTGCCGTGTATGTGTTCACCGCCATCAAGGGCCTGCAGGTGGTCATCGATGGCCCGGTGGGCTGCGAGAACCTGCCGGTGACCAGCGTGCTGCACTACACCGACGCCCTGCCCCCGCACGAGCTGCCCATCGTGGTCACCGGCCTGGCCGAAGAACAGCTGGGCCGCGAGGGTACCGAAGGCGCCATGAAGCGGGCCCACGCGGTGCTCGACCCCGAGCTGCCCGCCGTGGTGGTGACCGGCTCCATCGCCGAGATGATCGGTGGCGGCGTCACCCCCGAAGGCACCGGCCTGATGCGCTTCCTGCCGCGCACCATCGACGAAGACCAGTGGCAGTGCGCCAACCGCGCCATGACCTGGCTGTGGAGCGAGTACGGCATGAAGAAGGTGCCGGCCCGCACCCCGCTGGCCGAGCGCCCGGCTGGTGAAAAGCCCCGCGTCAACATCATCGGCCCCTGCTACGGCACCTTCAACAGCCCGAGCGATCTGGCCGAGATCCGCCGCCTGGTGCAGGGCATTGGCGCCGAGGTGAACATGGTGTTCCCGCTGGGCAGCCACCTCTCCGAGGTGTCGCGCCTGGTCGAGGCGGACGTGAACATCTGCATGTACCGCGAGTTCGGTCGCCAGCTCTGCGAGGTGCTGGAGCGCCCTTACCTGCAGGCCCCCATCGGCCTGCACAGCACCACCCAGTTCCTGCGCACGCTCGGCGAGCTGCTGGGCCTGGACCCGGAGCCCTTCATCGAGCGCGAGAAGCACACCACCATCAAGCCGGTGTGGGACCTCTGGCGCAGCGTCACCCAGGACTTCTTTGCCACCGCCAGCTTTGCGGTGGTGGCCGGCGAGACCTACGCCCGCGGCCTGCGCCACTTCCTCGAAGACGAGATGGGCCTGCCCTGCCGCTTCGCGGTGTCGCGCAAGGCGGGCGAAAAGACCGACAACGCCGCCGTGCGCGAGATGGTGCAGCAGAAGATGCCGCTGATCCTGTTCGGCAGCTACAACGAGCGCATGTACCTGGCCGAAGCCGGCAGCCAGGGCCCGATGCGCTCGGCCTTCATACCGGCCTCGTTTCCCGGCGCCATCATCCGCCGCCACACCGGCACCCCCTTCATGGGCTACAGCGGTGCGACCTACCTGATCCAGGAAGTGTGCAACGCGCTGTTCGACGCGCTGTTCCACATCCTGCCGCTGGCCTCCGACATGGACCGGGGCGAGGCCACACCGGCCCGCCTGGCCGACGGCACGGCCGGTGCCGACGACAACGCACAGACCCCCTGGGACGACGCTGCCCACGCCCGCCTGCAGGCCATCGTGGCGCTGCAGCCGGTGCTGGTGCAGATCTCGGCCGCACGCCGGCTGCGCGACGGCTCGGAGCGGCAGGCCCGCCAGGCCGGCGCGGCCCAGGTCGACACCAGTCATGTGAACAACGCCGGGCGCGAGCTCGGCCTGGGAGCCCCGGCATGAACGCCGCCGGCTCCCCCAAGAGATGTCAGGGCATTTCGTCCTGGCTGCCCAGGTTGCGCGGGTTGGGCGCAACGCAGGCCATGAGGCCTTATTGAGAAGGAGCATCACATGTCACAACGGACATCCATATCCGGCCTGACGGACGACGAGGCTCAGGAGTTCCACCAGTACTACATGCAAGGCTTTGTGGGTTTCACGGCGATTGCCGTGGTGGCCCACCTGCTGGTGTGGTTCTGGCGGCCCTGGCTCTGATTCCATAGCCCAACCCAACCGATGAGTGGAGAACTGCCATGAACGACCTGACTTTTGCGGCCCAGAAGGCATCACGCAAGGAAGACAAGCTGTCTTTCCTGCTGATCTTTGCGCCCTGTTTCCTGCTGCTGCTGTCTCTTGCCGTGCTGGGCCAACTCGTTGGCCTGCATTGGCAGGTGTGGCTGCCGGGGGCAGAGCACAAGGCCAGCATCTTTTCGGGCGTCCACGCGGCGGTCTACACCCTCATGTCTCACATCATCTAAGGAGCACACATCATGTGGCGAATCTGGCGACTCTACGACCCGCTGCGCGCGATGGTCGTCCAAGGCGTTTTCCTGTTCACGCTGGCAGCAATGATCCACCTCATTCTGCTGAGCACGAACAAGTTCAACTGGCTCGACGGTCCCAAGGCCAAGGCGGCGTCAGCGGCAGTCATGCCTGCTGCCACCCCGGCAGCAAAGACCTGACTGTCATCGCGGCACGCAGGTGCCGGTCCGTCACAACGGGCCGGTCCGGCACCTGCACCGCACCGACTTTCGCACCAGCACAAAGAACTCCATCCACCTGAGACAGGAGGGCCGCATCATGGCCATGCTCAATTTTGAAAAGAAATACCGGGTTCGAGGCGGGACCTTGGTAGGCGGCGACCTGTTCGATTTCTGGGTGGGGCCGTTCTATGTCGGCTTCTTCGGCGTGACGACCCTGTTCTTCACGCTCCTGGGCACCGCGATGATCCTCTGGGGTGCATCGCAGGGACCGACCTGGAACCTCTGGCAGATCAGCATCGCGCCCCCCGATCTTTCCTACGGCCTGCGCTTCGCGCCGCTGATGGAAGGCGGCCTGTGGCAGCTCATCACCGTCTGCGCCCTCGGCGCCTTCGGCTCATGGGCACTGCGAGAAGTCGAGATCTGCCGAAAACTCGGCATGGGCTACCACGTGCCCGTGGCCTTCTCGGTGGCCATCCTGGCGTACTTCACCCTGGTGGTGGTGCGGCCGGTGCTGCTGGGCGCCTGGGGACACGGCTTCCCCTACGGCATCTTCAGCCACCTGGACTGGGTCTCCAACGTGGGCTACCAGTACCTGCACTTCCACTACAACCCGGCGCACATGCTGGCGGTGAGCTTCTTCTTCGCCACCACCTTCGCGCTCTCGCTGCACGGCGCCCTGGTGCTGTCGGCCACCAACCCGGCGCCCGGCACCGAAGTGAAGACGCCCGAACACGAAGACACCTTCTTCCGCGACATCATCGGCTACTCGGTGGGCACCCTGGGCATCCACCGGCTGGGCCTGTTCCTGGCGCTGGCGGCCGTGCTGTTCAGTGCCCTGTGCATCGTCATCAGCGGTCCGTTCTGGAGCCGCGGATGGCCCGAGTGGTGGGGCTGGTGGCTGAACCTGCCCATCTGGTCGCAGTGGCCGCTGACCTAACCCCAGGGAGAACACCATGGCGCAATACCAGAACCTCTTCACCACGGTCCAGGCCGTGGGCCCGCTGCACCACGGCGTGCCGCTGGGACACGGCAACAGCCCGCGCACCGGCAAGGTGCCGGCCATCGTCCACCTGTTCGGTCGCCTGGGCAATGCCCAGATCGGACCGATCTACCTGGGCGGCCTGGGCCTGGCCTCGCTGATCCTCGGCGTGCTGGCCTTCAACATCATCGGCTTCAACATGCTGGCCTCGGTCAATTACGACCCGATCCAGTTCGTGCGCCAGCTCTTCTGGCTGTCGCTGGAGCCCCCGGGACCGGAAAACGGCCTGGGCCTGGCGCCGCTCAACCAGGGCGGCTGGTGGCAGATCGTCGGCTCGTTCCTGACCGTCTCCATCCTGCTGTGGTGGGCCCGTACCTACCGCCGCGCCCGCGAGCTGGGCATGGGCACCCACGTGCCATGGGCCTTTGCGGCGGCCATCTGGCTGTTCCTGGTGCTGGGCCTTTTCCGCCCGGTGCTGATGGGCAGCTGGGCCGAGGCAGTGCCCTTCGGCATCTTCCCCCACCTGGACTGGACGGCCGCCTTCAGCCTGCGCTACGGCAACCTGTTCTACAACCCGTTCCACGCACTCTCCATCGCCTTCCTGTACGGCTCCACCCTGCTGTTCGCGATGCACGGCGCCACCATCCTGGCGGTCGGCCGCTACGGCGGTGAACGCGAGATCGAGCAGATCACCGACCGCGGCACCGCCAGCGAGCGCGCTGCCCTGTTCTGGCGCTGGACCATGGGCTTCAACGCCACCATGGAATCCATCCACCGCTGGGCCTGGTGGTTCGCGGTGCTGTGCCCGCTCACCGGCGGCATCGGCATCCTGCTGACCGGCACGGTGGTGGACAACTGGTACCTGTGGGCGATCAAGCACGGCGTGGCGCCGCCCTACCCGGCCGTCTTCCCCGAGGTCATGGACCCGGCCCTCATGAACGGAGGCAAGTGATGAACACGACATCCCGCACCCGCCGCTGGCTTGGCCTGGCGGCACTGGCCTCCCTCACGCTGCTGGCCGCCTGCGAGCGCCCGCCCATGGAAACCGTGCAGCACGGTTACCGGGGCACCGGCATGGTCCAGGTCTACAACCCGCGCGCCCTGGTCGAGCTCGACAAGGCCAACGTGGTGCCCGAGGCCCAGCCGCCGGCCGATGCCTCCGGCCCCAAGGCCGGCGCGGTCTACCAGAACGTGCAGGTGCTGGGCGACCTCAGCGTGGGTGAATTCACCCGCCTGATGGTGGCCATGACCGCCTGGGTCTCGCCCGAGCAGGGCTGCACCTACTGCCATGCCGGCGCCAACTTCGCGGACGACAGCCTCTACACCAAGGTGGTGGCCCGCAAGATGGTCCAGATGACGCAGCACATCAACAGCAGCTACAAGAGCCACGTCAAGGAAACCGGCGTGACCTGCTACACCTGCCACCGTGGCCAGCCGGTGCCCAAGGAAATCTGGTTCACCGCCAAGTCCGAACCCTACGGCTCGAACTTCATGGGCGACAAGGCCGGGCAGAACACCCCGGCCGACTCGGTGGGCCTGGCTTCGCTGCCCTACGACCCGTTCACCCCGTACCTGCTGGGTGCCGAGCCGATCCGGGTGCAGCCCCAGAACGCCCTGCCCATCAGCGGCGCCAAGGGTGAAAGCATCCAGCGCACCGAGAAGACCTATGCCCTCATGGAGCACATGTCGTCCGGCCTGGGCGTGAACTGCACCTACTGCCACAACAGCGCCAACTTCGGCGGCTGGGAAGGTGGCCCGCCGCAGCGCGTGACCGCCTGGCACGGCATCCGCATGGCACGCGACGTGAACCTGGCCTACATGGAGCCGCTGACCGATGTCTTCCCGGCCCACCGCAAGGGCGAACTGGGCGACGTGGCCAAGGCCAACTGCGCCACCTGCCACCAGGGTGCCTACAAGCCGCTGTTCGGCCAGTCCATGCTCAAGGACCATCCGGAACTCGCGGCCTACCGGCCCTACGCCGCCGCACCGCCTGCGGACGCAGCGGCAGCGCCCGCGGCAGCCGAACCGGCTGCCCCGGCCACCAAACCCTGAGCCCCCGGCCAGGTCATCCACCGGGCACCCCGACATGGCAGAGGTCGCCCAGGACGTGATCACCCTCTCGGGGGTGGTGGTGGTCGTGCTGGTGAACTACCTGCGCGAACACCAGGGCTGGGGCTGGATGCGGCTCGCCCAGGGGCCCGGCGCTCTCAAGGAGACGCCGGGTCTGTGTTTTGCCAAGGTCATGGGCAGCGGGCACGGCGGCGGCTTCGGCCTGCGGCCCAGCCCCAGCCACCAGGGCCTGATCGCGGTGTTCGACCACGCCGGCCAGGCCGCTGCCTTCCTGGACGGCGGCCATGTGCAGGCCATGCGCCAGCGCGCCGCACAGCACTGGAGCGGTCTGCTGGAGGTGGTGTCGGCACGCGGCCAATGGGACGGCCAGGCCTGGGGCTCCACCCCGGCCAGCCAGCTTGGCGAACACGCCCATGGCGATGCAGGCGCCGCACCCACACCGCTGGCCGTGCTCACCCGCGCCAGCATCCGGCCGGCCAAGGCCATGGCCTTCTGGCGCAACGCACCACCGGCCCAGAACGCCATGCAGCGGGCCGAAGGCTGCACCCTGGCCATGGGCCTGGGCGAGGCGCCGCTGGTGCGCCAGTGCACCTTCAGCCTGTGGCGCGACACCGAGGCCATGAACACCTATGCCCGGCAGGGCCCGCACCAGACCGCCATCGAGGCGGCCTGGCGCCACCAGTATTTTTCCGAGTCGCTGTTCGTGCGCATGCGCCTGCTGCAGCAGCACGGTGCCTGGCCGGCACCCAGCGCCACCGGCGTATCAGCCGATTTCCCCCAGGAGGCCACCCCATGAGCACACACCGCGTGGTCGTCATCGGCGCCGGCATGGGCGGGCTGGTATCCGCACTGCAGCTCGCCGCCCAGGGCCTGGAGGTGACGGTGGTGGAAGCCGCCGCCGGCCCCGGCGGCAAGGTGCGGCAGATCGAGGTCGACGGCGCCGCCATCGACAGCGGCCCCACCGTCATGACCATGCGCTGGGTGTTCGACCAGATCCTGGGCGCGGTCGGCGCCCACCTGGACACCGAGCTCAAGCTGCGCCCGCTGAGCGTGCTGGCCCGCCACTGGTGGGACGACGGCAGCAGCCTGGACCTGCACGCCGACGCCACCCGCTCGGCCGAGGCGGTGGGCGAATTCGCCGGCGCGGCCGAAGCGCGCCGCTTCGAAGCCTTCTGTGCCCAGGCGCGCGAGGTCTACCGCACGCTCGAAGGCCCCTACATCCGTGGCCGCATGCCGGGCATGCTGGGCCTGTCGGCCCGGCTGGGCGCGCGCGGCATGGGCGTGCTGGCCGGGCTCGGCCCCATGACCAGCCTGTGGCGCAGCCTGGGCCGGCACTTCCACGATCCGCGCCTGCGCCAGCTGTTCGGCCGCTATGCCACCTACACCGGCTCGTCGCCGTGGCAGGCACCGGCCACCCTGATGCTGATCGCCCAGGTCGAGCTGGACGGTGTCTGGTCCATCGACGGCGGCATGCACGCGCTGGCGCGCTGCCTGGAGCGGCTGGCCCGCAGCCAGGGCGCGGTGTTCCGGTACCACAGCGAATGCGCCCGCATCCAGACCGAGGGCGGCCGGGTGTCCGGCGTGCTGCTGGCCAGCGGTGAACGGCTGGCCGCCGACAGCGTGGTCTTCAACGGCGACGTGGCGGCCCTGCGCGGCGGTCTGCTCGGGCCCCAGGTGCAGGACAGCGTGCCGGCCAAGGCCCAGCCCCGTTCGCTGTCGGCCCTGACCTGGTCGATCCACACGCCCACCAGCGGCTTGCCGCTGGACCGCCACAACGTGTTTTTCCGCAGCGACTACGAGAGCGAGTTCCGCGACATCTTCGGCCGCGGCCAGCTGCCCACGCAACCCACGGTCTACGTCTGTGCCCAGGACCGGGGCACCGGCACCGTGCCCGAGGGCGCCGAGCGCCTGCTGTGCCTGGTGAACGCACCCGCCCTGGGTGACCAGCCATCCCGCTTCACTCCGCAGGAGATCGAACCATGTCAGACCGCCGCTTTCACCCTGCTGCGCCGGTGTGGGCTGCGCATCCGTCAGGCGAATCCGCCGTCGGTGCTCACCACCCCGGCGGATTTTCATCGGCTCTTCCCGGCCACCGGGGGAGCCCTGTATGGCCAGGCGACCCACGGCTGGATGTCGGCCTTCGCCCGGCCGAACGCCGCGACGCCGGTGGCTGGCCTTTTTCTGGCGGGGGGGAGCGTCCATCCGGGTCCGGGGGTGCCGATGGCGGCCCTGTCTGGCCTTCGGGCGGCCGAGGCCCTGCTGGCGAGCCCCGCTTTGACGCGCCGGTTCCCACGGGCGGTTACCTCTGGTGGTACCTCGATGCCCTGAGCGACGACGGACAGTACGGCCTGACCATCATTGCCTTCGTCGGCAGCGTGTTCTCGCCCTACTACGCCTGGGCAAGGCGCGGCGGCGCGCACACCAACCCCGACAACTTCTGCGCCCTCAATGTGGCGCTGTACAGCCGCCATGCCCGGCGCTGGACCATGACCGAACGCGGCGCGGCCCACAACCAGCGCGACCGCACCCACTTCAAGATCGGGCCGAGCCAGCTGCGCTGGAACGGCGACAGCCTGGTGATCGACATCGACGAGGTCGGCGTGCCGCTGCCGCGCCGGGTGCGCGGGCGCATCCAGGTGCACCCGATGCAGCTGTTCCAGTTCAGCACGCCGCTGGACGCCGCCGGCCGCCACCGCTGGGGGCCGCTGGCCCCGCAGGCGCGGGTGGAAGTCGACCTGAGCCTGCCCGAGCAGCGCTGGCGCGGCCAGGCCTACCTGGACTCGAACGAAGGCGACGAGCCGATCGACCGCGCCTTCACCGAATGGGACTGGTCGCGCAGCCTGCTGTCCGACGGCAGCACCGCCGTGCTGTACGACCTGGAACCCGGGCGCGACGACGGCCGCCTGCTGGCGCTGCGTTTCGGCACCGACGGCGAGGTCACGCCCTTCGATGCGCCGCCGCAGAAGGAACTGCCGCGCACCGCCTGGCGGCTCGCCCGCCGGCTGCGCAGCGACGGGCCGGTGACGGTGCACGAGCAGCTGGAGGACACGCCGTTCTACCAGCGCGCCGCCCTGCGCCACAGCCTGCTGGGCGAAACCGTGACCTGCTTCCACGAGACGCTGCATGTGCCCCGGCTGGTCTCGCCGGTGGTGCAGGCCATGCTGCCCTGGCGCATGCCCCGGCGCACCTGACGGCCTTGTCGGGCGCGGCATCATCACGGCATGAGACGAACCGCCCTGACCTGGCTCCTGCTGACCTGCGCCGCCCTGCCGGCCGGTGCAACCCGCCCCACCGGCGCCCCGGCCGCCCCCGAGACCGTGACCCTCGACGCCCTGCGCTGGGACCGGACCGAGGTGAGCATCGCCCGCTTCGGCCGCTTCGTGGCCGACACCGGCACCCGCACCCGGGCCGAAGCCGAGGGTGGCGGTTTTGAATTCAGCGGTGGCTGGACCCGCCGCCCCGGCTGGACCTGGCGCATGCCGGAAGGCCGGCCGGCCAGCGACGCCCTGCCCGCCGTGCACCTGAACTTCGATGAGGCCGCCGCTTTCTGCCACTGGGCCGGTGGCCGCCTGCCCACCGCCGCCGAGTGGGACAACGCTGCCTACACCGAGCAGCGCAGCGACCCGCCGCCGCCCCTGCAGCGCGGCACCACCTACCCCTACCCGACCGGCAGCAGCCCGGAAGGCGCCAACACCAGCGACAACGCCGGACCGGACCGCTGGCCCACGGCCGCACCCACCGGCGCCAGCCGCGCCGGCGTGAACGGCCTGTTCGACATGGGCGCCAACGTCTGGGAATGGGCCAGCGACACCCGCCCCAGCAGCGACGGGCCCGAACGCCGGACCATGGGCGGTTCGTGGTGGTACGGCGCCAGCCAGATGCGGGCCGGGGTGGACGCCTGGAAGCCGGCGCGCTTTTACGCCGTCTACATCGGGCTGCGCTGTGTGTACCCGGCCGACGGACCGGCCCCCACCCGATGAACCCGCCCGCCGGCCTGCGCGTGCTGCTGCTGGGGGCCACCGGCACCATCGGCCAGGCGACCGCCCAGGCCCTGCGGCGCCAGGGGCATTCGGTGGTGTGTCTGGTGCGGCCGCGCAGCGGTGTGGGCGGCCGGCTCGACGCCTCGGCCGCCGCCGCGCTGCTGCCCGGCTGCACCGTGCGCACCGGCGACCCGACGCAGGCCGGCTCCGTCCTGCGCGACGGCCTGGCCGGCGAGCGCTTTGACGCGCTGGTGACCTGCATGGCCTCGCGCACCGGTGCGCCGGCCGATGCCTGGGCCATCGACGCCGGTGCCACGCAACAGGCGGTGCAGGCCGCACAGGCCGGGGGCGTGCCCCAGATGGTGATGCTCTCGGCGCTGTGCGTGCAGAAGCCGCTGCTGGCCTTCCAGCAGGCCAAGCTGGCAGCGGAAAAGGCATTGATCGAGTCCGGCCTGAACCACAGCATCGTGCGGCCCACCGCCTTCTTCAAATCGCTCTCCGGCCAGGTGGAACGGGTGCGGCGCGGCCAGCCCTTCCTGCTGATGGGCGACGGCCGGCTGACCGCCTGCAAACCCGTCAGCGACCGGGATCTGGGCGACTTCATCGCCGGCTGCCTGACCGACCCCGATCGGCACCGGCGGGTGCTGCCGATCGGCGGGCCGGGGCCGGCCATCACGCCGCGTGAACAGGGCGAACGGCTGTTCGAGCTGTTCGGGCAGAAGCCGCGTTTCCGGCAGGTGCCGGTGGCCGTGCTGGACGGTGTGATCGGGGCGCTGCGGCTGGCTTCGCGCTTCAGGCCTTCGCTGGCCGACAAGGCCGAGCTGGCGAGCATCGGGCGTTACTACGGCACCGAGTCCATGCTGGTGTGGGATGCGGTGAACCGGCGTTACGACGAAGCCGCCACGCCTTCCACCGGCAGCGACACCCTGTGGGACCACTATGCCGCGCTGGCCCGGGGCGAAGCCCTGCCCGAGCGCGGCGACCACGCGGTGTTCTGAAAGCCCGGCCTCAGGCCGAGAGGCGTTCGCTGCCGACCGGCACCGGCACGGCGCTGTTGGCTGAAGCCACGCCCTGCTGGGCGCGCCGCTGTGCCATGCGCTGTTCCAGCCGCTGCAGTTCGACCCGCTCGAACATCTCGATCATCCAGACCACGCGCGTACGCAGGGGCCGCGCCATGGCGGACGGCAGGTCATCGATGGTCGAAACATGGTCGACCAGGTAGGCCACAGCCGCCAGCGGATCGGCCTGCAGTCGGGTGCGGTCGACCTGGCGCGTGCCCTGCCAGGCCTGCAGCGAAGCCTGGCCAGCCAGCACCAGCTTGCGCGCGGTGGGCACCACGCTGCGCTGCTGCATCGGGTCGATGGCCTGGCGCCGCATCTGGCGGCCGATGTCGGCATAGATCAGCCGCGCCGCAAGAATGGCGGCCCGGCAGTCGCGCGGCAGCAGGGCCACCCCCAGGGTGGCCTGCCGGTACAGGCGGTCGGCCTCGTCGAGCAGGCGCAGCACCACCGACCGCAGGGCCGGCGAGCCGGCCGGCGCCGCCAGCCAGGCTTCCGGCTCGATGCCGGCCTGGCGCAGCCACTGGCGCGGCAGGTACAGGCGGCCGTTGCGGGCGTCGTCGCCGACATCGCGGGCAATGTTGGTGAGCTGCATGGCCACGCCCATTTCGCAGGCGCGTGCCAGGGCCTGCGGGCTGCGCACGCCCATCAGCCAGCACATCATGGCGCCCACGCTGCCGGCCACCCGGGCGCCGTAGTCGTGCACCTCTTCCAGCGTTTCGTAGGTGCGACCGGTGGCATCCCAGGCAAAGCCGTCGAGCAAGGCATCGAGCCAGGGGCGCGGCAGGTCGTGCTGCTGCACCACGGCGGCCAGGGCGCGGTCTTCCACCGCCGGGCCGGGCCGCCCGGCATAGATGGCATCGAGCCGGCCGGCCAGCAAGGCGCGGCTCTCGGCCGCGGCCAGCCCCGCCTCGTCGACGATGTCGTCGGCCACGCGGCAGAACGCGTAGAGCGCGATCGAGGCCGGTCGCACCCGCTGCGGCAGCAGGCGGCTGGCGGCAAAGAAGCTGCGCGATCCGGTGCGCATCAGGGCCACGCAGGCCTGCAGGTCGTCGGCCTGGCTCATCGGGCCGCCACCGGATGGCGCTCGCGGTGCGCCACGGCGTGCGGCACCACCGAGTCCAGCGCCTTGGCCGACATCAGCACCCCCGGCACGCCGGCGCCCGGGTGGGTGCTGGCACCCACCATGTACAGGCCGGGCAGGTCTTCGCTGCGGTTGTGCGGGCGGAACCAGGCGCTCTGCAGCAGCAGGGGCTCCAGCCCGAAGGCCGCACCCTTGAAGGACAGCAGCCGGTCGTGGAAGTCCTGCGGCGTGGTGATGAGCGAGGCGCTGATCTCCTTCTGGAAACCCGGCAGCACGGTGTTCTCCAGCACGCGGGCCACCGCATCGCGGTAAGGCGCGGCGCGCACCGACCAGTCGGTGCCGCTGTCCAGGTGCGGCACCGGGGCCAGCACATAGAAGGTGTCGTGCCCCGGCGGCGCCATCGACGGATCGCTGGCGGTCGGCCGGTGCAGGTAGAGGCTGAAGTCCTCGGCCAGGTGGTGGTTCTTGAAGATGTCGGTCAGCAGCTCGCGGTATCGCGGGCCGAGCAGCATCATGTGGTGCGGCACGTCGGGGTAGGTGCGGCGGGTGCCGAAGTACCAGACAAACAGGCTCATGGAGTAACGGCCGCGCTCGATGCGGCGGTCGGTCCAGTGGTGGCGGTGCTCGGACTCGACCAGGTGCCGGTAGGTCCAGGCGGTGTCGGCGTTGGAGATCACGATGTCGGCGTCGATGCGCTCGCCGCTGGCCAGCGTCACGCCGCTGGCACGGCCACCCGTCACCTCGATGCGGCGCACCTCGGCATTGCAGCGCAGCGTGCTGCCCTGCCCTTGCAGCAGGCTCACCAGCCCCTGCACCAGCCGGCCAGTGCCGCCCAGGGCCCAGTGCACGCCGAAGCGGCGTTCCAGCGCATTGATCAGGCTGTAGATGCAGGTGACCGAGAACGGGTTGCCGCCGATCAGCAGGCTCTGCAGGCTGAGCGCGGCGCGCAGCTTGGGATGCTTTACATGGCTGGCCACCATGGCGTGCAGGCTGCGCCAGCCGCGCATCTTGAGGATCGCGGGGCTGGCCCGCAGCAGGTCGCCCACGGTGTCGAAGGCCTTGTCGCCCAGCGCCTCGAAACCCAGCTGGTAACAGCGGTCGGCCTCGGCCACGAAACGGTCGTAGCCCGCCAGGTCGGGCGCGTGGATGCGGGCGATCTCGGCGCGCTGGCGTTCCAGGTTGCCGCTGTAGTCGAAGTGGCTGCCGTCGTCGAAACGGATCCGGTAGAACGGGTCGAGGGCCTTGAGCGTGACCTCGTCGTGGAAGTTGCGGCCGCACAGGGCCCACAGTTCCTCGAACAGGTAGGGCACGGTGATGATGGTGGGGCCGGCGTCGAACACATGGCCGGCCTGCCGGTGCACATAGGCACGGCCGCCGGGGGCATCGAGCTTTTCCAGCACGGTCACGCGCCAGCCCTTGGCGCCCAGGCGCACCGCTGCGGCCAGACCGCCGAAGCCGCTGCCGATGACGATGGCGTGCGGCGCGTCCGGGTTGCGCCGCACGGCCGGCGCAGGGATCGGCGCCGGACCGGACGGCTCGGGAAAGCCGTCCAGAAAACCTTCGGGGGTGCGGTAAGCGTTCATGGCATGGCCCAGGACCAGAGTTTCTGCATGGGCGAGGGAAACGCCATGATCAGATGTTCGACGATGGCCAGCCCCAGCAGGGTGGCCAGCAGGACCCAGCCGGTGGACACCACCGTCTGCCCGTGCTGCGCCTGCCACACCAGGGCAGCCCAGACGCACACCGAGACGGCGACGCTGACGTAGTAGAAGCTGCTCAGCGAGCCGCGCCGGAAATAGCTGGCCAGGTAACGCAGCCGTGCCGGCAGGTACTGCTCGCCGGTCTCGGGCACTCCCAGGAACAGGTTGAGCTTGGCCGAGAAGCGCATGAACCAGAGCAGCGCAAAGGTGCACAGCGCCACATGGCTGCCCTGGGCCGGCTGCATCCACCACAGCACCGCCATGTGGGCGGCCAGGGCCAGCTCGTGCCACAGCACCGCCTGGGTCGACTGCACGAAGCGCGGCCAGCCGTGCAGGCCGGCGTCCAGCGCACGGCGGCGGGGCCCGGCCAGCCAGCCGGTCAGGAAGGCCATTTCATGCCAGCTCCACATGGCGATCACGCTGGCGAAGGCCAGGTAGGCGCCCTGTTCGGAGGGGTCGTGCATGCTCAGCCGCGCGGTCCAGAAGCTCAGGCCCAGCAGCACGGTGAGTGCAGCCATGCTCCAGGCAAAGGTGGCGGGCGGGCGCCGCACCAGCCACAGGATGGCACCCGTGCCGAACCACCAGCACAGCAGCGCAAACAGCGCCGGGGCGATGACGGTCACGAGTGCGTCGGCCATGGCGCAGGCCCGGTGGCGATCACCACACCGGCTGCATGCGGATCTCGCTGGGCAGCTCGTGTCGGATCACCGGTTGCAGGAACAACCGGCCGAAGGTGAAGGCCGCGCGAACCGCACAGCCGGCCAGCTGCAGCCGGCCCACCATGCCGCCCCGCGCACGGGCCCGGTCGGCCGCCAGCGAGGTCTGCAGCAGGCTCTCCAGCCCGCGGCGGAACACCGGGTTGTCGATGTCGATCTCGACCGGGAACACCTGGCGGCAGATGTCGCTGGTGATGCGGAACACCTCGTAGTCGTAGGTGGTCGACTCCAGACCCATGGCCTCGTGCAGCAGCGGGCGGGTGTGGTCGCGCACGAACATGGTGGCGTACACGGCCAGGATGAAGAAGCGGATCCAGAGCTTGTTGGCGCCGCGCAGCAGCTCGGGCTGGGCCCGCATGATGAGCGCGAAGGATTCACCGTGCCGGAATTCGTCGTTGCACCAGCGCTCGAACCAGCGAAAGATCGGGTGGAAACGCTTGTCCGGGTGGCGTTGCAGCTGGCGGAAGATGGTGATGTAACGGGCGTAGCCGATCTTCTCGGACAGGTAGGTCGCGTAGAAGATGTACTTGGGCTTGAAGTAGGTGTAGGCCTTGACCTTCTTGAGGTTGCCCAGGTCGATGCCGAGGTTGAAGTCCTTGAGCGACTGGTTGATGAAGCCGGCGTGGCGCGATTCGTCGCGCGCCATGTAGGCCATCAGCTGCTTGATATCGGGGTTGCTGACGTTCTTGCGGATCTCGTTGTAGAGGATGCAGCCCGAAAACTCCGAGGTGCAGGAGCTGATCAGGAAGTCCAGGAACTCCTGGCGCAGCTCGGGGCTGAGCTGCGGCATCAGGGTGCGCAGCTCTTCTGCGAACAGGTCGTCGCGCTTGAAGTGGTCGTGGTTGGTGTCGCTCTCGTACTCGGCCATCATGGTGTCCCACTCGGCGCGCACCGGGCTCACGTCCAGGCGGTCCATGGCCTTGAAGTCGGTGGTGTAGAAGCGCGGCGTCAGCATGGTGCTGCGGGCGGCCAGAGCGGTGGCGTCCTCGGTGGTGCTGAGGTGGGCCATCAGCTGGTCGAGGGGATCTTGGTGGCTGTCGATCATGGGGTGCCTCCGTGGGACGTCGGGATGGGGGTCGCCTGGCGCAGCCGGGCAAACACGGCAGCGTTGGTCGGACCGAACGATTCGAGGTTGATCCGGTCACCGGTGACCGGATCGAGCAGCACCAGCCGGCCGTCGGTGTGACCGGTCAGCACGAAAGGCTGCTCCGGTCCCTGCCCGGCCCGTTGCCGGCTGCGGGCCAGCGCCCGCAGGCTGCCGCGCAGGAAACCCTGCTGGCCTTCAAAGGTGGCCACGGTCTGGCCGGTGGCGGTGTCGGTCACGGCAATGTCGCCGGTCGGGGTGTCGTCAAAGCGCAGGCTGCGCTGCCAGAGCACGTCAAGGGCCGGTGCCTGCACCGCCGGCCGGGCGGCTGCATTCAGGTGGCCGATGCGCTCCCACGCCACCACACCGAGCGTGACCAGCAGCAGCGCGCCCAGGGCATAGATCGGCCAGGGCGTGACGGTGCCGAACGGCGCGTCGTGGTGGTGGTGCGAGCTCATGCGGTCACCGCTTCGGGCTGGTGGCGGGGTTCGCCCAAGGGCATTGCCGTCGGGGTCGGGCTGCTCGGCATGCCGGGGTTGGCCTCGGTCTGGACCACCTGGGACTGCGGATGCACCGCCATCCACTGGCGCTGGATCAGCGCGCCCACGGCGGCCGCATCGGTGATGCAGCGCAGCGTCGGCTGCGGCCGGCGCAGCTCCCAGGCGCGGGCGTGCGGCCACAGGTGGAAGTAGCCGATGCGCTCGTTCGCCACCAGCGAGAGCGCGATGTCGCCGGTGCGGCCGTGCGGGCTCAGCGCCGCTGAAGCAATGCGCTGCAGCGGCAGGTTGAAGGTCAGCGTGAGCACGATGCCGATGCGCATGACGATGCGGCGGTCGGTCACGGTGTAGAGCGTGGTGCGCGAGGACATCCAGGCGGTGGCGGCGAGCAGGCCCAGCGCGACCGTGGCCATCACCAGGCTGGTGGCCACCGAGGCCACCTGGAACGGACCCGGCTCGCCCATCAGGTAGAGCACCTGAATGGTCAGCATGATCGCGAAATACACCGCGATCTTGCGGACATGAAAGGCATGGACGGCCAGCGAACGCCAGTCAGGGCGGCCCTGCCACAGGAGCTGTTCGCCCCGGGGCAGCGGCTCGGGCAGGCCCGGCGCCGCCTCGAATTCGTGTTCGTGGCCGGCGTTCATACCAGCGGCTCCTGGCGCTGCGGGGTGGCGTACAGCGTGCCGGCACCGAAGTAGGCGCAGATCTTTTCCTCTTCCAGCAGGGTCACCTGCTCGGGGTTGCGCAGCGCCGGCACGTTGGCGAACTGGTCGGCCATGAGGGCGTGCACCTCCACCCGGTCCTTGCGGATGCGGGCAAAGTTGATCGGCAGCAGCACGGTGCGGCCACCGACCAGCTCGACCTCGATGTAGCGGAACATCATTTCGCAGCGGTCCACCCACATGTCCTTGACGCGCCCGGCGCTCTCGCCGTCGGCACCCAGCACCGGCAGGCCGCGCGGATCGGTGTCCTGCCGCGCCACGCCGTGGTCGGTGGCCACGCGCAGCGGCACGATCTTGGCGCCGCCGTGCAGCAGCATGTCGGGATGGTCGGCACGGGCCGCCCAGGCGCCAGGGCCCACGCCGGCCAGCAGCGGGTCACCCACCGGTTCCAGCGGTGCGCCGTTCCAGCCATGGATCGGCTGTGCGCTGTAGCTGCCGTCCGGCCGGGCATGGTCGGGGCTGAGCACCTCGCGGCCGTCGGCCAGCTTGTAGGCAATGGGTTCGGCCACCGGCCAACCGGCGATCTTCGGGCCGTTTTCACGGCCGGGGTCCATCGGGTAACCCTCGCGGTGGCTCTCGCGCTGGAGGTACCAGATGAGACCGAAGAAGAAGAGCCAGAACGCGTACAGCACGAGCTGTGCCACGTCGACGTACTGGGTGATGGCGCCTGTTTCCATGTTGGACTCCTTGGGGACGGTACGGGGTGAAAACGGTGGTGGATCGGTTCAGCCGGGCAGCTCGGCCAGGCCGAGGGGCTGGTGGCGGCGCGCACGCCGTGCAGACGGTGCGGCCCTGCGGACCAGCGGGCCCAGGGCGATCAGCACCACGAACAGCAGATAGATCTCGACGTGGAACACCACGCTGTAGCCGGTGGCCGGCGAATCGAGCGGGCCAGACAGCCAGCCGGCGCGCACCATGCCGTCGATCAGGTCGCGCAGCACGCCGCCCACCGCCATGGCCAGGCCGGCGGCCGTGGCCTGCACGGCGCCCCAGGCACCCAGCACCAGGCCGGTGTGCTCCGGCTCGGGCAGGTCCATGGCGGTCAGCAGCATGCCGACCGAGAACAGGCCACCGGCAAAACCGATGAGGGCTGCGCCGCACTGGAACATCAGCGGCGACTGCAGCGGGGCAGAAAAGATCACGCAGGCAAAGGCTGGCAGGCCGAGCAGGGTCCCAAGCGCCGCCAGGCGGATGGAGTCGAGCCCGCGTGATGTGAAACGCGCAGACAACAGGAAGGCCAGCAGGGCGCCACCAGCGCTCATGGCGGTGAGTGCGCTGGTCAGGCCCACGTCCAGGCCCAGCACCTGGCCACCGAACGGCTCCAGCACGATGTCCTGCATGCTGAAGGCCACGGTGCCCAGACCCACGGTCCAGAGGAAACGGCGAATACGCGGAATGGCCATCAGCCGCTGCCAGCTGCGGCTGAAGCCGTCGGGTGCACGGGCACCCCGGCGGGCCTGACGCGGCTCCTGCTTCCACAGCGCGGTGACATTGAGCACCGCCACCACCACCGCAGCACCCTGCACCACCTGCACCAGGCGGGTCGGGGAGAAGTCCTGCAGGATGTGGCCCAGCAGCGCACCGCCCACGATCATGCCGACCAGCAGCATGCTGTAGAGCAAGGCCACCACGCGCGGCCGCTTGGCCACCGGGGCCAGGTCGCTGGCCAGGGCCATGCCGGCGGTCTGGGTGATCTGCATGCCCGCGCCCACCAGCAGGAAGGCCAGGGCCGCGCCGATGCGACCGGCCCAGACGCTGGCGTCCTCGGCGGTGAGCAGCAGCAGGGCGAAGGGCATGATGGACAGGCCGCCGAACATCAGCAGGGTGCCAATCCACATGTAGGGCATGCGGCGCAGGCCCATGGCCGAGGGATGGGTGTCGCTGCGGTAGCCGATGAGCGCGCGCAGCGGCGCAAACACCAGCGGCAGTGCCACCGACAGGGCCACCCACCAGGCCGGCACACCCAGCTCCACGATCATCACCCGGTTCAGTGTGCCCACCAGCAGGGCCACGGTCATGCCGATGGCGGCCTGGAACAGCGACAGGCGCAGCAGTCTTCCCAGCGGCAGATCGGCGGAGGCCGCATCGGCGAACGGGGCGTAGCGGCGCGTGAGCTGCACCGCCCATGCCGGGGAGAGCATGCGCATGAGTTTCACCGGCGCCACTCCCAGGCCTGCGAGGTGTAGAAACCGCTGGCCACGCGCTGGCTGCGGCCCTCGATCCAGCCGCGCGGCGCCAGCGCCAGCGACAGGCCGGCGCGCAGCAGCGGCTCGGCCACCGGCGTGAGCGAGGGCGAGCGGTCGCTGCGCGGGAACAGGCGCCCCACGCTGTGCATGGCCGCCAGCAGCGGTGTGCGCGGTGCAAAGGTGAACAGCATGCTGCTGCGGGTACGCGACTCCAGGCGGGCCAGCGCCGCCACCATGTCGTCGGTCTCGTAGTGGATCAGCGAGTCCATGGCGACCACATGGTCGAAGCCGCCAAAGCCTTCATCCAGCATGTCGCCGGCATGGAAGTCGATGCGGCCGCAGCCACTGGCCTGCGGGATCTCGTTCCAGCGGTCCCGGGCCAGCTGCACCAGCGTGGGGGACAGGTCGATGGCCACCACGTCGGCACCGCGGCGCGCCACCTCCATGGCCAGCGCGCCGGTGCCGCAGCCGGCATCGAGCAGGCGCAGGCCGCGCATGTCGTGCGGCAGCCAGCTCAGCAGGTTGTGGCGCATCTGGTCGCGCCCGGCGCGCACCGTGGCACGGATGCGGCCGACCGGGGCGGTCGAGGTCAGTCGTTCCCAGGCCTGCACGGCCGTGCGGTCGAAGTAGGTCTCGATCTCTTCGCGGCGCTCGATGTAGCGGCTGGAGGTGTTGCGCATGTCCATGGCGGTGTCCTCAGTCGTAACCCAGTAGGTCGAAGATGTCGCGGTCGCGCATGGGCACGGCCGGCAGCGGGTCGCCGCCCAGCCACATGGCGGCGGCCAGTCGCATGTATTCGTCGCGCACCGCCTGCACCTCGGGCGAGTCTTCCATCTCGAACAGGGTGGACTTCTTGAGGCGGCTGCGGCGGATGGCGTCCAGGTCGGGGAAACGCGCGGCCAGCTTCAGGCCGGTCTTGGCGTTGTACTTGTCGATCTGGTCGGTGCCGGCGCTGCGGTTGGCAATGACGCCGCCCAGCCGCACGCCGTAGTTCTTGGCCTTGGCACCGATCGCCTGGACGATGCGGTTCATGGCGAAGATCGAGTCGAAGTCGTTGGCGGTGACGATCATGGCCCGGTCGGCGTGCTGCAGCGGGGCCGCAAAGCCGCCGCACACCACGTCGCCCAGCACGTCGAAGATGACCACGTCGGTGTCTTCGAGCAGGTGGTGTTCCTTGAGCAGCTTGACCGTCTGCCCCACCACATAGCCGCCACAGCCGGTGCCGGCCGGCGGGCCGCCGGCTTCCACGCACATGACACCGTTGTAGCCGGGGAAGACGAAGTCCTCGACCCGCAGTTCTTCGGGGTGGAAGTCGACCGTCTCCAGCACGTCGATCACGGTGGGCAGCATCTTCTTGGTCAGGGTGAAGGTGCTGTCGTGCTTGGGGTCGCAGCCGATCTGCAGCACCCGCTTGCCCAGGTGCGAGAACGCGGCCGACAGGTTGGAGCTGGTGGTGCTCTTGCCGATGCCGCCCTTGCCGTAGATGGCAAAGACCTTGGCGGTGCCGATCTTCACGCTCGGGTCGAGCTGCACCTGCATGCTGCCCTCACCGTCAGGGGGACGGCCGGACCGGGCCGGGGTGCGCCTCAGCTCGGTCACGGGGATAGTGGTTTCCATCATGCGGGGGCTCCTTCGAACACGCCTTCCAGGCGGTCTTCCAGTTCTTCACTGGCTTGTCGCAAGGCTTGCAACACTTGGGGATCGGGGTTCCAGAACCGACGTTCTGACGCCTCGATGAGGCGGTGGGCCACACGCGCGGACGCGGTGGGATTGAGTTCGGCCAGGCGGTGGCGCATGGCGGGATCGAGCACCAGGGCCTGGGTGAGCTGTTCGTAGACCCAGGGCTGCACCTGCCCGGTGGTGGCCGACCAGCCCATGGTGTTGGTGAGGTGCACCTCGATCTGGCGCACGCCCTCGTAGCCGTGCTGCAGCATGCCCTCGGTCCACTTGGGGTTGAGCATGCGGGTGCGGGTTTCGAGTGCCACCTGCTCGTTCAGGGTGCGCACCGTGCCGCCGCCGTGGCTGTCGCGGGTCTGGTCGCCGATGTAGACCGGTGCCACCTGGGCGCTGCTGCCCTGCACCCGGGTCTTGGCGCGCTGGATGGCGCGGCTGACGCCGCCCAGGGTGTCGAAATAGGTGTCGACCGTGGTCACGCCCAGCTCGACCGAGTCGAGGTTCTGGTAGGCCAGCTGCACATCGGCCAGCATGGTCTGCAGCAGCGCACCCTGCTGCACCGCACGACCGGCCCGGCCGTAGGCAAAGCCCTTGCGGCGGCTGTAGGTCTCGGCCAGTTCGTCCGGGTCTTCCCAGCGGCTGTTGTCGATCAGGCTGTTGACGTTGGAGCCATAGGCCCCTTCGGCGTTGCCGAACACGCGCAGCGAGGCGGTCTCCAGGTCGCAGCCGTGCTGGGCCTTGTAGGCCAGCGCGTGGCGGCGCACCGCGTTGAGCTCCAGCGGCTCGTCGGCGCTGGCGGCCATGAAGGCCGCTTCGGCCAGCAGGCGGATCTGCAGCGGCAGCAGGTCGCGGAAGATGCCCGAGAGCGAGATCACCACATCGACCCGCGGTCGGCCCAGGGCCTCGAGGCTCAGCAGTTCGGCACCGGCCAGGCGGCCGTAGCTGTCGAAGCGCGGGCGGGCGCCCATCAGGGCCAGCGCCTGGGCGATCGGGCCGCCCTCGCTCTTGAGGTTGTCGGTGCCCCACAGCACCATGGCGATGGATTCGGGGAACAGGTTGCCGTCGGCCATGTGGCGCTCGATGAGGCGCTCGGCCTGGCGGGCACCGTCCTTGACGGCATAGGCACTGGGGATGCGGAACGGATCGAAGCCGTGCAGGTTGCGGCCGGTGGGCAGGATGTCGGGCGTGCGCAGCAGGTCGCCGCCCGGCGCGGGCCGCAGGAAGCGGCCGTCCAGGGCGCGCAGGATGCCCGCCATTTCGTGGTCCTGCACCAGCAGGGCGTCGGTGCCGGCCAGCGCGGTCAGCACCTGCTGGCGCTGCGCCTGGGCAGCCGCATCGGGCAGCACCGGCAGGGTCAGCAGGGCCTGGGCCGGCGAGGCACCGCCCACCAGCGCCGCCAGGGCCGGGCGCAGGGCCTGCGATCCGGCCGGCTCGCCATGGGCCGCTTCGGCACACGACATCAGCAGGTCGATGCGCGCGGCCGGGCTGGGCGGCTGGCCCACCACGTGCAGGCCGTACGGAATCAGGGTGTATTCCAGCTCCAGCACCGATTCGGTCAGGCGGTTCACCTGCTGCGCGACCTGCTCGGCCGGCAGGCTGCTCCAGGCGGGTTCGATCGGCACCAGGTCGAGCTCGGCGGCCTGGGCCTGGATCATGCTGGCCAGTTCGGCCTGCTCCAGTGCCTGGCGGTCGTTGGTGGTGCCGTCGGTCTGCGGCTCCAGACCCCGGAAACGCTCCAGCACTTCCTTGAGCTCCACCAGGCCTTTGTACAGACCGGCCTGCGCCACCGGGGGCGTGAGGTAGCTGATGAGCGTGGCCGCCGCGCGGCGCTTGGCGATGGTGCCCTCCGACGGGTTGTTGGAGGCGTACAGGTACATGTTGGGCAGATCGCCGATGAGGCGGTCGGGCCAGCAGTCGGCGGTCAGGCCGGCCTGCTTGCCGGGCATGAACTCCAGGGCACCGTGGGTGCCGAAGTGCAGCACCGCCTGGGCGCCGAAGTCTTCGCGCAGGTAGCGGTAGAAGGCCGAGAAGGCATGGGTGGGGGCAAAGCCATGTTCGAACAGCAGGCGCATCGGGTCGCCCTCGTAGCCCATGCCCGGCTGGATGCCCACGAACACATTGCCGAAGCGGGCGCCCAGCACAAAGATCTGGCTGCCGTTGCTGAGCTGCTGGCCCGGGGCCGGACCCCACTGCGCCTCGATGGCCTTGAGCCAGCGTTCGCGCTTCACATGGTCGTCGGCGTCGATCAGGGCGTGCACATTGGCCGGTGCGCCGTGCTGCTGGGCATTGCCGCCGATCAGGGCCTCGCGCAGCGCATCCACCGTGGCGGGCACCTCGACCGTGTAGCCCTCGGCCTTCATGGCCTTCAGGGTGTTGTGCAGCGACTCGAACACCGCCAGGAAGGCGGCGGTGCCGGTATTGCCGGCGTTCGGCGGGAAGTTGAACAGCACGGCAGCGATCTTGCGGTCGGCGCGTTCGCTGCGGCGCAGGTCGATCAGCCGGCCCACGCGGGCGGCCAGGGCATCGGCCCGCTCGGAGCACGACTGCATGTCGTGGGCCAGATCGGCATTTTCGAAGGTGCACTTGCGGGCGCAGCCGGTGCAGCTGACGCTGGACGGATCACCCCGGCCGCCGTAGACCATGGAGCCGGTGGCGCCATCAAGCTCGGGGATGGCCACCATCATGGTGCTCTCCACCGGCAGCAGGCCGCGTTCCGATGCCCCCCAGTTGTCCAGCGTCTGGAACTCGACCGGCGTCACCGACAGGTAAGGCACGTCCAGCCGGGCCAGCACCTCTTCGGCCGCGTGGGCGTCGTTGTAGGCCGGGCCACCGATCAGCGAAAAACCGGTGAGCGAGATCAGCGCATCGATGACCGGTCGGCCATCGCGCAGGAAATAGGCTTCGATGGCCGGGCGGTTGTCCAGCCCGGTGGCAAAGGCCGGCAGCACCCGCAGTCCGCGGGCTTCCAGGGCGGTGATCACGCCGTCGTAGTGGCCGGTGTTGCCGGCCAGCAGGTACGACCGCATGACCAGCAGGCCGACCGTGCCGCGCTGGCCCCGGGTGGCCACCGGCGGCAGATCGGCCGCCTGGGCCGACAGACGCTGGGCCATGCGCGGGTGGTACACGCCCACCTCGGGGTATTCCAGCGGCTCGGTCGGGGCAGCGCGGTCGCGCAACGCGCGGCGCGGACCGTCGGCGTAGCGGCTGACCAGGAAATGGACCAGGCCCACCATGTTGGCTTCGGAGCCGGCCAGCCAGTACTGCATGGCAATGAAATAGGCCCGCACGTCCTGGGCGGTGCCGGGGATGAAGCGCAGGATCTTGGGCAGGCGGCGCAGCATCTTCATCTGGCGCGCACCGGCGGTGCTGCGGTCTTCGGGCGAGGTGTCGGCGGCGGCGGCCGACTTGCCGCGCAGCTTCTTCAGGAAGGCCATGGGGGCGCTGACCGGGCCGCTCATGTCGAAGCGCCCCATGTGGGTCAGGCGGGTCACCTCGGTGGCCGACATCAGGCACACCATGGCATCGCAAGCCGCACGGCGCGCCTGCAGGGCGGGCAGCACCGGGAGGAAGTGGTCCTCCATGAAGAGCATCGAGACGATGACGATGTCGCCACGGGCAATGTCGTCGGTGCAGCGCTGCAGTGCCACGCCGTCGTCGGACCATTCGCTGGCGGCATGCACCGACAGCGACACGCCCGGCAACTGGCGGGCGAGGGTCCGGTGGGCGCGCTCGGCCGCGCTGGCCAGGTGGCTGTCCATGGTGACCAGCACCACGCGCAGGCCCGGGGCGGCTTCAGCGGCTGAAATGGGCTTTGGCATCGTAGAGTGTCTCCAGGGTGATGGAGGGCAGGCCTTTGTCCCTGGCATACAGCTCGGTGTTGCGGCGGGCCTTGCCGCGCACAAAAAACGGAATCTTGCGCAGCTCGCGCTCTGCCTCTGCGTTCCAGGTCAGCGGCCCGTCGTGGGCTGCAGCCGCCTGAGGCGCTTCGATCACCACCATCTGCGGTGCCACTTCGGGCTCCGGTTCGGTGCGGGCCGGTTGCGATCGCGCCGCACCACCCAGGTGGGACGGGGCCGCATCGGCATGGAATTCGGTGTCGCCCCGGAACATGCCGATCAGGTGTTCCTCCAGGCCCATCATGAGCGGATGCACCCAGGTGTCGAACAGCACGTTGGCGCCTTCAAAACCCATCACCGGCGAGTAGCGGGCCGGGAAGTCCTGCACATGGACCGGCGCGGAAATGACCGCACACGGAATGCCCAGGCGCTTGGCGATGTGCCGCTCCATCTGGGTACCCAGCACCAGCTCGGGCTGCAGCTCGGCGATGCGCGCCTCGACCTCGAGGTAGTCGTCGCTGATCAGCGCCTCGATGCCCAGGCGGGTGGCGCAGGCGCGCACCTCGCGGGCGAATTCGCGGCTGTAGGTGCCGATGCCCACCACGGTGAAGCCCATCTCCTCGGCCGCGATCCGGGCCGCCGCCACCGCGTGGGTGGCGTCACCAAACACGAAGACGCGCTTGTGGGTGAGGTAGGTGGAATCGACCGAGCGGGCGTACCAGGGGGCGCGGGCGCCCTGCCCCTGCAGCACCGGCTCCGGGTCCACCCCGGCCAGTTCGGCCACCTCGCGGATGAAGTCGTGGGTGGCGCCCATGCCCATGGGCACGGTGCGGGTGAAGGGCTGGCCGAAGGTGCGCTGCAGCCAGCCGGCCGCCACCGACGCGATCTCGGGGTAAAGCACCACATTGAAGTGGGCCTCGCCCAGCGTGGCCAGCTGCGCCACGGTGGCGCCCTGCGGGGCCACCACATGCACATCGACGCCCAGCTGCTCCAGCAGGCGGGTGATTTCGGTCAGGTCGTCGCGGTGGCGGAAGCCGAGTGCGGCCGGGCCCAGGATGTTGCAGCGGGCGCGCTCGCCGGGCTGGCGCGGGGCGGCGCGGCGCTGCGGGTCGGCCAGCTGTCGCACCACCTGGTAGAAGGTCTCGGCCGCGCCCCAGTTTTCCTTGCGCTGGTACGAGGGCAGCTCCAGCGCCACCACCGGAATGTCCAGGCCCAGGGCCTTGCTCAGACCGCCCGGGTCGTCCTGGATGAGTTCGGCGGTGCACGAAGCACCCACCAGCAGGGCGTTGGGCTTGAAGCGGGCCACCGCCTCACGGGCAGACGACTGGAACAGTTCGGCGGTGTCGCCGCCGAGGTCGCGCGCCTGGAAGGTGGTGTAGGTCACCGGCGGACGCTTGGCGTCGCGCTGGATCATGGTGAACAGCAGGTCGGCGTAGGTGTCGCCCTGCGGCGCGTGCAGCACATAGTGCACGTCGGCCAGGGCGGTGGCGATCCGCATGGCGCCCACATGGGGCGGTCCTTCGTAGGTCCAGAGGGTGAGCTGCATCTCAGGCCTCCAGCCAGCGTTGGGGGGTGGCATCGGCGGCCAGCAGGGCACGTCGGCGCAGCGGGCGGGCGAACAGCTCGGCCAGATCGCCGGCCTGTTCGTAGCCGTGGATGGGCGTGAACACCAGCTCGATGGCCCACTTGGTGGTCATGCCCTCGGCCTCCAGCGGGTTGGCCAGACCGAGGCCGCACACCACCAGATCGGGCCGGGCGGCGCGGCAGCGGTCCAGCTGGCGGTCCAGGTGCTGCCCCTCGGAGAGCAGGGTGCCGGCCGGCAGCAGGGCGAGTTCGTCGGCCAGGTGGGCGCGGTGCAGGTAGGGGGTACCGACCTCCCCCAGCTGCATGCCCAGTTCGCGACCCAGAAAGCGGGCCAGCGGGATTTCGAGCTGCGAATCGGGGAAGAAGAACACCGAGCGGCCGGCCAGCACCTCGCGCTGGCGGGCCAGTGCGGCACGGGCGCGCTGGCGCGGGGCGGCGGTGACGGCGTCAAAGCGCTCGCGCGGCACACCGAAGGCTTCGCAGGCGGCCAGCAGCCAGGCACTGGTGCCCTCCTCGCCCAGCGGGAACGGGGCCGACAGGCGCTGCGCACCGCGCTTCTCCAGCGCGGAAGCCGTGTCGCCCAGGAAAGGCTGGGCCAGCAGGTAGCGGGTGTTGGGGCCGACCGGCGGCAGGTCGTTGGCCTGACGGGCCGGGAAAAAGCGCACCGGCCCGATGCCGAGCTGGGCGAACAGGCGGGCGAACTGGTCTTCGACCACATCGGCCAGTGCACCGACCACCAGCAGCTCCGGCACGGCCAGCGCGTCGGGCGCCGGCAGCACCGGCACCATGGAGGCCAGGCAGGCGTCTTCGCCCTGGGTGAAGGTGGTCTCGATGCCGCTGCCCGAGTAGTTCAGCACCCGGGTGGACGGATGGTGGCGGGTCGACAGGCGCTGGGCGGCCCGCGACAGGTCGAGCTTGATGACTTCCGACGGGCAGGAGCCCACCAGGAACAGCAGGCGGATGTCCGGGCGGCGCTCCAGCAGGCGGTCGACCACGCGGTCGAGTTCGTCGTTGCAGTCGGCCAGGCCGGCCAGATCGCGCTCGTCGATGATGGCGGTGGCGAAGCGCGGCTCGGCAAAGATCATCACGCCGGCAGCGCTCTGGATCAGGTGCGCACAGGTGCGCGAACCCACCACCAGGAAGAAGGCGTCCTGGATCTTGCGGTGCAGCCAGATGATGCCGGTCAGGCCGCAGAAGACCTCACGCTGGCCGCGTTCGCGCAGCACCGGGGCGTCGCTGCAGCCGCCGGAGCGGCCTTCGGGGTCGAGTGCGCGGATCGGGATCGAAGCGTTCATGCCGCCACCCCCTGCAGCCGCGCCATGCGCAGCTTGATGACGAATTGGGCCGCGTTGATGACGTACGCGGCATAGGCGGCCAGCGCCAGCAGCATCAGCCCCCGGGCGTCCAGCCAGCCGCCGACGAGCGCCGCCAGGTAGGCGGTGTGCAGGGCCAGCACCAGCATGCTGAACACGTCTTCCCAGTAGAAGGCGGGGGCAAACAGGTACTGCCCGAACACCACCTTCTCCCAGATGCAGCCGGTGACCATGATCAGGTAGAGGGTCAGGGTCTTGGCCACCACCGACACCGTGGCCGCCGCTTCGCCCTGGCCGGTGGCAAGAAAGCGCAGCACCAGCACCAGACTCACCAGAAAGACCAGGAATTGCACCGGGGCCAGCACCCCCTGGACCAGGGTCCAGGCTGAGGCGTCGCGGCGCTGGCGCTGCGCCGGGGTGTAAAGCGGCCGACCCTGGGGGGCCGGTGCGGTGCGGATGGGCATGAAGCCTGTCTCCTGGAACGTGATGACCCAATTTAGGTGGTCCACGTCGAAGTGTCAACTTAAATTGACGCAAAATAAATTTGACACTCGAAACCAAGGGAGTACAGTTTTCACATGCCGCGAACGGTCACCTACCCGTTGCGGACGGCATCTCGCCGCGCGGCCACCCGCCGCCAGCCACACGAGCCCTCGGTCGCAAGCAATTCCGGCCCTCGGTGTTTCAGCCGATTCGCAGGAGACGACCATGGCCGCACATCAGCAACTGGACTCCCGGGCTCCGCCCCACAGGCTGGACACCGGACCGGCCCCTCTGCAGAACTCCCTGATCAACCGCACCTTGGCCATGGACATCATTCCCCGCCTGGTTCGGGCCCACGGCCTGTCGCCCTGGCGCATGACCGGGCGGTCCAGCCACCCCGGCGTGGTCCAGCCCGACGAGGTGACCCAGTTCGCCCACCTGGTCATGCACGGCGACGACCGCGCCCTGAACGACTGCATGCACGCCCTTCGCGAGCGCGGGGTGCCGGTCGAATCCATCTTTCTGGATCTGCTGACCCCGGTGGCGCGGCTGCTCGGCCACCGCTGGGTCACCGACGAATGCAGCTGCACCGACGTGGCCATCGGTGTCGGCCGGCTGCAGCAGGTGGTGCGCGACCACAGCGCCGCGCTGGTGCAGCAGCGCCAGTCCCTCACCCAGGAAGGCCGGCGGGTGCTGCTCACCTCGGCCCCCGGAGAGGTGCACACCCTGGGCCTGAGCATCGTCAGCGAGTTCTTCATGCGCGCCGGCTGGGACGTCGACGCCCATTTCCTGCCCGCCGAACCGGTCGCTCGCCAGGTGCAGACCACCTGGTACGACGTGGTCGGTTTCACCGTCGGCAATCTCGAAGGCCTGGAGCCACTGGCCCGCGCCATCGAGTCAGTCAGGCGTCAAAGCCTCAACAGGTGCGTCTCTATAATCGCCGGCGGCCCCGTTTTCACCGTACATCCGGACGCCTGGGAACGGATCGCGGCTGACGAGATCATCACCGACGGTGCCGCCGCACCCCGGATCGCCGAGCGCCTGGTCTGCGGACAACCGCACGCCTGAATGTTTTCCGGCCCGCCGACCCGACCCCAACAGAAAGAACAACATGTCCCAGGCGACGTCCGAGTCTGCCGAGCGTTTTTTTGATGCACCCGAGCGTTTTCTGGAGGGGCTCCCGGCCGATGTGGTGGCCGAGCTGGTCAGCACCGCCACCGACCTCGTGCTGGTACTCGACCCGGCCGGCGTGATCGTCGATCTCTCCTGCCGTGGCGAGACGCCGGCCAACCTCCTGCTGGCCGACTGGATCGGGCAGCGCTGGGTCGACACCGTGGCCCTGGAGAGCCGCCCCAAGATTGAACAGCTGCTCGGCCAGACCCACGCCACCGCACCCGGCCAGCCCGGCAAACCCGAGGTCATGCGCTGGCGCCATGTCAACCATGCGCTGCCGGACAACCAGGAGTGGCCGGTCTCCTACACCCTGGTGTCCATCGACCGCGACACCGTGGGCCGCAGCGAAGGCCCGTGGCGCATGGCCTTCGGCCACGACCTGCGCAACCAGATCACGCTGCAGCAGCGGCTGGTCACGGCCCAGCTCTCGATGGAGCGCGACTACTGGCGGCTGCGCCAGGTCGAGACCCGTTACCGCCTGCTGTTCCAGATGGCCTCCGAGCCGGTGCTGATCCTGGCGGGTGCCATGGACCGGCTGGCCGAGGCCAACCCGGCCGCCTACGAACTGTTCGGCGAGCGCATGCGCACGCCGAGCTGGTCGCTCACCGACAGCCTGGAAGAACACAGCGCCACCGCCCTGCGCGACATGATCGAACGCCTGCGGGTGAGCGGCCGCGCCGACCCCTGCAGCGTGCGCCTGCGCGACGGCACCGAAGACATGCTGGTGGCGGCCTCGCAGTTCCGGCAGGACAACCAGCAGCACTTCCTGCTGCGCTTCACCCGGCCGCTGGACAGCATGGCGCCCGCCCTGGCGGCCGGCCGGCAGCAGCTGCTGCAGGTGATCGACGGCGCCCCCGATGCGGTGGTCGTCACCGACCTGGACGGCCGCATCCTGAGCGCCAACCGCAGCTTCCTCGACCTGGGCCAGCTCGGCACCGAAGAGCAGGCCCGCGGCGAAATGCTCGACAAATGGCTGGGCCGCACCGGCGTCGACATGCGGGTGCTCATCACCAACCTGCGCCAGCACGGCACGGTGCGGCTGTTCGGCACCCAGATGCGGGGCGAGTTCGGCTCGACCACCGATGTCGAGCTCTCGGCTGTGGCGGTGCACAACGGTGTGCAGCGCTGCCTGGGCTTCACCATCCGCGACGTCGGGCGGCGCCTGGGCCTAGACGGCCGCGGTGGCAAGGAGCTGCCGCGCTCGGCCAGCGAACTCACCGAACTGGTGGGCCGACTGCCGTTGCGCGACATCGTGCGCGAGACCACCGACCTGATCGAGCAGCTGTGCATCGAGGCCGCGCTCGACCTCACCGGCGACAACCGCGCCTCGGCCGCCGAAATGCTGGGGCTCTCGCGCCAGAGCCTCTACATCAAGCTGCGCCGCTTCGGCATCAAGGACACCCCGGGCGACGACGTCGCACCCGAGTGATCCACTCAAAATGACAGAAAGAGTGTCAATCTGAATTGACACAGCGGGGCGGCCGGCGTACAACCATCGGCATGACCCGCCCCGCCCTGTCTGCCGTCACCGAGCTGTTCAAGCCCATCACCTGGTTCCCGCCGATGTGGGCCTTTGCCTGCGGGGTGGTGGCTTCCGGCGTGTCGATGGACGGCCGCTGGTGGCTGGCCCTGGTGGGTGTGGCCCTGGCCGGTCCGCTGGTCTGCGCCACCAGCCAGGCGGTGAACGACTGGTTCGACCGCCATGTGGACGCCATCAACGAGCCGCAACGCCCGATCCCGTCGGGCCGCATGCCGGGCCGCTGGGGTCTGTACCTGGCCATCGCCTGGACCGCGCTGTCGCTGGTGGTGGCCACGGTGCTCGGCCCCTGGGGCTTTGGCGCCGCCGCCATCGGCCTGCTGCTGGCCTGGGCCTACAGCGCGCCGCCGCTGCGCCTGAAAGAAAACGGCTGGTGGGGCAATGCGGCCTGCGGCATCAGCTACGAAGGCATCGCCTGGATCACCGGTGCGGCCGTGATGGCCGGCGGCGCCATGCCCGGGGGTGAATCGCTGGTGCTGGCCGCGCTCTACAGCGCCGGCACCCACGGCATCATGACCCTCAACGACTTCAAGGCCGTGGCCGGCGACCGGCGCATGGGCGTGCGTTCGCTGCCGGTGCAGCTCGGCGTGGACCGGGCCGCCCGCGTGGCCTGCTGGTTCATGGCGGTGCCGCAGGTGCTGGTGATCGGCCTGCTGCTGCACTGGGACCGCCCGCTGCACGCGGCCGGCATTGCGGCCCTGCTGCTGCTGCAGGGCGTGCTGATGCGCCGCTTTCTGGCCCAGCCCACCGAACGGGCCCTGTGGTACAGCGGCTTCGGCGTGCCGCTGTTCGTGGCCGGCATGATGGTCAGCGCCTTTGCGCTGCGCAGCCTGGGGGTGTCGCCATGACCGCCTTCGGCTGGTCGCGCGTGGTCCGCGTCGGCCTGGTGCAGGCCTGCCTGGGATCGATCGTGGTGCTGACCACCTCGACCCTGAACCGGGTGATGGTGGTCGAACTCGCCCTGCCCGCCTTGTTGCCGGGCCTGCTGGTGGCGCTGCATTACGCGGTGCAGATGGCCCGACCGCGCATGGGCTTCGGCTCGGACGTGGGGCAGCGCCGCACCCCCTGGATCGTGGGCGGCATGGCGGTGCTGGGCACCGGCGGCGTGGTGGCGGCATCGAGCACCCTGTGGCTGGCGACCCAGCCTTTGGTGGGCGTGCTGGTGGCCACCCTGGGCTTCGTGCTGGTCGGCCTGGGCGTGAGCGCGGCCGGCACCTCGTTGCTGGTGCTGCTGGCCAAGCGGGTGCCCGAGGGCCGCCGCGCCGGTGCGGCCACGCTGGTCTGGATGATGATGATCCTGGGCTTTGCGGTCACCGCCGGCATCACCGGCCGGCTGATCGACCCGTTTTCACCGGAACGGCTGGTCACGGTGAGCGCCTGCGTGTCGGCGCTCGCCTTCCTGGTCACGCTGCTGGTGCTGCGCGGGCTGGAAGGCCCGGCACAGACCATCCAGGCCAACGGGCAGGAGGTGGGGCTGGGGCTGGAGCCGAAACCGGCCTTCCGGCAGGCCCTGGCCCAGATCTGGGATGAGCCGGTGGCACGGCGCTTCACCGTGTTCGTCTTCGTGTCGATGATCGCCTTCAGCGCCCAGGACCTGATCCTGGAGCCGTTCGCCGGCACGGTGTTCGGCTTCACGCCGGGCGAGTCCACCCGGCTCTCCGGGGTGCAGAACGCCGGCGTGCTGTGCGGCATGCTGCTGGTGGCCGCCGCCGGCGCGCTGGGCCAGCGCTGGGCCCACCGGGCCGGCTGGCGGCATGTGGGCTCGTTGCGGGCCTGGGCGGTGGGCGGCTGCATCAGCTCCGCCCTGGCGCTGGGCGGCCTCACGCTGGCCGGCCTGCAAGGTCCGGGCTGGCCGCTGCAGGCCAATGTGTTCCTGCTGGGGCTGTGCAACGGCGCATTCTCGATCGGCGCCATCGGCTCCATGATGGCCCTGGCCTCGCAGGGGCGCCATGGCCGCGAGGGCGTGCGCATGGGCCTGTGGGGCGCGGCGCAGGCCATCGGCTTCGCGCTGGGTGGCCTGCTGGGCACCGGCGCCGCCGACCTGACCCGTTCCCTGCTGGCCGATGCCGGTACCGCCTATGCCGTGGTGTTTGCCGTGGAGGCGCTGGCCTTCCTGGCGGCTGCCCTGCTGGCCGCCCGCGTGTCCACCGTGGCGGCTGCACCCCGACCCCTCCCCGCTGCGGAGCCCGCCCCACGGCGGCCCGATGCCTTCCTTGTTCCCCAGGCCGCCATCGGCCACCACCAGAGGCCCGCTGCATGAATTCCAACGACATCTTCGACGTGGTGGTGATCGGCGGCGGCCCCGCCGGCGCCACCGCCGCCCACGAACTGGCGCGGCAGGGCCGCTCGGTGCTGCTGCTCGACCGCGAGGGCCGCATCAAGCCCTGCGGCGGCGCCATACCGCCCCGGCTGATCCGCGACTTCGAGATCCCGGACGAGCTGCTGGTGGCCAAGGCCAAGTGCGCCCGCATGATCGCGCCGTCGAGCAAGCATGTGGACATCCCGATCGAGAACGGGTTTGTCGGCATGGTCGACCGCGCCGAGTTCGATGAATGGCTGCGCGAACGGGCCCGCGAGGCTGGCGCCGTGCGGCACAGCGGCCAGTTCACCCAGCTCCAGCGCGATGCCGACGGCACCAGCCGCGTGAGCTGGCTGCCCAAGGGCAGCAGCACACCGGTGAGCGTGCGGGCCCGCAGCATCGTCGGTGCCGATGGCGCCCGCTCGGAAGTGGCCCGCCAGGGCGGTGTGCCCGGCGCCGAGAAGACCCGCTATGTGTTCGCGTACCACGAGATCGTGCGGGCGCCCGAGGCGGTCGAGCGCAGCGCCGACTACGACGGCTCGCGCTGCGATGTCTACTACCAGGGCCGCTTCTCGCCCGACTTTTACGGCTGGGTGTTCCCGCACGGCGGCACGCTGAGCGTGGGCACCGGCAGCGCCGACAAGGGCTTCTCGCTCAAGGGGTCGGTGGCCCGCATGCGCAAGGCCAGCGGTCTGGACGGGCTGGAAACGCTGCGGCGCGAGGGCGCCCCCATCCCCATGAAGCCCCTGCCCCGCTGGGACAACGGCCGCGACCTGGTGCTGGCCGGCGACGCCGCCGGGGTGGTGGCGCCGGCGTCGGGCGAAGGCATCTACTACGCCATGCTGGGCGGCCAGCTGGCCGCGCAGGCGGTGCAGGAACTGCTGCTGACCGGCGATGTGGTCAGCCTCAAGCTGGCCCGCAAACGCTTCATGCGCGAACACGGCACCGTGTTCAAGGTGCTGGGCATCATGCAGTGGTTCTGGTACGGGAGCGAGAAGCGCCGCGAGCGCTTCGTCAAGATCTGCGAGGACCGCGATGTCCAGCAGCTGACCTTCGAGTCCTACATGAACAAGAAGCTGGTCCGCAAGAAGCCCATGGCCCATGTGCGCATCTTCCTGAAAGATGTCGGGCATCTGCTGGGGATGGCGCGTGTCTGACGCGCTCGGGACCACCGGGTGAGCCTGACCGCTGACGGCCTGTTGCTGCTGCTGGACGCCATTCTGGTGCTGACCGCACTGGAGGCTCTGGTGCTGACCTTGCACCACAACCGGACCGGCGCCGGGGTGGCGCCGATGGATGTGCTGCCGAACCTGGCCTCGGGCCTGTGCCTGATGCTGGCCCTGCGCAGCGCCCTGGCGGGCTGGGCCTGGCCGTTCACCCTGGGCGGGCTGGCGGCGTCAGGCCTGCTGCATGCCTGGGATCTGAGGCGGCGCTGGCGCCGCCCCTGATCCCTGCCGACGCCAGGGTCAGCCGGCCTTCTTGACGTAGGCCGAGCACCAGCCTTTGCCGGCGACCTGCTTGCCCGGGAAGATGCCGCAGCCGCCGGCGGCGTCGGTGGGCTTGCCCACGAACAGCTGGCAGTTGTTGCAGAGCTGGGTGGCAGCGTGCTTGGGGTACTTCTTGGCGTCGACCTTGCTGCTGTCGGCCACATAACCCAGCGACTGGGCTTGCGGCGATGCCGGGTCGACCATGGCCGGGGCCTGTGCCAGAGCGGCCGAACCGGCCATCAGTGCGGTGCCGCCGACGGCAACCTGCATCATGAACACGCGGCGGCTGGATGCGCTGCCAACATTCTTCTTCGACTGATCCATGGGTGACCTCTTTCGTGGGTGGTTGGGGGGATGCACGGCAGCATGCTAGGGCGCCCCGGGTGAAGAGTGACTTAAGCCCGCCATGCCCGACTGCGGCGGTGCGCCATTGGGGCCTCGGGCTATCCCCTAAGATCACCGGTTTTCCGCCGCCACCCGCCCTCTCCCGCCGATGCCCAGCCCCACGGAACCCGCCGCCGGCCACGCAGCGGCCCCCGACCTCTCGCTGCACACGCCCATGATGCAGCAGTACCTGACCATCAAGGCCGGGTACCCGGACACGCTGGTCTTCTACCGCATGGGCGACTTCTACGAGCTGTTTTACGCCGACGCCGAGAAGGCCGCGCGGCTGCTCGACATCACCCTGACGCACCGCGGTCAGTCGGCCGGGCAGCCGGTGTCCATGGCCGGCGTGCCGTTCCATTCGGTCGACGGTTACCTCTCGCGGCTGATCCGCATGGGCGAGTCGGTGGCCATCTGCGAACAGGTGGGCGATGTGGGCGCCAGCAAGGGCCCGGTGGAGCGCAAGGTGGTGCGGGTGGTCACGCCTGGCACCCTGACCGACGCCGAGCTGCTGTCCGACAAGACCGAGGCCATCCTGATGGCGGTGCACCCCGGCGCACGCACCGGCTGCGGCCTGGCCTGGATGTCGGTGACCCAGGGCGTGGTGTTCCTGGCGCAGTGCGATTCCGACGCCCTGGCCGACTGGGTGGCCCGCATCGGCCCGGGTGAACTGCTCTACAGCGCCGAGGTGACGCCGGCCTTCGAGAAGCGGGTGCAGGCCATGGCCGCCGGCAGCACCCAGCGGGCGGTGGCGGTGGTGCGGCCGGCCTGGACCTTCGATGCCGCCCTGGGCCAGCGCAAGCTGCTGGAGCAGCTGCAGACCGCCAGCCTGGCGGCCTGGGACGCCCAGGACCTGCCCGATGCCCATGCCGCCGCCGCCGCCCTGCTGGCCCATGCCGAACACACCCAGGGCCGGGCCCTGACCCATGTGCGCAGCCTGCAGGTGGCGCGGCCGGACGACCGCATCGACCTGCCCCCCAACACCCGACGCAACCTGGAACTGGTGCAGACCCTGCGCGGCGAATCCAGCCCCACGCTGCTGAGCCTGCTGGACGTGTGCCACACCGGCATGGGCAGCCGGCTGCTGCGTCAGTGGTTGCTGGAGCCGCCGCGTGACCGCGCCGTGCCGCGCGCCCGCCTGGCCGCCATCGCGGCCCTCAAGCAGGGCTCGCCGGTGGCGCTGTGGCAGCGCCTGGGGGCCTCGCTCAAGGGCGCAAGCGATGTCGAGCGCATCACCGCCCGCACCGCGCTGCGGCAGGTCAAGCCGCGCGAGCTGGTGGGCCTGGGCCAGACGCTGCAGCGCGCCGCCGCCCTGGCCCGCGAGCTGCAGGCCGCGCCGCTGGACCCCGCCGGCCTGCTGGCCCGGATCGCCGCCGACCTCCAGCCCCCCCCGGGCTGTGCCGACCTGCTGGCCGCCGCCCTGCTGGCCGAGCCGGCCGCGCTGGTGCGCGACGGCGGCGTCATCAACGACGGATTCGATGCCGAGCTGGACGAACTGCGCGGCATCCAGAACAACTGCGACGGCTTCCTGATCGACCTCGAAACCCGCGAGCGCGAGCGCAGCGGCATCGCCAACCTGCGGGTGCAGTTCAACAAGGTGCACGGCTTCTACATCGAGGTCACGCAGGGCCAGCTCGACCGGGTGCCGGCCGACTACCGCCGCCGCCAGACCCTCAAGAACGCCGAACGGTTCATCACACCCGAGCTGAAGGCCTTCGAGGACAAGGCCCTCTCGGCCCAGGAACGGGCGCTGGCCCGCGAGAAGTGGCTTTACGAACAACTGCTCGACCGCCTGCAGGCCCATGTGCCGGCGCTCTCGGCGGTGGCCCGGGCCATTGCCACGCTGGACCTGCTGTGCGCCCTGACCGAACGCTCGCTCACCCTGGGCTGGTGCGAGCCGCAGTTCGTGTCCGAACCCTGCATCGACATCCGGGGCGGCCGCCATCCGGTGGTGGAAGCCCGCCTGAACGAGACCAGCGGCGGCGCCTTCATTGCCAACGACACGGTGCTGGGTCCGAAGGCGCGCATGCAGGTCATCACCGGTCCCAACATGGGCGGCAAGAGCACCTACATGCGGCAGGTGGCGGTGATCGTGCTGCTGGCCAGCATGGGCAGCCTGGTGCCGGCGCAGGCCTGCCGGCTCGGCCCGATCGATGCCATCCACACCCGCATCGGCGCGGCCGACGACCTGGCCAACGCCCAGTCGACCTTCATGGTGGAGATGACCGAGGCCGCCCAGATCCTGCATGCGGCCACGCCCGAGAGCCTGGTGCTGATGGACGAGATCGGCCGCGGCACCTCCACCTTCGACGGCCTGGCCCTGGCCGGCGGCATTGCCGCCCACCTGCACGACCGCTCGCGCTGCTTCTGCCTGTTTGCCACCCACTACTTCGAGCTCACCGAATTCCCGGCCAGCCACCACGCGGCGGTGAACGTGCATGTGAGCGCCACCGAAGGCGGCCGGGGCGGCATCGTGTTCCTGCACCACATCGAGCCCGGTCCAGCCAGCCGCAGCTACGGCATCCAGGTGGCCCGGCTGGCCGGTGTGCCGGCCCCGGTGGTGACGCATGCACGGCAGGCACTGGCCGCACTGGAAGCGCAGAGTGAAGAAAGCCGACTGCAGGTCGACCTGTTCGCCCCGCCGCCGCCCGAGGAGGCCCCCGAACCCCATCCGGTGGTGGCCGCGCTGAGCGCCATCGACCCCGACGCCCTGAGCCCGCGCGAAGCGCTGGACCAGCTCTACCAACTCAAGAAACTGATCGGCACCCCATGACCTACTGCGTCGCCGTGAAACTGAAAGCCGGCATGGTGTTCCTGTCGGACTCCCGCACCAATGCCGGTCTCGACCAGATCAGCACCTTCCGCAAGATGATCATTTACGAGAAGCCGGGCGACCGCTTCATGTGCCTGCTGTCGGCCGGCAACCTCAGCATCGCGCAGTCGGTGCGGGAGATCCTGCAGGTCGAGCGGCTGGAAGATGGCGAGGACGAGCAGCCGCTGACCATCTGGAACGCCACCAGCATGTTCGACGCCGCCCGGGTGCTGGGATCGGCCATCCGCCATGTCTACGAGCGCGACGGCGAATCGCTCAAGCGCGCCGGCGTGGACTTCAATGTGTCCATGATCTTCGGCGGCCAGATCGGCAACGAGGGCATGCGCCTGTTCCAGCTGTACGCGGCCGGCAACTTCATCGAGGCCACCAGCGAGACCCCGTTCTTCCAGATCGGCGAGTCGAAGTACGGCAAGCCGGTGCTGGACCGGGTGATCAACCCCGACACGCCGCTGGACGAGGCCGCCAAGTGCGTGCTGGTGTCGATGGACTCGACCCTCAAGTCCAACCTGTCGGTCGGCCTGCCGCTGGACCTGGCGGTGTACGAGGCCGGGCGCCTGGCGTCCGACCGCATCACCTGCATCGACGAAAACAACCCGTATTTCCGCATGGTGCGCAACACCTGGGGCGAGAAGCTGCGCCAGGTGTTCGACGAGATCGAGCACCCGGTCTGGGACGGCAGCCCGACCGATGTGCCGCTCATGACCGACAGCGCCCGCGCCCGCCCGCTCAAGAAGATCGGCAATCCGCGCGAGAAGCTGATCTGAGTCCGGTGGGCGGCCCATGTCGTTGATCCTGTTCTCGCACGCCAACAGCTTCCCCGCCAGCACCTACGGCGTCCTGTTCAAGTCGCTTCGGGCGCGCGGCCACAAGGTCCGGGCGCTGGAGAAATTCGGCCACGACCCGGCCTACCCGGTGACCAGCAACTGGCCCCACCTGGTGCAGCAGCTGGCCGACTTTGCCGGCCCCGAGATCGAGCGCCACGGCGAGCCGGCCTGGCTGGTCGGCCATTCGCTGGGGGGCTTCCTGAGCGTGATGTGCGCCGCCCGCCACCCACAGCTCGGCGGCCACGGCGTGCGCGGCGTGGTGCTGATCGACTCGCCGGTGCTGGGCGGATGGCGCGCCCGCACGCTGGAGCTGGTCAAGCGCACCCAGCTGGTGGGCTCGCTGTCGCCCGGCAAGATCAGCCGCAAGCGCCGCCACCAGTGGCCGGACCGCGACGCCGCGCTGGCCCACTTTGCCGGCAAACGCAGCTTCGCCCGCTGGCACCCGCCGGTCTTGGCCGATTACATCGATCACGGTACGCTGGATGCCCAGACGCCCGACGGCCCGCGCCGGGTGCTGGCCTTTGACCGCGACGTGGAAACCGCCATCTACAACACCCTGCCGCACAACCTGGACCGCCTGCTGCGCCGGCACCCGCTGCAGTGCCCGGTGGGGTTCATCGGCGGCACCGAATCGCTGGAAATGCGCCAGGTCGGCATGGCCATGACGCACCGGCTGGTGGGCCCGGACCGCCCCGAGCGGCTGCAGATGATCGAAGGCAGCCACCTGTTCCCGATGGAAAAGCCGCTGGAAACCGCTGTGGTCCTGGACCGCATGCTGGCCGACCTGGCCCGCTGAGCACCGGCATGAACCTCGACTTCGCACGCACCGGCCGGGCGCTGCTGAAATGGCAGCCCGACATGCACCCGCTGTGGCTGCGGCTGCTGGTGGCGCTGGCGCTGACCTTGCTGGCGGCCTGGCTGCGCATGGCGCTGGCCCCGGCGGAGTCGGGTGGCCGCTTCATCACCCTGTCGCTGGCGGCCGCGCTGTCGGCGCTGTATGGCGGCTTCCGGGCCGGCATGTTCAGCACCGTGGTGGGCATGCTGGTCATCAACTATGCGCTGGTCAAACCGTATTTCAGCCTGGCGTTCGACGACCCGGCCGAGGCCTTCTGGCTCAACCTCTGGCACCTGATCACCCAGCTGGTGGTGGTGGGTGCCATCGCGCTGATGCAGCGCCAGAACCGGGCGCTGCGCCGGGCGACCGACCTGGTGCGCGCGACCTCGCAGCGCCTGAACGACACCTTCGAGGTGAGCGCGGTGGGCATGGCGCACAGCCACATCGACGGCAGCTGGATCCGCGTCAACCGGACCTACTGCGAGCTGATCGGCTACACCGAGGCCGAGCTGCTGCAGGCCCGCTTCCAGGACTTCACCCACCCGGACGATCTGGCGGTCGACCTGGAGCTGCTGCAGCGGGCGCTGCGTGGCGACATCGACCACTACTCGATCGAGAAGCGCTACATCCACCGCCAGGGCCATGTGGTGTGGGTTCAGCTCACCGTGGCGCTGGTGCGCCAGCCGGACGCCACGCCCGACTACCTGATTGCGGTGGTGCAGGACATCTCGCACATCAAGTCGGTGGAGCAGGCCCTGCGCACCACCGAAAAACTGCTGAGCCAGGCCCAGGTGCTGGCCGGCATGGCCAGCTGGCAGACGGACATGAAGACCCGCCGCTTCCTCACGCTCTCGGGCTCCCACGTGGTGCTCGACCTGCCGGCGGCCGAGCTCGCGGCCGAAGAACTGCGCGCCATCACCCACCCGGACGATCTGCCCATGGTCGACCGCACCTGGGCTGCAGCCGTGAAAGGCGAGCTGCCCTACAACATCGAATACCGGCTGCGCATCCGCGACGAATACCGGTGGTTCTCGGTGCGGGCCGACTTCGAGCGCGATGCCACCGGCCGGGCGGTTCGGGCCCTGGGCGTCACACTGGACATCACCGCGCGCAAGCAGGCAGAGCTGGAAATCCGCCAGCTCAATGCCACGCTGGAAGAGCGCATCCGCGAACGGACCCAGGCATTGCAGGCGGCCTACGACGAACTGGAGAGCTATTCGTATGCGGTGGCCCACGATCTGCGTTCGCCGCTGCGCATCATCAACGGCTTCGCCTCGGCCGTGGTGGAGGACGAAGCTGGCCTGAGCCACTCGGGCCGGCAGCACCTGGACCGCATCATGCTGGCCAGCAAGAAGATGGGCGAGCTGATCGACGGCCTGCTGAAGCTGTCGCAGGTCTCGCGCGGCGAGCTGGTGCGCCAGCCGGTGAACCTGAGCGACATGGCGAACCGGCTGCTGTGCGAGCTGTCGGCCACCGAGCCCGAGCGGCAGGTGCACTGGGAGGTGGAGCCGGGCCTGCACGCGCTGGCCGATCCGCCGCTGGCCGAGGCCCTGCTGCAGAACCTGCTGCACAACGCCTGGAAGTACTCGGCCCGCACGCCGCAGGCCCGCATCCGGGTGACCCTGGACAGCCTGGACGGGGTGCGCGCCTTCTGCGTGGCCGACAACGGTGCCGGCTTCGACATGAGCCGTTCGGCCAAGCTGTTCCAGCCGTTCCAGCGCCTGCACGGGCCCGACGAGTTCGTGGGCCTGGGCATCGGTCTGGCCACGGTGCGGCGCATCGTGGTGCGCCACGGCGGCCTGCTGAAGGCCGAATCGGCACCCGGTCAGGGCGCCCGTTTCTGGTTCACGCTGCAGCCGCCGCTCAAGCGCTGAAGCCGAGGGACAGGGATCCGATCAGGGCGTCCAGTCGACCCAGCCGCCCCAGGCGGTCAGCAAGATCAGCACGCCGAAGACGATGCGGTACCACGCAAACGGCACGAAGGTGCTGGTGGAAACGAACCGCAGCAGCCAGCGCACGCACACCCAGGCCGAAAGCCAGGCCGTCACCATGCCGACCGCAAACAGCGGGATGTCGGCGGTGCTCAGCAGCGCGTGGTGCTTGTAGAGGTCGTAGACGGCCGCGCCGAACAGCATGGGAATGGCCAGGAAGAAGCTGAATTCGGTGGCGCTGCGCCGGTTCATGCCCAGCAGCATGCCGCCGATGATGGTGGCGCCCGAGCGGCTCACCCCCGGCACCAGCGCCACGCACTGCACCAGCCCGACCTTGAGCGCATCGGTCCAGCGCATGTCGTCCACCGCCTCGATGCGGGAGACGGCCCGGCGGGCCTGCACCCGCTCGGCCCACAGGATCACGAAGCCGCCGGCGATGAAACCGCCCGCCACCACCGTGGGCGTGAACAGCACGCTCTTGATCACGTCGATGAACAGCACCCCGGCCAGCGCCGCAGGAAAAAAGCCGATCAGCACATTCGCGGTGAAGCGCCGCGCCACCTGGTCGCCGCGCGGCAGGCCGGCCACGGTGGACCACAGGCGCTCGGCATAGAGCGAGACGATCGCCAGGATGGCGCCGGTCTGGATCACCACCTCGAACAGCTTGATCTTTTCGCCCGGCATCTTGAGCAGGGCGGCCGCGAGGATGAGGTGACCGGTGGAGGACACCGGGATGAATTCGGTCAGGCCCTCGACCACGCCCATGACGGCGGCCTTGAGCAGAAGAATGAGATCCATGAAGTGCTGCAGCAGTGGGGACAGCCCGCGATCCTACCCGGCCGGCAGCCGGGGGCCGGCCGTCACTCGTGCCGCAGCGCCTCGATCGGCAGCAGGCCGGATGCCCGACGGGCCGGGTAGTAACCGAAGAACACGCCCACCAGGGCCGCAAAGCCGGCCGCCAGCGCCACCGCCTGGGCCGACATGCTGACCTGCCAGCCCGCCACCTCGGCCGTGGCCCAGGTGGCCGCCGCGCCCAGCACCACGCCGATGGCCCCGCCGATCAGGCTGAGCGTGACCGCCTCGATCAGGAACTGCGCCAGGATGTCGCGCCCACGCGCGCCCACCGCCATGCGCAGCCCGATCTCGCGGGTGCGCTCGGTCACGCTGACCAGCATGATGTTCATGATGCCGATGCCGCCCACGATCAGGCTCACGCCGGCCACCGCCGAGAGCAGCCAGGTCATGACCCGGCTGGCCTCTTCCTGGGCCTGCAGCACCTCGGACAGGTTGTTGACCGAGAAGGTGTCGTCGCCCTCCTCCGACACCCGCAGCCGCTGGCGCAGCAGGTCGCGCACGCTCTGCTCGGTGGCCTTCATGTCCTGGCCCTCGCGCACCTTCACGAAGATGGTCCAGATGCGGCGCACATTGCCGCCCGCATTCCAGATGCGGTTGCGGAAGGTGGACATGGGCATGACCACGATGTCGTCCTGGTCCTGACCCGAGGCGTTCTGGCCCTTGCGCTCCAGCACGCCGACGATGGTGAACGGCACGCCGCGCACCCGGATGACCTGGTCGACCGGGTCCTGGTCGCCGAAGAGTTCGCGGGCCACGGTCTGGCCGACCCAGGCCACCTTGGCCGAACTGGTCTGCTCGGCCGGCTCGAACAGGCGGCCGCTGGCCAGGGCCCAGTCGCGCACGTCGAGGTATTCGTTGGTGGTGCCGAAGATGGTGGTGTTCCAGTTGGCGTTCTGGGCCACCGCCTGCGCCGTGGTGCGCGAGCCGGGCGCGGCGGCCTGCACCTCGGGTATCTCGGCCATGATGGCCTGCACATCTTCCTCGGTGAAGCGCGAGCGGGTCTGGGCGCCCTGCCGCACACCGGCGGCCGACAGGCTGCCGGGCAGCACCAGCATCACGTTGGAGCCCAGCGACTTCATCTGCTCCTGCACCCGCTGGGTGGCGCCGCCGCCGACCGCGATCATGGTGATGACCGCTGCCACGCCGATGATGATGCCCAGCATGGTCAGCATGCTGCGCAGCTTGTTGGCCTTGAGCGAGCGCCAGGCGCTGCGGATGGCGGTGAGCGTGTTCATGCCGGCGTGCCCTCGGCGTGCGGACGGGGCACCTGCAGGGCGTCTTCCACCACGCGGCCGTCGCGGAACACCAAGCGGCGCTGGGCCCAGGCGGCAATGTCGCTCTCGTGCGTGACCATCACCACGGTGATGCCGGTGGCGTGCAGGCCGGCCAGCAGCTGCATGACTTCGTCGCTGGTGCGCGAATCGAGGGCGCCGGTGGGCTCGTCGGCCAGGATCAGCGAAGGCTGGTTCACCAGGGCGCGCGCAATCGCCACCCGTTGCTGCTGGCCGCCCGAGAGCTGCGACGGCGTGTGGTGGGCCCGCCCGGCCAGCCCCACCTGGGCCAGCGCAGCCAGCGCGCGCTCGCGCCGCTGCGGGGCCGGCACGCCGCCGTACACCAGCGGCAGTTCCACGTTTTCCTGGGCGGTGGTGCGGGCCAGCAGGTTGAACTGCTGGAACACGAAGCCGATGCGCCGGTTGCGCACCTCGGCCAGCCGGTCCGGGGACAGGTCCTGCACCGGTTCGCCGGCCAGCCGGTATTCGCCGGTGTCCGGCCGGTCCAGACAGCCCAGCACATTGAGCAGCGTGCTCTTGCCGGAGCCGGAGGCGCCCATGATGGCCACGAACTCGCCGGCCTGGATGTCGAGCGACACGCCGGCCAGCGCATGCACCGCCTGGTCGCCGGTGCCGTAGGTCTTGTGCAGGTCGCGGAGTTCGATCAGGGCCATGTTGCGGGCCTCAGAACGGCAGGCGCGGAGCCGGCTGGCGCGGGCGCCCGGAGGCCGCCTGGGCAGCCCCGCCCTGCACGCCGGTGATGACCTTCGCGCCCTCCACCACCAGGTCCGCGTTGGGGGTGTCGGGCTTGAGCATCACCTCGGTGTAGCTGCCGTCGGTGACGCCGGTACCCACCGCCACCGTGACCGGCTGGTTGGCGGCATCGAGCAGGTGGATGCGGCCACGCGGCGGGCCGCCCCGCGCACCGGTGGCCGCGCCGTTGCCGGCCTCGGGGCCGGGCAGGCGCACGCGCAGCGCGGCGTTCGGCACCTTCAGCACATCCTCGCGCTGGTCGGTGACCACGCGCACATTGGCGGTCATGCCGGGCAGCAGGCGGCTGTCGCCGTTGGCAAAGCCGACCACCGCGATGTAGGTGATGACGTTGGACACATTGGTGGCCGCCTTGCGGACCTGGCGCACCTCGCCCTCGAAGGTGCGGCCCGGGAAGGCATCGACAGTGAAGCTGGCTTTCTGGCCGGGGCGGATGCGGCCCACGTCGGCCTCGTCGATGCTGGCGTCCACCTGCATCTCGGAGAGGTTCTGCGCGATCACGAACAGCTCGGGGGCCTGCAGGCTGGCGGCCACGGTCTGGCCGCGCTCCACCGTGCGCTTGATGACGATGCCGTCCACCGGCGAGGTGATGCGGGTGCGCGAGAGGTCGACCCGCGCCTGCGACACCGCTGCCTCGCGCTGCTTGACGTTGGCACGGGCACTGCTGATCTGCGCTTCGCTCACGCCCACCAGCGCCTCGACCGCCTTCAGCGATTCCTGGGCCGAGGCCAGGGCGGCGCGGGTGCGGTCGGCCTCGCTCTGGGCGATGAAGCCCTGGGCCACCAGGCTCAGGTTGCGATCGTGGTTGCGCTGGGCCTCGGCCAGTTCGGTGCGGGCGCGCGAGACGTTGGCGCGGGCAGAGGCCGCATTGGCCTGCGCAATGGCCACGGCCGCATTCGATGCGTCGAGGTCGGCCAGGGCGGAGTTGAGGCGGTATTCGAGGGTCTGGGGGTCGATCTGTGCGATCAGCTGGCCCGCCTTGACCTCGCTGTTGAAGTCGACGAACACGTCCCGGACCTGGCCCGAAACCTGGGTGCCCACCGACACCTGCTTGACCGGGTTGACCGCGCCGCTGGCCGACACGGTGGCCTGCAGGTTGCCGCGCTCCAGCGTGGCGCTGCGGTACTGCACCGCAGACGCACCGCTGCGGCTCCACCACCACCAGCCACCGCCGGCCAACAGGGCCAGCAGCAGCACCAACAACATCCAGCGAGTACGGGTCATGCCGGAATTGTAGGAAGCGCTCCTCGGGGGAGCGCTTCAGCGGGGTATCCCCCGGGTATCAGGCCGGTAAAGCCGGTGGTGTCGGACGGGGCACCGGCCGGCGGGACCGGTCAGTCGTCCCAGCGATCGTGGCCCCGGCCGTGGCGACGACCATCGTGCCAGCGGTGGTGCTTGTGACCCTTCTTCCAGTGGCGCGGGCGGTAGTCGTCGTCGTAGTAATAGATGGGCTGGGGCGCCACCACCACCGGGCGCGGGTACACCACCACCGGACGCGGCTGGTAGTAGTAACCGGCCGGCGGGCCGTACACCACCGGCGGTGCGTTCGCCACACCCACCGCCACACCGGGCGACTGGATGCCGATGGACCAGTACACGCTGTCGCGGGCCTCGGCCTCGCTGACCACGGCCGATGCGGCCCAGGCACCGGCGGCCATCACGGCGGCCGTCAGGCCACGTGCCCAGCCACTGAACGGGCGCGACACGGCAGGGAGTCGAAGGGCGGATTGCATGGAGAAACTCCTCGAAGGATTCGCACCGGAACATACCGGCTGCGTGGGATGGATTACAAAACGGGAGAAGGAACACACTGCCCCACGCAACGTCAAAGTCGTTTCAAGTCGTAAACCCCCTCCCCGTATCCGCCATGACCGACGACCTGCCCTCCCCCCACCCCGACGCGCACCCCGTGCTGGACTTCTGGTTCGGCGACAGCCTGGCCCATGGCTGGCCGGTGGTGCCGCGCAAACCGCTGTGGTTCGGCAACGATCCGGCCACCGACAACACCATCCGCGAACGCTTCGGCGCCCTGGTGGCGCAGGCCGCGGCCGGCGGGCTGCAGTCCTGGGAGGCCAGCCCGGCGGACCGGTTGGCCCTGCTGGTGCTGCTGGACCAGTTCACCCGCAACCTGCACCGGGGCCGGGCGGAAGCCTTTGCCGGCGACGCCCGGGCCTGCGCCCTGGCCCGGGACACGCTCGATCGCGGCCTGGACCGGCAGCTGCCTCCGATCGGCCGGGTGTTCGTGCTGATGCCCCTGATGCACGCCGAGGACCTGGCGCTGCAGGACCGCTGCATCCGCGGCTTCGAGGAACTGCTGGCCGCCACGCCGGACGCCCACACCGTGGCCCGGGCCGACCTGGAGAGCCACCTGCAGTTCGCCCGGCTGCACCGCGACATCGTGCTGCGCTTCGGCCGCTTCCCGCACCGCAACGCCGCACTGGGCCGGCGCAGCACCGACGAGGAAACCGCCTTCCTGGTGGACGGGCCCCGCTTCGGCCAGTAATGCCGGAGGATTCAGACACCCCGCAGGGTGTCACCGGTCTGTCATCCGAACGGCCTACAACCGGCAGGTTTTTCACACAACCGGACCTGCCATGCAAAAACCCGCCCAACGCCAACCCGCCGGCTTCATCGCGCCGGTGCTCGCCACCCTGGTCGCCGCCGCTGTCCTGAGCGCCTGCGGCGGCATGGAAGAACCGCCCAAGGGCCCGCCCGTGGGCCTGGAACTGGAAAAGATCGGTGGCTACGCCCACGCCGGCGGTCCCTCGTCGGCAGAAATCACGGCCTTCGATCCCATCAGCCAGCGCCTGTTTGTGGTCAACGGCGCGCTGTCGTCGGTGGATGTGCTGGACTTCAGCCACCCCGAAGCACCGACGCTGATCCGCTCCATCCCGGCCTCCCTGTTCGGTGCGGGTCTTGCGGCCATCAACAGCGTGGCGGTGCAGGACGGCATCGTGGCCCTGGCCATCGAGGCCAACCCCAAGACCTCCGCCGGCGTGGTCGGCTGGATGCGCGCCAGCGACCTGCAGCCCCTGGGCACCGACACCGTGGGCGCCCTGCCCGACATGCTGACCTTCACCCCCGACGGCCGCACCCTGCTGGTGGCCAACGAAGGCGAGCCGGACAGCTACAACCAGACGACCTCGATCGATCCCGAGGGCAGCATCAGCGTCATCCGCCTGGGCAAGCTCAAGCCGGACGCCACCCGCATCGAGCGCACCGTGCTGACCGCCAACTTCCAAGCCTTCAACAGCAAGAAGCAGCGCCTGCAGGAGGCCGGCGTCCGCATCTTCGGCCCCGGCGCCACCGTGGCCCAGGACCTGGAGCCGGAGTACATCGCCGTCTCCGACGATGGCCGCACCGCCTGGGTGACCCTGCAGGAGAACAATGCCATTGCAGTGCTGGATGTGCGCAACGCCCGCATCACCGACGTCAAGCCCCTGGGCTTCAAGAACCACAACATGGCCGGCATGGGCATGGACCCGTCCGACCGCGACAGCGTCATCAAGATCGGGCCGGTGCCGGTCAAAGGCATGTACATGCCGGACGCCATCGCGTCCTTCCAGGCCAAAGGCAAGACCTGGCTGATCACCGCCAACGAGGGCGACGCCCGCGAATACACCGGCTTTGCAGAAGAAGTCCGCGTGGCCACCCACTGCCCGGCCGGTCTGGACCCGGCCGTGTTCGCCGACGTTGCCACCCTGATCGGCAGTGCCGGCCTGGGCCGCCTGAACGTCACCAACACGCCCAACGGCGACCGCACCGGCAAGAACGCGGCGGGCCAGTGCACCGAGCTCTACAGCTTCGGCGGTCGCTCGTTCAGCATCTGGAACACCGACATCCAGCGCGTGGCCGATTCCGGGGAAGACCTCGAGCGCCTGACCACCAACCTGCCCAACGTGCTGTTCAACGCCAGCAACACCAACAACACGCTGGAGAGCCGCAGCACGTCCAAGGGCCCCGAGCCCGAAGGCGTGACCGTGGCCCGCTTCGGCCCCAAGACCTTTGCCTTCATCGGCCTGGAGCGGGTGGGTGGCGTGGTGGTGTACGACGTGAGCGAGCCCGCCAAGCCGCGCCAGGTGAGCTATCTGAACACCCGCGAAGGCGCCGACAAGGGCGACCGCGGTCCCGAGGGGCTGACCTACATCCCGGCAGACGACTCGCCCACCGGCGAGCCGCTGCTGGTGGTCGGCCACGAGAGCAGCGGCACGACCGCCGTGTACCGCATCCGCCCCACCTACTGAGGCGCACGCCCCGGTGCGGAGCGGGGTCGGTGATATCGTCACCGACCATGCCCCGCACCCTCATCGTCCATGCCCACCCCCGCCCGGCCCAATCGGTGGCCACGCGAGGGTTGTTGCTGGCGCTGGCCGAACTGCCCGACGTGTCGGTGCACCCGCTCTACGACCGCTACCCGGACTTCGACATCGACGTGGCGGCCGAGCAGCAGGCCCTGCGCGAGGCCGACCTCATCATCTGGCTCAGCCCGGTTTACTGGTACAGCGTGCCGGGCCTGCTCAAGCACTGGTTCGACACCGTGCTGACCCATGGCTGGGCTTACGGCCATGCGCACGCCGCACAGGGCACCGGCCCGGCCACCCAAGCGCTGGCCGGCAAGACCGCCTGGTGGGTGGCCAGCGCCGGCGGCCTGCCGGCCACCTACGGCCCGGCCGGTGAACACGGCCGCCCCTTCGCCGACTACACCCACGCCATCGAACAGACCGCCCGCTTCTGCGGCATGCACTGGGCGCCGCCCTTCGTGCTGCACGGCGGCCACCGGCTCGATGCCGCTGCCCGCGCCGAGGCCGGTCATGAACTGCGCCGCCAGGCGCAGGCGCTGCTGGCCTCCCTGGAGCGCGGCGCATGAACCAGGCCATCGTCTTTCTGGCGGTGGCGCTGGTGTTCGTGCCGCTGGCAGTCCGCCTGGGCCTGGGTTCGGTGCTGGGCTACCTGCTGGCGGGTGTGGCCATCGGCCCGCTGGGCCTGGGGCTGGTGTCCGACCCGGCCGCGCTGCTGCACACCTCCGAACTGGGGGTGGTGCTGATGCTGTTCGTCATTGGCCTGGAACTGGAGCCACGGCGCCTGTGGGCCATGCGCCGCGCCGTGTTCGGCGGCGGCACCGCGCAGATGGCCCTCTGCGCCGCCCTGCTCATGCCGGTGGGCCTGCTGCTCGGCTGGACCTGGCAGGCCGCGCTGGTGGCGGCCCTGGCGCTGGCGCTGTCCAGCACGGCCATCGTGGTGGGCCTGCTGCAGGAACGCCACCTGATGGCCCTGCCGGTGGGCCGGCACGGCTTCTCCATGCTGCTGTTCCAGGACATTGCCGCCATCCCCTTGCTGGGTCTGGCGGCGGCACTGGGCAGCGCCGCCACGGCGGGGGCCGGCGGGCACGGCGCTGCAGGCGGCGGCCTGGGCCAGCTCGGCCTGCAGGCCGCCGCCGTGGTGGCGGTGGTGGTGCTGGGCCGGTACGCGGCTTACCCGGCCATGCGCTTCGTCGCCACGCTGCCGGTGCGCGAACTGTTCACCGCGCTGGCCCTGCTGCTGGTGCTGGGCGTGGCCGCCCTGATGCAGGCGGTGGGCCTGTCGATGGGGCTGGGCGCCTTCATGGCCGGCGTCCTGCTGGCCGGCTCGCCCTACCGCCATGCGCTGGAGAGCGACCTGCTGCCCTTCAAGGGCCTGCTGCTCGGCCTGTTCTTCATTGCGGTGGGCATGAGCATGCAGCTGGGTCTGCTGGTCAGCCAGCCACTGCAGGTGGGCGCGGGCCTGCTGCTGGTGGTGGCACTGAAAGCGCTGGGGCTGTGGCTGCTGGGCCGCTTCATCGGGCTGCACCGGCGCGAGCGCACCTTGCTGGCGGTGCTGCTGTCGCAGGTGGGCGAGTTCGCCTTCGTGGTGCTGGCCGCCGGCCAGCTCAGCGGCGTGCTGCCGCCCGACACCGCCGCCCTGCTCACCCTGATGGCCGCGCTGTCGATGGCCACCACGCCGCTGCTGCTCATGGCGCACGACCGCTGGCTGCAGGCCGACGAAACCCCGGCCCGACCGGCCGACACCATCGAGCCGGACCATGCCCCGGTGCTGCTGGCCGGCTTCGGCCGCTACGGCCAGATCGTGGCGCGCCTGCTGCTGGCCACCGGCATCCGCCCGACGGTGATCGACCACGACGCCGACACCATCGACAGCGCCCGGCGCGCCGGCTTCGTGGTGCATTTCGGCGACGCCACCGAGGCCGATCTGCTGGCCGCGGCCGGGGCCGCCCAGGCCCGGGTCATGGTGGTCGCCATCGACGACCCGCAGCAGGCCAGCCGGGTGGTCGCCCTGGTGCGCGAACACTGGCCGCAACTGCGCATCGTGGCGCGCGCCCGCGACGCGGTGCACGCGATGGACCTCATGGAAGACGGCGTGCACCATGTGCAGCGCGAGCTGTTCGAAAGCTCGCTGCGCAGCGGCCGTGCGGTGCTGGAAGCGCTGGACTTCGACCCGTTCCATGCCCGCACGCTGGCCGACGATTTCCGGCGCTACTCCGAGGGCTTCCTGCGCACCGCCCGGGCCGACCGCCACAACCAGGACGACCTGATCCGCCGGGTGCGCGAAGCGCGCGAACAGTTCGAGCGCCAGATGCAGGCCGATCTGGCCCGCCAGCAACACCGCCCCGGCGAGGGCGGCTGGCAGCGCGACGACCCGGCCTGAACCGGCACGGTGCCAGCGCCGGAGCGGCCCCTAGAATGGCCGGATGAGCTCCACCCCGCACCCGAACAACACCCCCGCCACCCCCTCCGGCCACGCTGCCGAGGGCGAACACAAGGTCAGCAACTTCCTGCGCCAGATCATCGAGAAAGACCTGGAGCAAGGCACCTACGCCAGCCGCCGCTGGGGCGGTGGCCCCGGCGATGCAGCCCACCACGCCGCCGGCACGCCCGACCCCGCCAGAATCCGCACCCGCTTCCCCCCCGAGCCCAACGGCTACCTGCACGTGGGCCACGCCAAAAGCATCTGCCTGAACTTCGGCCTGGCGCGCGACTACGGCGGCGTGTGCCACATGCGCTTCGACGACACCAACCCCGAGAAGGAAGAGCAGGAATACGTCGACTCCATCCTGGACGCGGTGCAGTGGCTCGGCTTTGGCTGGCAAAGCAGCTTCAACGGCAAGACCGAAGATCACCTGTACTACGCGTCGAACTACTTCGACTTCATGTACCGCGCGGCCGAAGCGCTGATCACCGCCGGCCACGCCTATGTGGACGAACAGACG